>Ga0154003_1000018_pt1 | contig 56191 bp, 49 predicted proteins | sample TSFL087MetaG_FD_104679 | JGI IMG/M metagenome (GOLD analysis project Ga0154003, IMG submission 104679) | Attine ant fungus gardens microbial communities from Florida, USA - TSFL087 MetaG | ecosystem: Host-associated > Fungi > Mycelium > Unclassified | place: USA: Florida, Lake Talquin State...
CTGAACAATTGGCATAAAAACCGGAACACCTTTTTCTTTCGTCCAAAAAAGATATACTAGCTTTCCAAAAGTCATCCTATTTACTTCATAATCTTTAGATGACAGTAAGTCTGTTAAAGCACGCCCATATTTTTCTTCGCAAGATGAACAGGTAGGTGCAATTAAAGAATTTTTCAGCCCATACGAAAAATAAGCGGAGTCATTGGCTGATATTAATTTCCCCCTGTCAAACCCTCCGACAGGTAAAATAATATCCATTTTATGTCTTTTTAAAGGGACACATGGTTCACCACAAATGACACATTGATAATCCTTTTCCCCATCACCTTCATCTGAAATCATTTTTTTCCAAAATTTTTGAACAGAAGGAAGATCAATCGGCTTTTCATCTGTTTCCTCGATTTGAAAAGAAACCCATTCTTCATCTTTTATATCAACTGGTATTTTTTCAACCCAATACTCTTCTTTCAGAAACTTGTTTACTGCCTGTACAGCTGGTTCCTTGGTTTTTTCTGCACATTCTGAAACAAGTTGACAAAAAGCTGTGTGCCGCTTCTTAGTACGTTCCACGATTTTTTCATTGTCTATCTCCGATGACCACCCCAAAACAAAATCAGGTTTATCATAAAGTAAAAATGGTGGAAGATTTGACCCAGAGCGTCCTTTATAAGGAACGCTATCCTTATTGTCTTTACCCATTGGAATGAAACCTTTTAGCTTACCATCAAGATCGAGCTTGATAATCCAATTCAATTTTTTATATTCATAGCCTTTTACTGATGACTCAAGCAGTTCTTCTCGTTCTGCAAATTCGACGAGACGTTTCATATACACCCTATCTCACCACCTCATATAAATGTTCTGGAACCTCAAGTGTCCCTTTTTTTAATTTAGCTTGAAAAAAATAAGGAATCGCTATCTTTGCCTTACTTTCAAGCTTGGGATATTTTAAATCAAATAACATGCTACCAATTTCTAAATCAATAGATTCTGGTTTGTCCTTTCGCTCATCAACTTCCGAAAAGCTAGCCATGCATTCACGAGTTCCGAGATATGGTTGGTTAAAACATTGTCCTTTTGTAACACGTCGACGAAACATATCACGATATTTGGCTATATGAGCATCCGTATGGTTGCAGAGTACGATATCGGCCTCAATAGTATAAGTAACATTTCTTAAAAATAATGAGTGTCTTTGTTGGCGATCGTCATCCGCACAATAATCCGAGAAGGTTTTCCCCTTAATCGTTCCTTCGGCAATCATTCCCCCCACTTCATTACGAACAATAGATTCAAAGGCAATCGGTTTCAGTACACTAATTTTTCGAATACGCCAATTAAATTCCGGTTTCCAAAAAATCGCTTCCAAAACGCCCCGTGCAGCTGAAGGCGTCATACATGGGTAAGAAACACGTTCAACTTTTGCCTCAGGTTGTGTAAATAACGCATAGTCCCCCCAAACCTTTACCTTTTCCACGATTTATCACTCCTCTTCTTAAAAGCTTAATTAATCATGATGAGTACTGCATTGAAGACCAATTTTTGAATCATAAATATCGGTTTTTAACACAAACCAATCATTCCAATCATCCCAAATTTTACGAAGATTTAGTGATGGTTCTCTCAAAAGAGGATCCTGTCTTTGCACATTTACAACATACGGTTGTACCCGTCGGAACCATAAACGATCAGGCATTTTAGGATTCCATTCCTTTATCAATTCCTCACAGATTTTATCGTATGGGCATATAACAGAAACCGTATCTTCGTCAATCATTTGAAAGTCTTTCGATATCTTCGGGAAATTCAATCCACTACATGGATCCGATCTTTCTCGTTGGATTCCTTTATTATCCAACATTTTTTTGTTTCCCAAACGGTATAGCTTTTCAAAAAATTCTACATAGGTATTGGGCAAATGGAGTTCTTTCCATTTGTCCTCTAATGTTATTTTGGTTTGTTCAGCAGCCATTTTGTACATCCCCAGAGGCATTCCCCCTTCACTTGGGTTAAAAATCACTACTGATCCTTTTTTCTCTAGTAATCCCTCACGGTTACATCTACCAGCTGCTTGGATTATTCGATCAAGTGATGCTATTGCACGAAACACAGCCGGGAAATCAATGTCTACTCCAGCTTCAATTAGTTGTGTCGAAACTAAAAAGACCGATTTGTTTTTCTGAAGTTTCTCCTTCACTTCACTTAGAATATCTTGTCGATGTTTGCTACACATTGAGGTTGATAAATGATACACATCATCATACTTCACTTGATATTTTAATTTATTGTAAAGTTCTAACGCATCCTTTTTTGTATTTACGATAATGAGCGCCTGTTTAAATTTAAATATTTGTTCCGATAATCCATCCCATGTAATCGGTTCAGCGTTATATTGAAATTCAACCCGCAAATATTCTTCAAATAACCTTTCACTGTTATCTATCAAGGAAACTGGTTGACCAACTTTTTGAAAATAATTTTTCCATTCAAATGAAAGTGGTGTAGCACTACTAGCAACAATGGTGACATTATAAGTTCTCATCAATTCTTCTATAGTTGCAAAGATAGGTTCCAATAAGTCTATCGGCAACATTTGAAATTCATCCAGTATGATTACACTGTTAGCGATGTTATGTAATTTTCTAGTTGCAACTTTTTTATTTGCAAATAAACTTTCAAATAACTGAACAGTTGAGCTTACCACGATTGGCATATCCCAATTTTCAGATGCGAGTTCCATCTTTCCCCCATCCACAGACTGTCCCTCACCCCATGAAACTTGCGAGTGGTGTTCAAGTACATGTTCGTCCCCGAATATCTCTTTATACTCCCCGGCATTTTGATCGATGATACTAGTAAAAGGCAGAGCCACAATCACACGTTTTTTTTCAGTTTCTATTGCATGCTTTAGGGCGAAACCCATTGATGATAATGTTTTTCCGAGTCCCGTTGGCACGGATAATAGATAAAAAGAATGATGATCCACGGCCTTCTCCACACATTGATGAAAAATGAAGGAACGAGTACGGTTAATGGCTTCATTGGCTCTTTCTGCTCTTTCAAGTGATTGATAATGATTTAAGAGTAACTGATACAATTCCGAAGGTTCCTTTTGTGTGGTTCTAAGGTGAGTTTTGTCAGGATAAAAGTGGTGTTCCGTATCAAGAAAATCGGCATCTACCAATGCGGAAAAAAACATTCGAATTCGAATTTCTAACGACACCATGTCAGGCGATTCAAAGTCCCAGTAATCCGATTTTACCCGTGAAATAGGCAAGGGATAATGTTCAAGAAATAAAGATCCTTTTTGCAGCGATTCTTGGATGAAAGATTCATCTTTATTATCTTCAAATCTTTTCATTAAATCTTTGGCACAAATCAATCCACCATGATGGCTAAAAATCAAAATCATGACAATAAAAGCCTGGCTCCAATCCAAGGATTGGCCTGCATAAACTCCCCCAGCTGTGGAATGATCACGATGTTTACGTCGCAAGGTCGGATCATCTAAATAGTCTTGAAACTCATGATAATACTTTCCAAGATCATGCCAAAGACCTGCGTAAAAGGTGAGCCGCTCAGGATCAAACGAAGCTGTAAATGATGCGGCTAATTCAGCCGTGTTTAGGAGATGTTCCTCCAATGCTTGTTTCTCGTCTGTCCCCTTTCTTTCCGAGTGCGCCCAATACTTTTTCAATATCTTCAACCCCATCCATTATTGAATTTCAATTAAAAGACTTTATAAAATGAGCTATCCACAATTTTTCAATACGAAGAAACACGTCTTTCAAACTTAAATTATGTAGGTACAAAAATCATTTTATCCTAGCAAAAATAACATTTCAATTCTTAATGTGTTAAAAATTTTTCCTAATTCAAAAACAATGGTATTCAATCCCTGTAAGTAGTCAATTTCTCTAGATGAGGAAACGAGTCAAAAATAGGGGGATTTTCAACACAACGCCTTTATAAAAAACCACGTCCTCTTTTTACTTCTATCAAAATGTTTGTTCTATTAAAAATGGGGATAATATGATAAAGTAAATGCAAAATAGAGTTGAGAAAGGATGGATGTACATGGACGATAAAATGAAGGAGCTCATCGACGGATTGAATGAGGATCTTGCCAATGAGTATGGAGCCATTATTCAATACACCACCTATGCGGCGGCAGTCACAGGGATACATTATCAAACGCTCAAGCCATTTTTTGAAGATGAAATCTCTGATGAACAAGGCCATGCCTCATATATTTCTGAAAAAATTGTCACTCTTGGCGGTGAACCTACAACACGTCCCGCTAACATCCTATTCACGACAGATGCCAAGACGATGTTGCAGGAAGTTTTCAAATCCGAAAGTGCAACCATCGAACGCTATAAAATAAGGAGACAGCAGGCTGGTGAACTCGGGCTGATCGATCTTGTCGTTCAACTTGAAGACATGATTGCAGATGAAACAAAACATAAGGAAATCACTGAAAGAATGTTAAAAGATCCTCGCCTATCCTAATTGTTATATGCAAGATGAATCCCGCTCGCTATTGAATCCTTGAACTTCTCATTAGCGAACGGGTTTTTAATCACTCCTATGTACCCACGCTTTTCCTTAACCGTCTGCTCACATAGCCATAGGTAAATAAAAATGAAAAAAGAATGCCTACTGCTAAGACAAGAACGACATACAGAATAGAAATACCAACCAGATAACTAATAATCCCTAGCAATAGCGCTTCAAGCATTAGAATAAACATAAAAACCATCAGAAAGTTTTTTCTACGCATATGTTCAGATATAGGATATAAGGCAATCGGTTCTTCCTCTACTTGCCCAGCATTCCATAAGGGTAAAAGTTGCACAGCAGTCAAATAGATAGTGACCACGGCTATAATCACCGCAGACAGCTCTCCAGAAACCATCCAGATCACGATAGAGCCAATGATAATTAAACGTAGATAAACACCAAAATACTCTCCGAAACGCAAAAAAGTTTTACTAAAAAATCTTTTATAGACAGACCCTGCACCATGGGGAAACAATTCAGTCAAACCATTTAAGTAACGCCTTGGCTTTATGCGATTTTTCACATGAGGAACATCCGTTATCATATTGGCAAAACGATCGAAATTGGCTGCTTGCTGTTCCTCGGTTTCTAATAAAATCTCCCACTTAAGTAAATGGAGCCGACCAAGCGGCTGAAACAAGAAAAATGTGAGACCTAAAGCGATAAGTGCCAGCAAAACCAACACATACCATGGGGCCTCAAAAAGCAATAACCCAATAAATATTACAGAAACCACTGCCCTTACACCTTTATAGCTCATAGACTCCAATACATAGTTCTCCTGCCACGAGCATACGACATTCCATCCCTTAATCAGTAGCAGGATAAGAAGCATCACTCCATAAACAGAAAAACGAGGATCTACAGTATGCGCATAAAGTGGCAATGCAATCGCCCACATAAAAATTAATGGAATGCTCTGCAGGGCAAAACTATAAATCATTGCTTTTTTAAAATAACCGTCTAGCTTGTCCTCTACTGGCAATAGAAACACAAGATCCGCAGAGCGCAATAAGGTTCGAATCGGACTTCTGATGATCAGAAAGCTGAAAAGAACGAGTAAAATCCACTCCGTAGGGAAACTCTTTGGCAATTCCTTGACCCACTGTTGGTAAAAATAACCCCCACCAATAATAAGTATGTATAAAGTGAACATAAACCCGCTGTTCGACAACAGCTTAAGATAACGTGACGTCATCTGCCAATGCTCACTTAATCTCTTTGACCACAGTGCCTCTATTTTTTCCATGGTTCCTCACCTTTCGCAACCGCAACATAAATATCATGTAACGACACCTGAGGATCGCCAACCCTTTCCCTTAGTTCATCCATTGTCCCCTGCATGGCAATACGTCCTTCGTGCAAGAGAATGAACCTATCACAATATTGCTCTGCGGTTGAGAGGATGTGAGTAGACATAAGAATGCCCGCACCCTTCGTTTTCATATCTACCATGAGATCCAAAAATGCCTGAATACCAATCGGGTCCAGTCCAACAAAAGGTTCATCGACAACATACAGCTCCGGCTCAACCAAAAAAGCACACATAATCATCACCTTTTGCTTCATGCCTTTTGAAAAATGACCAGGAAACCAATCTAGGCGATTTTCCATAAAAAAAAGCGACAGCAACTGTGGTATGCGTTCCTCATAAGTGGCTTGATCCAAACCATAGGCCATGGCTGCAGCCTCCAGATGCTCTTTTAATGTCAGCTGCTCATATAAATTAGGCGTTTCTGGAATATACGCTAAACGTGAACGGTAATCAGTCACACCCTCTTTAATGGTATGTCCACCCACTTGCACCGTCCCACTAAAGGGTTCCATTAATCCTAAAATATGCTTGATGGTAGTGCTTTTTCCCGCACCATTTAAGCCTACTAATCCGACAAGCTCCCCTGCACCAACTTGAAAAGATAAATCATGAAGAATCGGTTTACTATGTGAATAGCCACCTTTTAATTGTTCTACCTTTAAAATATCCATCATTACCCGTCCGCCCTCCGTCCTTGCTATTGTCTCCATTTTCTCAAATTATGGCGGAATGAGCAATGTTTCCCGATGATTTTTGCTGTAAAGAAATTTTAATGGTAAAATGATGAAACGAACTTATTAACGATTACCAAACCTTAAAACTATTTAAAATCTGTGGAGAGCTTGTCAACCTTCTATGGGTTCTAATGAGCTTTATCACATCTTCTTACGAAAACTATGTAAATTGTATGTAAATTGAAGGAGATTAATTAAAATGGCATATGATGAAAATTGTATATTTTGTAAAATTATAAAGGGAGAGATACCCTCCGCTAAAGTCTTTGAAAACGACCATGTATACGCCTTTTTGGATATTGGTCAAGTAACAAAGGGACACACGCTTGTCATTCCTAAGGATCACCAACCGAATATATTTGAACTACAAGAAGAAACAGCCGCCCAACTTTTCTCTGTTGTCCCCATCATTGCACGTGCCATTCGCGATACCTTTCATCCAGCCGGTCTACACCTTTTAAACAATAATGGAGAAGCGGCAATGCAAACCGTCTTTCACTATCATATACATCTTATTCCTCGCTACGGTGAGAACGATGGTTTTAGCCCTAATTGGCATTCCCATGAAGGTAACTATACAATGGAAGAACTTTCTAAAATTGCCCGTAGCATCACAGAAAAGTTATCCGACAAAATAGCATGAAGCATTAAATTTCCTATACTTTTCCCAATAGCCAAGCCAATATTAAACAGACAACACCACCGACACCGATGAGTAACTGTATACTTTGCTGTCGTCTTAACTCAGCACTTTTGAATGAATAAACCCTGTGCTGATTGTACCTCACAACTGTATAGCCAATCATAGCTAAGCCAATAATGACGAAGAGCGCAATGAAGATAACCATGAGCACGCCCCCTATATAGATAAGCTATGCTTTATCATAATGACATAGACCAAAAAAGGAAAAGAGGTATGAACCATGGGAAAATTGAAATCGTACATCGTTGGCTTTGCAATCGGAGGTGTCGTTGCTAGTGCTGTAGCACTGATAAACGCACCAAAATCTGGAAAAGACATGCGGCGTGAGCTTAAAGAGACGCTCAATAACGCTAATACGTCCATCGATAACATCAAATCTGCAACCCTTTCCCTAAAAAATAACGTGAACGACATCATTTCAAAAAATCTGCCAACAGTTAAAACCACCATCACCAAAATCAAGTCACTTGTCGACTCATGGAAAGAAGATATTCAACCGAATATCAATAAAATCACAAAAGATATGAAAAAATGAGCAATGAATTATCCATGGCATTGAGATTTGCTATGATTTTATCTTAGACAATGGATACCTCGCATCATAAGAGGGGGTAATTCAAAAAGAATTACCCCCTCTTCTTAGTTATTCTTCCCCACATATGTGTCTAGAAGACCACCCTATTCTTGTCCTGATTGGGAATATCCCAAACGCTCAACCGCCTCATTAGAACAGAACACGCCTCGTTGTTTTTACTTATTCTGAAACATGATATAAATCAAACAACAGTTGATCCTTTGCGAAGTTCATTTTCTTTGCTAGGAGTATGTAGTTCCCCCTTATTTTATATCGATGAAGCTGAATGACGATTTGCTTATGCCCTGGATCGACAATAACCCAGTTTGGCATAGTACCTCCAGCTTTAATAAATCTTAGAACCTCTGATTCTGGCAAGTTAAGCCTTCCGATTTTCGCTGACTTTTCTGTAAGAAGAATATCCCCACTCTTAACATGAGGCAAAAAAGTCAACTCAAAAGGAATGCTTAAACCAACCACTTTGATATTCCCTATTAAGTTCAATGTATCCGTCATCTCCACATGGAATGCCAGATGACCTGTTGAATGCTTGTCAATCTCCTCATTGAGCATTTGTGTAAGTTGCTTTTTATGACCATTCACCGTAAATATAGGATTCATGTTTGTCAATTTCTGTTCTGGAGAAGACAAGGTTGAATGGGGCGTTATTGCCAACCATATGAATAAAACGATGATGAGTATAATAATAAGTACATTTAATCCCGCAAGCCACATAAAGCCCTGTTTCCACCTGTTCATAGAACCATCACCTCTTCTTGTTCAAAAACTTATTTATTCTTTTCAAAAGCGCTTTATAAAAATATTTGTATCCTATTATAGCTTACCGTTTGTCAAGAATAACAAGACAACAGTCGTGCACCAAAGTTTAAACTACCAATTTTAATAAACTTTTGATAATGTATGATTATGTTCTTTTGTTCAGGAGGTCTATTGAATGGTTCTTATTCTTTATCTGCTCTTTTCCTTAGTTGTTTTATACACATATAACTACCTAATTAGCCGTCTCTGTATCAAAAATAAAATGCCTGAGCAACAGCAAAAAGTCATGTATAATTATGTTAATATTTCGGCCATCTTGCTTTTGCTTTGCATGTACTACAATATCAAGGAATTTATATAATTTATCAACAATCCTATACTTTAAATAATGTGATTTTTTACATTTTTACTAGATAATTTTAGTTTTAGGTAGTATTATGTGCTATATTATAAATTGTTAGTTTAAACTTTGAAACTTATCCAATAGGAGTGGCGCATTTATGAAAAAATGGATGACAGTCTTTGTTATCATTATTGGCATACTCACACTTTCTGCTTGTGGAAATAGCAGCGTAGTAAAAACAAAAGCTGGAAACATCAGCCAAAATGATTTTTACAAAAAGCTTCAAACCGCGCAAGGGGCTACTGTTCTACAGCAGATGGTCTATGAAAAAGTATTAAGTGATAAATATTCTGTCACCAAGCAAGACATCAACGACCAAATTGATCAACAGATTCAACAGGTTGAACAACAAAACAACATCACGAGTGATGATCAGCTAAAAGCTGTGCTTGCTCAACAGGGCGAAACCATCAAGCAATTCCGTGCTGGTATGAAAGATAACGCTAAACTACAAGCTCTGCTGTTCAAAGCAACAACAGCTGGTATTAAAGTCACCGATAAAGACCTGCAAAACTATTTCAACAAAAATAAAGATCAATTTATTCAAGTAAAAGCAAGCCACATTCTTTTAAAAGATGAGGCAACAGCAAAGAAAGTTGAAAGTCAGATCAAAAATGGTGTCGATTTTGCAAAGCTAGCTGAAAAATATTCAACAGATACCGGAAGCAAATCACAAGGCGGAGATCTAGGTTGGTTTGGTAAAGGTGTCATGTTAAAAAGCTTTGAAGATAAAGCTTTTTCAATGAATGTAGGAGATGTTAGTGAGCCTGTTAAATCAAGTGCGGGTTGGCACATCATTAAATTAACTGGTAAAAAAGACAAACTTTCCGACTTCAAATCTGCTGTAAAACAAGCGTATCTTCAACCTAAGGCTAAAGACTCACAAACGGTTCTAAACGACTTGCTTAAAAAAGAGGACATTCAAGTAAATCTCAAAGGTGCTCAATATAAAGGTTTATTTGATGTCCAAGATACAAGTAGCAGCAGTTCTAACAGCTCTAGCTCTTCAAGCTCTAGTAACTCTTCAAGCTCAGGAAAATAAATAAGAACAAACAAAAACCAAGCTTATCTCTTTGAGATAAGCTTGGTTTTAATTTATATATAATCTGAACTTTTTAAGAATGCACCTCTTCGTTCGATTGTTGTTGATTGCGGCGCTTTTTTTCTTCTTCCATACGATGCATATAAACCTTCCCCTGCTCTTCTAACCAATGAGCATCTTCGTCCTTTTCCTGTCTTGCGCTCTTAAAATATTGCCAAGCACTGACAACAATACCGAGAAAAACAATCATCGTCCATAATGGCATTTTATTTAATAGATTGGTAATACTACTAAGCCCATTAAATTGCTGGAAGGTATAAAATACGACCAATAGACCAACAACAATCCATGTCCATCTTGCTCTTTTTTTCATACCAATGTCTCCCACCTGTACAAGCTCTTTTTTATCACCCTATGCAATGTGAGAGAGAATTAGTACATGTTACAAATAAATTTACATATTGATATCAGAGAAGACGGAACTTGCTTTGCTATCAAACAATGGCTTATAAAATGCCCGTTGATTCATAGCAAATAGCTTCTCTGTAAAATCACCAGGCTGTGTATTTGCAAGAGCGCGATTCATCATATTCATTTCTGCATCAAAATTATCTATCATATGCAGAACTTCTGCTTCACGTAACAAGGGCTCCTTCGGACTTCCCCACTCTCCTTTTGAATGATGGCTTAAAATGAGATGGTGTAGCACCACAACTTCTTCTCCCTCAATTTCTAATTCTTTGGCTGTCTCAGCAATTTCATTGGACATAATAGAAATATGCCCAAGCAACTTACCTTCTAAAGTATAGCTGGTCGCAGTTGATCCAGAGAGCTCCATAACCTTGCCCATATCATGTAAAATGATACCAGAATAAAGCAAGTCCAAATTGAGCTCTGGATATAACCGGGCAAATGCCTGAGCAAGCTTCAACATCGACACAACATGATACGCCAGTCCCGAAAGGTATTCATGGTGATTGCGAACAGCAGCAGGATAATCAAAAAACGCTTCTTGGTGTTTTTTAACTAAGGCTCGTGTCAATCTTTGCAATTTCGGATTTTGAATTTCAAAGATACATTGATTCACATATTCCATCATGTCTGGAACAGCCATTGGAGCAATTGGAATCAGATCCGATTTTTTAACAGAATCAGCATCCGTTATCGGTCGAATTGAGATGATTTTCAACTGTTTTTTACTGCGAAAGGTTGTGATCTCACCCTCTACCTTGACAATAGTTCCAGCAAGAAAAATCTGTTCATCCTCTGATGTTACATCCCATAACTTCGACTCCATTTCTCCGGTCATATCCTGCAATATAATCGTTAAAAAAGGCTTACTATTACTAGCTACAGAACGTGTCACTGATTTGATCATTAAATAATGATTAACTAAATCTCCTTCGGCACATTGAGCTATACCCTTCATATTTCTTTCCTCCCCCATTTTCGTTGAATTTCCACCGCTAACACCCACCTTATCAAAAAGATGATTTGAAAAACAAGTTGTTTAGACAAATACCATCTCTATCTAACTTGGAATCATGATCATAAAATCGACGCCTTCTGGTGTATTTTTCACAGAAATTTGACCGCCATGGCGATCAACAATTCTCTTTACAATAGCAAGACCTAAACCAAATTGTCCCTTAACCCCTTTTGTAAAAGGTTTAAACAAATCCTCTAGGTCTTCATCAGGTATGGGCTCCCCATCATTTTGGATATGAATTTCTTGAACATTCTTTCGTGTGAACGCTCGTAATGTGATCTCATTCTTAGCATACCTCAGGGCATTCTCCACTAGATTTTCCATCACGATCAGCCACTGCTCTTCATCAACTGAAATTTGCGTATCTGCCCCTTCCACAGTCATTTTAACTGAAGGAAGGGTTGCTGAAAATCGTGAAATGATGGTTTCAGTAAGGTCACCAAAGGAAATCGACTGAATCTCTGGAGATTCATCACGCAAAGAATCGACCTTTGTATAATAAAGCAACTTCTGAACTCGCTTTTCCATCAGCGCCGCTTCATCTATGATGACATCCATTGTGCCAGCTAACTGTTCCTTGGGATACATACCATCTTTTACAGATTGTGCATAGCTCTGAATGACCATAATAGGCGTCTTCATCTCATGCGATGCCCGCTGTAAGAAATGCTTTTGTGAGGTATCATAACGAACAAGATTCTGCCTCATATGCTCAAATTGATCAGAGAGCTTTTGAAATTCGTCTCCACTTTTCCACTCGAAGGGTTTTTTCCAATTGAGCTTGGCTATTTCTTCAATTTGGTTGCCTAACGCTACTAAGGGACTCTTTAAATAGCGAGTGAGCCAAATGGTGAGAATAAGCGCAATCAGAACGGCCAATAAAAAGACATAGAACAACTTCATCCAGAGCTTTTTAGCCATTTCCTTAGTATACGTATCACGCATAAACGAAATAACGTAACCATTTTGCACTTTATGAACAATATAAAAGAGCGTTGTTTTTTCATAATTCAGCTGGTAATCAGCAATTTCCGATTTCTGTTGTTCGGCTTGTTTGATCAATCTATTCAGCATGGAGACAGGGATTGGATTGCCAATTAATGTCGGTAAAGCGTCTGTTTTCACGATTAAATGACCCACATCACGCGCACTATGCTGAGTCTGAATCAGCCCGTTATTCTTATCATCATTTGAATAGTTTGCTATATAAGGAATAATATAACGACTTTGCTCTCTTTTAATGAGTTGAAAGGAATCTTCCTTTAAAGCTTGCTCAAGGGAAAAAGGATAAATAATTCCTACGATCAATCCAATGATGAGTATCAGCGTGATGAACGAGAGCCAAATTCGTTTTGTCAACGTCCATTTAATCATGTTTAAGTCACAATCCTATATCCAGCACGATACAAGGTCTCCAGCGTTAATCGAGGCAGCTTCTTCCGAACTCTGCGCACCACATCATCTACAGCACGCGTCGAACCAACATAACCATCGCCCCAAACAGCAACAAGAATTTCATCCCTTGTTTTTGCTATATTGATATTTTCTAATAGAAATAACACCACATCAAATTCTTTCATTGTCAGTTCAATTTCTTGCATTTCTTTGTCAAGCACTTTGCGACGATTGACATCAAATTTGTAATCAGACACCTCGATATAGTGAGACTTAAGCCCTTGACCATATATTCTATGCAATAGCTTTTGTGCTCGGATAACAAGCTCCTTTGGTAAAAAGGGCTTAGCTAAATAATCATCGCTGCCCATTTCAAGACCTTGAATTTTATCAAGATCACGATCACGTGCCGAAATAAAAATGACTGGTTGCTCTGAATTATTCTCCTTAACCCTTTGTATTAAGTCGAATCCTGACATTCCGGGAAGCATAATATCTATGATCCATAAATGAATGCCTACATGAATATACTCTGATGCATCCTCAGCATTTGTAAAAAGGGTCACATTCCACCCTTCCTTTTCCAAATAGAGCTTCAAAATCGATGCTAGCCTCTCTTCGTCCTCAACGAGAAGGATGTGAAAATTCAAATCTGACACCCTCTTCCTTCCTTTCTTCATGTAAATGGATTTGCTCCATACCTTGTATTGGCGCATTATCGTGACAGGTAAGAAATAAAATCTGGCGCACGCCAGCAAGCCGACTTAATAATGTTAATGTTCGTTCTCTTCTTTCTCTATCAAAATTGACAAAACCATCATCTATCAGTAACGGCAATGGATACGGGGCTTCAAAAATAGCTACCAACGCCAGTCTCAGGCACACATACAATTGTTCCTTAGTCCCACGACTGAGCTGCTCTAAGGAAAAGCTTTGCCCGCTAGCATGATGAAGCACAAAGGTTTCTTCATCCGTATAAAATAGCTGCTGATAGTCCCCATCGGTCAATTCTAACATGTATTCACTAGCTTGCTTAAGTACTTTTGGTAATCGCGTGGTACGATAGACTTCCTTTGTCTTTGACAACCATTCTGCCGCTGTCCTAAAAATTGCCCACTCCTTGGCTTTGGTCTTAAGTTGCTCACGCATTTCGACATCATCATGAATGCGTTCAGCGTTGGCTGAAGATTCCTCCAATTGCTTAATCATCGAACGTAGATCGGCAATCCGTTCTTGAACCCTACTAATCTCCTTCTTAGCCTCATTTATTTTTCCAAGCAATATGTCCTCTTCCGCATTGCCCCAATAATCATTTTCCATCCATTCAAAGCACTGCTCTCTTAAATTCTTTTGCGGAACAATGTGCTGAATCTGAGACCACAAAGATTCTCTCTGTTTTAAAAATGCTTGTCGCTTTTCATACAATTGCGCTAATCGTCCAAATGCTTGTTCATCGTCCACACCAACAGTTTGAAATAAAGCATGGCATTCTTTACGATAGTGACGAAGCTTTTCTTCAATGACTTCCCACTGCTCCACCTGCTCTTGTAAACTATCAGCATATTGATCTAGCTTCCCTCTATTTTCTTTATATAAAATCAGTGTTTTCATAAGCTCAGGTAATGTCCGATCAGACTGATTAAGCGCCTGATTCAAAGTCTTATAACGCCCCTCAAACGCTGTAACCCGCTGACGATGTTGCTCTATTTGTTCTTGTAAATGCGCCATGCGCAAACGGCGCTCTTTAAGATTTTCAATCAGATCATACACTTCTAGTAGAACAGAGACATTTTCACTTATTGGAAAGTGATGTTCATTCTCCCATTCTTGAACCCTTGAATAAGCGCTCTGAACTTGGTTCTCTAAATGATCCCAACGTACTATTAAATCTTGGTAAGATGTTCTTTCTTCCTGTAAGTGCCTTTGCAACATTTCTACCTGCTCACGGCGTTTTGTTTCCAAGGCATAGTCTTCCTCGACTCGTCCATCTTGTGAAACTGTCTGTATAGCCTGTGTTACTGTCTCCAATCGTTGATACAATACCCCTATATCCGACTCTCGCAAAGAAGATTGCTTTGCTTCAAAAGAACGAAACCCCAGCCAGATAACTAAACCAACGCCTAGACCAACACCAACGAGCAACCACCCAGCAAGGGGATTCCCAAATAATAACAAAAGAACACCCGTAGCACCCATCACACCACAGAGACCTCCTGAGAGCAGCCATTTGAAGAATTGCAAGAACTTTTGCATATGTTGTTGCTTCTGTGCCATCTCAATCTGCGTTTCAAGCCCCGCCTGTTCTTGGTTAAGACTATGACCACCCTGCATCTCTTGAATTATGGATTGCAACTCTTCATAACGTTGATCAGAAAATAAGGATTTTTTATAGTGTTCATGGGTTGCTTGAAGTTGAGAAATTTTGCTTTCCTTTTCCTCAATCTCTGCCCCTAACACTTGATGGCGTTGTTGTAGTTGCTCATATTCATCCAGTCTTTCTTTTAAATCCTGCTTGATTTTTAGACCCGTTTCAATCACATCTAAATGACTTTCAACGTCACTATCTCCTAATTTCTGCGCTTGAATATCATATTCTTTTTGTTCTAAACGAAGATTTTCTAGTCTCATGCGATACTCCGCATCAAGCGTTTGTAAAAATTCTTCCTCTCGGCTCAGGTTGCTTATCATCTCCTCATTGACTAAAAATCTATAATCAATACTGAGCATAGCTATCTTATCTTGGATGACTTGCAAACGATGCCTCAAGCCAGCTTGTTCACCTTCCAATGTCACAATGGTGGCATGCCAAGCCTCATAGGATTTTAGCCCATTATCGGGAAACTGTTCAGCTGACGCAGTTTCTTGAAGTTCCTTCAGAGTATCGCGAAATTCAATTAAGAGTGCCTCACAAGACTTATATTTCAAATATTGTCCATATTGACGTTCCTCCATCTGTTGCTCATCAATCAATCGCTTAAGTCGATCTTCATTTTGAGCTAGCTCACTATGCCAGCGATTGTAGTCTTTGCTTTTCTCATTCCAAAGAGCTAGCTCCTTTCCTATGCCCCCTAGCTCTACCACCAACTTATTGATAGAAGGATTTTTCCCATGAGGTCGAAAAAGCTCCTGACTTTGCTTCTCAAAATATGTTTCAAGCTCAAAAATATTAGCACTTCCCATCATGCCAGTGCTAAACAAATAATGATTTAAGCGGTCAGCCTTCAACCATTCAACGCCTCTCAAGCCGTCCAAATTAAAGCTAAATATCGACTCATAAACATCTAAAGTATAACCGCTTAACCACGTCTTCAAAGGCTTTTCATCCATCACTTGTCCATCTGAAAAATACAGAACCGCTCGCCCATCATTTTTATAACGATAGCGTTCAATAACAACCGTCCCTTGTTGTGGAATCTCCACTGTCAACGTTCCACCTAATTCAGTCCGTTCTGGTAATCCATCAAGATAGGGGCGCATGTCAGAGCGTTTAGGAAAACCAAATAGCATTGCTTTGATAAAGGCCATCAGCGTGGATTTCCCTGCCTCATTAGACCCATAAATGAATAAAAAGGGCTGTTCAGACAGCCTCTGCTTGTATTGCTGGAATCTACCGAAGCGCTCTATATATAGTGACTGAAGCTTCATGCTCTCATCCCCCTTTACTCCATGAATATATTTCTATATAAAGCCTCCATAAGAAGGCGTTCAGCGGCATCAGTGATCTCCGCCTTGTCATCCACCGTTAATGGCATTAAAAATCTTCGAACCTGATGATGAGCATAGAGGGCATCCAAGTGCTCACCACTCATCACGTCTTCCTTTAGTTGCACCAAATCGCTTAGGAACTGTGAATCCTTCAGTCCTTGCTCTTGATAATCATGCCTCAGAACCGTATTCTGTATGGAATAGATCCAAACAAAGTCCTCTCTTTCATCCTCTACCTGCTGCAAAGCTTCCTCAAGTTCCTCCATAGTTTGAGGATCAGTCAATTTCTCAGCAAGCTGACCAGTACCTGTCAATTCTAACCGAAGTAAAACGCCAGAATGCTTATGGCGCACCCCTTCTTTTATTTTATCTAATTCACTGATACATTCGTTCATTGTGGTAAATTTTTCAATATTAATCTTAACATGCTCCCACAAAATATCTGCCACCGAAATAAATACTGTTTCACATTGCTTGCCCGTCAATGTGACAACATAGAATCCCTTATCGCCCGTCTCCCGTGGCGAAAGACCTTGAAATGATCCCGAATAGATCATCGGTGGCTCTTGATGAAGCCACTGCCTAATATGAATATGACCCAGTGCCCAATAATCAAAATCCTTGCTGAGAAGCTCTGAGATGTCAAACGGGGCATAGTGGTTTTGCTCGCTGTTTTCACGCATAGCCCCGTGCAGAAGACCAATATGATAGTCCGCCCCTGCCTTTTTATCATAATGCATAGCAACGTTATCCTTAACGTGACGCGTTGCATAGCTAAACCCATACACATTCACCTTTACATCCTCTTTAGTAAAGGACATCATTTCTGGAGTTGCTCCGAATATATGAACATTTTCCGGAAATTCAATAGCGTGCCATTCTCCCTCCAAGGCATCATGGTTGCCATGAATCATAAAAACATCAATGCCAGCCTCCTGTAGCTTTTGAAAGGCTGTTTTCAAACGAACCTGAGCACGTAAACTCCGATTTTCTTCATCAAATATATCACCAGCAAGAAGAACAAAATCAACCTTATGCTGAATCGCTACACTCACCAATCTATCGAGGGCTGTGAATGTGCTTTGCCTCAGACGTTGGCGAATGGTTTCAGGAAGGTCAGCTTGTCCCTGAAAAGGATGATCCAAATGCAAGTCTGCTACATGCATAAATGTGACTGACAAGGTACATTCACCTCTTCTCAATTTTTTTCTTTAGTTTATCATATTCCCACTATTAGGGTACATATGTTTGTACGGAAAAATATACAACATTTTAAAAACAAGTCAAAAAAATCCCTTTGAAAAAGCTCTTCAAAGGGATTAAACATACGATTTCATTTGTTTTCTAAAAACTTCTTTTAATGTATACGCTACACCGTTCATATCATTCGAACGTGTCACCCAATCAGCTCGCTGTCGAACCGCCTTAGGTGCATTTTTCATCGCTACACCGAGACCAACCTTGTCAATCATTTCAAGATCATCACAAGAATCACCAACAGCAATGATATCCAATAAGGAAATATCGATGTATTGCGCTAAATGTAATAGCCCATTATATTTCGAAGATTCCTTCTGGGTGAGAATAAGTCCCTGGTCACCAACTTCTTTTACTTGAATAGCGGAGAAAAAATCTTGCAAAGACTGTAGCATTTCCTCCTTAATCTCTTTTGAAATTTCAACTCTTACATCAGTCGCATCATCTGCATTTTCACGTAAATAATCACTTAAAGAATCTACATAAGTCACGGGATAAAATAAAGGTTCGTTGACACCAATCGTCATCTTAGCCAATAAATTAACTTGTTTTGGACGATTGCTCACGGACATCTTTTCATTGGAGAAACGGACCTCACACTTGTAGGTTTCTAAAAACTCCACAAGTTGCAAAAGGATGTCATGCCTAATCTTACTCGTATAAATAGGATGATCGATAGAGGAAGAGATAAAGGCACCATTATGAGTAATGATCGGATACTTTAATTTTAAAGCCTTTGCCACCTTCGCCGCTGAGTGAAAGTGCCGTTCTGTAACGAGCGTGACAGCCGCTCCCTTATCCATAGCAAACTGGACAGCTTCCTTTGTTTCACGATCAAGACGGTTATTTGTTTTCAAAAGGGTACCGTCGATGTCTAAAGCAAGTAAGCGATACGCCAAGGTAATCCCCCTTTATTATTTAGAAATTTCCTTAAAAATTTCTTTCCTATTCAAACATATGAAGCAAATCATAATTATAGAACAGCCTCGACCGTACAGTTTTACTTGTCACTTTCTGCCAACGCACAAGACGCATGATTTGATACTGGAATTTCTGTAATTATAGGTAATGCTTCAATAGCTAAACAAGCAAAAACAAAAAAGGAGGAATTTATTGTTTATTGATTTTTAAAGTATCTACCAATTGTTTAGCCGCTATCATCGTTAAACCCTTTTTTTCTCTTAAATATTTAACCGTTTTGACATCACCCATACTTTCTAATTTTTCTTTTGCTAAAGTTATGAGTTCATCATTATTTTCGTTAGAAAGTGCCTTTTGAAGTTGATTTCTTAATACTTTTACTTTGTTTGACGCTATCCTAATAGCAAGTAATAACGTTATATTTAAGATAAGTGACGTCGTTAGCAAGCCATTCATTATTCCAGCACCCTTCAGTCATTAATTCAAATAACATGAATCTTACACAGCAGATGATGATAGACTACAATATCATTTTAAAGGTTTATTTATTATGACATTAATTTGTGAGGAATGAGAAGTTACCTTCATACATAAATGGCAACCAAATTCTCATTTTTGTTCATGGAAAAAATAGGAATGCTATTATTTACACATTTTTATTTTATTGTTATGGTTATAAAAGCAAGTATCTAGAGCGTAAAAATTATCAACATGCCTTTTCACACGAAAAAACGCTAGAGACAATCGAATGAAATCCTTTCCAAATAATAGGAATTCATTATAAAATACCTGCCTATAACGCCTGCTTTATGATACACCATCTTTCTTTCTCAATCTCATTTCATAAACATGGAGTGAAAAGGAAACCCTTTAATTAAAGGGGGGATAGCATTATGAGCAAACAATCACATCGGGATAAAACTCTCGATTATCAAGGACGTGCCGAATACTATTTGGATATCGACCGCATGATAAGCGAAGGAATGGCTGGAGGAACAGTCAATATCAAATACGATCATCCTTCTGTCGATTACTATCACGAAATTGTTGAGCGTGAGGAACCTCCACGCAAATCATAAGCTTTTCCCCGCCTCGATCTTATTTGATCGAGGTGTATCATTTCATTAAGTCAGGAAGGAGTTATGATAATGCTTGAATCCTTAAAAGCCATTTATGGACATGCCTTTACATACTATAACAACCAAGATCATGTGGACAGCTACTATTGGTTTCAAGATCACGCACACACCCAATTTGGTATTAAGAAGTCTGCACTAACAAAAAAAGAACTTCAGCTTATGAAGATTCATTACGCATCCATCGATCACTTTACTACACCAAAGAGTCCCGTGCAACAGGCCTGGACAAATCTTTTATTTAACGAAACTGAAACCCACAGTGTCGAGGATACTACACTTGTAAAGCTTCCAGCTCATCCTATCTATATTCACTTCAGATCACCTCTCAATGACATTGCCGCTTTCGAGGAAGCAATGTCTGCTCTCTTTTCAGAGAGATCGATTTTACTCTGGAAAGAAAACGAGGCAATACTTATTCTTCCTATATCTTCAAAACTCATGATGGCTGAGGAAATCGTCGATCTTATGGCTACTGAATTTTTTGTCGATGTCACCGTCATGACCGGTGCCATTTTTCACACAGCACAACTGGCTAAACTAAGCTATCGATGGCATCATCAGCTTTTTGAACGTTTTTTACAGATTAATCCTGGAAAACACTTCACATCACTTGATCAATTAATCCCCTTGTTTTTATTAGACAATTTATCATCGAGACCCTCTTCCTCTGATGTAGCTGATATCATGTTTAAAAAAATCCATCATGAACTAACAGAAGGAGGAAAAGAGCTTGCAGAGACATTGCTCACTTTTTTTGAGCATAATATGAATGTTTCCACGGCCTCCAAGGCTCTTTATATTCATCGAAACAGTCTGCAATACCGCTTGGATAAATTTCATGACAAGACAGACCTTGACCCTAAAAATTTTGTAGACGCTGTCATTATTTATATTGCCATATTGAAATATAAACTTGGATAAACTTGTCATATCTATACAATAATTCCTAAAATATTTGTGCAGACTGTCCTCTTTCCCCTCCATATTAAATCGCTTACAATAATAGTATGTTGAAAGCGAATTCAAAAAAGGGGGTTACTACATGTCTGGTATTGTAATGAAAGGCATCGATAAAGTCTATGACAAAGCCGAAACAAAATCTGTAGATAATTTTGACCTTGATATTAAAGACAAAGAATTCATCGTCTTTGTTGGTCCATCAGGATGTGGAAAATCAACAACACTTCGCATGATTGCAGGCCTAGAAGATATTACAGCTGGTGAGCTTTACATCGGAGATCGTCTCGTCAATGACGTCGCACCAAAAGATCGCGACATCGCCATGGTTTTCCAAAACTATGCGCTCTATCCTCATATGAGCGTTTACGACAATATGGCATTTGGACTCAAGCTTCGCAAGTTCAAAAAGGAAGAAATTGAAAAACGCGTTCAAAATGCTGCTAAAATTCTGGGTATTGATAAGTTCCTTGACCGTAAACCTAAAGCGCTCTCTGGCGGTCAAAGACAGCGTGTTGCGCTTGGAAGAGCTATCGTCCGTGATCCTCAAGTGTTTCTCATGGATGAACCCTTATCAAACCTTGATGCAAAGCTTCGCGTGCAAATGCGTGCTGAATTAACCAAGCTTCATCAACGCCTGCAAACAACCACAATCTATGTTACACACGATCAAACCGAGGCTATGACAATGGCAACACGCATCGTCGTTATGAAGGATGGTATCATCCAGCAAGTTGGTACACCAAAGGATGTTTATGATCTTCCCGAAAATATCTTTGTTGCTGGTTTCATGGGATCACCAGCCATGAATTTCTTGAAAATACAACTTGCAGATGGCAAAGCGATCACTGGAGATAAAACCTTTAAAATTCCTGAAGGTAAAATGAAATTACTGCGAGAACGTGGCTATGTTAACCAAGAAATTATCCTTGGCATTCGACCTGAGGATATTCATGATGAACCTCTTTTCATTGAAGCATCGCCAGATACCACCTTTGACGCAACCATTGAAGTTGCAGAGCTAATGGGAGCAGAAACTTTCTTATACTCCAACATTGGCGAAGATCAATTCGTTGCCCGTGTCGACTCTCGTACAGAGGCTAGCAGTGGTAAAACCATCGCTCTAGCTCTTGATATGAATAAGGCACACTTCTTTGATCCGAAATCTGAATTACGCATTCAATAACACCATCCTTTCGTATCATAGATGGTCTTAAAAAAGAGTGATACTCACCAATTTTTTTGGTAGGTACCACTCTTTCTTCAACGCATAGGCATAGGACATGCTAACTCTGGTGTTGGCACACGAATGTGCCAGGTTTGCTAAAGTTTCCTCAAATACATGTTCATTAAAATATAAATCTATGATGCCCTCCATGAGTAAGCATATCTGTTTCTTCTATAACAAGCACATGGGTGGATGAGAGCGAAAAACACGAGCCTCCTTCGGGAACAGCACAGTCCGAAGACCCCGCAAGAAAGCGGTTGATGCTTTCTGAGGAGAGACTGAAGCCACGCCCGAGGAAAAACGAGTGTTCTAGAGCTTACGGTCAGTCCACATGTTCAAGCTAAGAACCTTGCTATCAATGTTTATGTGTATTTAATCAATACGGTCTATATACATAGGGATCTTTTGGTGCCTTAATAATTTTCCATTTTGTAACATTTAAAACGGGAATGGTTTGTTGAAATGGCTGATAGAAAGTCGTCGACATGGTTCCTTGCACCTGTAACCAGTCATCATTCTTATAATTAACAGCCTCAGGGAAATTCAACATCATGCCGAATACCCCAGCATCGGCAATACAATGAATGATTCCAAATCGGAAGAGAAAGAGCTGTTTTTTCGAAGTGGCATCTCCATGGTAAGCAAATCCTCTCATAGAAATGGTCTTATTCGTGAAATCACCTGGAAAATTATAAACCGTCTCTAGACCACGTAAATAATTCCCATCATTCAAAGTTAAACTATTTCCCGAATCATATTTTTTTCGATCAGAAACACTCATCTTCTCATACGCATCAGCACTATAATACAAACGCGTATTAGGTCTTAGAATCCCATGATTTGCATATGGATCCTTATCATTATCAATCTCAGCAAAATGGAAGCCTTTAGCCTTAACTATATTAGAATTCAACGTCGCAATCGGGAGAAAAATACCCGTAATCAATGGCAGGAGCAACAAGCCATACACGAGAAATTTCTTCCAAACTGTGTTCTCATCATGCGAATGGTCATGTCCATGATGGTGGTGATGCTCTTCTTTATTGTCCTTTTTTCCCTGCATATTCCATTTAATCAACTGATAAATAGACATAAATGCAAAGATAAAAATCATGATAAAAGTGAGATAAGCATACCTCATATTAATATACTTGCTAATATCTCCAGTAGCATGAAGATGAAAAAGCAGGTACATAAAACCGAATAAAATGATAAAACGTATCATTCACTGTTCCTCCTCATAGAAATAGCGATCCAAATAAAGACCCGATAAATACAACAACAGTAATAGATCCTATTAGAGTAAACACAAAACGCTTTTTAAAAGTACTAAGCATCATGATTAAGTTTTTAATATCAACCATCGCACCAAAAACAAGAAAGGCTGTTAATGATCCCGTAGCAAAAGTACCACGGAAAGAAGAAGCAATAAAGGCATCAGCTTCTGAACAAAGCGAGAGCAGAAAAGCAAGTAACATCATGACCAAAATAGATGTAGCAGTGGTGTGTCCCAAGAGTGATAGTGTACTCGTCTTTACAAAAACTTGCATGGATGCAGCGATAAAAGCCCCGATAACTAAAAATTTACCTACGGAAAAAAATTCATCCAACGCATGATCAATCATTTCTTTCACTTTTTCCATAGCCGTCATGCTATGAATATGCTCATGATCATGATGGTGATGATGATGCTTCTTTTTATTAGCCTGACTCTGAGCCTTCTGAGCTTTCTTGTTAAGAAATTCACGTAATTGATCGTCATTAAATAAATAAGAAATCAATAGTCCAACAATGAAGGCAACAACGATTGCTAAAGAACAACGACGAATCACCATTTCCCAGCTGTTCCCAAAAGCCACATAAGTCGCAAAAATAACGATGGGATTAATAATCGGCCCCGTTAACATAAAAGCAATCGCAGCGTGCAAGGGAACCTTTTTTCTGACCAATCCTTCTGTGATGGGAACAATCCCACATTCACATGCCGGAAACAAAGAGCCCATACATGTTCCTAATAAGATGGAAAAAAACCTATTCTTAGGAATGAACTTAGCGATCATCTCTTCAGTAATAAATATTTGAATAATAGCTGAGATAAAAACGCCAACAACAATGAAAGGGACGGCTTCAATAACCAAGCTAATAAATATCGAATTTAATTGCAGAAATGATTGAACCATGCCTACCTACCCCTTAAATAATACAATACTCTTAGAAATACGCTTATTCTCTAACGCTCATTATTAACATTAACTAATCCATTAATAAAATTTGGAAATTCTGAATATAGTATTAAAATGAACAGAATTCATTACTCACTCATCACAAACTTAGTAAATTATAAGTATATCAAAACAAATAATTGAATTTCCTTTACATTTTGTTATAATAAATGAGTTATAAAGTATCTTGCAATACTTTTATATTAATATGGTATTTTTTACACAATCCACTCATATGAACTTTTGACCTATTAAGGTTGTAAATCAAGAGAATAACTTAATTTTAATTATAGAAGTGTAAATTTAGGAGGTAAAGCCATGACTCCCACTAAAATGTTAAGCAAATGGTTGAACAAACCCTACACATTTTATTTTATAGCAGTCGTGCTACTTTGGATTAAAACCTATATCGTTTACAGAACGGAATTTTCACTTGGGATTAGCAATGAATTGCAAAAGTTTTTGCTCTTCGCCAACCCGATCAGTTCAACGCTGTTCTTTTTAGGCTTCGCCTTATTCTTTAAAGGTAAACTACAATTATGGCTCATCTTTGTCATCGATTTTATTCTTTCCTTTTTGCTTTACGCTAACGTTGTCTACTACCGATTTTTTAACGACTTCATCACCCTTCCGGTGCTGTCAGAGACGAAAAACTTTGGACAAATCGGTGGTAGTGCAAAAGCTAATATGCATTGGGGAGATATTTTTTATTTCCTCGACATCATCATCCTACTCGTCTTGATTTTATCAAAAGTCATTAAGGGACAAAGTCGTGTTCAGCGCCGCGGCGTTTTTTCCGTTTTTGTGTTTGCCATCATGATCTTTTGTGCAAACCTCGGTCTCGCTGAAGGCGATCGTCCACAGCTGCTTTCAAGAACCTTTGACCGCAACTATCTCGTTAAATATCTCGGTATTGATAATTTCTCAATCTATGACATCATTACAAGCATCCGTTCTGATACACAAAGAGTTTTTGCGGACAGCAGTGATCTAGCTGATGTTGAAAACTTTACAAAATCCAACTACACACCGCCAGATCCTAAGCTCTTTGGAAAAGAAAAGAACATGAATGTCATCTACATTTCAATGGAATCTCTTGAAACCTTTGCACTAAATAGAACCATTGACGGTAAAGAAGTCACGCCATTTTTAGACAATTTGGAACATAATCCCAATACGTTCTATTTCCCTAACTTTTTCCACCAAGTAGGAGAAGGAAAGACATCTGACGCTGAATTTATGATGGATAACGATTTATTCCCACTAGGACAAGGTGCGGTATTTACGCAAAAAGCAGACAACACCTATCAAGCTCAACCACAAATTCTCGTCAATCATGGCTACACAACAGCAGCGCTCCATGGAAACTATAAAACCTTTTGGAATCGTGACGAAATGTATAAAGCACTCGGAATCCAAAAATTCTTTGATGCCGACTATTATGACATGGAGCCGCAAAATGTTCTTAACTATGGTATGAAAGATAAACCAATGATCAAGGAATCTATGAAATATCTAGAAAATCTACCACAGCCTTTTGAAAGTAAAATCATTCAGTTATCCAATCACTTCCCATTTGAATTAAGTAAGAAGGATATCGACTTTCCTGACGCTGGTACGAGTGATAAAATCGTCAATCAATATTTTCAAACAGCGCATTATATGGATCAATCATTGCAAGAGCTCTTTAATTATATGAAAAAAGACGGTCTCTCTAAAAACACAATGCTCGTCATGTATGGTGATCATTATGGCATTTCAACAAACCATAATGCTGGCATGCAACAAATTCTAGGCCAAAAAATTACGCCTTATGAAAATGCACAATTACAACGTGTGCCGCTCTTTATCTATGCTCCAGGTATGAAGGGGCATATCGACAAAACATATGGCGGTGAAATTGATGTCAGACCGACTGTCCTTAACCTATTGGGTATCGATCAAAAAGATTATATTTCCTTTGGATCTGACCTACTTTCACCTCAGCATCGCCAAATTGTTCCATTCCGTAACGGCGACGTCATGACGCCCAAATATTCCAGTGTTGGTGGCAAATGTTACGCTAATCCAACTGGACAGCCTGTCAGTAAAACATTATGTAAAAGCTATGTCAACTTTGGACAGCAAGCCTTAAATCTTTCAGATAAAGTCGTTTATGGCGACCTGCTGCGTTTCCACTCCGTTCCAGGTTTTACACAGCCCGATAGAACAAAAATCGATTATACAACTGATCAAACAGCAGGCATGAACATTCCTGAATCAGAGAAAACATCATCCATTGGTCATAAAGTAAAAACGACGGGTGCCAATTAGTTGAAATAACATAGAAATAGAGACCTGCTCGAACGAAGAAGCCGACGAAGCGTCATCAAAATTCTCGAAATTGCGAAGGGTTTTGATGAAGTGCTTCGTTTTTTTGTAGAGATTATTTTGTCGAAAAAAAAATGAAGAGGGTTCCTTTTCATTCAAGGAGCCCTCTTCGCATATGAGGATCGTTGCAGACCAAGAAAAACATTAAGTAGCTCATGCACGTACTTATTTAAGAATCTGTTCACCATATTGGTTTAATCTTCCCACATTAACATCCTGCACCTGTCGATCACTAATATGATATTTTCGTTTTAACTGAATAATTCTATTGACACTTTGATCAATTCTTGCTTCTGGTATCTCTCCATTTTCGACCGCTGTTTTTAATGCCTGTATCGTAGCTACAATCTCATTATAATCATGCGCCACTAAAATAATATCACTGCCAGCTTGTACTGATTTTACTGCTGCTTTACCAATAGTAAAATAATTCGTTATCGCCTTCATGGTCATATCATCTGTCATAATCACACCTTGAAAACCAAGCTGCCTTCTTAGAATATCGGTCATAATATATTTTGACATAGAGGACGGATAAGTAGCATCAAGCTGTGGTAATAAAATATGAGCAACCATGACAACATCGGCTCCGTTATGAATGGCCTGTTCAAATGGAATTAATTCCAGCTTTTTAAGATCAGCAAGGTTTTTATTAACCTTAGGGAGATTTAGATGCGAATCAACAGACGTATCACCATGACCCGGAAAATGTTTAACAACAGAAATGATATGCTGCGATTGAATGCCTTCCATCGTCTTCGTTCCTAATTGACTGACAATGTTGGCGTTGTTTCCAAATGATCTATCTCCAATAACCGGGTTGTTAGGATTACTATTGACATCAAGCACTGGAGCAAAATCAAGATTCAGACCAAATGCATTCAGTTCTTCTCCTAACAAGGTCCCGATTTTATATGAAAGTTGAGGATCATTAATCGCACCCAATCTAGCATTTGTAGGTGTATGAATTAAACCTGGTAATCTAAAAACCTTTCCCCCTTCCTGATCTACTCCTAACATAAGTGGCAAACGATTATGAGCATTTGCCAACTTGATTTCATCTAACAGCTGAATAGATTGTTGAGGACTTACAAAGTTATTCGAATAAAAAATCATACCACCTATATGATATTGATTGATTAAGTTTTTTGTATTAGTTGAGAGGCTAGTATCTGAAGTTCCAGCAAAAATCATTTGCCCAATCTTTTCATCTAGACTCATATCGCTTACCTTTACAACATTGTGACTATGACCATCTTCTACATGGTTAACGTTTGCGACGACAGATACGTGATCCACACTAGGGTTGGGTTCACGATTGGTTGGCTTGGGTAAAACCCATTTCAAATCATATGCGGCATTAACAGAATAGACAAGAATAATTTGATCACTTGTCTTATCCTTGTAATAATGAATCTCATCTGGTTCCCCTTTGATTTTCTTAATATCCGCTAAATGTATTTTTTGTAATGAAGGATCAAAGGATCTAACATCAAAAATAAGTTGATGTTGATAGCCAATTGCTGCTTTGTGATTAGGGTAATCGACATAAGAACCCTCTTCCGTATTCGTTGTTTGTTCTGTTCCACTCCACATTTGCTTTACCGTTTGTATTTTAGTTTGACCAGCGGTAAAAGGCACATGCGGTATTCTACCTTGTGCAGACTCTGAAAAAATAGTGCTGACTAATGTAGCTGGATTCACCTTCACCTGCGTCTTTTGAGACGATGCTCCCTGTGGCTTTTGCGAGGGTTTTATCTTTTGAGAGAGTTCCTTCTCTGAAGACTGGGTTTGATTAGAAGAGGCTTTCTCTTGATGCTCTCCCCCATTTCTCATTCCAAAAAACACGCCGATAGCTATTGCGATTACAAAAGCAATAAATACATAGACAAATTTCTTTAACATGATAATTCCTCCAACTAGAGATGCTTCTCTTTTTAGTAGTCTTTCATTTTCTAGTTCCAGTGCCTTCTACTCAAATATGTCGTAGGCATTTAAGTTGAATTACAGGGTTTCCAACACTGTAAGGAATTTTGCGACAAAATTCAAAACAACCTAACGGTTACACAGAAAGTTATAGTGACAACATTAAGGACATTCTAATATTAGAACATCCTTTAGTCAAAGTAGAATTCTTCACAAAATTATCATTTATAGAAGAATAGTGATCAATTAAATGATAACCATAAGTACTTTTCCTTCTAGAAGATTTTTTATAATAAAGTAGTAATATGTATCAAATTTTTTAGATTCCTTTACCTGGGTTAATGTATAAAATATTCGGGTTAAATACGCATGGCTATGGCTATACGACAGAATTATTTGTTCAATAACAAAACCCCCATTCAAAATGAGGGCTCATTATAAACAAAATTAATAGATTGAATTGTTGTTAGGACATTCCTTTACCATTCCTTCTCTATTCACAGTCCATCATGAAATGCAAAGAGCTTGGCTTTTCCAAAAGGATAATAACGCAAATCAACCTTGCCGACTACCTGCTTCATATCGACAAAACCAAAGTAACGACTATCCTCGCTAACACGGCGGTTGTCGCCCATCACCCAAAGCTTGCCCTTTGGCACTCTTATTTGACCAGTCACATCCTTAAGAGTAAAATTCTCAGTCAGCTGTCCCGTCGTTAAAGCCTTCTTATAACGATCTAAATAAGGCTCTGGCACTCGACGATCATTGACATAGAGCGTATCATTTTTATAAACAATCTTATCTCCAGGTAAACCAATGACCCGCTTAATATAATCATCCGTTTTAGTAGCATGGAAGACAATGACATCATACCGCTTGGGCTTTGAAATATCATAATCTATTTTATTTACAATAAGACGATTCCCGTCCTGAAAGGTTGGTTGCATTGATTTTCCCTCTACAACATAATTTCCGAACAAAAAATGCCTAACAACCAATGCAATAATCAGAGCTAATGCAATCGTCTTAATCCAACTCCAAGCTTCCCCTTTTTTCATATACCTTCCTCCAAGCCCACTTTATTATCAACAGCATACCTTATTTACACATAAATTATTCGTCTATTAAATCACTTATTAGACTTTCCCACTATTTTTTTTCGACGTAATAGCTACCAGCTCATCCCTGGGTCCCTGGATAGAAACTCTTAAATCTTACAAGTTACAAACTAAAAAACATATTGTTATCATATCATATTCATGAACTACTACATCTTTTTTTATAAAAATAGTTCATCCCTTCCATGAATTATTTAATAATTAAACGTATGCTTTACAAAAACAACACATTTTTTTGTATGTTTGATATAGCTCTGAGTATATGAAAATTTGAGAAAACATGATGCTCGACCCTTCTTTTTATAAGAATAAATAGAGCCGAGCATCATTCGTTTCTTATATGTTAAATTATTAATTTAATTCGTGTTCCGGAAGGATCCTGAGCAACAATCTCTCCCGCTCTTTTTTCAACAAAAGCCCCCATATGTTGAAGCCGTTCGACCACCTGCAATCGAGTGACTTCATCTGGATATACTAGCGTCATCCATTTCAATCCAACACTGTTTTCATCTGGTGCAGGCACGCCGATACCATTCCACACATTGAGCCCAATATGATGATGGTAACCTCCCGTCGAAATAAAAAGTGCCTGACTACCATAATGACTGACAACGCGAAACCCTAAACCATCACAATAAAATTGTTTAGAGGCTTCCAAATCAGCAACATGCAAATGAATATGCCCTATCAGAGTATCGCTTGGAAGTTCAGCTAAGCTTATTCCCTCACTCTCTTCTAAAAGAGCTTCCATATCCAACGCTTTGGTCTCCATGAGCACTTGTCCATTCTTCCACTCCCACATGTCGGCCGAACGATCAGCATAAATCTCCATGCCATTGCCATCCGGATCCGATAAATACAAGGCTTCACTCACTAAATGATCCGACGCACCCTCAAGTGAATAACCTAACTGCAGAAGACGTAAAAGCATTTGCGCCAAAGCTTTCCTATTAGGAAGAAGCAATGCAAAATGGTACAACCCAGAGCGTCGTGGCTGCTTAGGTACAACATGCTCTGGAACCTCTAAAGTGATGAGCACATTCTGTCCATCAGCAGTCAGGAGTGCACAGCGCTGACTCTTTTTCAAAAGATGCATCCCGATAATATGTTGATAAAAATCAATCGATCGCTCAATATCCGTGACAAATAAATGGATATCACCTACCACTATATTTGGTTTTTGATGAAAAAACATCTATCGGCCTCCTCCACACCTTATAAATCTGCAATAATTAAAGTTACAGACAAAGCTGAATTAAGTATAGAAGGCAACCTTCCTTCTGTCAATTTGGGTATTTTAAGGGGTGGATCAAATGATTTTTCTACATATTCTTTCTTGACACCCCTTATTAATATGTCCACCTCCCCCTACAAATCTTGCTTTACAAAAATTTAGGATAAGGTTAACATAGTCCTATCTCAATACTCAGAGCAACCAAGTGTGGTCTTATGGAAAATCTTATGCTCATAAGCATTGCTCAACATTTCAATAACATTCCCAAGCCATGCAATCTACCACTCTAAAAATGTGGGCAAGCTCGCCGTGGCCAATTGTCATTTTTATAATAAGAGGGAACAAGAAGGTGTCTATTGTGCTTGACCGTTTTAAAGTTGTGAATCTCAGTCCACCGCAAATTATTATGCTCGTTTATATCGTCATCATTCTAATTGGCACGCTCTTACTCAAGCTCCCATTTGCAACAATACACGGTCTATCCTTTTTAAATGCTCTATTTACATCAACCTCTGCCATGACTGTAACAGGACTGTCGGTTGTCAGCATCCCAGGAACTTTTACACTCTTTGGGCAAATCATCATTTTGCTTTTAATTCAAATGGGTGGTCTTGGCATCATGACTTTTGCCATATTCTTTTTTATACTATTAGGACGAAAGATTGGTCTTAAGCAACGCATATTAATGCAACAATCCATGAATCAAACTGAAATAGGCGGCATTATCTATCTTGCCAAGCGCTTACTTATCTATTCCATTGTCATAGAACTTATTGGCACACTCTTTCTTACCTTGCGCTGGGGACCAGAGGTGGGGTGGTTAAAAGGCTTCTATATAGCGCTCTTTCATTCAGTATCTGCTTTCAACAATGCCGGTTTCTCAACATGGACAGGCGGTCTTAACCGCTTTGCCAATGATCCCACCGTCAATATCGTCATCACCTTTTTATTCATGATTGGGGGAATTGGCTTCACCGTCCTCATCGATGCTTGGTCTAAAAAGCGGTTTAAACGGTTAAGCTTACAGTCAAAGATAATGATTGTTGGAACGGTGATTATCAATTTACTTTCAATCATTGCCGTGTTTATCTTGGAATACTCTAATCCCCACACGCTTGGTCCTTTACCTTTTCACGATAAGATTTGGGTATCCTACTTCCAGGGAACCATGCCTAGAACCGCTGGTTTTAGTACAATAGATATCAGTAGCCTACACCATCCCACCGTGTTGCTTATGTGTCTCCTCATGTTTATTGGTGCCGGAAGCGGGTCAACAGGCGGAGGAATCAAGCTAACTACCTTCGTTACCATGCTTCTTTGCGTCGTATATTTTCTTAGAGGAAAGGCGGATGTGGTCATATTTAAACGAACGATTCCACAATCGACAATTATACGTGCACTGGCCATTACCTTCTTATCCTGTGGCGTGATCTTTATAGCTATGTTGATTTTAGATGTGACAGAAAAGGCACCCTTTCTTGAAATTATGTTCGAGACCGTGTCAGCTTTTAGCACAACAGGAGCCTCACTGGGACTCACTCCTCACTTGTCACTCCTTGGGCGGATCATTATTATCCTTGTCATGCTCATCGGAAAGCTTGGTCCATTAACATTTGCCTTCTCCTTCTCACAACAACAAACAACATTAATCCGTCACCCAAAAGAAAACATTTTAACGGGATGATAAAAAAGGCTGGAACAAAACCCAGTCAGTGAAAAGAGTGGCACCCGCCAATACATGTTGGTGAGTCCACTCTTTTTTCGATGCACAGGACGTGTGCGTTTAATCAAAGTTCCAATTCTTTCTGCAATGCTCATAAATCTACTTCAGCAACCTACTTCGCTTTCTGAGGAGGCTGAAGTCGTGCCTGTTCTGGAGCGAGGGAAGGATTTAAATAAGGAACTTCGACTAACACATGAATGATCCTCGTGATGGTCATGAAAAACTATGAGAGAGGTTCATAGACTTGTCGGACAACCTTGTTATAATAAGCATTCCATTTCATCCACGACAAAAAACAGACCCTAAAAATAGAATCTGTTCTTTTCATCACTATGGGTGTACTTTTCGCACATGTACAGCTTGCAGTCCACGCTCTCCTTCTTCTATATCAAAGGTCACTTCTTGACCCTCAGTTAACGTTTTAAATCCGTCATCGTCAATAGATGAAAAGTGAACAAAGACATCTTCACCCTCAGCATGTTCAATAAATCCATAGCCTTTCTCACTGTTAAACCATTTAACTGTACCTTGTTCCATTTGATTGCCTCCTAGCATTAAACCACTAAATACCATCTTAAATCACCTTGTCTAGTATAACCGTCAAAAAAGATTTTAAACATGAACAGGTCCATTTATATATAATTTATTTTACGAAAATATAGATCAAAAAATATGAGACGACCGACCCATCTGTGTGTCTTACAAACAAAAGAACATATAGTTATGAAACTTCATCGCAACATATTATCCCTATTATTCACAATACTGAATCTATGTTCCTATATGCTACGACCAATCGTAGCCATGTCCGTGATCAAGTAGCAAGAGCATGTCCGCTACCCTCAAGACAAAACGGGATAGTTTCTAGCGCCTTGCATTACTACTTTCTTTTCATACTCATTCCATCATAGCTAAATATCACCTGACAACCCTCAACACATGTTTCCAGCTTCACAACCGAACCCCAAAGTTCATAAAGATAGTGCAACACCTTTTCCAAATCGTTCAATTCAAGTTCAATCCCGTCAAAATAATGCTTTAAACACAATTCCTTTTCGCATTGCTCACCACTATCAATCACAGCAATATAGGGATACCCCCCATGTAGCTGTGAATGGATGAGCTCATCACGGATATCAACGAACTCCTTAGAAGTAATCTTTAATTCATCGTCGACCTTCTTATACATAAAAAGATCCTCACTAGTGACTAGATCAGAGGTCAGATAATTGCGTATAAAAGAAATATCCGATTCTAACTCACGTACCTCAAATAGCTTAGCACGACCTGAATATGGGTTCACACCAAATCTCTGCATTTCCTCAGTTGGTCGATCATAGCACTTTTCAATAGCCTCAAAGATTTTTAAACCCAATCTATAAACATTGACATGTTTCTGTAAAGGCTGAATGATAGTGGCATTCAACTTAGCAAATTCAATAGCCTCATCAGTGGTCAAATCCAGTTCCCTCATAATCCTAGTATGCCAATAAGCTGCCCAACCCTCGTTCATGATCTTCGTCTCCATCTGTGGCCAAAAATAAAGCATCTCTTCTCGAAGCATAGCAAGAATATCACGTTGCCAATCAGCAAGAACAGGACTGTTATCATGGATAAATTTTAATAAATCCTTCTCAGTTTTTTTATGTGTTGTGGACTCCGGTAGAGCGAGGGGTAATGCAGAGACTAACGTCAGATCGACGTAAGAATTTTCCTTATGGATCTCTAGATTATCGGCCATTTGTCTTTTAGGTAGAGGAAATTTAAGAAAGGGGTCAATATGTTCATTGATAGAAAGCACCGCATTAATAAAGCGCTCAACCTCCTCTTGACCATTTCGCTGTTCATACTCTTGAATTCTCCTAGAGGTCACACTCATGCTTTCTATCATATCCCGCCGTGTATTAGCAAAACGAATATTATTTTTAAAAAAATCACTATGTGCTAGCACATGAGCAACAATCATTTTATTTTGTGTCAAGCTATTTGTATTCAATAAATAGGCATAGCATGGATCAGAATTAATGACCAGCTCATAAATCTTACCCAATCCAAAATCATAGTATAGTTTCATCTTCTGATACTGTTTACCAAAACTCCAATGGGAAAAACGTGTTGGCATAGCATAAGCACCAAAAGCATAAAGCGTATCAACAGGACAAATTTCATAACGCATAGAATAAAAATCTAGACCAAATCCAGAAGCTATCTCAGTAATCTCCGCTATGGCACGCTCAAAAGCCTTTGTTTCCAAAGTCTTCATTGGTTTATACCCCTTTCGGATACCTTATGCCATTGTATGTTATTGACACCTGTTGAATGATTAATCAAACCCCAAACAACTCAGCGACTTTCCACCTATTTTCAGCAATTTTAAGCAATGAAGCCCACTATTATAAAATAGTGGACCTGCACAGTTTATTGCTTCTTTTCACAATTTAAGGTTTTTTTCTATATAAATCCTGTTTTTTATGGATTTTTAAGGAAATAAATGAGTAACATTTCCATTATCCAGCCCTTGCTGTATCGCTGTCCTTTGCCTCAACATATTTACATAAAAAAACTCCTCTCAGCTTTTCTTGAGAAGAGGATTTTATGGATGGCTAAACAATGGATTCTGCTAGCTGGATTTCTGGATTTTTTTGCTGAAACCAATTCAGACCAAACTCATTTTCAAATAATATAACCGGGCGATCATGGGCATCATGAACAACCATATTCGTGGTACTACGCAGTGCTTCCCGCGGAATATCCTCACCAATCAACCAGCGAGCAATATGAAAGGACATTGGCTGAATATCCAGTTCAACATTGTATTCAGCCTCCATACGATATTTAAAGACATCAAATTGTAGTTGTCCGACCACACCCAATATATATTCTTCAAATCGTTCAGTCTTATAAATCTGTACAGCACCTTCCTGAGCAAATTGCTCAATTCCCTTAGTAAAATGCTTTTGCTTTAAAGCGGTTTTCGCACGTACCTTCGAAAAATGCTCAGGAGGAAACGTTGGCAGTTTACCAAAGTTAAACGTATTTTTGGTCCCACACAGCGTATCTCCGATTTGATAAACACCAGGGTCATAGATACCAACAATATCTCCAGGGTAAGCCTCCTCAACAATTTCGCGGCTATCTGCAAAAAATTGCTGGGGTTGAGCCAGCTTGACTGCTTTTCCTGTGCGATCAAGCCAGGTTTCCATGCCCTTTTCATATTTTCCTGAACATATTCTTAAAAAAGCAATACGGTCACGGTGAGCGGGGTTCATATTCGCTTGTATCTTAAAAATAAAGCCGGAAAATTGTGGATCATCAGGGGCAATTTGACCTTCACTTGTTTCTCTCGCTACCGGAACTGGGGCAAGGGCAAGAAAATGCCTTAAAAACGTTGGTACACCAAAGCTTGAAATGGCACTGCCAAAAAATACTGGCGTTTGTTTTCCAGCTCTTACCGCTTCTTCATCGAAAGGATTCCCCGCCTCTTCAATCAATAAAAGCTCCTCTTTCAGCTGAGCAATCGTTGCCTCATCTGCGACTTTAGACAAACTATCCTGCAAATCCTCTAAAGTTGTAACGGGAATTAAGGTGCCTTCTTTTTTATCATCGTACAGCTCGATCTCTTTTTTAAAGCGATCATACACGCCACGAAAAGACTGCCCCATGCCAATCGGATAGTTGAAAGGACATGTTTCAATCTCCAACACTTCCTCAAGCTCTTCAAACAGTTCAAGTGGCTCTTTTCCCTGACGATCAAGCTTATTGATAAAAGTAAAAATGGGAATGCCACGATCTCGACAGACCTTGAACAATTTGAGGGTCTGAGCCTCAACACCTTTAGCTGCATCAATGATCATCACAACACTGTCAACAGCCATCAGCGTCCGATAAGTATCCTCACTAAAATCTTGGTGTCCAGGTGTATCTAAAATATTTATTTTAAAATCATCATAAACAAATTGCATCACACTGGAAGTAACAGAAATACCACGCTGTTTCTCTAATTCCATCCAGTCCGAAGTTGCAAACTTCTTCGACTTACGTGATTTAACAGAGCCCGCCGTTCGAATCGCTCCACCCAATAACAACAGCTTTTCAGTCAATGTTGTTTTCCCAGCATCAGGATGCGAAATAATTGCAAACGTCTTGCGACGAGAGACTTCTTGTTCAATCTTTCCCATACACTATTTCCTTTCTGCAAAACCTTCATTCATCAAAAAATATACCATACATTGAGGGTGAAAACTAAAACCTGCAACTATACGCCCATTGTAACAAATACGCTGTAGAATCCAGCTCTTGATTAATCAATTAAACGTTTAACATCCACCATCACATGTTCTTTGAGCGTGGTTAATTTTATCTCACTCTCTCTGCCACTTGCTGCTTTCACTCCAAAATAAAATTTTATTTTAGGCTCTGTACCAGACGGTCGGACACAGAACCAGGAGCCGTCCTCTAAATAATACTTCAACACATTTGATGTAGGCAGCGAAATAGCTTCTCTTTTCCCACTCTTCACATGTAAGCGTTCAGAGATTTGATAATCCTCAATCATAGTTACGGCCACGCCTGCGATGTCTTGAGGTGGTTCCGAGCGAAAATAATCCAAAATTCCCTGTGTTTTTTCAACACCTGAAATGCCCTTTAAAGCAACATCCTCAAGACTCTCATAATAATAGCCATAAGTCTCGAAAATGTCTTCCAAGCCATCATATAATGTCTTTCCTTGCAATTTATAATACGATGCTATTTCAGTTACCAACAAGCATGTTTGAACAGCATCTTTATCACGCACAAAGTTGCCAATTAAATAACCATAGCTTTCCTCATAGCCAAATACATAAGTGTATTGACCTGTTTGCTCAAATTCGCGAATTTTTTCTCCAATAAATTTAAAGCCTGTCAGTGTATCAATTGTGGTCACACCAAAGGAATCAGCAATAGCCCGCCCTATCTCCGAGGTAACGATGGTTTTCAAAACCACACCATTTTTCGGTAGCTCATTTCTTTCCTGTTTTTGCATTAATAAATAATGCAAAAGAAGTGCACCGATTTGATTCCCTGTTAGCACAGCGTAATCACCAGCAGGATTTTTGACAGCTACGCCGACACGATCGGCATCAGGATCCGTGGCCAACAGAATATCCGCCTGCTGCTCTTTACCATATTCAATCGCAAGCGTGAATGCCTGATAATTTTCTGGGTTGGGAAGCTTGACCGATGAAAAATCGGGATCAGGATCCGCTTGCTCTTCCACCACGGTGACATGTTGAAACCCCCAATTTTTCATCCCCGCCATCACCGGCTTGTATCCCGTGCCATGCAACGGTGTATAGACAATGTTCAACGCCTTAGCCCCTGCAACAATCACATCTCTATTGACAGTGATCGTCTGCAATTGCGCCTGGTACGCACGATCAAGCGTATCACCTAACATGCTCAGCAAACCTTTTTTCTTCAATTCATCTTCATCAGCTACTGAAATGGCTAGCTCATCTTCCACTTTATTGACATAGCTAACCAATACTTCTGCTTGCCTCGGCGGCATCTGCCCACCGTCTTCATTATAGATTTTAAAACCATTATAATGTGAAGGATTATGACTTGCCGTGATCATAACACCTGCCTGCGCTTGGAGATAACGCACAGAGAAAGAAAGCTCTGGAGTAGAGCGCAGAGACTCAAAGACATAGGTCTGAATACCATGTCCACCAATTGTCTTCGCAACCTCCATGGCAAACTCAGAAGATTGATGCCGGGAATCATAAGCAATGACTACCCCTTTAAAGGTAGCCGCCTTCCCTTGATTCAGTATGTACTGTGCTAAGCCCTCAGATGCCTTACGAATCGTATACACATTCACTCGATTGGTCCCTGGACCTAACTCCCCACGCATGCCAGCTGTGCCAAATTCAAGCGTTTTATAAAAGCTGTCCTCAAGCAAGACTTCATTGTCAGCGATGGCTTCCAGTTGGGCTCTCAGGTTGGGATCAAGCGTAGCATCCTCAATCCATTTTTCATATGCTGTTCTCCATATCATTCCGCCTTTTCGCCTCCACAAAAAATGAATAATTATCCATCTATGCCATGAACACCCCTTCTAAACGCCCATTTTACCTGCTACAGCAAATAATATGAAGCCTATTTCCCTGAAAAGGTCTCGGTCAACTCCACTAGAGTTACATCAGCCAGTGACTTTAGCTGAAGATCTGCTTTGGAAAATTCAAGATTTTTTGTTACTTCATTCGGAATGACCACACAATAAAGTCCCGCCGTTTTAGCCGCAATTAAACCATGATAGGAATCCTCAAAAGCAATCGCTTCGTCGGGCTTTACTCCTAGGGCTTCGACAGCCTTTAGGTATAGCGCCGGATCAGGCTTCGTCCTTTCCACATCATCTGCCTGAAAAATGACTTGGAAATAATGCCTAATCCCCAAGCGCTCGAGATGACCATGTGCCCAATAATTATCAGAGCTCGTTGCTACAGCGATTTTCAAACCACTTTGCTTTGCCGCCTCGAGAATGGAAGCGACACCTGGAAGTACCTTCTCCTTCTCAATTAAAGCCATCATCCGTTTATGTTGTTCTCTTAATAGCTTATCTCGATCAACTTTATGTCCAATTTGTTCAGATAAATAATCAACAAAATCAAAATTCTCATCCTGAGTACCTGCCGTATTAGCATAAACTTCAATTGGACACTCTACACCATATTCTTGATATACACTCTGTGTCGCTCTATAAGTAGGTGTCTCCGTATCTAAAATGATGCCATCAAAATCAAATACCAATGCTTTTATCATCATCCTACCTCCCCATCTTGTTATAGTGTACCAAAAAATAGAATAAATTTCTGTAGACATGCAAAAAGAAGCCTCTGAATCACTCCAGAGGCTTACTAGGGAATTTTATTGAGGACGTGATGGTGTTGAAATGGTGTTTAAAGCCTGACCAGCCGCTTCCTTTGTCTCATTTTCAGTAGCCAAATCACCAAGTGAAACCATGCCAACCACCTGCTGATTATCGACAACTGGCAGGCGTCGAATTTGATGCTGAGCCATAATTTTCGCTGCTTCATTTACATCCATATTCGGATTGCCTGAAACGAGACCGTTTTGCGACATACACTCAGAAACCTTGACCTTCTCATTCCCACCTTGGGCTGTCGAACGCAGGGTGATATCACGATCTGTGATAACCCCTCTAAGCTGACCATTCTCAACAACAGTAAGGGCGCCCACATTATTCTGACTCATCAACCTTGCTGCCTCTTCAATGCTTTGATCAGGCGTCACGGATACCACATGATTTGTCATAAGACTTCCTAATTTTTGTGTCAAGCTTAACTACCCCCTTCAATTTATAGCGTTACCCGTTCAGACTTTTTTCATTAATCCTTTTTTTGGATGCTTTCATTGGCACATGTGCGCTCATCTTAAAACCACTAAAAGAAAACATAATTCGATCACCGTCAGAACGAGCGACAATCGTCCCACAGCTATCTGTTCGATAAATTGGCACTCTCAAATAGCGCAATCGTTTGATAACTGAATAAGATGGATAGCCCAATATACTGCGGTGACCCGAGGTCATAACAGCCGCTTCAGGATTAACCTTTTTCAAAAATGGCAAAGTGGTACTTGAAGCACCACCATGATGTCCTATTTTTATCACATCGGCTTTCACATCACTCTTTTTTTCTAAAAGTTCTGTTTCACTTTGTTTTCCTGCATCAGACATGAATAGAAAAGCGTTTTTCTTATATATGAGCTTTAGCACCAAGCTGTCATCATTTAAATGAGCATGATGTTCTTGTAAAGGGGCTATGATAGCCATCTTGACATCAGGCTCCACATCTATTTCATTTCCCGATTTTGCTTTAAAAACCATCACACCTTGCCTTTTTGCCGCACCATATAACGCTTTGAAAGCATGGGTATAATGATAAACATCCGGCATATAAAAAGCCTTCACATAAAAATTGCCCAGAATCGCTGCCATAGCGCCAATATGATCATGATGAGGATGGGTTGCAATAACTGCATCAAAGCTTTCAATATCCAGTGCACGAAAATAAGCAAGAACCTGTTTTTGCGTCTTGGCACTTCCCGAATCAATCAAAATATGTTTATGCTGAGGGGTTTGAATCAGAATACAATCTGCCTGTCCAACATCGATAAAATGAATCTGTAGCTCGCCCGACTGGTTGGCCTCATTCAACGCCTTGGCAGAAGAAAATGGCATAATACAGCAAATAAAAATAAAAAGGACCAATAGACGCTTCAAAATCCCCCTCCTCCCTAAACAGGTTACAGTTATTAGTTTTCCCGCTTCAAGCGGATATATGTTGCCCTGTACTATTTTTAGACGGAGAAGAGCGTGCCTATTAGTCACATTTACAATTATGGTATTTCTGTTTCCTTCGCTGAGAAAAAATACTTTAATGCTGGATAAATATCCTGTTTAGTCTTAAAAATAAAAAAGCGATTATGTTCATTTTTGATTTGCTCATAAACTTTCATCAAGGTTGATTGCCGATGATAAGGGTTGATTTCTCCATAATAAAATAATGTAGATACAGCGGTTAATTTTTTAACCAATGCAACACATATACTATTATCTGAAGACAGATTATCCCCGTCCGAAAAATGAACAGGATAGATGCTATATCGTTTCGGTGAATAGCTTGTCGCGATCATCTCTAAGGTTTTGGCATAGACAGATGAGCAGATCGTTCCCCCACCTTCACATTGAGAAAAAAAAACCTGCTCATCGCACACTCGTGCCTGAGTATGATGAGCAATGTAAACGATCTTGACAGACGCATACTTCGTCTCCAAAAAACGTTTCATCCAAAAGAAAAAACTGCGAGCAATGTATTTCTCAAAAGCCCCCATGGATCCGCTCGTATCCATCAATGCAAAAACCACCGCTCGACTTTCTGGTTTTCTAACATCTTCCCATGTCTTAAAGCGTAAATCATCACGTGTTATTGGAAAAATACTCGATGTTCCTTGAATAATATGACGTTTCATTGCCGCAACAAGTGTCCGCCTTTTATCAAGATTACCCATGGTCCCACTTGTACGAACATCACGATAAATGGCTGCCTCAGCCTCACCATCATGGCCATTTTCCTTTGCCTGCAAAAAGGGGAGCTCTAAATCCTTAAACAAATGTGCTTCAATATCATCTAATGACACATTCACCCCATAATCATTCACACCGGGTCGCTCACCTGCTCCCCCCTCACCCTGCTTTGGCATATGGAGCCTTCCAATGACGTCTCCTACCTCACTCCCACCAGCACCTTGACCAATCTGGTTCCTCTCATTACTATCATAACGCAGCTTATACTCATCCATTAATCTTATAGGTAATCGCACCATGCCTTGACCATTTGTCATAATAATGCTTTCTTCACTCAGCAAATGTCCTAGGTTATTTTTAATAGCTTCTTGTACCTTGTCATCATGCCGTTGCTGATCTTTTAAACCTTTGTGATATAAATCCCAATCACCATAAGAAAGATTAAAATCTTTCATGAACAACTCTCCTAACAAAGGATACCCTTCATCTCATGCTATGTGCACATATGCTCTTTCTACACGATTCTGTTAAAAACCACCCTACCGGCAAATACCAACATCGAATCGCTTAATCATGTAATAAAAAACCTACATAATCGACGACATCTTCGGCGGCTCTTTGTGAATATCCATAGTTATCAACTAACCTTGTGATAACATCCTGCACGGCTTTTCTTTGATTGCCAGTGACATGTGCGAAAGAAGTCCTGATTTTAATCACTTCCTTAAAATCAAAAAACAATTTTTGCTGAAGAGCTTTATAAAGACCTTCATGTGCGTGACTATGAAAGGTCTTTCCTTTTCTAGTATAAGCAGAAACACAAATTAAAATTTCTTCACGGAAATCACGCTTGGCGCCTTCAGATACACCAATATGTTCTTCTATTGAACGCATCAATGGTTCATCTGCCTGCGGTTCTCTCTCTGTTATAGGATCAACCCGGGGTTCCGCCCGACAAAAACGCTCAATATTATCTAAGTAGAGATTTAGCAATGCTTCTGTCGATTCCTCAAAGGATTCAATGGAGGCCATCTGCACTTCCTCCTGAACAAGGCTGTCGTATTCTTCCCGTGCTAACATAATGAAATGACTATATTTTTCCCTATCCTTTTCGTTGATTATGAGCGGATCACGAAGCCCCGCTTTAATGGAACGAAGGATATCTAATGCATTCAACACATTGCCCTCTTTTTCAACCAACGCTAGAGAAATTCGGTTCATGATAAAACGAGGATCAATTCCCGACATACCTTCATCATGGTGTTCATTCTTAAGCTCCGCAACATCCGCCTCCAAAAAACCTTCGACTTGCCTGCCATCATATAATTTAAGCTTATTTAATAAATCAATTTGTCTAATAGAAGAGGCTTTCAATCGTGTAAGAATGGAAAAAGTGGCTGCTATCTTTAAAGCATGTGGCGCCACATCAACATCTGAAAGCTGACTTTCTTTAATCATTTTTTCATAAATTTTTTCCTCAGCACTTGCATGAAGTGTATAAGGAACAGGAATGACAAGCATTCTGGAACGCAGAGCCTCATTTCTATCATTCTGAGTAAAATAACGAAATTCAGCTTCATTGGTATGAGCGACGATAAATGGATCAGCACTAATCAAAGCATAACGCCCCGTTTTAAAATTCCCTTCCTGGGTTAAAGATAATAAATGCCAAAGAAATTTTTCATCTGCCTTTAGCATTTCTTGAAACTCCATCAATCCACGATTGGCAACATTAAGTTCGCCATCAAAGCGATAGGCTCGGGGATCAGACTCTGTTCCATAGGTGGCAATCGTTGAAAAATCCAGGCTTCCTGTTAGCTCAGAAATATCTTGAGATTTAGGATCTGAAGGCGCAAAAGTGCCAATACCACGCCTTTTATTTTCTGAAAAAAAGATCCGTTCTATCTTCACATCCTTCATTTCACCACCATATTCTTCTTCAAGACGTAGCGCATTGAGTGGTGTGAGCACCCCCCTTATACGAATACCATATTCCCGATAAAAATCATCTCGTAGGCATTCAGGAATCAAGTGAAGAGGATCTTCTGCCATTGGACAACCTTTAATAGCATAAACAGCGCCTTGATCTGTCCTAGTATAGCATTCAAGTCCCTTCTTCAATTGAGTGACAAGTGTTGATTTCCCACCGCTCACTGGTCCCATCAATAAAAGAATCCGCTTTTTAACATCTAATCCTGTGGCAGCCGGATGAAAATACTCCTCGACAAGACGTTCTAATGTATTTTCTAAACCATAAAATGTTTCCTCAAAAAAATGATAGCGCTTATGCCCATTGACTCGACTGACTCCATGCGAAACAATCATATTATATATGCGGCTGTGAGCGGATTGACCAATCCACGGTTTTTTCTTTAACAGATCTAGATAGGCAGAAAATGTTCCTTCCCAAGCAAGCTTCTTATCCGGTGGCTGTTCATTGACCTTGTCTAAAAATCCCATAAAACCCCTCCCATACAAAGGTCTCACTCATACAGTCTATGCAACTCAAAGCATGTGTTATCATGAAGTCTTAACATTCAATAATTAAATGTCATTGTCTTAAAAATGATTATTTAAACGCATACACAAGCAGACCTATTTCATTTATACTACTTGTAATAATAAGGAAAAGAGTGCCCCATCTGTTCAGGGCACTCTTTTTATTATTGAAATAATTATAATAGGTTAAAAAATCCATTCTTCTCAATATGTACCAAAACGACTTCAAATAGAGCTTTTAAGAGAGGTTTGGAAATCCCTGTTGTTTGAGCGCTTCATAAACCATAATAGCAACTGTATTGGAAAGATTGAGCGAAGTCATCCGCTCTCCCATCGGCACTCTTAAACAGCGCTCTCTCTTATCAACCTTTACATCATCTGGAAGTCCACTGGTCTCACATCCGAAGATGAAAAAAATCTCTTTACGTGCATCGCTATAATCAAAATCTGTATAATAATGCTCACCGGACGTTGTAAGGTAATAAAAATCACCTTCCGCATTCTTAGAAAAAAAGTCATGCAAATGATCATAATAGCGACTATCGACATGCTGCCAATAATCAAGTCCCGCTCTCTTCAGCACCTTATCATCTGTTGAAAACCCAAGCGGGCGGATCAAATGCAGAGGGGCATTAATAGCCGCACAGGTCCGCGCTATATTGCCGGTGTTAGCAGGGGTTTTTGGCTGATATAATACAATATTTAAAGCCAATCGAAAGCACCTCACCACATCTATCTGTTCGTTGATGTTGTTTCTTGATTTATTTAGTATAGCATCTCTTTTATCCATTATAAAAAACTAGCAGCTGTTACTCATCGTTAAAATGATAAAATTTATATTTAATATTTTCTGTCCATGCTGTCGAATCCTCATAATTCCAATACCGATGCCTAGAATTGGTAGTATGCGCATTAACCAACGGCATCCCTTGGCCATCTTGTTCCGTTACAATAGTCGAATGATCCCAACGACCATCCCCTTCAAAATCGTAACAAATCACATCGCCAGGCAATAATTGTTCAGGCCGTTCAACCGATATAGCACCAAACCCATTATCCTCAGCCGCTAAACACCAGCGAAAAGAGTGGGCAACCGCCCAGCTTAGACTCCAGCGATTCCCCTCATACCACCACCCTGAATGCTGGTTATATTGACCGTTCATTGGACTGCCTCCTGCAAATATACATTGAGAAACATAATTTGTACAGTCAACATCAAAGGCTTTAAAGTCAGAATTATAGGCATTCCACCAGCGGTCTGCGTACTTAACAGCTGCCAGTCGATCATAAATGATGCCTTTGCTTTTACCCTTTCCTCGCCCAGGTATTCGAGCATCAAGCTGAGTTATATTTTCTGACGGATCCTCAATAAATATTGTAGAGCCTTCTATTGCTCTGCTACGATCTGCCACTAGCTCTCCCCATGTAAAAATAGCTTGTCGCCTTGTCTGAACATCTTCAATAAAGAAGACTTCTCGTTGTTTTTGCAAGAGTCGTAGCTGATAAAAATAATCTACTCTCCTGTCCTTCTCTTGTACCGTTGTCCCCACAATATTTCCAGTGACCTCTGCCTTTAATATGTCAACACCGCGCTCCTTCAAGTTAACTTTTTTACGATGTATTGCCCTTCTTTCATCGTCTGCCATCAACTGATAGCGATCTAAATCACGATCAACCCAAAACTCGCTTAGTTTTTGTAAGTGGAGCTTTAGCTCGTTCTGCCATGTCATGCCCATTCCGCCTTTCACCTAGTATAATAAATTATATGTATTCTTTAGGTGAACAGCTTAGTCACAAGATTGTTTAATACAACCAGAGTTGTGAGCATAAAAATGAGACCCTGCAGAGTCTCTAAATTTTAATGATGCCTCAATAGGCTATTTCTTTTTTTCAAGGACATGGTACATTCATGTCTGCTTCATAGAAATATTATAACCCTTTTAATTAATCCTTTTTTTTATTTCTAGATAGGGAATTTGTATCAATCAATGAATCTAACGCTTTTCCAGTTGTACTGGGAGCGAGTAATGCTACATCTAACATAATAATTAGCATGGAAGCGGCAATAATTAAAAACATAAGTGAGGCTCCACTATATTGCAATACCGGCAATAAAATAAAAGGCATTAATCCACTCATGAGCCGGCTCAAGCCATATGAAGCTCCAGCTGCTGTTGCACGAACGGATGTCGGAAATATTTCAATTTGAAGCGTGTGCGCAGCATTCGAAAAAATATTACTCACAAGTGTATAGATAAATCCTGTTATAATAATAATAGAAGAGGAATCTGCCACACCAAATAGCATGCCGAATACCCCCATACAAAAAGCAGACAACACAACAAGCCATTTTCTATCAAGCCGTTCCATTATCGGTATGGAAAGTAACGAACCAAGTGGATATCCAATGAAAGACAAGGTCACATATTCAAGTGAATGGGTAATCGTATACCCCTTTGAAGCAAGTACAAGTGGAGCAAGGGTACCAAATCCATAGTAACCAATGGTATCAAAAATCTGAAGGATATAAATCATTACTGTACCTTTTAACAAGGGTTTCTTAAATATAATAAAAAATGATGCTTTATTTGGCTTGTTTATATGGATATTTGCCGAAACAGCCTTTTCATCATTTAGGTCAAGTCCTCCAGCAAATCTTCTAAGGACCGCCTCCGCCTCTCTAATCCGCCCCCTTGACACTAACCAGATTGGGGACTCTGGTAAATTTCGAGCAACGATGAATACAACAATAGCACCAATAGCACCAATGACAAACATCCATCTCCACCCTGTTATTCCAAGTGGAGCAAACGGAACTAACCAACGGGCCAATAATCCCTCAATCGGTACCGCTAGAAATGCTAACGTATAGGCCCAAGCAATGTAAGTTCCTCGTTTTTTTGCAGGGACAATCTCACCTAAAAAAGTATCACAAAGGGCTGGCTGTGAGCCCAGTCCAAAGCCCGAAATAAATCTAAATAAAATCACCAATGTCACGTTTGGACTAACAGCAACTAGTAATGAAGCAACTGAATAAATGGTTAAATTCATAATAAACACTCTTTTTCGACCAAACCTATCCGCCATACCACCCAAAAAAATAGAGCCGAAGAACATACCTAAAAAACTAGAGCCTAGTAAAAGTGGCAAAATTTTTGTAGTCGTATGAAATTGTTCTTGTAACACACTCGATAATACACCCGCTAAAAACACCTCATATAATTCAAAAAACAACCCAATTCCAATGATCACTATAACCTTTTTATGAGTTTTTCCTACCGATAAATTATTCATACGTTCCATAATAAATGAGCTCATGTTAGATCTCCTTCCTAGTTTTTCATAAATTGATATACTAGAAAATCTATCATCTACTCATATTTGGCTTGACAAGATTGGTCATAAAACATAAAAATTGCATTTCCTTGTAATATACACACTGTTTAATCGTAAATAACCCTTTTAAAACTTCACGATAATTCACACAAAGTGACTATTAATTTTACTTCTACTCATCTTTTCTAAGAGTATAATAACCCATCATCTCCTAATTTATTTTATTAATATAATGAATATATATAATATTCTAACAAATGTAAATGCATTTGTTTCCACCTTAAACACCTAGTTGATTGACCTGAACATTTTAGAACTAAAGCAATATGGTTCTCATTAAAAAAGTGAAACTCACCTTATTTATTAAGGGGCTTCACTCTTCAATACTGGATTTTGTCCTTGTCTGTCTCTTAATAAAATTCTTGCTCTAATCCTAATAAAATTTTCTTGTTATTCAAGCCGCCTCCATAGCCAACAAGCCCACCATTAGATCCAATGACACGATGACAGGGTATAAAGATAGACACAGGATTTTTACCATTCGAACTCCCAACAGCTCTCACAGCTTTAGGGTTACCAATGGCTTCCGCAATGTCTTTATAGGAACATGTTTCCCCATACTCTATGCTCTGTAGCGCTTGCCAAACTTGTTTTTGAAAAGGTGTGCCCTTTAAACTCAGGGGTACCGTAAAAGTCCGTCGCTCACCTACAAAATATTCCTGTAGCTGCTGGATAGGCTCAGCCGTTCGCTCAGTATCACGGACAATGGCATCATACACAAGATGTTTGTCAGCCCATTTCTTGATCTTCCATTCAATTTCCGTAATGGGTCCAAAAGCAACATAACAAACACCTTCATCCATACAGGCTATTGTTAACATACCTATGGGGCTCTTCATTTCCCCTACATAGATCCGTGGTAATTTTCCCACTTGAATCTCTTCCCTCCTCTTTATGCCATATAACCATTAGTCCTTGGAGTAGATTTACCTCGAACAAACGTTTCGTTTTGAAGACTTGTTCACACATTAGTTATATCATAATTCATTTTTCCAACAAGCATGTTAACAATCACTTAATTTATTTTAACATTTGGATATCTCCATCCGCTACTGTCACATCTCTATCCACATTCTGACTACAACCTTTAACCTTAGAAACATCCGTCATACAATCTTCTATCAGATATTTTGACACCATGTTATCATTATAAACAGACATAAGCTCGTTCTTATAGAAGCCATACGGTTGAGTAAGAAACCCACACCTTTCTAACGATTACCACCAGTAAAGATATGGTTTATTCCACTGCTTTCAGCAACAGAAATGATAAGGAGGTACAGTAATGAATACCGATATTTTCAGTGTCGATTATTTTAAAGAGGCTTTAAGAATTCATATCAAAAAAAATGAGGGGATAATCAAGGCGATTCACGCTGCTAATAGCTACTATCGTTCTATTGTTGCCTCGATCATTTATGATACACGACATAAAAAAATGGATCTGATCCTGCGGTTGCGCAATCTCGACCAAGCCTATAATGAGATCAAAACTGAAATACGAGAGAAAACACCCTCTAAGCAATAAAGTTTCTGAATCTTTTTATAGAAAATTGCTTAAGCTTGCATTGTAATCGTTTCACGTGATATAGTCTACAACAATCTACCCCATACTGTGAATAATCTTAAGGAGGTCTTTGTTATGAACCGGGTGACCTTAGAATTAATCTTCAAGCACCCTATTACACAAAGATACTTGCAGCGCTCTGGCATTGCTCATGCCGTAAATGTTGCGGAGTATGCATATACCTTTGCTAAGCAAGCCGATGTTAATTGTGATTTAGCAACTAAAGCTGGTCTTTTGCATGATATCGGACATTATAATTGGTATCGGGAGGGTGAATGGGATTTTAATCTCTATTACGATAATGACATTCATGCTATTAAGGGAGCTAACCGTGCCCATAAGCTACTCATTCGCATTGGTGAAGACCCCAAAATAGCCAAAGCCATTGCTCTAGCCATCCTTTTGCACACGGATTCCTATTTACCAGAAGGACAATTACATTTAAGTCCTTTGCAACATATTGTTGCACTAGCCGATAAAGCCGATGAAGAGCCTGCTGGTCATCATCATTATAAGAAAATGGATAAAAGCACTGCTCTGTCTCATCTCATTACGCTGGATAAATTGATTGATCAAGATAGACAAACAGCTGGAAGTGCCTGAGGTTAGATAACCTAAGCATCAAGAATTTTTGTTAATTGCAGTCTGTTTTAATCCTTAATTTACCGCTCTAAATCCCGCCTGTTCCGCTTCTTTCACCGTATTAAAACATCGTTCAGCCTTTGTGCGCCCATAATAGGCATCCGTTCGTAAATGATAGATCCTTCCTGAAGCACTGATATTTCCTTTAATTTTTTGCTGACAATTTCCATTATGATCTGGGGCAAACCCAGCCTGCTTTGATGTCATTGACGTTACATTTTCCTGCCCCCCACTCATGACCTCTGGATGAAAGCCATCATCCTGAACGTAACCAGCAATTCTCCATATATTCAACTTATTTTCTTGTGCTTTCTTCTCGGCTTGCCGATAGGCATTAAGATATTTTGTGTTGGGCGGATAGATATACGCTACACGTGCCAATCCATTTTCAAGAAGCAATTGCTCAACTGACTTCCCGTTAATGAAAAGATAAGCAAGCACACGACCATATTTATCTCTTCCGTCATTTTTCGCCAGCTCTAATTGAACATTCCTTCCTTCCAACAACTTTTTAGTATAAGCTGCCGCTTTTAGACCATATGGTTGAACACCAAGAGTAGGATGATGTGTTTCTGGGGTATCAACTAATAGAAAACGAACCGTTTCCTCCCTATCATTTAATGTCACCTTAATCGTGTCCCCATCTATTATCTTAGTAACAGGAACCGTTTTAATAATAGCATCTGAATCTTGGGGATTGGATTGGCAGCCGCTCAAAATGAAACAGCACAGCAATAAAATCCCTAGCCATAATCTCATAAGATCTCTCCCATTCTAGCAAAGCTATTTATACTCTTAGGCAGGATAGGTTGATCATGTCAAAGCATCGGTTGTGAATAGAGACACATAAGAAAAGGATAGTGAATAAAAAAGGATAATTGAGGAATTTGTGAGGTGAAAAAAATCATGGAATAAGTCAAATTATACAATAAATGCGCCATTTGCACCATGGGGTTCATTTAAAAATGATTTCATACTTCAACATAATGTTCAACTCTTTTTTTTATTAAAATAATAAAAGGCCCTTGATTTCTCCAAGGACCTAGCCCATTTATATACCTTTTAACACTACAAACTCCTATCACCACTAATAGTGACCTCATAGATTAAAGAATAAAATTTCCGATTCCCCATAAAAGGAAAAAGCTGATAAGAACAGTGATATTCGACACGGTTCCAACAAATCGCTCATCATAGCCAAATTCGACTGCATAAGCCAATGAAGAAACAGAGGTCGGTAAAATAAATCCTAACAGCAGGGTGTATTTAAACATCTCACCCAAGGGGAGAAGGAAGAATAATAAAATGCCCACCGCTAAACCAATTAAATAGCGAACCGACAGCAACTTTAAAATTAATTTATTATAGCTTTTATCAAATGTAAAATTAAGATAAAGTCCCAACAAAAGTAACGACATCGGCATATTGGCAACAGAAATCAGTTTCGACACATGAATAACAGGTGCTGGCAGATGCAGATTCAAAATGTTAAGCAGGCAGACAATTATATAGGTTATAAAAGGGACGGATTTCAACATTTTTTTCGCAATAAATGTTGCACTGAGATTCACATCTTCACTGGAGTAAAAGCTGCCCATTATGTAAATCAAACCATACACAATAAAAGCATTCCCCACATCAAACATGCCAAAGTATTGAACGCCCTTCTGCCCCCAGATTCCCTCAACTAGTGGGTAGGCAAATAGCCCAATATTAAACCCTGGAACTAGCATCATCAATGTTCCCTTTACTTTGTTTGCTTCCTTCCTATAGATGAATAGACCAACAACAGCTATCAATCCACCATAAACAATCGCACAAACAATCAATAGCATAAGAGAAAATTCAAGATGAATATCATTGAACGTTACCACAATAAGCGCAGGTAACGTGAGATTGAAAACAATCCGTGACAACCCTTCTCCGTCTTTTTCTTTGAGAAGATTAAACCGCTTGAATAAATAACCTAATGCAATAATAATCACTGAATAGATGAATTGTTGATTAAATCCTGACAAAGCTCATTTCTCCTTAATCCCTAGACATTATAACCACCATACAACATGTGTTATGTATGTTTATTCTTCCGCATTTGTTCAAATTTTTCATAAAAACATACCGTTGTCAAGCTCTATTTAAACACAAACAGTAGCTGAACATCTCCCAAAGCACTTTCTATTACCCTATGTTACATAAGCCCCCTCCTTTTTACTAGAGACAAGCGCCAATCATTTCATAAGTTGGACGCTTACCGTTTCACCACATCCCTTTCTCTCATAGTCTGTATAGAATTAATAGAAAGGGAGTGATAGCTATGTTTGTCTACTCTATAATTCAATTAGTTCGTCAAAAAACACACAGACTTGATAAACCTTTAAGAGCCGCTCTTATCGATCTCTATAAACCTTTTAAATGGATTCCTTTTTTTCTCCATCAATTTTTTGAAACCTTAATAAAAAATTATAAAAAAATGACAGTGATTATAGAATTTAAAGAAGATCAGTATCATCAAGGCTATGTCACAGCAAATGAAGCCACTCAAAAACACATGAGAAATAAAATCAGAAAATCTTTTCCCCGCATTTCGTGTTGCACTGCCGATGTAACACCTAAAGGACTTGAAACTCTGCTTACAAGTAACGATGCCATTCATAAAGTGTATTTCAATACTGAAGTTCATACAATGTTGGATACTGCCATTAACGCTGCCCACGCTAAAAACATTAAAAGAAACCAAACACACTTAACAGGAAAAGGGACAACCATTGCCATTGTGGATACTGGCATCTATCCTCATAAAGATCTCGTTGGAAGAATTAAAACTTTTGTTGACTTTATCAATAATGAAACGCAACCCTATGACGATAATGGTCACGGCACACACTGTGCCGGAGATGCTGCCAGCGATGGCTCCGCTTCTTTTGGAAAATATCAAGGATCAGCCCCAGACACCAACCTCATCGGGGTTAAAGTATTAGATAAAAGGGGATCCGGCTCTTTGGAAACCATCATGCAAGGCATTGATTGGTGTATCACATACAATGAAGAGCATTCCAATGAACCTATCGATATTATTAGCATGTCATTAGGGACTACCGCACAAAGGTATCCTAACGAAAATGCTGACCCCATGGTAAAGATAGTTGAAAAAGCATGGGATGCCGGGATTGTTGTCTGTGTCGCAGCAGGAAATGGAGGTCCAGACACCGGTACGATATCAAGTCCCGGAATTAGCGATAAGGTCATGACTATCGGAGCTTCAGATGACAATAACACCGTTTTACAAGATGACGATATCATTGCCGGCTTCTCTAGCCGCGGACCAACTGCCTACGGCATCACAAAGCCCGATATCATCGTTCCCGGTGTCAACATCATTTCCTTGCGCTCTCCTAATTCTTATTTAGATAGAACACAAAAATCGAATCGCGTCAGCACACAATATTTTAGCCTGTCTGGAACATCAATGGCAACCCCTATTTGTGCTGGCATTGCCGCATTGATCAAACAGTACCGTCCCGATGCCACCCCTGATCAGGTGAAAGAATGGATTAAGAACGGTACCGACCTTTGGACAGATAAAGATCCAAATATCTATGGTGCTGGCTATATTAATGCTGAGAATAGCGTACCGAAAAACTGAACAGGATGCTTAAAGTTAAAATAAGGAAGCTTAAGATGGATAAGCAAAGCACTTTAAATACTAACCAGAAGCACTAGCATAAAAATGGGGTATGAGTGCGATACCATATCGCACTCATACCCTTCACTTAACATCTCTGCACTGCACACTTCATTTGACTTATATTACGCTAGCTTAGTTCACGGAGCTTCTGACCACTGCCTCGGAAATACGAAGCAAGCACCGCAAGGATAGTTAAGAGCATCATCACGATAAACGCTAGACGATAGCCACTTGAAATTAACACGACATCATGCGTATTAATATGTGCGCTCGTTCCCGCATAAATCGCATCCTTCAAACGAGCAGGAATCGCGCTAGTCACGATCATTAACGATAAAGCCGTACTGATAACCTGACCCATACTCTGCAACATCGAACGTATACCATTGGCAATCCCTCGTCTTTCCATTGGAACAGAGAGCATAATCGATTGCGTATTAGGCGTTTGGAAAATCCCCGTTCCCAACCCAACTAATAGCTGTCCAAGGCTAATCCAGAATAACGAAGCATGAGGACCAATCTGCCAGACGAGCACACACATACCAATACAAGTGCCGGTCAAGCCGGATGTTGATAATAATCGTGGGCTGTATTTAGCTGTTAGCATTCCGGCAATAGGTGAAGCAATGATCATTCCAATTGTTACTGGCAATACCTTCAGCCCAGCCACAAAAGCATTTTCATGACCAACAACCTGGAAAAATAATGCGATTAACAACACGATGGACGCACGAGCAAGAGAATTAATAAAGGTTGCTAAATTCGCCATTGTATAAGCACGTTCACTGAATAAGGAAAAGTCAATCATGGGGAACTTGACTCGTTTTTCAACCCATATAAAGCCAAGGATAAAAATAACAAAAGCAATAAGTCCCAGCACAACGGACGGACTACTCCATCCAATAATTCCTCCTTCAGATAGAGCAAAAATCAAGCCACCTAATCCTAAAAAAACCGTAATATTTCCTAGCCAATCTATACTTTCTCCTCGAGCTTTTCCTGGTGTTGGCTTCAAAACAATATACCCCCAAATGATCCCGATGACACCAAGTGGAACATTGAACCAAAACACCCAACGCCATCCTAATGCGACGCCCAATCCTCCACCCAATACAGGTCCAGCAAGTTGAGCAATGGAAGCAATCAGCACATTCACACTCAAAGCGGTGCCTAATCGCCTCTTATCAAACGCATCTGTAATAAGCGGGGTCGTGTTCGTGATGACCAAAGCTCCTCCAACGGCTTGAAGAATACGCAAAAGGATCAATACCCAAACATTTGGGGAAAAGCCAATCAGTAAACTCACAATTGTAAACTCACTTAATCCAAATAAATAAAGCTTACGCCGTCCATAGATATCCGCAAACTTTCCAAACACTAATATGAGCACCGTATTAAACAACATATACGAAAGCAATATCCAATTGGAAGCAACCGCTCCGGCATGAAAATGATTCGAAACCTCTGGTAAAGCCACATTCAACGTACTCAAATTTAACATTGACAATAAAATGCCCAAGCTGGTCACACACAGGACAAGCCAGGGATACCACTTAGATTCTCTCATAATTACCTCTTCTTTCTATAAAACACTTTCTTTTCACGCCCACAATACAACCAATGTACAATTATACACCTAATTGCATTCATTGGAAAATTATTAGGAGCGACGATTCACTTCGAGTTACCAAAGTAAAAATCACACCCAAAAATGGAATTATATATTATCAATATTATTAGCTACTCCTCTTTAATAAAAATATAAAATAGGCCAAAACTACCCAAATTAATATCTCCACGTATTTAGCGATCAAATTTATAAAACCTGTTTGAGAGATGATCTTGAAAATCACCATTGAAAACGTTGAGGCTGTTATATTAAGAATAAGACCTTTTAGTTGATCTTGCACTTAAATCTTCCCTCCAAAACAAATTGTTTACTAAAAATGATTATTTGTTTAAATCTTATGATATTAATCACTTAAATGTTACAATTTAATAATTAATTAATAAGTAACTAGATAGAATATATATTTAATTAAATCTTCACCACATTGATTCAATTTAAAAATATAATATCTATTAATCATTTAAATAAAGACCAAGAAAAAGTACCCTTCCTGGTCTTTATTTACCACCTACGCACTCATGAGGAATGCAACTGACAAATCTCTTCGCAATAAGTAACCAGATAATTTCAATCCACACACTTGTAAAAAGTGTGACACATACAACTTATGTACAATATATCCATTTTAATTCTAAAAATGACAATATCAAAAGATCTACTATTTTAGCCTTATAAAAAGGTGGACATTAAAAAACGCAACCTCTGAACACGGCTACGTTGACTTCAAACTGATAAAGACATTATAAACAAAAAACATATGTTTTGGTTGCGGGGGCAGGATTTGAACCTGCGACCTTCGGGTTATGAGCCCGACGAGCTACCCCTGCTCCACCCCGCGACGATTATAAAATTCATGATTTTAAACCCTGTAAAAATAAGAAAC
>Ga0154003_1000019_pt1 | contig 56161 bp, 63 predicted proteins | sample TSFL087MetaG_FD_104679 | JGI IMG/M metagenome (GOLD analysis project Ga0154003, IMG submission 104679) | Attine ant fungus gardens microbial communities from Florida, USA - TSFL087 MetaG | ecosystem: Host-associated > Fungi > Mycelium > Unclassified | place: USA: Florida, Lake Talquin State...
AACCTTCGGGCCTATTGCTCCTATTCAAAAATTTGAGACCGATGAGGAAGCTATTCGTCTTGCTAATGACACCCCATTTGGGTTGGCAGCTTACTTCTACACGCAGGACGTTTCACGAGGTACCAGATTGTCTGAAGCTCTTGACTATGGCATTGTTGGTTGGAATGACGGGATTCCATCTGCTGCACAAGCGCCATTTGGTGGAACCAAACAAAGTGGACTTGGTCGCGAAGGTGGTACGGAAGGCATCGAAGAATACCTTGAAACAAAGTATATTTCATTGAGCTTATAATAGCGATGATTAGGAACCCTCACAGAGTTGATCTGTGGAGGGTTCTTTCATGTCATCATCTCACTTATTATGCGGACATAGCAGTTGTAGCTTTTACATTGAGTGTGATAGGATGAATCTACTTAAAGAGTTTTTTAAGATTTTTGATTCATCGTTATCATTACATAATGTTAAGATGAATGTAACGGGAGGGAGGTGTAGTGAATGTGGCTGCATGCTCACGTAGGTTTTTGGACGCTGGGGTTAATCGTCTTTGTATTGACTTTTATCCTGTATATCATTGGAACGAATAAACCAGCTAAAATTCTACATATGATTCTTCGCCTTCTCTATATACTTATTATTATTACAGGCGTTGTCATGGTGGTAAAATTATATAGCGCAGATAATTTTGTATGGTCAACGATCAAAGGGCTTTTCGGTCTCTTGGTTATAGGAATGATGGATACACTTCTCAATAAGGCAAGAAAGAGAACAACTTCTGTTGTTTATTGGATTATTCTTATCATTGCTTTAGCAGGTGTCTTTTCTATTGGATATGGTGTGTTAAATTAAAACTTAGGCAGTCGATTATGACTGCCTTTTTCTATGGCATAGCAGGTACATTTGGTTACCATTTTCCGTCAATGTTTGATACACTTCCTGCAATTATCAAAGAGAGCGTAGAGAGACCGGGATTCTCCCAAAATGATAGCTAATCGATTGTTATAAAGCCTTTGTTACGAGGCTTTTTTATGTTGCGGGTGGTTTTTTCCAAATGAAAGAAGCTTTCATTTAATTAAAATTCACCATAAATTTTCGAAATGGTTGATAAAACAAGGTCAAATACCCTATCTTTCTAAGTGCGTGACCGTAAAATTTTTTGTATCCTCATTTTACCGCGGAATACGTGAAGGCGTGCGTCTTATTCAAGAGGGGAAAATGGGTACTGAGTGTTCATTTGAAGAAATTGCTGTACAATTTGCTCCACTTGTTAAAAAGTGGTTGGTTAACTATCGCTTGTTAAGAGATTATGATGAGATGTATCAAATCGCTTTGATTGCCTTATGGGAGGCGTGGCAGCATTTTGATCCAAAGAAAGGGGTTTTTCCAGCCTTTGCTGAGTTAGTAGTGAGAGGTAAGTTGCTCGCAGAAATCAAAAGAAAAAAGCGTTATGGTCATTGGCATATTTTCCTTGAGACATTTCCAGAAATGCCTGTTGTTCAAGTAACACAGGATATGGATATACGATCCTTCCAATCGATGGCGTGGTTAAGCAATCGAGAGAAGCTATGGGTAGAGGAAGCTATAATAAGGGATAAAAAAACAGGGATTATCGCCGTAGAACAGGGGGTCACGATGGATACAGTGCGTTCTTGGAAGAAGTCTACCCTTGCTAAATTGAAACAAAGATTAGAGAAAGAGGTTTAAGTTTAATGCGCTGAATGATGAGGCGGGGGTTGTAGAAGCTTTGAAATGAGATGAAAAATTACAGAAAACGTGATTGCTTAACTTTTTTCGAACAGATGATTAACTAAAAAACCGGCTCCATCTGTCATTTAGGTGACTTTTGGGGTCGGTTGTTTCATTTATAGTTAATCTGCATTTTTTATTTCGAGAAGTTTTCAAATATGGCTTCGATCTGAGGTAATAAAACATCCCATTCCACATTGGGTACCTTATTCACCGTGATAAAATCATCGTAACCAAATAGATTATCAACACCGTCAAGGGCAAGAAGTTGTTGTGCTAATGGATTGTCTGCTTGCTCCCCTTGCTTGACGATTAGACGATCGTCAAATAACTGCTCTGGTGCAGTAAACTTCATTGCATTGGGGTTAGGGGTTCTATCAACTCGTACATGAATTCCCATTTTACCTCTCCTTTATTCAATCTTGCATAAGTTCTAGGAGCCTGACTCCTTCTATGAAATATTTTACACGATTTATGATAAGAAGTACAATGCTAGCCTAAAGATGAAGCCGTGTATTGTAAGGAATTTTTACAAATGCCAAGGGAGTTACAGTGGCTGTGTGGGAGAAGGCGGCTGATAATTTTCTTACAAGTTATTTATATCACCGTTTTGATCTATTTCCGTCTATTTATTATATGAAAAGGAGGTGAGGAGATGGCTAAAAGTCAACTGCGGCAATCCAGTATGGTGCTTTTGCTGGCTGGTGGAATGAATGAACGGGGAGAGACTGTAAGGCTGAGGAAAAGTTTTAACAATTTAAATTTAGACATAACTGCTGACCAGCTCTACACTGTCGCTACATCTTTGACTGCTCTTCAACAGCATGATTTACTTTCGATAGAGCGATCAGACACTTCAGAAATTTTACAATCCTAATCTCAACATATGGAGAGTGAGGAAGGGAGGGAAACACTTGGCTAAGGTTTTAGAACTTTTGTTCGAAAATGAAGAGGGGAAAACGGTGTCTTACACGTTAAATGATCCTATTGAACCAGTTAATGAAGCGGATGTTAATATGGCTATGGATGCAGTGATAGAACAGCATGCTTTTTCATCATCTGGTGGAGAGGTTATTAAAAAGCAAAGTGCGCGAATTGTAGAACGCACTGTAACAGAAATTACACTTAGTTAAAAGCTGTGATAGGGAGGGGATGCCCCTTCCTTTTTAGAGGTGAAGGTAAGTGTGATACATTGACTAGCTCAAATGATCGAAGGGCGATATATTTCTTCCTAAATTTCCTATGTAATCCTTCTCTTTAAATTAATTGTGAAGATTTCATGCATAACTGTTTATTGAGAGCGGCGTAGCGGTTATACTATAGGAAACAGTATGAGAAGGGGAAGAAAGTATGGCACAGTTAGATGAGCAAAAAATGCGTGATGACCTTGCAGAAGCATTGGAAGAAGTGATAGATCCTGAGTTGGGCATTGACATTGTTAATCTCGGTCTCGTCTATGGTGTAGACGTAGATGAGAATGGTGATGTCATGGTTACCATGACGTTGACCGCTATGGGTTGTCCGTTAGCAGGAACCATTGAGCACGAAGTTCGTTCAGCACTTTCCCCAATTGAAGGTGTTAATAGTGTGGAAGTGAACATTGTTTGGAGTCCACCATGGTCAAAAGATAATATGTCACGTTTTGCCAAGATTGCTTTGGGCATTTCTTAATAAAAAATATTTTTTGAGCGGTTGGGCAAAACGAATTTGACATGGTAAAAAAGATGACAGTTTTGTCCGCACCCCAAAGGTTAGAGTTAGAGTTACAATCTAGCTTTTGGGGTGTTTATTTTAGTATGGTCATCACAATCACAAGGCAGTGTTAATTTATCTCCAGTGCAGGGATGTCCGCTACAGCGGTGCACAGGATGTGTTAGTTCCGATGTTGGCATATGGATGTGCTAGATTGGGTCAAAGTTAAAGTTCCTCCTGCGCTATCGTCGTGTCACAGTAAGGATTTTCAGCCGTTGTTCTTCGTAGATTAGGTTGCTTCCATGATTGGGTTTTATTCTATATCTTTTAAAAATTTTCCGAATGTTTAGATCTATTTAAAAAAAATTTATTGATGAAAAGCCCGTTGTATTGAGCCTTCTCTAGATCGGGATGTTTTGCTTCAAAATTTTATCTTGAGAAAATCATCGAAATAAAGTACTATGGAGAAAGGCTACACAATATATTGTGTATTTCATAAAATTAAATACTCTATATTGTGATTGGGGCACAATTAAGATGATTTACCTTATTAGCAATTTGGTGATAATTAGAATCTAGAATTGCCTCAAGTTGAATTGAACAAGTGTCGCTGTATGGTTTTGGTTTTATTATAGAGAGGGTTAGATGGGTTACTAAATTCGCTTTAACCTCAAGTGGTTTCAATTTTTTTGAGGAGAGAGTCAAATTTGAGAAAATTAGAGGGATTTTTGGGTGTTGATCTATTTATTACATTGAAATAATAATTGGGAACAGATCGTCAATTTTAGGAGGAATGGAGCATGGGTACATATTTACAAAGTGAAATTGATGTCGTTTTAGAAGGCGTAAAGCAGATGGCCAATAAATATGCTATTGATGTTTCAGAGCTTGAACAACAATTGCATGATTTTAACGGATCAGTTGATCAAGCAAACCAGCATGCACTGTTTTATTCTTTAAATCATATTTCTATGGATCGACCGAATTGGACATTTGCAGCGGCGCAATTATATCTGAATGATTTATATGCTGAAGCGGCTGAAAATCGCAATTATCCGGTTAATCAAAAGTACGGTGATTTATATCAACTTATCAAAATTTTAACAGATAAAGGGATTTATTCACAAAATCTATTAGATGCTTATTCAAAAGAAGAGGTTGAAGGATTATCCCGGCTCATCGATGTTGATTGCGATCAATTGTTTAACTATATCGGGCTGTTTCTATTAGCTGATCGTTATCTAGCTCGTGACCATGAGCGGCATCTTTATGAGCTACCTCAAGAACGCTTTATGATTATTGCGATGACTCTGATGCAAAATGAGCCAAGGAATGAGCGCTTGCAATTAGTGCAGGAAGCCTACTGGGCATTAAGTCATCTCTATATGACTGTAGCGACACCTACACTATCGAATGCAGGAAAAAGCTTTGGACAACTTTCTTCATGTTTTATTGATACGGTGGATGATTCATTGGATAGTATCTATTTGAATAACTGGGATACTGCTCGTCTTAGTAAAGATGGTGGGGGTATTGGTATTTATTTTGGGAAAGTGCGTGCGCTTGGTTCTGACATCAAAAAATTCAAAGGAAATTCCTCAGGGATCGTGCCTTGGATTCGCTTGATTAACGATACTGCCGTCAGCGTTGATCAACTGGGACAAAGACAAGGAGCGGTGGCAGTTTATCTTGATGTATTCCATAAAGATATTATGGGTGGATTTCTTGATTTGAAGACGAATAATGGGGATGAGCGCAGGAAAGCTCATGATATTTTTACTGGTTTGTCCGTACCAGATTTATTTATGGAGAAGCTCCAAGAAGTTGATGAAAATGGTAAAAGCATTGGAGAGTGGCATGTTTTCTGTCCTCATCAGGTTAAGCAGGTCATGGGCTGGCAGGATGAGTTAGGGAATGCGCTTGGTTTGGAAGATTTCTATGATGAAATAGACCGTAAATATTTTACAGAGAAGTACGAAGAAGCTGTTAATCATCCGTTATTGCCGAGAAAAACCTATCGGGCAATGGATATCATGGCACGTGTTATGGTTGCTCAACTAGAAACGGGAACGCCTTACATGTTTTACCGTGATGAGGTCAATCGTCAGAATCCCAATAAACATTTATTAGGTGAAGGGCGTACGGCTATTTTTTGCAGTAATTTGTGCACAGAGATTGCTCAAAATATGTCGGCTACAACCATCGTTAAGGAATACAAAGATGCGGATGGTAATATTGTCATTGTGCGCAAGCCTGGTGATTTTGTCGTTTGTAATCTGTCGTCTATTAATCTCCCAAGAGCTGTGAATGCAGATGTATTGGAGCGCTTGATTCCGATTCAAGTGCGGATGCTTGATAATGTTATTGATCTTAATACCATTTCTGTTGGTCAAGCTACAGAGACGAACAAGAAATTCAGAGCTATTGGTCTGGGAACATTCGGTTGGCATCATCTGCTGGCTATTAAGTCTCTTTACTGGGAATCTGAGGAGGCTGTGCGCTATGCCGATGAACTCTATGAAAATATTGCTTATTTAACGATCCAAGCTTCTATGGAATTGGCAAAGGAAAAAGGGGCGTATGGTCAGTTTGATGGCTCAGAGTGGCATACAGGAAAATATTTCAGTAGACGTGATTATACCGCATCTAGATGGGAAAGTTTAAAAACGGCTGTGGCTGAGCATGGTGTGCGTAATGGCTGGATGATGGCGGTGGCACCTAACTCATCAACGGCTAAAATTGGTGGATCTACTGACGGAATTGATCCGATTTACGCAGTAGAATATGCCGAGGAAAAGAAAAACTTTAAATTTAAAGTGACGGCACCGGATCTTGACCATCATAACTATGAGTATTATCGTCGCGCACGTCATAATATCGATCAGGTTTGGAGTATCAAGCAAAATTCAGCACGCCAGCGCCATGTGGATCAAGCTATTAGTTTTAATCTCTATGTGCGTCATGATATTAAAGCCAAAGAGCTATTAAATCTACACATGGAAGCTTGGCAGCAACGTTTAAAATCAACGTATTATGTACGCAGTACTTCGCAGGCAGAAATTGAAGAGTGCGAAGCATGTATGAGCTAGGGCGTCTATGTTTATTGGGGAGGAATGAAGGTGAATGTTGTACAGCCTTTAAAAAGAATAAAGCTCTTGAATTCGGAGTATCCAAATAAATCAACCGGGATTATCAATGGACAATCTTCTGGGTTGCTCAATTGGAATGACATTGCGTATCCACAAATGTATACATTGTACCAGACATTATTGGGAAATTTTTGGAAAGCTCAAGAAATTAATATGCAGGATGACATCAAACAGTGGGATTCACTTTCTGCTCATGAACAAGATATATTTTTGCGTGTGAATACCCAGCTTGCTTCGCTAGATAGCTTGCAAACACCTACCATGAGTCATGTTATGGACTATGTTACAGATTCCAGTTTTAAAGCTATTTTTGCGGTGATTTCACAGCAAGAGGCTGTGCATAATGAATCTTATTCGTATATTCTCAGCTCTCTTGTCCCGTTAAATGTTCAAAATGAGCGTTTTAATCAAGCAAAAGAGGATGCGATGATCCAAAAGCGCAATCACTTGATTTTGGAGGCTTATGAGAATTTTAGACAAGACCCTACACCGTTACATCTTTTTAAGCTTGCGGTTAATTCTATCAATCTAGAAGGTATTTATTTTTATGCGGGATTTGCCTTCTTCTATAATCTTGCACGCCAGCAAAAGATGTTGAAAACGAGTACGATGATTAGCTATATTCAAAGGGATGAAATGCAGCATGCGTATTTTATTTCGCAGTTCCTGCGCATTCTTCTGATGGAGAATCCGGAGTTAAACACCGAAGAAAATAGCCAGTATATTTATGATTCTATTGGTAAGGCCGTACAGTTAGAAAAAGATTGGGCTCGGGAGATTTTACAGAACATTGATGGGATTGATCTTGACGAATTCGGACTGTATATTGAGTATTTAGCTAATAAGCGTCTGCGACAAATTGGCTTATCGAACGGCTATGCGGAACGAGATAACCCGATGCCTTGGATCCATGTGTTTAGTGATGAAATGATCAATGAAACGAAATCTGATTTTTTTGAGCAAAGATCACGAACCTACACTAAAGTATCTCAATCTAATGGGTTTGATGAATTATAGATGTGATGCGTAGATGAAAGTAGCAATGGTTTATACGTCAATGACAGGCAATACCGAAGCTCTCATGCGCATGATTGAACAGATTTTTCAAATGAAGGAGTTGCCGATAGAGGTTTATCCCATAAATGTTTTTGGTCTAGAGCAATTAGAGCAGTGGGATGCTATTGTTATTGGGAGCTATAGCTGGGGAAATGGGAATATTCCATATGAGATGCGTGCTTTGTTCACTGCTTTTGAACAGCAAGACGCAGGCTCTATCGTCACAGCTGTATTTGGTACAGGTGATAGTTTTTATCCGTATTTTTGTGGTGCTGTCGATCAATTTAGGGACATGCTTTATGTTCACACTGATCTGGCTGTGACACTTAAGGTTGAACTGCTGCCGCAGCCACAGGATGTTCAGCGCTGTGAGACCTTTGTGGAACGTTTTATAGTGCGACTTCGTGACCATTTGGAAATAAATATCTAGTGGGATTATTGACTGTGACGGGTAATTGCCCCGTTGCAGTTTTTTATGGAGGAAATTTTAAAAAGACATGAGTTAAGCTAAGCAGCCGTATTTATAAGAACCTTTTCTTTAGGGCTGAATACACATAAAGTGTAATGAGTTCTAGGAGGTTTTGACATGGAAAATCATCATTTTCCACAACAAAATGAGGCAAATCAGATGAACAATTGGTCGGCGTATGTGAATCAACCTGTTAAAGTCAGTGTTCTCGATGGAAAGAGTTACGAAGGTATTATGGAGCATATTGATGGAGAACAGTTGCATTTATTGATTCCGATTAATATCCCAGAAGGAGTTCGTACGGGAGACGGTCGAGCTTTTGGTTATCCAGGTGTAGGAGGATGGGGCTACCCGGGATATGGTTACCCGGGGGGCTATGGTCCTTATGGTTTTGGTCGTCGCCCATTTGGTCGCCTTACTTTGCCTCTGGCGGTATTGACGGCGTTAACAGTGTTATAATAGGAAGTTAAAGCGAGGTGTAATGTGTAGGGGAATATTTCAATTTCTCTACATTTTTTATTTTGTTTTTCGAAAGCATAAGCTGAGACTGTGATTTTTGTCATCGACGAGACTTGGTTGAGGTGAACAGTATTGTTGCCTAAATTATTTAATGGATGGAGCTCTGTATAAGGATGACTGCTAAACATCAAGCATAAGTATTTACTAAAAGCATAAAGCAATCGGTGAGGAGTGTCTTTATGGCTAATATATTACTATTTGGAGGATTAACGTATTGGGGAAGCTTGCTGACTGATCGTTTACTGACGGAGGGTAATGAGGTCACTGTGCCTTATTATGAGACCGATGAGTGGGCAACTAAGCGAGGCTTGTTATTTGGTCGTAATGCACTTTTTAGTGAAAGGGTGCTTTCAGATGAAAGTAATGTAGAATGGAGAGAACAAAATTTAACCCCAGATGTTTTGCTTTTATTTGATGGATTGCAGCATGAGGATAGTGATTTAATGCTCGCCAATTTTACCAGATGCATGATAGACTTTGAAAATGTTGAAAAAATTATCGTGCTATCTCATATTGATATTTATGGGATAATTGAGGGTACTGTGGACGAACAGGCACCACTTATGCCTGTAACTCCTCTGGGTAGGCAAGCACAGTATGTGGAAACTACTGTTAAAAAAATTGTTGGGGATGTAGCACGTTCAAATCAGCTAGTCATTTTAAGAATTCCTGCTCTATATGAAGGGACAAATCTCAATATAGAGTCAGAATGTCAAGCCGCTGTGGATTATTTACATATTGGTGATCTTATTGAGGCGATTCATAAAGCGGTAGGCACTTGCTTTGGTAGCGGTGTACAGGTCATACAGTTAACTAGCGGGAAATGGTTGGGAGCAAGTGGCAATAGGGTGTGCTATTCCTATAAAAAAGCAGAGCAATTACTAGGCTTTAATCCTGAACACATATGAAAAAATAAAGCATGCTTATTTTTAGCATGCTTTATTTTTTGAATAGATTAAATAATGGACCAAGTTGCTTAATCATCGGCTGTGTTTGATTGATGATTTTTGCTACTTTATTAGCTCCGCTCATCATCTTGTCAAAGTCCCAATTGCCATCCTTATCAAAAAAGCCTTGCATGAACTGTGGCATATTATTTGGAGTTTGAGTATTAGCAGGTTGTTGCATGCCATGAGGTGGCATGGTAGAAAAGGGACCAGGATGTATCGGACCCCATATTGGATGAAAGGGAGGCTGTTGGTAATGATTACTGTTAGGCTGAACCATCATTCATTCCCCCTTATACAATAAAGATTCATGGTGATAGTATATGAAGCAGAAGAGTGAGAAGTGTTAAACGGTGTCATGAAATGGATAATATGCCTTTGTTTCTTCATATTTCGATTTAGTAAGTATTGAGATTTAACGTGTAGTGTCGTGGATTTTAGCGTAGATGCGGGTTAGGCTATCTGGAGTGTTGCAAGAGGATTAGAACGACTCTAACGAGGGATATTTCTGAGACAAAGGAGTTGTATCTAGACGATTCATACATTATGATAAATAAATATAAAGAAAGTAGCTATTTATTGGTTTCTCATAGAGCTTCACATTTGTTTTTAGTGCTATCTCAGATTCTTTTATGGAAGAAAGGTAGAGGCATTATCATATGTGCTAGATTTGGTAGAGGCTCTCGAGGTGGAGAGGAGAATATTTTTATGAAACGTCGCGTTGTTGTCACAGGTTTTGGAGCGGTGACACCACTGGGGAATGACATAAACACAACTTGGAAAAATTTAATTGCAGGGGAAAATGGAATCGACAAATTAACACGTGTTGATGCTGATCTGTTCCCAGCGAAAGTAGCTGGAGAGAGTAAGAATTTTGACCCGATGCAATTTGTGTCTAAAAAGGATGCTCGTAAGATGGATCGTTTTGCACAATTTGCACTTGCAGCGGCAAAAATGGCTGTAGAAGATGCCGATCTTAAGATAAATGAAGAAAATGCACATCGTGTAGGTGTCTGGATTGGTTCGGGAATTGGTGGTATGGAAACTTTTGAAGCGCAACATCGGATAGCTTTAGAGAAGGGCTATAATCGTGTTAGTCCTTTTTTTGTGCCAATGATGATTCCTAATATGGGGTCAGGGCAAGTGTCGATCCACCTTGGGGCGAAGGGAATCAATTCTTGCACGGTCACCGCTTGTTCTACGGGAACGAATTGCATTGGCGATGCCTTTAGGGTTATCGCTCGCGGAGATAATGATGTTGTCATAGCCGGGGGAGCAGAGGCACCACTTGTTCCCATGTCTTTTGCTGGTTTTTGCTCTGCTAAAGCTCTTTCCTTCAATGCAGATCCAGGGACAGCTTCACGGCCGTTTGACAAGAATCGAGACGGCTTTGTCATGGGAGAAGGATCTGGTGTTGTCGTACTAGAATCTCTTGAGTCAGCTCAACGCCGAGGTGCAAGAATTTATGCAGAAATTCTTGGCTATGGTGCAACTGGAGATGCTTATCACTTAACGGCGATTGAGCCGGGTGGCAATGGTGCTTCTAGGGCCATGAAACAAGCGATCGATGATGCTGAGATTTCTCCTGAAGCTATTCAATATATCAATGCACATGGGACAAGTACGGCATTAAATGATGCCAATGAAACCGCTGCGGTTAAGACAGTCTTCGGAGATCATGCTCATAAGCTTGCGATGAGTTCTACCAAATCTGCTATTGGACATCTACTGGGGGCGTCTGGCGGAGTTGAAGCTATTTTCTCTATCCTTGCCATGACTGAGGGTGTTTTGCCTCCTACATTACATTATGAAACACCTGATGAATCATGTGATCTTGACATTGTACCAAATAAAGCTCGCCAAGTGACAATTGATCATGTAATGACCAATTCCTTAGGATTTGGCGGACATAATGCATCGTTAATATTTAAAAAATATAGTGAGTAAATAATAGGTTTCCCTAAAGGCTCAGTATTCTTTAGGGATTTTGTTACAGGGTATCGCCTAGCCATTTTTACTAGAAATGTGTTTAGGTGTACGCAAGAGGTTCTTAACAATGATAAGAGATAAACTTTTTCTAATGATGTGGTCAAGTATTTATTTTCTTTCATCTAATAAACGATAAAGGAAATTTATCCAGCTAAGTTAAAAATTTGTTTTCGTAAGAATAAATTGGTCTATACATGCCCATACTGATGTAAAAATAATAAAAAGTGAGGGGCGACGATCATGGAACTTATTGGTGATGTATGGGTGAATTGGTTTGAAGGAGAAGAAAATGGTTATAATGTCTGTGAATTTCATGAATGGCGAAAGCATGATTTTATAGAGTTGCTAGACCAAGTCCTGTTACTTAAGATAGAAAAAGGATTATTTGACGCTATTGAGAATGATCTTCGGGAGCTCCCAGATCAATTGTTGGAAGATGTAAAAAATAAAAGTTATATAAGGAAGAATGGTCAAAGAGAAGTCATAGAATATTGCTTTATAGCAACAGATGGTTATCGTCATATCGTTGTTGATACGTTGGGGTATGGTGTGCCAATGCGTAAAAGTCGCCTTATTCCTCGTCAAGAAAAACACGTGCTTGAAAAGGCTGTAGAAATGGACTGCTTTACCTATTCTATTGTTGAGGATGAGGGAACAAAACATTATCATATCCTATCTCCGCATCCAGAATGGATGAGCGGTCTTACACGGAAAGAACGTCATTTAAAGCAAGTTTTGTTTGCAGTCTTAGATCAATTGCGTTCAGTTGGTAACATACAGGAAATGCGTTATTGGTATACGGAATGGTTTCCTAAGCAATACCATGAAAGTCGCACCATGCTTTTTGAAGAAGCGTGGGAGCAGTTATTTGATGGAGTAAAGAAGGGATGGTCACAAAAGCATCTGGATGTTTGTGAGCGGATGATTAAAGGGCAACCTCGCTTTGAGAAAGTATGGGAATTGGAAAACAAGGAAAAAGTAAAATAATGTGTACTGAATTGGGAGCAAAGTTGTTATGCTCCCAAGGAATTTAATAAAAAAAGGATAAGATGAGGGAGATGATGAAGGAGATAGCACCGTACAAGATGATCAATTTTGTCCATTTTGGCAAAGCTCTACCACTAGGGTCAAACTCAGTGGTTGGTTTAGCGTTGCGATTATAGTATACTTCTTCTTCGCTTTGGTTGAGCTCGTCAACCTTTCTTTGACCGTTAGACTTAAAAAATCGCTTGAAACTTGCCCCGAAAATATTAAAGAACCCTCCATAAACAACTAGTAAGCTAAATCCAATCAATAGATAAACAATGCCGACGATAGCCAGTCCGTTAATTAACGTGAGAAAGATCAAACTATTGATAGACATATAGACAATAACGAAGAGAACGGCTATCCCTAAAATCCAAAAAGATGTATTTTTTAATAATATAGACACATGTTTCGCTCCTTTTCGCTATTAGTTTAACACGAATCGTTATTTACTAACAATTGTCTAGCCGATCATGGGCATGGTTTTTCAAGTGATGGATGCGTCTTGAATAGTCATATAGAATATGAAGGGTGAGCATAATCTTAGGAAAAAAAGTCCTGTTTTTAAAAATGGACGATGCACGATCAAAAGATTTATGAGCAAAATGTTTAAAAAAAGCTATACAACAATCCTCATAAACTTGTATAATATCTTTATCGGTGGTTTATTATTGTCTGAAAGATTAGAAATCATCGTTTATTTCAGACCAGATAGTGAAAGAATAATAGGGAGGTCATTCTATATGAAAAGAAAAGCCAAGTGGTCGTTCTTGGCAACCGTGTTGCTTGCTTTTGTTCTTGTTCTAAGCGCATGTGGCAGCGGAAGTAAGAATAGTGGTGGGGGATCACAAGATAGCAGTTCAGCAAGTTCAGGTAAACTTGCCGCTAAGCAGGTGTTAAACGTTGCAACCAACCATGATATCCCAACTTTGGACTATACGCAAATAACAGATGTCTATTCTAATAGTACTTTGCAGCAGGTCCAGGCAGGTTTAACACGCATGCATAACAATAAAGTTGAATATGATTTGGCTACAGGTCCGCCAAAAATAAGCGATGATAAAAAGGTGTACACCTTTAAGCTACGTGATGCGAAATGGGCAGATGGTAAGCCGGTTACTGCTCAACAATTCGTTTATGGTTGGCAGCATGAAAATGATCCGAAAGCTAAACCATTATATAATTTCACCTTTGCTTCAGTAGGTATTAAGAATGCGGCACAAATTGAGGATGCAAAGAGTCCTATGTATGGTAAAGTCGATCAATTAGGCATTAAGGCGATCGATGACAAAACGTTGGAGATTGATTTTGATAAACCAGCTCCACAATATGCTTTAAGTCTATTTTCACAGAGCGAATTTTACCCACAACGTCAAGATATGATTGAAAAATATGGTGATAAATATGGTTCTACCGCTGACAGTATTGTGGCGGATGGTCCCTTCAAATTGACAAGTTGGAATCAAGGGTCTAGCTATACGTTAGAGAAAAACCCAAGCTATTGGAATGCTGATAGCATCAAGGTTCAACAGGTTAATGTGAATATTATTAAAGAACTTTCTACCATTGTTAACTTGTATGATACAGGTAAAGCTGATACAGCGGTTCTTTCTGGAGACTTTATCGCTCAAGAAAAGTCGAAAAATCCAGATGAGGTAAAAAGTACTTTAACCTCTGGTACAGAATTTTTGTATCTTAACCAAAAGACGAATAAGAACCTTAAAAATCTTAATCTGCGTAAAGCAATCAATGCGGCGATCAATCGAAAAGACTTCACAGATGTTTTATTGAAAGATGGCTCTATTCCATCGAACTTTGTCGTTCCTAAAGACTTCGTTCAAGGTCCTGATGGTAAAGACTTCCGTGCAGATACTCCTAATGGGTATCCTGCTGGTAATGCAAAAGATGCTAAAAAATATTGGAATCAAGCTAAAAAAGAGCTTGGTATCAATAGTTTGAATCTCACCTTACTCACTCCTGATGATGATACCTACAAAAAAATGGATGAGTATATTGCTAACCAAATTAGCAAGAATTTAAAGGGTGTGAAGGTGAGCATTAACCAGCAACCTTGGGGCAATTACCTCAAACTGAACCAGTCCTTTAAATTTGATCTTGCGTTTAGCGGATGGTTCCCTGATTACCGTGATCCGATGACTTACCAAGATATGTGGACAACAGATAATCCGCAAAATACAGCTGGTTGGTCAGATAAGAAGTATGATGCCTTGATCGCTCGAGCTAATAATGAAACGGGTGATTATGCGAAGCGTTGGCAAGATCAGATCGATGCTGAAAAAGAAATGATGTTACAATACCCTATTGTTCCCCTGTACCAACAAGGGAAAACTTGGGTGCAAAAAAGTTATGTTAAAGGCTTAGATTATCCATTATATGGTCCTGAGACAGACTACACAGGCGTATCAATCCTTAAGCATTAATATTAGAAGCGTACAAACGTGAAAAAAGAAGTGTGGCAGGAGGGTAAATGTCGTCACGGCATTTGCCCTTTCTTTTTAAGTATATATGCTGGTTATTCTGCGCTATTGTCTTGACATAACGGTCAGAAAACAAGACAATAATACTAATCGTTAACTATGGGGGGGTGTCGAATTGGTTAGATACATCATGAAAAGAATTGTGTATATGATTATTACCTTTTTAGTAGTCATAACGTTTACTTTTCTTACCATGCAATTAATGCCTGGGACTCCGTTTAAGAATCAAAATCGTCTCAGCCCTGAGCAATTGGCACAATTGAAACATTTTTATGGGCTTGATGAGCCGATTCCGGTTCAATATATCCATTATGTGGGCAATGCGCTTCACGGTGATTTAGGAGGTTCTTTTCAATTTGGAATGCGTCCGGTAGCGACCATTTTAGGTGAAAAAGCACCCATTTCACTTGATTTGGGTATTGAGGCAATCGTTGTTGGTGCAATTTTTGGAATTTTACTAGGTATTATTGCAGGACTTCGTCGGGGAACGGCATTGGACTATGGGGCCACGTTCATTTCAGTTCTTGGTATTTCTATTCCTTCATTTGTACTAGCTGTATTTATGCAATATTTATTCGGTGTTAAATTGCATATTTTACCGATAGCCTATTGGAAGGGATTTGAGTACCATATCATGCCAGTGATCGCATTAGCGGTGGGTGTTGTCGCTAACGTAGCACGCTTTATGCGAACGGAAATGGTTGAAGTGGTGAATCAGGATTATATTACGACGGCAAGAGCAAAGGGAATTAGTTCATTTAGTGTTGTTTTTAAGCATTCCGTACGCAATGCCTTGATTCCAGTTATCACTATTCTTGGTCCACTGACAGCTGCGATTGTGACAGGGTCTCTAGTTATTGAAAACATCTTTGCTATTCCAGGTATTGGCTCGCAATTTGTGGATTCCATTGTAACCAATGATTACCCGATGATCATGGGAACGACAGAGCTTTATAGTGCCTTGCTCATCGTCATGATCTTTATCGTTGATATTCTGTACGGTGTGATTGATCCAAGAATTCGGTTGGCTGGGGGAAGGTAATCTATGACGCTATTAAATAATGAAATAACAAAGGATATGTTTGAGCCCGTTGTTATAGATAGCACTGAGAGTGAAATCATTGCAGGCAAGAGTACGAGTTTTTGGAAGGATTCTCTTCAGAGGCTTTCAAGAAATAAAGGGGCTGTTGTTGCTGCTATTATTTTATTGCTCATTGTCTTATTGGCTTTAATTGGCCCAACGATGAATAAATATGGTATTGATGATCAAAATGTTGTTCGACAAAATTTATCGGCAAAAATTCCAGGGCTGGATAAAATTCATTGGTTGCCCTTTGATGGTTCTGAAAACAATGTGGACCTTTATAAAACACAGCATGCCAAGGTTGATTTTTGGTTTGGAACAGATGATTTGGGTCGTGATCTATGGACAAGAACATGGAAAGGGACACAGATCTCACTTTTCATAGCTGTTGTTGCGGCTGCGGTTGATCTTCTCATCGGTGTTGCTTACGGTGGAATTTCAGCGTATTTTGGAGGGAAAATCGATAATATAATGCAAAGAATTGTTGAGGTTATTCTCGGTATTCCAAATTTGGTCATTATCATTTTGATGATTTTAATTCTGCGACCTGGACTGGTGTCGATTATCGTGGCGATTGCTCTAACTGGTTGGGTGAATATGTCAAGGATAGTGCGTGCCCAAATGCTGCGATTGAAATCGGAAGAGTATGTTCTTGCATCAAGGACGTTAGGAGCTTCTCATACGCGTATTATTAGTAGGCATTTACTGCCAAATACACTTGGGCAAATCATCATTAACACGATGTTCACCATTCCGAGTGCCATTTTCTTTGAAGCCTTTCTTAGTTTTATAGGTCTGGGTATTAAGGATCCAGTGGCTTCTCTCGGTTCACTTATTAATAGGGGATTTGGTGTATTGCAAATCCATCCGTATCAGGTGGTTTTTCCAGGAATTGTTATTAGTCTGCTTTTAATCTGCTTTAATATTCTTGGTGATGGGTTGCGTGATGCTTTCGATCCTAAATTGAGACAGTAGGAGTTGTAGAAACATGGAAAACATTTTAGAAGTGAATGATTTACATGTCTCTTTTGAAACCCATCGCGGTGAAGTTAAAGCGGTAAGAGGAGTAAATCTAACTCTACAAAAAGGCGAGGCTTTAGCAATTGTCGGCGAGTCAGGTTCTGGCAAATCAGTCACAACGAGAGCTATTATGGGTCTTTTGCCAAAACCGGCCGGACGTGTTAAAAGCGGTGGGGTTGTATTTAACGAAAGAGATTTGACAAAATTATCCGATAAACAACTGCAAAAGATTAGAGGTTCCGAAATTTCAATGATCTTCCAAGATCCAATGACCTCGTTAAATCCTACGATGACCATTGGGAAGCAAATTATGGAAGTGATTAAACGGCATCAAAACGTTAGCAAAACGGATGCTAAAAACCGAGCGATTGAATTGCTTGAGCTAGTTGGTATTCCTAATCCGGAAGAGCGTATTAAGCAATATCCACATCAATTTTCAGGTGGGATGAGGCAAAGGGTTATTATTGCCATTGCGTTGGCGTGTAATCCGAATGTGCTCATTGCAGATGAACCTACAACGGCTTTAGATGTTACTATTCAAGCGCAAATTTTAGATTTGATGAAGGATTTACAAAAAAAGACGAATACTTCCATTATATTAATTACGCATGATCTAGGGGTTGTGGCTAATATGGCACAACGTGTTGCGGTCATGTACGGTGGTAAAATTATTGAAACAGGTACAGTAGATGAAATTTTTTATGAACCAAGACATCCGTATACTTGGGGATTATTATCATCTATGCCACGAGTAAACTCAAAAAATAGTGAATTATTTGCTATTCCAGGAACGCCTCCTGATCTATCTAATCCTCCGAAGGGCTGTCCGTTTGCAGCGCGTTGTCCTCATGCTATGAAGGTGTGCACAGAGTTTATGCCTGATTATAGTGAAATGTCAGATACGCATAAAATAGCTTGCTGGTTACAGGATGAAAGAGCCCCTAAGGTACAACCACCAGAGATGATTCAAATTGGGGGTGACCATTAATAATGGCTAATGCAGTTGAGCGAAAAAAGCTTATTGAGGTAAGAAATTTAAAAAAACATTTTAAAATTGGTGGTAAAGCTACGCTTCGGGCTGTCGATGGTGTAAGCTTTCATATATATAAAGGGGAAACCTTTGGCTTGGTTGGTGAATCTGGTTGTGGAAAATCAACAACAGGACGAACGTTGAACCGTTTGTATGATGCTACGGACGGAGAAGTGATCTTTGATGGTGAAAATGTTCATGGGAAAAAATCATCTAAAGAATTAAGAGCGTTAAACCGTAAAATGCAGATGATCTTTCAAGATCCCTATGCGTCTTTAAACCCTCGCATGACGGTTGAAGATATCGTTGCAGAAGGTATTGATATTCATAATCTCGCCCAAAATAGACAAGAGCGTGAAGCAAAAGTTATAGAATTATTGGAAACCGTCGGGTTGAATCAGCAACATGTGTCACGCTATGCTCATGAGTTCAGTGGTGGTCAAAGACAACGTATTGGTATTGCCCGTGCTCTTGCTGTTGATCCTGAATTTATAATTGCTGATGAACCAATTTCAGCTTTGGATGTTTCTATTCAAGCACAAGTTGTTAATCTTATGCAAAAGTTGCAAAGAGAGCGTGGACTCACTTATTTGTTCATTGCCCATGATTTATCAATGGTGAAACATATAAGTGATCGTGTTGGTGTTATGTATCTTGGAAAGATGGCTGAGGTTGCTGAAAGTGAGGAGCTTTATAGCAATCCACTCCACCCCTATACTCAAGCTCTTTTATCAGCAATACCCGTTCCAGATCCTAATTTTGAACGCAATCGTGAACGCATTATTTTAAAAGGTGATGTTCCAAGTCCGGTGAATCCTCCAAGTGGTTGTCGTTTTAGAACACGTTGTCCTCTAGCTACAGAGGTTTGTGCATCGGTTGTGCCGAAATGGACAGAAGCACAGCAGGATCACTGGGTTGCATGTCATGTTTATGATGAGGAATATAGTCACAATTTCAAATGAAAATCTATTTTAAAAGAGAGTCGCATGGCTCTCTCTTTTAATTGGATTGAAAATTTAAGAGTTGTCACTGTAACCCTTTGTTTACAAGTAAGCTTTAGTGTTTATCTTTTCCTCTTTTATTATAAACATAGTAGATGAAGGTAATAATCGTTATCCAAAGTATGATTTGCATGAGCCAAGAAGGAATGGCTTGAGTTATGTACTGGATACCAACGATGAGTATTAATACAATGACACACCCTACAGTAAATTTTTGAAGCAAGTGATACATCCTTTCTTTTGTGCTATAAAAGTTGGAGAATACTGGGTAAATAAACATGGTTAGTAGCCTCGCGCAAAGGGCTTGTGCATTTTGAATGTCTTGGAATGCGAGAGCTCTTTTGAAAGAAACTCTTTTACATGTATTTTATCATAGGCTGAAGATTTTTTAGCGTAAATTGACAAATTACTGTAATGTGTATAAACTAAAGTGTGATTAAATCTTTGCGCAAATTTTTTAAGGCTTTGAACAGTTTTTTATTGACAATGGGTGCATACACTGTGTGTGGATCAACGTTGCTTTCATATAATGAATAAGGTCTATGAGAAGCTGTGTTGATGTGAAAAATTAATGCCATAAGAGAAGAGTAAAGTAGAGTGTTTTTTGAAAAATAAATTGAATAACAAGTCTCTATACTACCTGTTAATGAGATATTAAGGGAGTGGATGAGGTATGAAAACGAAGGTATATGCGAAGAAAAAGCGCCGTGATGCGCTGAAAAAATGGCTTAAAGAGCGTCTAGGCGGTTGGCAGCCTAAAGAAAAACAATCTCCAACCTCTACGCATTCCAAAATGATTGCTTAAGAGAGCCGGTTTTTCTGGTCTCTCTTTTTTATTTAGAATAGTAGTCTTTGAGATATTCCAAAATTGTAATTGACATCATGGAAGTTAGCTTTTGTCATCTTGAAATAGGGATTTTTTAAAAGAAGTCTATCAGGTATCTAAAAAAACTCCAAGGATAAAAATGTACGTAAGACTTTGGAGATCATTTTCTTTTGTGATTATGGTTTTCTCTAATTGATAATCATCTAGTCATCTTTTTGTTCGAAAATAAAATGATGACAGATAATAGGTGTGTAAAAATTTTTAAATTAATGTTTTAAAGGCTTTGAACAGGGTATAATAAGGTTAATAACAGTTTAAGTAAAAGATTAATAGAATTTAGGCACTAGCCAAATTAGAAATATTATAATATAATAATGATAGAGGATTTTATAATAAGTGCCTTAATCCTTTAAGGAGGTTTTCAAATGGTCACTTTATATACATCGCCAAGTTGTACGTCGTGTCGTAAGGCAAAGGCGTGGTTACAAGAGCATGAAATTGCTTTTATTGAACGCAATATTTTCTCTGAGCCATTGAGCATAGAAGAGGTTAAAGATGTGTTGAAAATGACTGAGGATGGAACAGATGAGATCATTTCCACACGTTCAAAAGCTTTCCAAGAGCTCAATGTTCAGTTGGATACGATGCCTTTGCAGAGCTTATATGAATTGATTCAAAACAACCCTGGATTGCTCAGAAGGCCAATTCTAATTGATGAGAAACGTCTTCAAGTGGGTTATAACGATGATGAAATTCGTCGTTTTTTACCTAGGAAGGTTCGTACATTTCAGCTTCAAGAAGCCCAGAGAATGGTTAATTAAAAAAGAAAGGACACCTTATGTATCAACGAGGTGTTTTTTCTTTGCCTTTTATTCATAATAATTTTCTTTGAATAGATTATTTTTTAGCCATCCGGAAAATAAAACGATTAAGATAATAAATAGGGTCAGGAGTGTTTTATATTTGGAGTGATTGATAAAAAAGGAATGAACCATTGGCTCATTGATGATCATGGTTGCTGCCGTATAGCTGAGCACACCGCCACCGAGATAAATCAACCCAGGTAAATGATCGATGATCTTGAGGATAACTTTGCTTCCCCAGATGATGATGGGTACGGAAAAACAAAGACCAATGATAATTAAGACAAGGTTTCCGTTAGAAGCGCCCGCAATGCCTAAAATATTATCGAGTCCCATGACCAAATCAGCAATGACAATTGTGCGGATAGCAGTAAAGAGCGTTGTTCCTGATTTGATATAAAGCTCTTCATCTTTATCAGCGATGAGTTTATAGGCAATGAACACTAACAAGAGCCCCCCACAAAGTAGTAGATATGGAATTTGTAAAAGCGATACTGTCATGGCCGTTAATAAAATGCGAAGGATAATCGCAAGACCTGTTCCTATAAATATCGCTTTATTTCTTCGCTCAGGTGGAAGTCTTCGACAGGCAAGAGCGATGACAACTGCGTTATCTCCACCAAGTATGACATCAATTAAAATAATATTGAGAATAGCAATGATCGTTTCTGCTGAAAATTCCATACAGAGAGCCCCTTTCTTGGAAATCATATGCACACTTGTCCGTAATATACCTTTAAAAAAGATCACATGCGTTTATTGGCATTAGCACATCCACTAGGTTTATAATTTTTAAATGCATGAGATAACAAATGGATAAATAGTATAGTATGAATAAGGATAAGGGAATGCTGCATATAATTGAATGGAACCTTCTGAGATTGCCAATGATTCATGCTATGTTTGCATAAATGTGACAGGCATGGAATTTTAATTATCTGGTGTTTTTTATTTCATTTGTCAGGAATTTATCATACAATAGAGCTATAAGCATGTGTGAGCAAAAGGGTCTATATTGATCCAGTTATTGTCCACTGCCTTTATATAGACAAATGATCTATAGTAGGAATTGAAGACAATGAAAATTTGCTCCCGACTTACTAAAAATCAAAGGAAGGGAGAGAGAAGAATGGAAATCGAGCGCGTCAATGATTACACGTTAAAATTTTTCGTCAGTTATCTTGATATCGAGGATCGCGGCTTTGACCGTGAAGAGATTTGGTATAACCGCGAACGTGGTGAAGAGCTTTTCTGGGATATTCTGGATGAGGCTTATCATAAGGAAGAATTTCCAGTCGAAGGTCCATTGTGGATACAGGTACAGGCATTCGAAAAAGGGTTAGAAATTTTGGTTACCCGCGCACAGTTATCCAAGGATGGCACCAAGTTAGAGCTACCCATTGCACAAGATAAGCACTTAGATATTCCAATGAATGGGAACTGGGAAAGCATTCTTACGGAAAAATTACAAGATGGTGAACCTAATCAAGATTCTACTGTAGAAGAAGACGAGCTGTTGTTTCTCATCTCCTTTAATGATATTGAAGAGGCCATAAGTTTGAGTCATGTCGTCCATGATAACTTTGTTGAAACGAGCTTGTATCATTTGAATGATACCTATTATATGCACTTTTCTTTTAATCAAGAATCGACCGAATTAGAACAAGAAAATGATCTTAGTCTAATACTAGAATATGGCGAGGAAACGGATATGACCTTAGATTACATTCAAGAGTATGGAAAAGTGATCATTCCTGATCAAGCAATAGGTATGCTTAGACAGTATTTTAATCAAGAATAAGGATAAAATGGAGTAAAAGGGAACTATTTTGCACCCTAAAAGTTAGAGTCACAATCTTACTTTTGGGGTGTTTATATATGACTGAATACAATGAAGCGTTTAAAGTGATTTTAGACATAGACAGCAAAAAATTGAAGATGTATGTTTATTGGTCGAGAGTTAATGAATGATTTGGTCTCAACTTGTTTTTTTATGTAATATTATGATGCAGATGTAATGCTTAATAGTTCTCTCTGTAATAGTTAACAATGTAAGCATCAATTTTTTGGTTGATTATGGGGAATGAATGTTCTATAATTAATCATGTGTTCTTCTATGTTATGCCCTCATTTGTTTTTCCTCAATGTCATTCATAGGTTTTTACAACTCCTTATACTGTGATGTACACTAAATTATTGATAATCAATTAACCTCCATTGGAACAGCTAGTTTGGATATGCATCGCTTTCATTTGAATGTTGAATCAATGCCTTTTTATATCGAACTGAAGGTACGATTCGGCTGGTCGTTAACTACATTGACGATTTGGAACAGTCGGAATTAATTGATTGGAAAAACTTTCAGAAACGTCCTATCCTCATCAGGGTTTTTGAATCCACGTCTAGGTTACTCCCCAACTATTATCAGGAATTGTTTCTTCTTACCCTCCCACATTGCAGTATCTACCAAAATTATGGACAGGGGAATGCTCCTGCTCAGTTCATTTCCTCAAAATAATAGATGATAAAGGACGTGATATGAGTGTTTGTTGCGGTTAACAAATGCAGACAACGAATTTCTCTTTTAGATCCATTCGCTTTAAAGGATCTGCAAAAAATGAAAAGCTCAGAACAGTTCTATTGTCAAAGTTGCGGAGAAGAGGTTGTCATGAAGTTAGGACAATCAGTGGCTTGGCATTTTGCTCACAAGGCGACTGGAGACTGCTCTAACCGTCATGAACCGGAAACGATCATTCATCAAAGTGGAAAAAGTAAATTATACCATTGGCTCAACATGAATGGAGTCGATGTAGATATTGAATTTTACTTGCCAGAGATTCAAAGAAGACCGGACATCTATATAAAGGGTCGGCAACCGCCTCTAGCGATAGAATTTCAATGTGCAACCATAGGTTATGAACATCTTAAAGCACGCTCTGATGACTTAGCTTCTAGAGGTATTCATGTCAATTGGGTTTTTGGAGGGCAGCGTTTAAAAAAGCTTGCAGCTCATTTATTTAAGCTTCCTGCTATGGAACTAGCAACCCTACAAGAAGTTCCTATACAGGCACAGACGCATCATTCTCGATCTTACTTTGTGCGCTATTTTACCCCGTCAATGAATGGTTTTTCCTTTCTACAGCTTCTCTTTCCATTAACCTCTACGAAGTGGATCGGTGTTGAGCATTTTCTGCCTACTACCAACCTAAATCTACAAGAGTTTCTTACCCCCTCATTTACACCGTCTGTCCATTTATCTTGGAAAAAGCATTGGATTCAACAAAAAAAGAGTTGGAGAATGAAGGCATTGCCAAAATTTAGCCACTTGGAGCGCCATTTGTTTATTATGTGTTCAAGACAGGCACGTAATTTTAGTTGCTTCCCTTCCTGTATTGGTCTCCCCGTTGCTTCTTCAGTTTCTATTGCTACGCCACCGTATCTTTGGCAGATGTGGATCATTATCCATTTTCTTAGCAGAGAAAAAGATGCTTATTTTACATTTGGTGAGATCGAAAGGGGATTTCATCAAATGTTGGAACGTCGCTATTTTCATCTGCATCCTATGTTGGGCTCACACCCTTTTCAATCTGCGTTGCATGATTATTTATTTCTGCTGAGTAGAATGGGGCTGCTCACACTTTTGCCCGATAACCATTACCGTGTAGAACAAGTTCCACGGTGGGAAAATGCTGATTTACAAACCCTTTTATGTAAAGATCAGATAGTCCTTGATCAATTATTTTGAAGAGAGTGGGTGGGTTGGCCAAGCCGTGTAAGAGAAAGGTGACTTGTTCTCACCATTTAATTAATGGAGATTTTAAATTTTTTAGCATACAATATAATATAGCGGGCAATGATTAATTTTGGAGGTGTTTTTATGTCTGAACAAGAACAAGTGGCACAATCACTGCCGAGACGAGAAGTGATCCCTGAATCTGAAAAATGGAATTTAGAAACAATTTACGAAAGCATTGAGGTATGGGAAGGAGATTTTAACAAGGTTAAAGCTCTGATTCCTGAAGTAACATCCTTTAAAGGAAAGTTAAGCGATTCGCCAGAAACATTATTTCAAGCTCTGCAAAAACAAGATGAATTAACGATGATATTAAGTAAACTTTTTGCTTTTTCACATATGAAGGCGGATGAAGATACAGCAAATGGTACATATCAAGCTCTCAATGACCGCATGCGTAATCTAGCTGCCGTCGTGGGGAGTCAGCTTTCCTTTTTTGTGCCCGAAGTTCTTTCCATGAATGAACAGACATTACAGACATTCATAGATGAAAATCAGGATCTCACTCTTTATCGTCATGCCTTGGATGAAATTAATCTTGAACGGCCTCATGTTTTAAGCGAGGAGAAAGAAGCTTTGCTTGCCGAAGCTAGTGAAGTCATAAGTGCTTCTTCGACGACCTTTGGTATGTTGAATAATGCGGACATGCAGCTCCCAACTATCAAAGATGAAAATGGCGAGGATATTGAAGTGACGCATGGACGTTATCATTCTTTAATGAAGAGCAGTACGCGACGCGTGAGAGAAGATGCATTTAAAGCGATGCATGGTACATATGCAAGCTTGAAAAATACTTTTGCTAGCACATTGGGTGCAACGTTTAAAAGGGATAATTTTTATGCGCGCGTTCGCAATTACGATTCTGCCCGACAAGCTGCTTTAGCAGGAAATAATATTTCTGAGGAAGTTTATGATAACCTGGTACAAACAGTGAATGACCATCTTCATCTTTTACATAGATATGTTGAACTTCGTAAGCGTGTCCTCAAGCTTGACGATTTACATATGTATGATCTTTATACGCCACTTGTAAGAGATGTGGACATGAAGATTTCATATGAAGAAGCACAAGAGCTTGTATTAAAAGGCTTAGCACCGATGGGAGAGGAATATCTCAATATTATTCGTCAAGGCTATCAGAAGCGTTGGATTGATGTCCGAGAAACAAAAAATAAGCGCAGTGGCGCTTATTCCTCTGGCACCTATGGGACAATGCCCTTTATTTTGTTGAACTGGACAGATGATATGAATGATGCTTTTACGTTGGCACATGAATTAGGACACTCGCTGCACAGCTATTATACACGTGAAAATCAGCCCTATCCTTATGCGAATTATACTATCTTTGTTGCTGAAGTGGCATCGACATGTAATGAAGCGTTGCTGAATGATTATTTGTTGAAAACGACGGATGATAAAAAGAAAAGGCTCTATCTGTTAAATAGCCAGCTTGAAGGGTTTAGAGGTACGGTTTTCCGACAAACGATGTTTGCTGAATTTGAAAAAATTGCTCATGAAAGAGCGGCAAATGGAGAGGCGTTAACTTCTGAGCTATTTTCGGAGATTTACTATGATTTAAATAAAAAGTACTTTGGAGATGGCATGACGGTTGATAAGGATATTGCTATTGAATGGGCGAGAATTCCTCACTTCTATAATCATTTCTATGTATATCAGTATGCAACAGGATACAGTGCTGCGGCGGCGCTTTCTCAACAAATCTTGAATGAAGGTGAGTCAGCAGTGGAGCGCTATAAAGTATTTTTAAAGTCTGGGAGTTCAGATTATCCTATTGAGGTGCTCAAGCGTGCTGGAGTGGATATGACATCTCCTAGACCTATTAAGCAGGCTTTTAAAGTCTTTGAATCTGTTCTAGAAGAAATGGAAGAGCTCTTGTTATAAAAAATATAATAAAAATGATAAAGATAAGCCCCTATTCATTGATTTGAGATAGGGGCTATAATGTAGACTTTTTTTGATGGCGGTAGGTAATCAAGCGGATGGTGACTAATATAGAAATGAAAAATATAGGACCGGAAATTGTTAATGGTTCAAGTTGCATTAATGATAGAAGATAAAAGAAGAAGGTAATGAATGTCACAATGATGGATAAGAAGAGAAGGATGTTTTTCATAAGGTCACCACACTTTGTTTAGACGATCCTATACTCAGCTTATTCCTAAAAGTGGTCTTTTATGAATGGTTGGTCTGTTAAAATAGTCGAGGTAATAGAAGAGAGAGGAGCAATTTGTACAAAAAAACAAAGCCTAAAATAGCTCTTGCTAGGCTTTGTTTAATAATATCGATTCTTTTCATTGATATAACGCCAAAAGGTACCATATTTAACGTGAATAGGAGCTACCACTTGTTTGAGCTTTAATTTTTTTAGTTCTTTAAGAATTTCTTCCGTATCCTTATCATAGACCGAAGCAATCTCTTGTGTGGCAACAAGTTGGTGTTTTTTGAGAAAATCTTCAATCTTAGGTAATGGTTGCTTTTCAGGCTGTATTCCTAAAGCTTCAGTGAGAATTTGTACGTAGACATTGTAAGGATAGCGACCAGAAATTTTAATACCTTCGTTATCATCATAAATATTAAAAAAGACCAGCGTGGGTAACTCATTCACGTCCATCTCATGGGTAATTCTACGATCGCATTGCAGTCCTTTTAAAGGTCGTGATGATTCCATGTCGTTTTGGAACTCACTTAAGTCCAAATGTGCACGTTTAGCACATTCATTAAAAACCTCATCGGAATTAATATCTTGAGTATCGATAAAGAGCTGTTCACGTAAAACTCTCAAGAAGCGTTCGCCTGCGCACTTACCTTGAAGTTCAGCAGCTTTTACAGCGAGCGAGGCTCGGTAGCAAGACTTAACTTCGTGACAATGCTCGTTAAAAGGCATTTCAGGCATTTGGACTGTTTTACCCCATTTTACTGATTTATTAGCATGGTTAATACCGTAACCAAGGATAATGCGCATTGTAAAGTATTGCCCGTATTCAGCGATTAATTTTTTCATGCTGGGTTCCATGGCCCAACTTTCAGCGCAGATTGGGTTGAGAAAGGCGTAAATTTCAATGGGTTTTAGTTTTTTATTTGTGGTAATTGAAATATTGCAACCTTGTTTTGAAGAGCTCTCGCAAGCGGAGCTGTCGCTATATAACATACAATCATCTCCTTACTCGCCGTCACATTCTTCTGTGTTAATCATATGGTGAGCGGTTAGAGTTAAACGCTTAAAAATCGTATCTCGCAAGACGCCATCGAGTTCTATGTCATCCATTGCTTGGCTCATACAAGATAACCATGCTTCGGCCCGTTTTGGAGTTATTGGAAAAGGTAAATGTCTTGCTCTTAACATAGGGTGACCGTGCTCCTCAGAAAAAAGGGGTGGTCCACCTAAAAATTGGGTTAAAAATTGGTACTGCTTTCGAACGGTTTCCGTTAAATCCTTAGGGAAAATAGGAGCTAAATCAGGATGAATAGCTACATAATGATAATGAGCTGTTACGAGACGAGAAAGCGTCTCTGAACCACCAATGGCTTCAAATACATTAAAATTTTCGTTTTTCACATGAGCCTCCGATAATGAACGGGATACATATGTTCTATATATCCTTATTGTATCAAGGCCAAATGGGTTTGAGCAAATAATCGACATTATTTTAACAAAAAACTTAAGAGGTTGATTTCACTATTTCAACTATAATATGTGGAAAGAACTCCTTTAACATAATTTTGTGTTTCGGAAAATGGCGGAACACCATTATATTTTTGGACATTACCCGGACCAGCATTATAGGCAGCCACTGCTAAGGTTTTATTATTATTAAAACGATTCAATAGCTCTCTTAAATATTTTGTTCCACCCAAAATATTTTGTTCTGGATCTAGTGGGTTGGTTATGCCAAGACTAGAAGCAGTCTGCGGCATAAGTTGCATGAGACCGAGCGCCCCAGCCTGACTACGGCTGTTAGGATTAAATCCTGATTCATGTTGGATAATTGAACGGATCAATTTTGGATCCACTCCATAGATTTCAGCAGCTTGCGTGATATAGTTATCATAATTGGCAGAAGAGCTAGATGTCTCTACCGTTGGCTGTGACAATGCCTGGACATTAATAAGCTGTGGTATTGGCTCTGTATTGAATTTAACGTAAGGCGCACTATTCAATGGATTGGCTAAAAAGCGTGTCATGATAGATGATTCTGGATTGCTAGACAAGAGTGTGTCGGCTCCCTCATTATCACCTTGTAGGAGGCTTCCCAATAAATTAGAAAAATCTAGATCATTTGTGGAAGAATCGTCTTCTGAAGACGGTGACAGTACATTTGGCATCATAGCTTGGAGCTGAATGAGTGTTTGAAGCATTTGCATGTTCTGCATCTTAGGAACCTCCGATTTCTAATTTCCTGTCAAAAAAACGAGCTACTTTATTTTTAGTGGGTGCTGAGACGATATAATGCTCATGAAGTAATTGTAGAAATATTCTTTTACCAGGCTCTGGGTCTTGGACCTCATACTCTAATTCGAAATCTTCTACTCCTAGATAGAGGCTGTGATCGAAAACTAGTGTACCTTTGTGATAAGGATATTCTGCACGATAGGTGGTCAATGTGCCTAGACATTGAAGCGAGGTGTTCTCCTCGATGCCTAATTGGTTCAGAAGGGTAGTAATAGCACCGGCTGGAAGTTGTCCATAGTGCTTTAGATTCGCTATTTCCTCTGAAGTGAGCGCTTGATGTGTTTCAACCATGCCTGCTTCAGTTGCTTGCTTGAGGGTGAGTACAGATTGCTCCAAGCGATGACGAATACGCAATGCTGAGTATATTGCTTTTAAATCGAAACTGGATGTATCAAAATAGGTATTTTCCTGCTTGATAAAATCACGGTCCGTTATATGAAAAGCGTTGAGAAGCATCGTAAATTCGTGCGGGGTTAAGAGCTGTTTGTACTCAATTTCTAATTCTTGATTCATTTTGTTCCTCTTTTAAAATGGTAAGTTTACTTGGATTATGCCATAATGAATGTAAGGAAACAATAATTATGACATATATACCAGGAAAAAAGTTATTATTCATATGAACATTCCCTCAATTATAAATATCAAGGATGTTTGCCAACAGAGGTACGGGACCGTCTGCAACATGCCTCAGAGGCAGCATTTCATTTGGACGAGGAAATGTCGAAAATTAAGGGAGAAATTCAAGAGGCGCAGAAGCATTTTGCAGCTAAAAATAGTGATGAATACGATATTAAACGTTTGAAAAGGTGAGCTTAATGAAATTTTTCATTCAATCAAAAGGTGACGAGATATCCAATAAAATAAAGCAACAAATCAATAGCTATCTCAATATATTTGATTTAATTTATGATGAAGAAGAGCCAGATATAGTCATTTCGGTGGGTGGAGACGGAACGCTTCTACATGCTTTTCATCGTTATGTTAATCGCTTAAGTGATACAGCCTTTGTGGGTGTCCACACTGGACATCTGGGGTTTTATGCAGATTGGACGCCAGAAGAAGTTGAAAAGCTTTTGATTCATCTTGTGAAAACCACATTTCAAGTTGTGGAATATCCCCTATTAGAGGTTAATATTTGCTTTAACGACGACATCCCCGATAAGCGTTACTTAGCTCTTAATGAGTGTACAATAAAAAGTATGGAAGGTAGCTTGGTCATCGATGTGATCATAAAAGAGGATCGCTTTGAAACTTTTCGTGGAGATGGATTGTGTCTTTCAACGCCGACGGGAAGTACGGCGTATAATAAAGCGCTAAATGGTGCTATCCTCCATCCCTCTCTCTCGGCTATTCAACTTGCAGAAATGGCGTCGATTAATAATCGTGTTTTCCGTACTATTGGATCACCATTAGTTTTGCCTGAACATCATACCTGTACATTAAAACCTATTAATGATGTCAATTTTGATATAACGATTGATCATCTGTCTCTAACGCAGAAAGATGTTAAATCCATTCGATGCAATGTGGCAAAAGAGCATGTTCGTTTTGCCCGTTTGCGACCCTTTCCGTTTTGGAAGCGTGTCAGAGAATCGTTTGTTAGTGATTAGTCTGGGAGCGTAATATATGAAGCATAAGCTAGAGCCCTTAATCTTTTGTCATGTTGTTTCAAAGGATAGAGATGGGATGTTATTGAGAGATTTTCTCATTCAAGAACTCAGGTTGTCAAGGACAGCCATTAACAAAGTAAAGCATGGAGGCGGTGCGCTGTTGGTTAATGGGGCACCAGTCACGGTAAGAGTTCCTCTCTTGGAAAACGACCACATTAAAGTGATATTCCCACCTGAGGTCAAAGGCAAAGGAATAAGTAGCAAGGAGATGGCCTTAAATGTCCTCTTTGAGGATGAACATATATTGGTCCTCAATAAACCTGCTTATTTGGCAACCGTTCCTGGGTATCGTCATAGGTACGATTCATTGGCTAATGGTGTGAGCTATTATTTAGAGCAACAGCAAAAGGCGTATACGGCTCATCCTGTCACACGGTTGGACCGCAATACCACAGGGATTGTTCTATTTGCTAAGCATAGCGTAGCTCATGATTGGTTCGTCAGAATGCAAAAAGACAGAGCAGTGCATCGCACATATTTGGCAATTGTCCATGGTCATTTGTCTAGGAATAAGGGGACAATTTCTGCGCCCATTGATCGGAAAGAGGGAAGTATTATTGAGCGTTGTGTGAATTCTAGAGGTAAGCCAGCAGTGACGCATTATGAGGTTGTCAAAGAGATGTCAAGCTGTTCTGTAGTCGCTGTCACCTTGGAGACAGGGAGAACACATCAAATTCGTGTTCACTTTTCCTATATAGGACATCCGTTGGTTGGGGATGACTTATATGGAGGGTCTACTCTATCCATTGAACGGCATGCGCTCCATAGTACGGAGTTAGGATTCCAGCATCCACATACTCACCGACAGATTAAAGTAACAAGCCCACTTCCAGAGGATATGCAGGCGCTTATGGTATAAAAAGGATGATATCTCAAGGACAAGGTTTTGCGAGACGGGTTTCCAGTAGAAAAGAGTTAACGCTTCAGGTTTGAATGATAGGATTGCGAAAATGTATAATGAATGGAAAATTATAATAATCAAAAAGAGTGGTATTTACCAATAGATTTTGGTAGATACCACTCTTTTTAATCAAGTAGGTATAGAGTGTCAAGCATATGGATTGCTGTTTATCCTTGCCTTGATCTTGGCTATTCAAGTAGACGGGAGCGAGCGTTCTAGAGCCGACATCCACCCCCTTCAGGCTGGCTCCTTATGTTCTAAATTGTATCAGTCAAACATGTATTGTCGGGAGCGAGCTTCGATGCTTAATATTAATCCAATGGCAAAGAAATTGGTTAATAATGAACTCCCTCCATAGCTGAGAAAAGGCAGAGGAATACCTGTGATTGGCATTATTTGAATGGTCATCCCAATGTTTTCAAAGATGGTAAAAGTCAGCATTCCTATGATTCCCGTGGCAATATAGGTGCCGTAGGGATCATGGGTTTTTAAGGCTGCATTTACAATCCGGTATATGAGTAAAAAGAAAATAGCGATGGTTACACTGGCACCGATGAAGCCGAAGACACCGCTGATGGTGGAAAAAATAAAATCAGTCCAACCTGCGGGCAAGCTAATATCTTTAATCACTTTAGGGCTTTGCCCATAGAGCTCTCCTGAGCCAATGGTCATCAACGATTGGATCAGTTGATATCCTTCATTATTTTGGTTGTGAATCGGGTCGAGCCAGCCCTTAAAACGATCTAATTGGTGGGCTTTTAGAATAAATGTAATGATTTTGGGGTTAATAAAGTAACTGACGGTGATTGACATAATTCCCAATACACTTAATGCAAACATGCCAAAAATAATCTTCCAATGAATACCGCTTACCAACAACATCGAGGCTATAATAGCCATGAAGACGGTAACAGTACCAAGATCCGGCTGAATTAAGACAAGAATGAGTGGAGGAAAGGAAACGCCAAGAATTTTCCCTACCAATCTAAGGTCATCACGAGTGGTTGGGATAACAAGTGAGTCGTGATGTTTGATCATGATTTGGCTAATAAGGAGGATCAAGTCTACCTTCATAAATTCAGATGGTTGCAGAGAACCGAAAGCAGGTAAATTATACCAACTGAAAGCACCGCTTGTATCTCCAGCAGCGAAGGGGATGGGAATACCATGTTTTTGCGCAAGTAGCCCGAGTAATAGTAGCATGAGAATGCCATATAGGAACCAAGATATCCACTTAAAGCGTTCATAATCGAATAACATGATGCCAAGAGCTAATATGCTACTTATGACATACCAGAAGATTTGTCTGACCGCAAATTCCTTGGCGGTAAGATTAGAACTAGTAATGGGCGCAAAATAGATGGCTATAATGCTAATACACCCTAGCAAGAACACAATGAAGATTAATGTATAATCAATTTTTGAAGTAAATTGCGTGTCTTTATTCATCAATTCTGACCGTTCCTTTATCACAAAATGGACTATCTTGTATTTTAATATACCTTTTCTATTTTACCACATCTAGCATAGCTTATTGTTTAAGTATTGAAAACTGTCATTTAAAAGTTGCCATGAAACCGTCATGATCTTAGGAAGTATGTTTCCTTATCTTGAAGAGGGAGAAATCTGTTGGATTGTCTTATGAAATTCATGATACAATGGAGATTAGGATCATTTGTCCGATGGTAAAAGGAGGAGAATAAATGAATTTATCTTTAGAAAACAAATATTTTTTGGTCATGGGTGTGGCCAATAGGCGCAGTATTGCCTGGGGAATTGCGGAAATGTTACATAACGTTGGGGCGAATATCATTTTTACATATGGTAAGGAACGTTCTAAAAAAAACATTGATAAGCTTCTGGAGGATTTAGATGATTCTAAGCGTCACCTTGTTATCCCATGTGATGTAGCGGATGATGAAGCGATTGATCAGGCTTTTGCGACGATTAGGGAGAAGGTTGGTGTCCTGCACGGAGTGGCTCATTCTGTTGCTTTTGCAAATAAAGATGACCTTGAAGGTCAATTTGTGAATACCAGTCGTGAGGGGTTCTTGCTTGCACAAGATATTAGCTCTTATTCACTAACCGCCATTGCTCGAGGAGCACGCTCGTTGATGACTGAAGGAGGTAGCATTATTACCATCAGTTATTTAGGAGGGGAGCGTGTCGTTAGAAATTATAATGTTATGGGTGTTGCTAAAGCCTCACTTGAGGCAAGTGTTAGGTATTTAGCTGGTGATTTAGGACAAGATGGCATTCGGGTAAATGCTATTTCAGCAGGCGCCATCCGTACGCTTTCTGCTAAAGGGGTCTCTGGTTTTAACACTGTTTTTAAGATTAATGAAGAACGCATGCCACTTCGTAAAACAATTACGACAGAGGATGTCGCAGGGGTGGCTCTGTTCTTATTCAGTGAGCTGTCAACAGCTGTTACTGGAGAAGTATTACATGTTGATGGTGGATTCCATATAATGGGCATTTGAATCATGGTTTTTTTCTATAAGTCTTTGCTAGGTAGGCACCACTCGTTTTCGGCGAGAGGTGTCTTTATTTATTTTTTAAGGAAGACTTAAAGGGTTGATTTAATAGCGATAGCTTATCTTTTCTTTATTCAGAAAATGGGTGAAGGGATGTGTACCATTCTCTGATTCATACCCATAGTATGTAACGAAGCAATCAATCATGATAGTTGTTGAGGGGAAAGGAAGGTATACATGGGTAGCATGGATAAATCGAGGAATAGTCAGACTGCAAGCAATGGTTTACAAGATGAATGTATTCGGGTTCCAAAGGTCTATGATTGGGTAACAGATACATTAACGATTACGAAGACAGTTACTTTTAATGATGAACAGCTAAGAGCTATCGAAAGTGCCATGGATGAACCTAATCGTCGCCCACTTAGAATCATTAGCCGAACACCAAAAACGCCATCATTGTTTCCATTAAATCAAAGTGATCCAAGGCTTTATGAAAATCAGGGATCTTTTTGCGAGCAAGTTGGGGAAAAACGCGATGTTATAGTGCCCGTTGGTGGTAAATTCGTTGATGCTCAATGTGTTGATCTTTTATTCAATACAGACATAAAAATTGAGGTTGTTGATCGTCATGGTGAATGTGTGACAGCATTTATTGTGGATGCAGCAACGATGGAATCTTTCATTCTGTGTTTTCCAACTGGTACAGAGCTTCTCTGTAGAATTCCAAAAATACTTAGCCGTATTTTATCAGGAACTGCATTGTTAAATAATCCTGTGCCTGAAGGTTTTCAATTGCAGATCACCTTCTGTGTTGACGTTCAAGTTGAAGCTGAAGTGAAATTGGAGATTCTGGCTAAGTTCTGTGCACCTCGTGACAATCATCTTACGGCACTGGAAAATGTTGTCACATCCTGTCCTCCAGTAGAGTTCCCAGAACAGTGCCCAAGCATTTTTCCAACTAAAAATTGTGAATATCGAGCCACTGGGAAAGCGACGGGAAGGACAGGTAAAGAAGCAACAGAGAAGGGCTTGGTAAGTGTTTTAGTTGATATTTGTCCAAATGGCAGTTTAGTGGATAGTGTTTTTGAATTCACCTTTAATGACTGTAATAGTGAAGATAATTTGAAGAATTTGACGTTTATTGCAGACAGCTTTGACTCAGAAACTATTGAATATAAAGAATTAAAAAGTGGTACTAAGCTTATTATCAGTGGTGAAGGACATACCTTAGACGGCCATCGTTTAGATTTTAATCTGGAGCTTGTGGATGGTGAGAGAGAAGAGCAATTTCAATTGCTTCTTGTGAATGATCGTTTTCATCGTCATCCTCGTATTATTTTCGATTCAGATATTGTTGATGTTTTGGAGGGTTCTCTCGATATTGAAAATTGTTCCAATTTTGATCATTTAAAATGTAAGATTTAAAAAAGAGTGGGATCTTTCTGCTCTTTTTCATTTTAGTCCTTCTTATGTCCGTTTAAACTGTACAAGATGTTATGTAAACATTTTGTCTAGGATCCCATAGGATATGGAGAGATGTAAGAAATCAGTGGTGGGGAGGGCGAGAGCTTGGAGGATCGCATGGACGGACTGAGCGTCGCCAGAATCATAGATCGTGAGAAATATTATAAAAATAAGGCATTAGAGCTTGAAAAAGAATGTATTTTCACCAAGGAGCATGTATCGCATTTAGAGCGTCAAATCGCTGTTTTTACTGAAAGACAGGAACAACAAGATACATGTGAACAAGCCTTGAATCAGCTTACGAACAAATATGAGAAGCTTGAACAACGCTATAAGCATGATATCCAAGCTCGTCAGAAACTGGAGCTAAAGCTACAAAATGAGCTTGATAGCTTGAATAAGCAACGAGAGCGCTCCTATGAATTAAGCGATGCTGTTCAAAAAATACAAAGTTACGAAAAATTATTAGCAACGGTACAAAAAGATTTAAATGAAAAAGAAGAAGAAATTAGTATCTATAAGCGACGGTTAAATATGATGGATAAACGTCTGAAAGTTCAGGGAGGAATACAGCTTAACGAGGAGCCAGAAGGGGATTTGGATTCAGTAACAGTAGATGATGTACACCGTGTTTTATCGTTTATTGATTATGCGTTGATTATGCAAGAGAAGCGCTGTATGATTCGTGGAGAGCTTATCATTGAAAACATCGGTCAGGAGGATTTAGGGTCTCCTTTTATCTGTTTTCGATTTACTCCGGGTGATGCGGCGATCATTAAAGGTAGAATTATGTCGTGGGACAATCTTAAGAGTGAAACGATGGAACAGGATAAATGGCGGTGGGCTTTTTTGGATACGCACTGGGCTGAGGAAGCAAGGAATCGTGGTGAAATTTGGATTTATCCTACACAATCCTTTAAACTAGCAACAAAAAGACATATCATCATCAGTGATTTACAAATTCCAGTTGAAATGAAATATTACGAGCAAATTGGCATAGAAATTTTTGTCTATTTTCCTGAAGAAAATTATCGATCAAAGGCGGTCAATCAAGTTCTTATTAATTTTTAAAAAGATACCATGTGTGAAAGTAGGTTTAGGCAGAATAACTATACCAATTATGCTATGGATGCATATAGTGTCATGAAGCTAATTCAGGAGGGATAAACATGTCCGAAGAAGAAAAAAAGAAACCGGCGGCGAAAAAATTGTATGTTGACACATTGCATATTCATGCCAAAGAGATTGTCCTTCATCAAAATACGCCAGAAGGTCAACCGGCGCAGGAGCAAAGCCAAGGTGGACTTCAACAAATGCCACGAGATTTTTGGGGTTTTCCTGTCCGTCAATCACAACAACCACCACAAACTCAGCAACAATCACAAGCACAGCCTACTGCGCCAACAACAGAAGCAGGTAATGGAAAAGAACGAGAAGAACAACAAGGGGAACAGGCATCTAATAAAGATGCGAATAGTGAAGGAATAGGAGAACAGGTTCAAAATCAATCAGAAGGTCAACAGGATCGCCCACAAGGACCGCCTTTTGGATGGATATAAGAGAGCAACCACAAGGGTTGCTCTTTTTAAGTTTTTGATCTGTTGGCTTCCTAGCTTTGTGAGAAGATTTATGCTGAATTAGTATGAATATCTGGGGTGATAAATGGTCTGAATGAATAGACCGTCTTCTTGACGCCATTCAGCGATCATGACATTGCGAACGCTAGATATATTCCGTTTTTTAAGCTCATTTTCTAACCATTCAGGTTCCTTATCAATAAGAATAAAATTTTGCTTGATTAAGACACCATCGCTTATGAGTGTGACAGGTAAGCTGACGGATTGAATGGACAGACTCAGATCTCCTTTATTGACAGAGTCATAAATGGGTTTTGGAATGACTGAAATTTGACCATTGGGTTCGATGATTGCGTGTTCTACTTCACGCAAGGAAAAAATATCTTTTTCACGAAGCATGGATTGAAGACGATTCATATCTAGTTTATTTTTTTTCATTATGGCACGATCAATAATGCCATTATTAATGACAATGGATGGATTGCTTTCGAAAAGGGCACGCGTTCGATTTATTTTTAATGTAATCACATCGATGGTCAGGATTAGCGCTCCCCAACAGAGAATGCTATAAAGCATTTTCCAAGGATCAACGTCATTAGAGAATAAAGCATTACCTACGAATTCTCCGAGCACTAAAGTGGAGACAAAATCAAATGGCGTTGCTTCGGTGATTGAAGAGCGACCCATGAGTTTCATGAGTATAAGCAGAGCAAAAAAACCTAATAAGAGCTCAATGGTGGTTTCTACATAAGTATGCATAGTTCACATGCCTCCTAGTATTAGTTTATCCGAGGAGACACTGTTTTTATTCAAAATGAAGGGTCATCTGTAAAAAGGGAACCATGCTTAAGATGTTTTAGAGATTATCTTTTTCATTTCAACATGAGGGATATTGGCATCATAAAATAAATCGGAGGTAACCTGATAGTCTAGTTTTTCATAAAAAGTTTGGGCATGTGTTTGGGCATGCAGGATTAGCTCACTTAGACCAAGTTCTAAGGCTAATTCTTCAATTTTTTTCATGATATGTAAGCCGATATTTTGCCCGCGCATTTCTTTAAGAACACAGATTCTTTCTACTTTGGCAGCCGTGTTTTTGATGCGGAATCTTCCAGCGCCGATTGGGGAATCGTCATCATACACGACCAGATGTGTGGCTTCTTTTTCAAATTCATCTACTTCAAGTTCTAACGGTACATGCTGTTCATTGACAAAGACGCTCTTGCGAACTTGAAGGGCGTCTTTGTATTGGCGTTCATTTTCGACAACAATAATCTTCATATGGTTTCATCCTTTATTTAAGTGAAAAGTTTCATATACTGTCCAAACGTGATTGTCTAATTGGTAGAGTAGCTGGAAACGATCGATGGTTTCTTCATAATAAAAATCAATCATTTTCATACGGTTAAGGATATCCGAATGCTCCAAATCAGAGAGCCCTTTAGCAATGGTAATATGCGGTACGAATTTATGAGTAGGATCTTGGAGTTTAACATCTTTATCATTTAAAAGATGATACAGTTTTGTTAAATTCGGGTTCTCCTGCACCTTAATGTAAATGCTGTTATTGATAGGATGGAATGAACTGACTTTATCAATGATAACCTCTACAGGCTTAATCTGTGAAGCAATGGATTGCAACTTTTCGATGGTGATATCTAATTGCGCTTCTTCTAATTCAAAATGTTTTTTTAACGTAATGCGTGGTGGTATATAAGCATAATGTGGATCATAGCGTTTTCTGTATGAATTGATTACGTCCTGTAAATGTTCGGATGGAAACATTGCAACTCCATAGTTCATTTGCATTTCCTCCTTTTAAAGATAATATAAGTCAAGATGATCTTCGAATAACATCTGCAATAATCCGTTGTGATGCTTTCACATTGTCTCTTTGAGGGTTCTTTTATTGTACCATAGATGAACAAGGAAAAATATGACGGAATGATAGGGTGTTTTAAAAAATAGATTATTATAAAAAATCAGTACTCTCTTAAAATTGATCAACAGAAAAGGTGTTTAAAGGTAGTCTTAATAGAAATGTTTTACGTATAATGATAGTATGTTAATATTTTCAAAAAATTTGAATGCTGTATGGAAAGAGGAGACCATTAATGAAACAACATGTGGATAGCCGTGAGATCTATAAGACTGCTCGAAATCTTTTAAAAGAACGTGGAGTAGAACTAAAGGATATTGCAGAAATTGTTTATGAAATGCAGTCCCCATATGAATCTGGATTGAAGCTTGAAAAATGCTTGGGAAGCGTGGAAGCAGTATTAGAAAAGAGAGAAATGCAGCATGCTCTTCTTGTTGGGATCGAACTCGATAAGCTAGCTGAAAAAGGGCTATTGTCTGAACCGTTACAATCAATTGTGGCGGACGATGAGAGCTTATTTGGTGTTGATGAGACCATAGCAATCGGCGCTGTTTTTGGTTATGGAAGCATTGCTGTCACGACCTATGGTCATTTAGATAAAGCAAAAATAGGCATCATCAAACAGCTTGATTCTAAGGCAGGAAGCGCTGTTCATACCTTCTTAGATGATCTTGTTGCCAGCATAGCTGCCAATGCATCCAGTCGTTTGGCTCATCATATTCGTGACGAAGCTGAGGAGGAAGAACACAAGCGGATGTTGGTTGCTGACGTACATGATGAAGGTAGAAGCTAACGTTTGAGCATGTTAAAAGGACGGTTCCTTGGAAGAGCGCAGAGCAGTGCTGCCCAAGAGATGGTTGAGGTATAAAATTATGGGGTAATGCACATTTATCAATGATTTAGGGGATTGTCAGTGGACAGAATGATCGGGCATTCATTATATATAACGGAGGTGATTTTCATATGGGGCATCAACAACATCCAATATTTTGCGACCCACAGCAAATCGTTAGGGATTTTTATACTCCTCGCATGGTTCCGGTCATTCATCCCGTTGAAATTGTAAACCGCCAAAACATTGTCAATGTACCCCGACATATTCCGCAGGTTGTGCAACGTCATATTGTTGTAGATCCAGGGTATCCTAGACATTGTGATTTTTGTCATGAACGTAAAGCACCTGGTTGGTTTTTTTAACATCGAAGCCTGATGTAAGCGGAAGAATCTATAGAGTGTTTGTAAAGGTTTTCTCTTTGCAAACACTCTAGTTCTTTTTAATGAATAAGAAGTTTAAAACTTACTATTGACGCTTGATTATTAATCCTGTATATTAATACTTGTCCTTTTAAATGATCCGTTAGCTCAGCTGGGAGAGCGCCACCTTGACAGGGTGGAGGTCATAGGTTCGAGCCCTATACGGGTCACCATACATAAACCCTTTAACAACATGGTTTCTCGCGAGCAGTACGAGGGGTCATGTTTTTTAAATATCTGGCAGTTGTTGACGAATTGCTGATGAAAAAAATTTACAATGAATAAAATAATGTGGAACATCCCCATTAATTAAGTGAGGTGAGGAGTGTTTCTCGTTTTTGATCGATGGTTAATGATGCCAATTTCAGCATGTGCAAGGCTCGACAGATAAGAGAGGAAAATAAGCGAAGGCGAGTAATCCATTTGTTATAGAGTGGGTTATTTTTTATACGACATTGCTAGGAGAATGATCAGTCATGAATAATTACAATGTAAAAGCGTCTTCTTAAAAACAGCTATGGGCGCCCTTATATGTGGACGCCCGTCATTAATCTAGAAAGCATATATAGGTTAGGGGACGACATGAAAAGGACGACTTACCAAACGTAAGCAGCACCAACAATAATTAACAAGATAAACAAGACAACGATTAAGGCAAAACCATTACCGAAGCCACCGTATCCTCCGTCAACTCCATAGCTCATATTTTTCACCCCCTAATCAGTTGATAGTATAGAATATGTTGGGAGAAAAAATCTGTATGGACGAATGAAGCTATTTTAAAAAATCGATAATATGCCTAAGAATATGATAGGTTATTATTTTTTCTCAGAGAGGATAAAGACACATTATATTTAAAAATGAGATAAAATGGTGCCTTGAAATACAATAAAATAGATATGAAGTCAATTGTTGCATTTCACAATGATTTCTCTGGTGCACACTGTTATGATTGGGTAGCTCCTAACATCGTAGAGTGTTAATGATAAAAGATGGGAGGCATTACTGTTCCGTCGAAAACATGCAATCTGTTTTGCGTGCTATTCCTTGACCTTTGGCAATTAATATTCAGTTGTTTGTTGATCAAGATAAAAATGTTCTAAAATTATGATAGAGGCTTTTATGAGGTTGCTGAGCAAGAGCAGGTGAGTGTAGTGTATATATTTCAGAGAACAAAGTGATGTCTAGAGATATACAGGATGTTTTATAGTAAAATAGATGGTAATGGTGGTAGAAGTTACATTAAGCAATCAAAATTTGGGTTGGGAGCATGCATATGACGGAGTTAATGCATTTATTAAATCAGTATGGCTATATTGTAATATTTTTGTCTTTAATGTTGGAACTCATCATTCTCCCGATCCCAAATGAGGCGTTGCTGAGCTATGTGGGTGTGCTTTCTTTTCAAGGTGAAATGAATATCATTTTCGTTACTATTTTTGCGGGTTGTGGGGCGGCGGTTGGGGCTACAATTTCCTATTGGATTGGTTACAAGCTGGGTCCCCCCTTTTTTAAAAAGTATGGTCATTATATCCATATGGGACCAGAAAAAATGGAGAAAATGGAAAAATGGTATAAAAAATATGGGAAAATATTGTTAGTTTTTTCGTTTTTTATTCCCGGGATACGTCATATTGCTAGTATTATTTCTGGTGTCATTAAATTGCCTCTTCGGCAATTTATGATTTTTGCATATGTTGGTTTATTTTTGTGGGTGGCTACCTTCATTTTCCTAGGCTATACCTTAGGACCAACGTGGGAGGAATATGCGGGCGGAATCAAAAAATGGTTGGTATTGATCATCATTGTTATCGGCATAATTGTACTTTGTTATTTTGTCTTAAAGGCGAATCGAAGATATCTCATCGAAGCTTTATGGCTCATATTTGATGCAACGTTTAAACGATTTAAAAGCTTTTTAAAAATAAAGCTACTCATTTTGACGATCCTAGCTCTATTTGTGACGTTTTTCACTCTAATGGTTGGAATTGTTCAAAATTTTATTAGCAATGAATTTGATCATTTTAATACCATTGTCAATACTATTGTTTTCTCATTATTTAACTCACACTGGCAAGGGATTATGAATAGCATTCATCATCTTTCTTCTTGGATCCTACTAGGGAGTATTGCTTTGTTAACAATTATTGGAATAGTGGTCAATAGAAAACATATTGGTTTGGAGCTTTTATTTTTTTCTACCACTTTAATTGGTTTGTTCGTTTTTTCTAAAGGGATTCATTGGATCTTTCAATTTTTATTTCATGGCATACATATCAGTGCTAATTTTCCTAATACGGCTTCAATGTATGTGATGTGTGCTTTAGGTTATTTTTTATTTATGTTAATTCGCCATCATCGTAACTACCAATTTAGCGTGATGACCAGCCTGTTTTTTGTCATTATTTTAGTGAGCTATTTTATCAGTGGCATATATTTTCACATATTACCGAGCGATTTGATTGCAGGTTATGTATTTAGCGCAGTTTGGCTTTGTGGTATGCTTTTAGCTCTTGAGACCTTTCGCTTTCTATCCATACTTAAAAAAGGGGGAGAGTGAAGGTTCTATAATTTAGATCATCGACACTTTTACTTGATGCTGTTATAGATAAGGAAAGAGACAATAAACACCTTCAGCGTCCTCATGATGTAGTGTATTTCTTTATCAGGCTGTCATTGAATGGACAAGAATATGTGAATTTTTTATAATTTATTCGCTCTTTTATATCTCGTGTTATAGTGTAATTGTTCGTTAACTTAAGATGTTTACTTCCCCCCTTAGATAAGTCCTTGTGGCTTATCTTTTTTTAGGGATTTTTAAGTTTTAGTTGGCTATTTCTAAACAGCCAATGAATAGGAGTAGAAGTCCTGAAAGTAGGGGGGCAATTAATTCCACTCCCGACAGCTTGCTTTGTAAAACTTCACCAATTTTGACTCCAAAAGTGATAAATACATAGGAAAACACACCGATTGAGAGCGTATAGATTAAGAATGAAGAATCCGTTAATGCAACGCTGAAGCTAGTGGTGATACTATTTAAAGCAAGGGAAACACCTAATAATGAAGCTTCTTTTGCACCGATCTTATGATTATCATCTAGGTCAGCTTTTTTGGGATGATAAAGCACTTTAAGGAAAGAAAATCGGCTTTTAATGAATGATCTGGATTTTTCAAAGAAAGTACTGGTAATGGTAAAGGCACCAATGATTAATAATAGGCAGCCACCTAGCGCATTAGCAAAATTAATCGTTATGGAATGTGTTAGCTCATTTCCAGCTAGAAGAGCAAGAAATGAAAAGAACATGGAAAGGAATGAAATGATTAGATTGGATGTGAAGGATATTTTTATTTTTTTAAGTCCATATGAACTGCCAATAGCAAAATTATCAATATTGGCAATGACACCAATAAGTAAAACCGTTATAAGATGCATAGGCATTCCTCCTATATCTATACCCTATGCATAAGGTGTTTTTTAGTGATAACCCTGGATGTGTACTCAGAATTATAGCGATCCATTATGGGGGGTAAACGAGAGGATGTGTAGGTATTCTAAGGGATGAGTGAATGGAAGGGACACTTATGATGTTATGAACGGTGGACATTGACAAACGAATGATTATCAATTATCTTTATTCAAGATATTTTAATTAAGTATATTCTGGTGAAAATTGTGTAAGGATGAGGCATCTTTAGGTTGATAATGACCATTAAGGGGGATGAAGTAATGCAACTAAAGGGTCTTCATCATGTTTCTGCTATCACGGCAAATGCGGTAGAAAATATTCATTTTTATACGGAAGTTCTTGGGATGCGTTTAATAAAGAAGACAGTCAATCAGGATGATACATCTGTTTATCATCTTTTTTATGGTGATGGGATCGGGAGCGCTGGAACTGAAGTGACATTTTTTGAACTCCCTATGGCTGCTCGTAACCATGATGGGAATAATAGTATTTCTGAACAAGCATTAAGGGTGCCAGATGATCAGGCATTGGATTTTTGGAAACGAAGGTTTAGAACAATGAATGTCGCACACGGTGAGATCGTAAGAGTATACGGTCGTCAAAGCTTAAGATTCAAGGATCCAGAAGGTCAGCGCCTTATTTTAGTATCAGATGAAACGAATGTAAAGGGTGTTCCGGGAGGGAGTCCTTGGGATAAAAGTTCTGTTCCTAAAGAGTGTGGTATTGTTGGTCTCGGTCCTGTCAAATTAACTATCCCTGATAGAGAAGCAACAGAGCGAGTTTTAACCGAAATTTTAGGATTAACAAAAAAGGGTTCTTATCCTTCTGATAGTGTGGGAGAGCCAGATATTGTGGTCTATGAAATGGACAGGGGAGGAACAGGTGCAGAGGTACATCTTGAAGAACGGAAGAAGAAGGATTTACCTCGCCAACGTTTAGGGCGAGGAGGCGTTCATCATGTTGCCTTTCGGGTGGCTAATGATGAAGAGCTCCATGAATGGATAAAGAAGATCGAACACTATAAACTTCATGCTTCAGGATATGTAGACCGTTTTTATTTTCATTCGCTCTATTTTACAGAACCTAATGGGATTTTACTTGAATTAGCGACGGATGGACCGGGTTTTGAGATGGATGAAGATGTGAAGCATTTGGGAGAAACCTTGGCTTTACCTCCTTTTTTAGAGCCTAATCGGAAAGCTATTGAAGCTAGGCTTAAACCACTGTAATGATGTGAAGAACGAATGGGATAGTTGCTATATAAACTGTTGGAACAGAAAAAAATGCTGGTTCAAAAAATATATAGAATATGAAGTGATTCCAAGAGCAAGGCAGATTGAGCATAGAAAGAAGCAGACTGTGTGGCTGTATCGTCTGCTTCTTTTATTATTGGATAATGCAAGGGTTGCTTGTCATTAATAAACGTAAGAAACGCCGACGATGATTAAAAGAATGAATAAAACAACGATCAAAGCAAAGCCAGCTCCATAGCCACCGGTTGAATATCCCATTCGTTACCCCTCCTTCATTTTCAATACTTCACTTTTTAGTTTACGTGAGCATTAAATAGATGATATAGGCATGTATCATAGCTAAAAAAATTGGGCGAGGCTTTTAAATATATAGATGTTTGCATAGCAACATATGAAGGAGGTGGATAAAAATTTAAATTATACCCCCTCTTGTGAACGATGATACTCGAATGTCATAATGGTTGTTTTTCGGGAATAAATATCATTTATCAAGTGATGAAATGCATGTCTTGCTAATAGAAGCTATAGGATTCCTGTTGCTTAATGATAAGAAAAAATTATACATAAGGTACGAAAGTACATAGGTAGTTTTGACATGACGTCTTTTGAAACACTGTTGTTTCATATTTTTTAGGTAGAAATCATGTATAGTATAGAGTGGTTGAAGAGCAAGATTTTATTTTCATAAATTGGGGAGACCCCAAGATTTTTCTATGATAAAATTTAATTTAAAACATAAGGTATTTGAAGATGGAGAGAGGTTAATCAATGCATATATTGAACGCAATCATTGAAGGAATCGTGGAAGGGCTTACTGAATTTGCCCCCGTTTCTTCTACAGGTCATCTGATTCTTGTTGGTGATCTTATTGGTTTTACAGGCGATAAAGCTAAAACCTTTGAAATTTTTATTCAACTCGGCTCAATCTTAGCTGTGGTCGTCTTGTATTTTAAAAGATTTCTTAGCTTGTTTGGTCTCTATAGAATGAAGAGAACAGCGCATCCACTTAATTTATTGCATATTATCGTTGCAGCTATTCCAGCGGTTATTCTAGGACTGCTTCTTCATGACGTTATTAAAACGTATTTATTTTCCCCGTTGACCGTTTTAATTGGTCTCGTTGCAGGTGGTATTCTCCTCATCTTTGCTGATCGAAGAAGAAAAGCAGGGAGGACTGAAGTGATTGATCAGCTTTCTTATAAACAAGCTTTTCAAATTGGACTTTTCCAATGTTTGTCCTTATGGCCTGGCTTTTCTCGTTCAGGGTCCACGATTTCAGGAGGATTGCTTGTGGGAGCAGGATATAAAGCATCTGCTGAGTTCTCCTTTATTCTAGCTGTGCCGATTATGATTGGTGCAACAGGACTTGATTTATATAAGAGTCTTGGCACGTTAAATGCCAGTGACTTGCCTCTTTTTCTTACAGGTTTTGTCACAGCGTTCATTGTTGCTATGTTGGCGATTGTGTTCATTCTTAAGCTCTTGCAAAGGATCAGGTTAGTTCCTTTTGCTATTTACCGCTTTGTCATTGCGCTACTCTTTTTTGCGTATATGTATTTGTAAAAAACTAGAAATTTTAATTCATTATCGTGTGATTTTGAAAAAAAGAGCACGCTTTAAAGCAGGTCAAACATAGCTGAATGGAAGAGATAGATTGAGGTCGGCACAAAGGTGAAAAGAGTGGTACTTGCCAATATAATTTGGTGGGTATCACTCTTTTTAAATGAATTCTATGGCGTTGAAAAGGTTCATTGACAAGCTTCAGAACACCTGTTTCTCTCTGACGCAGGGGATGTGTACTAGGATAGCGAGTGCAAAAGGGTAAGATGAGAATAGGTGGATGACTTTTGGTAAAACTAAAATGAGTCTACGAAAGAAAAAGGAGAGATATCTTTGCCACTTGCACATATATTTACAATTATTGGGTTTGTTGTCGTGGCTTTGCTTGTTATTACCTTGTTTATTATGTTGCTAACAATGTTTTTTCATGATCGTACTCAGAAGATGCATCCGATTTTGCGCAATTACCCAATCATTGGTAAGTTACGGTATTTCCTAGAGGCGATTGGTCCAGAAATGCGTCAATACTGGTTTAATAATGATAAGGAAGGGCAACCCTTTAACCGTGATGACTTTGAGCATATTGTAAAAACGGCAAAGTATAAACGTGATGTTATTGGGTTTGGCTCTAAACGGGATTTTGATAAAGAAGGCTATTTTGTACGAAATGCTCTCTTTCCGAAGCAGATGAATGAGATGAAAATGGATGGAAAAACGAAAGTTAAAACGCGAAAGTATTTACTCACTAAGGATTCGCTTTTTGGGTTTCGAAAGGAACATTTGGTTGACGATGAAACTCCCGCTTATCTTTTACATGAAGATGATACCATTGTCATTGGCAAGGAATCTGCACGAGAGCCTTTCGAAGTCCGTAGCTTAATCGGAATGTCTGCAATGAGTTATGGGGCACTTGGACAGAATGCCATCACTGCTCTGTCAGAAGGCTTGGGAATGGTTAAGGGAGCTTGGATGAACACTGGAGAAGGCGGTCTTTCACCCTATCAATTAAAAGGAGGGGTTGACGTCATCATGCAGATTGGTCCTGGGTTGTTTGGAGTGCGGGATCATGAAGGCAACTTTGATTGGGATGAGTTGAAGCAAAAAGGCAAAATTCCACAGATCAAAGCCTTTGAACTAAAATTAGCACAAGGTGCTAAGGCGCGTGGTGGACATATAGATGGAGAAAAGGTCACGCCGGAAATCGCTGACATTCGCAAGGTTGAACCATGGAAGTCGATTGATAGTCCTAATCGCTTCAAAGAGTTTGATGATCCTTATACTATGCTGGATTGGATAGAAAAGATAAGAGAACATACTGGCAAACCAGTTGGTATTAAGCTGGTTATTGGAAGTAATAACGCTATATTCAATTTGGCAGCAGCAATAAAGGAAACCAAAAAATCACCAGATTTTATTACAGTTGATGGCGGCGAAGGCGGAACAGGCGCTTCTTATCAGGAGCTGATTGATAGTGTGGGATTGCCCATTCGCTCGGCACTACCGATACTAGATGCTACTCTGCGTCGATTTGGGATTCGTGATCGTGTCAAAATTATTGCCTCTGGGAAAATGATTACCCCTGATCGAATTGCTGTTGCTTTGGCAATGGGGGCGGATCTTATTAATATCGCAAGAGGTTTCATGATTACTGTCGGTTGTATACAGGCATTGCGCTGTCAATCCAATATGTGTCCGACTGGCGTTGCTACTACGAATCCTCATTTGCAACATGCCCTAGTTGTTGATGAGAAAAAGTGGCGGGTTGTCAATTATGTTACTAGCCTCAGACAGGGTTTATTTCGACTTGCCGCAGCTGTTGGTATTGACTCACCTGTTCATTTTAAACCAAGTCATATTTCGTTCAAAGATAAGGTTGGTGTTGTGCAGTCCTTAGTAGATGTATATAGGGTCATTGATGAACAAGTGAGGGCAGAGCCTTATCCTATAGAGCAGACGTTAGTTACAAAGTAACATTTTATGTAAAAGAGATGGGGACAAAACCCAATTGATTAAAAAAATGATCCGTGCTAAGATATAAACAATAGAATTAATAAACGAAAATTAGAGGATGAAAAGAAACATATAGATGCACAAATTTCAACACTTGGGAATGACAAGTCAGATTATTTAGATTTGTAATCAATGTAGGGTGGGTGTAATTATGGAATAAAAATTAACCCCAAACTAGTTATTGAGGAAATTTTGATGCTAAGATGATGCCGACTATATAGACTATATAAATGATTATTTAAGCAATATATTTTAATATATGTTGTCTTGATTATAATTATAGTGTGGATCATCTTTTAAAAATCCAATTAAAAAAGGTAGAGTCTATACCGCTAACCATAAAAAACCAGGCAAATGCCTGGTTTTTTTCATGTGTTACCACACGTAAGCTGTACCAATAATGATCAAAAGAATAAATAATACAATGATTAAGGCGAAACCATTGGAGCCGTATCCATAACCACCGCCAGCTGCATAGCTCATAACATCACTCCTTTGTTGTATCATTCCTTCCAGTTTATGTTGCAGATAGGGAGGATGACATTGACTAAATAACTATTTTACGTAATTTAGGTGAGGGTTGACGGTAGTTGAACATCCAATCCGTTGCTATGCTGTCGGCATACAATGAAAATAAGGACATCCTTTATAATAGTATCAAGGAAGTATTGGATGACCTGATAAGCGAAAAAGGTGGGCTTGAAGATGGGAGACTTATTGACGATTCATTTTGGAGTCTACGTCGCCCTTGCCTTTGTCTTATATGCGATTCGCAGAGCATTAAAAATTTCTAGAAGGTACTTGCCTATCTTGGCAATTGGATTAGGACTTCTTTTTTCTTGGTTGGAGGGTTGGGAAATCGCCTATGAGACGACATTACGTGGTATAAAATATGCTTTGTATAGTATTGGTACTATCGAAACAATCAGAGCAATTTTTATCATAGAAGATGAAAAATAAATTACTTTTGAATTTAGGGGTAGAAGAGCTTTTTATTCTACCTTTTTTATGAAAAAGGTAGAATAAAAAATGTGGTATGAGATATTCTTTTCTAAAAATAAGTGGATCATAGGGCATTTTTTACAAGCAGGTGAAGGAAATTAACATGTTTTCTTAGTTCGTTAGTCTAAGACTTATTGTGGGGGAGCGAGCGTGTTATAATTAGGAATGATTTCATTTATAAAAGGTGGTATGGTTGGTGTTCCAAAGAAAAAATAAACAGGATGCACGCTTTACCATTGCTCATCGTGAAGCATGGATTGGCGTAGGGATAGCAGTGTTTAATTTTATTTGGTGGTATGGTTTTGCTTATGGGTTTGGATCAAAGCCAATATCGCAGTATCATTACATATGGGGTTTTCCAGCTTGGTTTTTTTATAGTTGCATCATCGGGTTTATTATTGTAACAGGTCTTGTTATTGTCATAGTCCTGTTTATTTTTAAGGATATTCCGCTTGGTGATACGAAAGAGAGAGATGAAGAGTGAATCTATGGGTTGTTGTCATTTTATTTTTATTTCTTATCGCTATTTTTGGGGTTGGGATGTATGCGAGTAGATACGTGAAAGGGACTTCGGATTTTTTACAGGAATATTTCCTAGGCAATCGTCAGCTCGGTGGATTTATATTAGCCATGGCAATGGTAGCAACTTATGGGGGAGCCAGCAGTTTTTTAGGAGGGCCTGGGGCAGCATACAATATGGGACTAGGCTGGGTGCTGTTAGCTTCTACTCAAGTGGTTACTGGTTATTTTACCTTGATGGTTCTTGGTAAAAAGTTTGCCATTGTTTCTAGAAAAATGAAGGCAGTGACAATCATTGATTTTTTAAAAACACGATACCAAAGCAAATGGGTGGCTATTTTATCGGCTGTGAGTGTCGTTATTTTCTTATTTTCTGCTATGGCTGCGCAATGGGTAGGTGGCGGTAGGCTGATTCAGTCGATTACGGGATTTCCTTACATCAGTGCATTATTTATTTTTACACTGGCGGCGCTTGTTTTCGTTGTCGTCGGCGGATTCCGTGCGGTAGCTATGACGGATACTATTCAAGGGACTGTTATGTTGGTAGGGACGGTGATTTTACTCATAGGCACCATCGTTGCAGGCGGGGGTGTGCCTCATATCATTGAGAGTATGAGAAGGATTGATCCTGGTTTGATCACACCTTATGGCCCTCATCATCAGCTGTCCACAGCCTATGTGACATCTTTTTGGTTGCTTGTAGGCGTAGGAATTATTGGTTTGCCACAGGTTACTGTACGTGCTATGTCTTATAAGGATTCACGTTCCTTACATCGTGCAATTATTATAGGGACGATAATGGTTGGTGTGATTATGATTGGAGTGACTCTTATCGGAGCCTTTGCTCGGACGCTTATACCGGGAGAGACTAACGGAGATACAATCATGCCGTTATTAGCGGTGAAAATTTTACCAGCATGGCTTGCGGGCATCGTTTTAGCTGCACCAATGGCTGCCATTATCTCAGCTGTAGACGCGTTCCTTCTTCTTATAAGTTCATCGATCATTAAAGATATTATCTTGAATTATGTTCGCCCAAATATGAATCAAGTAGAGATTAAGCGGTGGAGTTTTACCATCACGGCTATCATTGGCGTTGTTGTCTTGCTTATGGCTATCCATCCACCGAATTTATTGATTTGGCTGAATTTATTTGCAGTTGGTGGCTTGGAATCTGCTTTTATTTGGCCAATACTATTTGGTTTGTATTGGAAAAAAGGTAATAAATATGGAGCTTTAGCTTCTATCTTGACTGGAGTTGGCTTATATTTGGTTATACAGCTTTTAGTGGCTCTGGATATCATTGCTGAACCATTTGGAGTAGATCCTGTCGTCTTACCTGTTGTGCTGTCATTAATTGCTTATATTATTTTTAGTTTATTAACCGATAAAATAATTGATAAGAACAAACTGTTGAAGGAAAATCTATGGATGTCTTAAATGAAATGCATTTAGCAGCTTTATGGTAGAGGAATAAGGACAAAGGACATTTTCCATGATGAAAGAGCCCATTCTTTGTGGGCTCCTTTTGTTGCGTCTCATCGTAAAAAACATAGATCATTCGAGCTGAGCTTCTTTTACAGCACTATCATGTGGACTAGGCTGTCAAGCTTCGCTGTTTTTCAGCAAATATTTAGAGGTAGCGAATCCTATCAGTGTTGACATGTCGTCCCATTCATTATTCTAAGTGTCTTTATTTCACGTGAATCATTAATTTTCGTGTCCATGTTTGTTGATATAACAAAATTAGCGCTGTCACAGCTAATGAGAGATACCTTTGGCTAAAATGAGTTTTTTGAGCAGGGGAGCCATGGCAACTGGGATATCCTCAGTGGTTGGCACAATTAGGTTTGATCTTCCATAGATTTTTTTCATCGTCTCTTTTTCTCGTGTTGTAGAGGCACTATTACCCAGGTAAATGCCGATGACTTCGATGCCCTTTTTTCGAGTTTCAACCACTGCCTGATGGGTATCTATCATTCCGGTTTCTTCATAATTAAAAGCGGAGGGCTCGCCGTCAGTAATAACTAAAAGTACTTTTCGTCGTTCCGATCGTTGTAGTAATTGTTTTGCCATGTGGCGAATTGAGAAACCATCGCGATTATCTTCTTCGGGCTCAAGCTGTAAAATTCTTGCCCCAATTGATTTTTGGAAACAGTTGTAAAAGGTGATAACGTCCTTAAATAAATTGGGTTGGCTGTCTTGATTAGCTTTTAGTGCATCCTCCCAAAATCCAGTAATAGCATGATGGATATGCAGTGTTTTTAATGTCTCATGAAAAAGGACAAGCCCTTTATGTGTTTCTGTCATTTTATCGTACATTGAAGCGGAGTTATCCACTAAAAGCGCAAAGGCAACGTCTAAATCTTTGCTTTCGGCATGCTTTTTTATAAAAAGTCTTGGATTATCTTCAGTGACGATTTTTAAAAGTTGCTTTCCAAGCCTGCCATAGTATAGATCATGACGAGTGGCATTTTGTTTTTGTTCGATGATCTTTTTAATTGAACGTTGCAAGTTTTTTTGGACAGGGTGGATGTCGTGAGCAATATGCTGGTACATTGTTACCTCTTGAGCTGAAGGCTTGTGTACTTGAGCCTCTTGGGCAATTGCTTGTTTATTCACGTCGGAATAGCCTTGCTGTGCTTGATCTGACCCTTGTTGCTTTGATTCTTGTTTCATGTGAGGACTAGCATCGAATTGCTTGTTTTTTGCATCCTGAGATTGTCCTTGAACATTGCCGAAGGCCTGATCTCCGTCCTCATCTTGACGTATGCCCTCTCCCATTAAATCCGTTTTTTCCCCCTCATCCAAATCAAATTTTAGAAAGTTATTGCCCTCATCTTTTTGCTCTCGATGCCATGAAGGCATGGTCTCATCATAAGCATTCTTTTGCTCTTCCATTTTTTCTGTTCTCTCGCTGATTAATGAGTGCTCTTCTTCGAGTTTTTGTGACATGTCATGCGTATATGAAAAATCCCATGATTTTAAATAGACTGTTCTCATATCTGAGAGATCATCAGGAAGTAAGGAACTTAAGGCTTGTACAGATTGTATGGTTTCTTTAACATCTGTCGCTTCATGAAAATCGAGAGCAAGCTGTCGAATAGAGGGTTTTAAGTTTCTAAGCGGCGGAGGCAGTGTAATAGGTCGTGCAATCATTTGCAAGTAGATTGCACAAAATAGTCCCTCCAACCATTCCTGACGCTTGAGGTGGTAATGAGCTCTTTCACGATAGCGATTTTGTAAAAGAGCTTGTCGGGCACTAAATGCCTTGATCATGCCGGGACGTTCTGAAAGACAAAAGCGCTCTAAACGAAAATCTTCCAATAAATAGAATAATTGCTCACAAAAACGCTTATGAGAACGCCCTTCTAGAGAGTCAAGAAAAGATATTATATCAGAGAGATGTTTCTCACGCATTTGTCCAAAGGCTCGGAGATAGACATCGCTCTTCATGCCATCTTTGTTTCGGGGATCAAGCAAATCATCCCAATAATGGCTTATGGTGATTACCCCTTGGAGGGGGTTAAAAGATGAATGATACGTCACATTCATTTCGAGGTTTGGAAGGGTAGATAGCGTTTTTGCGAGATCGGAAAGGGCTAATTGATTAAATGGATCGGTACGGATTTCACGGTTGTTGAAAAATTTCATTATATCTTCTCACCTTTTAATAGGGTCATAACACATGGCTTAAGTGAAAATTGTCTCAGCGATATCATGCACTGCTGTTTTCTCCCTCTCATCCTCAAGCTTATCAATGATCGCTCTTTTAATCGCTCGTCTCGTAGGAATGGAAGTTGCTAAATCACAAGCATCAAGTAACGACCTTATCGACCCAGCTTCCTCAGCAATTTGTCCTTCCTGTATTTTGGATAGGAGGTCATGACTGAGGGTGATGAATCCTTTAAGGAGTTTTTCATCCTGTAGTTGCGATTGAGTCTTTAATAGTTCAAATAGGGCTTTGCCCTGGAGATAAGGAACCTCTATCACAATAAAGCGATTTTGCAAGGCTTCATTTAATGGGGTTGTGCCGATATAGCCTTCGTTAATAGCAGCAATAACACCGAATGGAGATTTTGCTCGTATGGTTTGACTGGTAAATGGATTGAGGATCTGTTTACGATAGTCTAACACACCATTTAAGATGGGAAGCGTTTCTGCTTTTGCCATGTTAATTTCATCGATATATAAGAATTGTCCTTCGGTCATAGATATTTCAACTGGACCAGGGACAAATTGAATGTGAGCACGGTTTTGGGCATCGTAATTTAATGTTTTATACCCTAATAAAGCTTCAGCATCAAGATCTACAGAGCAGTTGATGGCTTGCATAGGGCGATTGAATAAGTAGGAGAGTAGCTCTGCAAGCCTGGTTTTTCCAGCTCCCGTTGGGCCTTTTAATAGCACGTTTTTTCCGAAAGTAAGCGCGATGATAGCATCGCTTACAAGGGTTGGATCTGGAGCTGTATAATTTGGTTGCCCAATCATGTCAGCGCTTGATGGCTTAGCTTCGTGTAACTTTTTAAGCTCTGTTTGAATATGTTCAGGAATAGGGTATTTTTGTAATTCATCTTCTAGCATAGTATCCATCCTTCCTTAAGGTTCCCATTAACACTATAACTATTTTGATTGCCTAGGTCTATACATTCATCTTGTTTCGTAGGATGGTTACGAAATATAAAGTGAGATGCACCCTATCGGTTTTTTTTGTTAAAATAGTCATCATAATATGTTGTAGTATTCAGACAAATGGGAGGGAAGAGAGTGGAGGTTAGAGATCTTATGATTTACGATGTTGTTAAAATTAAAAAGAATGAAAGCGTAAGAGATTTACTGAAAAAGTTTGTGAAATATAAAATTGGAGGTGTGCCTATTGTTGATGACTCCGATATTTTGGTGGGGATGATCAGCGATGGAGACATTATTAGGGCATTGTCACCAAAAGGAGAAACGGTCATTGATTTCTATACCATGGTTTTTTTAATAGAGAAGCAAGAGACAAGAGCTACTATCTCTAAGGTTCTTGAGAAAACAATAGAGCAGATCATGACGCAGAAACGTATTTATGATGTGTCTCCAGAGGATGAATTTGAAAAGGTTTTGAACATTTTATCTCGACATCATTTTAAAAAAATACCAGTTACTAACAAGGTGGGGCGAGTTGTTGGGGTCATTAGTCGTGGAGATGTTATTCGCTTTATTAACAAACAGATAGCAAATAATTAAAAGCGTTGCAAACTTTAAAAATTTAGAATGGCAATCTTTCATCATGAACATGATATTGAGGGTAGAGATATTAGATTTGGCAGTTATTTATCAATTGTGTGTGTTTTAGGAGCTTCTTTAGGAAGAGAAAAAATATTTAGATATGTTAACAAAGAGGACACATCGCTGTCATAATATGGACATGATAGATAGACGGGAGAATAAAGTTCGACAAAAAACCACAAAAAAGATGTTCTTCTTTCGAATTTTTTGATACATTTATTATAAGTAGTGAATACGTCACTAAGAAATGTTGATTTTTTGGAAACGAGCATTTGAATCATGAATGTTTAGAGCTCAATGCTAAGCGAATATGACTAGACAAAAACAGTGAAAGTATTGAGTTGTTTTGTAATGTTTTAGTGTATGCATGGATAAAGTGAGGTTTTGGTTTTGGCTGAATCAAGAGTAGGCAGAAGACACAGAGATAAAAAACGCAAACGCAGGTGGCCGAGACGGTTGCTTATTTTAATTCTAATCATTATTTTAATCGTTATTGCTTATGGCGTGTATGTTTATTATAAAGCAGATAGCGCTTTAAATGATTCGCAAGTTGATCTAGGCAGATCGGGTGATAAATCTGCGTTGAGGGATGCAGCGGTAAGAATTGGTAAAGATCCGATTTCAATTTTGATACTGGGTATTGAAAATTACTCAACTGATGGACAAAATGGTCGTGC
>Ga0154003_1000020_pt1 | contig 53421 bp, 50 predicted proteins | sample TSFL087MetaG_FD_104679 | JGI IMG/M metagenome (GOLD analysis project Ga0154003, IMG submission 104679) | Attine ant fungus gardens microbial communities from Florida, USA - TSFL087 MetaG | ecosystem: Host-associated > Fungi > Mycelium > Unclassified | place: USA: Florida, Lake Talquin State...
CTCATAAGAGGCCTTGTGAGCGAGAGCAGCTCCAGCCACAATATCACCAATAGCGTAAATACCCTTTACATTGGTTTGTCCTTGCTTATTAACTTTAATCAAGTTACGCTCAGTCATTTCAACACCTGCAAGATCAAGTCCAAGCTCGGCGGTATTAGGACGACGTCCTACTGTGACAAGAACGTAATCTGCTTCAAAGGTTTCTTCTTTCCCGCTGATTTCTGCAGTGACCTTCACACCATCAGCCGACTCTTCCACACCTTTTGCCAAAGCTTCCGTGCGAATGTCAACATTTTTCTTTTTAAGGCGTTTTTTAACGAGCTGGCTCATTTTCTTTTCAAAGCCAGGAAGAATAGTATCCGAACCTTCAAGGATTATGATTTCTGTGCCGAATCCAGCGAAGGCACTGCTCAATTCAATGCCAATATATCCCCCACCGATAACAACGAGCTTTTTCGGTGCTTCTGTAAGGGCTAAAGCACCTGTAGAAGAAAGCACACGATCTGACCACTTGAAGCTTGGGATCTCAATAGGGCTAGAACCCGTAGCAATGATACAATTTTTAAATTTTAAACGTTTTGAGCCATAGCCATGGTTGACGCGAATTTCATCTGCTGCGACAAATAAAGCTTCGCCTTCTTCAATTTCCACCTTATTAGCCTTCAAAAGTGCCTCAACACCGCCTGTTAATTTGTTAACGACTGAACCTTTCCACTCTTGAACTTTTGCAAAATCAAGCGTAACGTTTTCGGCTTTGATTCCAAGCTCTTCAGATTCTTTAGCATGCTCATAACGATGACTTACTGAAATTAAAGCTTTAGAAGGAATACAACCCACATTAAGGCAAGTACCACCAAAGTATTCTTTTTCCACGATAGTAACCTTTTGTCCTAGCTGTGCGGCGCGAATTGCTGCAACATAACCACCAGGACCTGCTCCAATGACAACCGTATCGACTTCAGTTGTAAATTCACCTACTACCATATTCTACCCCTCCATGATTAAGCGTTGTGGATCATGTAACAGACGCTTGATTTTATTTAATGCGTTTTGAGCTGTTGCACCATCAACGAGACGATGGTCAAAGCTCAAAGAAAGTGCAAGAACTGGTGCAGCGACAACCTCTCCATCACGAACAATGGCTTTATCTGCGATGCGTCCAATCCCTAGAATGGCAACCTCTGGATGATTGATTATTGGCGTGAACCATTGTCCTCCAGCAGAGCCGATATTAGTAATCGTGGACGTACCACCTGACATCTCTGCAACGGTCAATTTTCCTTCGCGTGCTTTGGTAGCATATTCAGCAATTTCACTTGCCATTTGATACATTGACTTGCGATCCGCCTCTTTAATTACTGGAACAACTAAACCAGCTTCTGTATCCGTTGCAATACCAATATTATAATAGTGTTTATAAACGATTTCTTGATTTTCATCATCAATTGACGCATTGAGCGTTGGATACTCACGTAAAGCAGCAACAAGCGCTTTGACAATGTAAGGAAGATAAGTAAGCTTATAACCTTGATCTGCCGCTTCTTGCTTAAACGCTTTACGATGTTCCACCATCTTTGTCACATCAACTTCGTCCATTAAGGTAACATGCGGAGCTGTGTACATAGAATGAACCATAGCTTCAGAAATAGCTTTACGAATACCACGAATTTTTTCACGTGTTTCTCCGCCTGTTGCAACAGGTGCTGTCGCAGTGCTAGCAGTTGTCGTATTATTAGCTTGTGATTCCTCCTGCTGAGCAGCTTGGGCAATCGGAGCCACACTACCACCACCAGATAGAAAGCTATCAATGTCACTCTTTACGATTCGACCATTTTTACCGCTACCCACAACCTCGCTAATAGTCACACTGTTTTCACGTGCATATTTACGAACAGACGGCATAGCGATCACGCGTTCGGATATTGCGTTGCCGGTTGCTGTAGGCTGACCTTCTTGTTTTACTTCTTCTTGCTCCTGCTCAGGCTCTTTTTTAGTATTGGCAACGTTTTCTCCACCTTCATCCTCATAGCCTTCTGCTTCGATGGTCACTAGAACGTCACCAACCACCGCCGTATCCCCTTCATTGACGAGCAATTCCTTGATTACGCCATCAATAGGAGAAGGAATTTCCACAACGGCTTTAACGTTTTGTACTTCTGCAAGCACATCATCTTCTTTGACTTCATCTCCAGGCTTGACAAACCATGTAACGATTTCGCCTTCATGAATCCCTTCACCTATGTCAGGTAGCTTAAACTGAAAGGCCATTGTCCCATCAGCCTCCTTTTAACAAATTTATACAGACTATTTCAAGAAGGAATGTGGGAATGCTTCCTTCATCTTACCTATCCTACCCCTTTGGTCCTGTCTTCTGAACCCAGGCTAACATTTTCAAAGTTAGAAATGAACAATTTCTTTTACCTTTTCAACAATATCCTTATCGTTTGGCAACCAAACCTCTTCTGCAGCGGCATAAGGAAAGACCGTATCTGGTGCAGTCACGCGACCAACTGGAGCTTCAAGATCAAGAATCGCACGGTCATTGATTTCAGCAACAACATTTGCTCCAATGCCCGCTTGTTTTTGTGCTTCCTGTACGACAACTGCACGATTGGTTTTCTTAATCGACTCAACAATGGTATCGACATCAATCGGACTCACTGTACGAAGGTCGATAACTTCAGCATTAATACCCTCTTCGACTAGCGCATCAGCTGCTTTTAATGATGCCTGGACCATCGCACCATAAGTGATAATGGTGACATCCGTACCTTCTCTAACAATATTCGCCTTGCCGATTTCAACCGTGTACTCGCCTTCTGGAACTTCATCTCGGAAAGAGAAATACAGCTTCATATGCTCTAGAAAAATAACAGGATCATTATCCTTAATAGCTGAAATCAACAGCCCTTTTGCATCATGTGGATTAGATGGAATAACCACTTTTAAGCCAGGAGATTGCGCAAACAAACCTTCAAGACTATCAGCATGAAGCTCTGGCGTTTTAACGCCACCACCGAATGGTGCTCGCACAACAATAGGAGCGCCATGCTTGCCACCAGAGCGGTAGCGAAGTCGTGCAATCTGTGAAACGACAGCATCCATCGCTTCAAAAACAAAACCAAAAAATTGAATTTCCATTACTGGGCGAAAATTGTTAATCGTTAATCCCAGTGCCAACCCACCAATACCAGATTCAGCTAACGGAGTATCAAAGACGCGCTCCTCACCAAATTCAGCTTGTAAGCCCTCTGTTATACGGTAAACACCACCGTTTTGACCCACATCTTCCCCAAAAATAACGACATCGTCATCATTTTTTAACTGTGTACGTAATGCGTCAGTAATCGCTTGAGCCATCGTCATTTGCGCCATGATTTACTTCGACTCCTTCTCACGGTATTCTTCCAGCTGTTCACGAAGATTGTGTGGAAGCTGTTCGTTCATAATGTTAATAAGATCAGTAACCTTCTGATTTGGTATTTGATCAGCTTCTTTTATTGATGCTTTGATATCATCCTTCGCTTGTTCAACCGTTTTTTCTTCTTCGTCCTCGGACCAAAGGTTTTTTCCGTTCAAATACTTGCGGAAACGAATGAGCGGATCTTTTAAATCCCATTCATTATCTAATTCTGACGTGCGATAACGTGTAGGATCGTCACCAGCCATCGTATGTGGACCATAGCGATAGGTTAAGGTTTCAATGAGTGTTGGACCTTTTCCAGCTATAGCATCTTCACGGGCTGTTTGCGTAGCTGCATAGACAGCTAATGGATCCATACCATCGACTTGAACGCCATTAATACCCGCTGCAATCGCTTTTTGCACCAATGTTGTCGCTTTGGTTTGTTTTTCTACCGGTACAGAAATCGCAAAGTGATTATTCTGAGAAATAAACACGGCAGGAACATTAAACGCACCAGCATAGTTGATACCTTCATAAAAGTCTCCTTGGGAAGTTGCTCCATCACCAAAATAAGCCAAGGCAATGTTTTTCTTACCACGTTTTTTCAAACCGAACGCAACCCCTGCTGCTTGTGTGCATTGCGCAGCAATGATGATCTGTGGCATGAGAGCATGTAAATCATCAGGATATTGTCCGCCAACAAAATGACCACGTGAATAAAGGAAAGCCTTTGTTAATGGAAGACCGTGGAAGACCAATTTTGGAATATCACGATAAGACCCTAATAACCAATCTTCTTTATCTAACGCGAATTGGCTGGCAAGCATGGAAGCTTCCTGACCAGCTACGGGCGCATAGAAACCCAAACGTCCTTGACGGTTGAGAGAAATAGCACGCTGATCCCATATACGTGTGTAGACCATGCGTCTCATAAGCTCTACTAACTGTTCATCAGACAGATGTGGCACTGCATCTTCATTGACAATTTCTCCGTCAGCATTGAGAACCTCTAAGGTTTCAAACTGCTCTTCAATGTCGCTATAATTAATCGTTGACAAACCTCTCACCTCTTCCTTCCCAATATTAAAAAAATGTGTTTTTCACAGATTGTAAGCAATTTTGGCTATCTGTAGTTTCCCCTATTCACTCAGCAAACATAACATGCGAAGCCAGACGGTTATGTATATTTTTAACTTCAATCTGTTGTAATAAATAATGAAAAAATAACTAATACAATTCAATCACTAATAGTGTATATTAATTGCTTAAAATAAGTCAATAATAAGAACTCCATAAAACAAAAAACTATCTGTTATACTAAAAATAACAGACCTGTACTATATCTGTATTATATATTACTGCTCAATTTATTATATAACACAAACAACATCAGACTTTGTAGCTTTGCACTTCCTTTAACAGCATACAGAGTCTCCTCATAGAAGATCTTTCTCTTAGTCCTTGCGCTTGATTACCTTAAAGCATAGACTAAGCTTAACACATCGATTATTTTTATGCGTTAAGCATTTATGTATCTAAGGAGGATTAATGACATGATCACAATGAACGATATTATAAAAGAGGGGAATCCAATCCTTAGAGAGGTAGCAAATGAAGTCCCTCTACCACCAAGCGAAGAAGATGTAGCCATCCTCAAGCAAATGCTTGAATTTCTCATAAATAGCCAGGATGAGGAGGTCGCTAGCGAATACAATTTAAGAGCAGGCATCGGACTAGCTGCTCCGCAAATTGGTCTTAATAAGCGCATGATCGCTCTCTACCTTACAGACGAGAAGGAACACCTCCATGAATATGCTTTATTCAATCCAAAGATCATTAGTCACTCTGTTGAAGAAACCTATCTTGAACATGGCGAAGGTTGCTTATCTGTAGACCGAGAAATCCCAGGTTATGTTCCTCGCTATTCAAGGGTCAAAGTAAAAGCTGTTGATATCAATAACAAAACAATCACCTTAAGCTTAAAAGGTCTTCCTGCCATCGCCATGCAACACGAAATCGACCATCTTAATGGCATTATGTTCTATGACCATATTGATAAAGAAGATCCTTTCAAAATTCCTAATGAGGCAACCACCTTAGACTAATTAAATAAAGTGTCGTCACACCCTCTTCCAAGCCAAGCTATTTATAATACCGTTTTCATCTAAAAAGTCGGTCATGCGATCGGCTTTATTTTTATATACTCTGTCCCATCACAATGCCTTCTTCGACAAAATAAATTAAATCTGACACATTACATGAAATTCAAAAAAATGAACAAAATATAAAATGCAACTCAACTTCTTTCACGATTTCCTTCATTCGAATGCATGAAGTCAAATTCTGAAGAGGAGGAAGGAATATGCTAAAAAAAACACGCAAAAAATGGGTGCAAAGAGTAAGAAGTCTTTTAACCAAAAGAGGCCTTGCACAGCTTTAAAAAAGTGTGAAGCTCATTTTCATGAGCTTCACACCTTCCACATCCCATTCATTATTATCCAATCAAGGTGACAATACAAAAGATTTTTTCATCAAAACGCCATATATTAAGCGATACTCCCTTATTTATTTATAGAACAATAAAAAAAGATCAGAAAAGATGAAAACAAAAGCCATTTCCTATATAATTAAAATAGATTTTGTAATCAAATTAAACTACCCTGCGGTCGCCATGGGGTATTCATGTATTTATTACAGACATAAAGGAGAGGTTTTCATTGATTTTTAAAGTGTATTATCAGGAGTCTAAAGATCAAGTACCTGTACGAGAAAATACGCAATCCCTCTACATTGAAAGTGAAAATGAAGAGGAAGTGCGCAAAAAACTCAAAGATCGCAATATCAATATCGAGTACATCACTAAGCTTGACAAAGCAATTCTTGACTATGAAAAGCAATCCGAACATTTTAAACTGGAATCTATTTAAGGAGTCTGTTCAATTATGAAGTTTGTTAAAAACCATCAAACTGCAGTATTTAGTCTAGGTGGATTAGGTGAAATTGGCAAAAATACATATGCAGTTCAATTTCAAGATGAGATCATTGTCATCGATGCGGGGATTAAATTTCCAGAAGATGAACTATTAGGCATCGACTATGTTATCCCTGATTACAGCTATCTTGTTAAAAACGCTGATAAAGTAAAAGGTCTCTTCATCACCCATGGTCATGAAGATCATATCGGTGGCGTCCCTTATTTATTGAGAGAGCTTAACATCCCTATCTTTGGTGGACAGCTTGCTATCGCCCTCATTCGCAACAAGCTTGAAGAGCACGGTCTTCTTCGTCAAGCTAAACTCAATATCATCCAAGAAGATGATGTGATTAAATTTAATAAAACATCCGTTTCCTTCTTCCGCACAACACATAGCATTCCAGAATCCTTTGGAATTGTCGTCAAAACGCCCCAGGGCAACATCGTACAAACAGGGGATTTCAAATTTGACTTTACGCCCGTTGGAGAAGCAGCCAATTTAACAAAAATGGCTGAAATCGGCAAAGAAGGCGTACTTTGTCTGCTTTCTGATAGCACCAATAGTGAAGTCCCCCAATTTACAATGTCTGAACGACAGGTTGGAGATAATATCACGGAGATTTTCAGGAAGGTTTCAGGACGCATCATTTTCGCCACCTTTGCCTCCAATATTCACCGCCTACAACAGGTCATCAATGCAGCAGTGAAAACAGAACGTAAAATTGCAATATTCGGTCGTAGCATGGAAGCTTCGATTACAATTGGGCAAGAACTTGGATACATCAAAGCGCCAAAGGATACCTTTATAGATCATCAACAGCTTAATCAATTTTCAGAAAACGAGATCACCATCTTATGTACAGGTAGTCAAGGGGAGCCCATGGCAGCATTATCACGCATTGCCAATAGTACACATCGCCAGATTCAGATTATTCCTGGAGATACCGTCGTCTTTTCATCGTCACCTATCCCCGGCAATACAGTAAGTGTTAACCGGACCATCAATCAGCTTTACAGGGCGGGTGCTGATGTCATCCATGGCTCTTTAAACAATATCCACACTTCTGGTCATGGTGGACAGCAGGAGCAAAAGCTCATGCTTCGTCTCATGAAGCCTAAGTTTTTCATGCCCATTCACGGTGAATTTCGGATGTTAAAAAAACATGTCGAATCCGCCCATGATTGTGGTGTGCCCTATGAAAACTCCTTTATCATGGACATTGGTGATGTGATGGCCTTGGATGAAAACAGCGCCCAAGTTGTAGGAAAAGTGCCTTCTGGCAATGTTTATGTGGATGGTAGCGGCATTGGCGACATTGGTAACATTGTCCTAAGAGATCGTCGCATCCTTTCCGAAGAGGGACTTGTCATCGTTGTGGTGAGTATCAATATGAAAGAGCATAAAATATTAGCTGGACCCGATATCATTTCTCGTGGTTTTGTCTACATGCGTGAATCCGGCGACCTCATTAATGATGCACAAGATACATTAAAAACCCATCTACACACCGTGATGGAGAAAAAAACAAGTCAATGGTCTGAAATCAAAAATGAAATCACCGATACCCTAGCGCCTTTTTTATATCAAAAAACACAACGAAAGCCAATGATTCTACCAATCATCATGGAAGTAGATCAATAAACCACCTCTATTGAAGGTAGAAAATAAGCCCACCCTCGGTCATTCGGGGGCGGGCTTTTACTCATTTTCTAGCATTTGTTGTTTAAAGCGATCTATATCCTTATCTTCTCCTATGATAATCAAGACATCACCCTTATACATCACCTGGTCTGCACGTGGTGATACATTGATATGCCCCTCTTCTTTAATGGCGACAATATTAATACCAAAATTTACACGGACATCTAAATCAATCAGTGACTTCCCATCCATTTTGTTCCCAGCTACGACTTCCAATATGCTATACTTATCCGATAATTCAAGATAATCCAATACACTTGAGGATGTCATATTACGAGCGATTCTCACACCCATATCGCGTTCAGGGTGGATCACTTGATCAACTCCGATTTTCTTTAATACTTTTTCATGGTATTCATTTTGTGCTTTTGCCGTCACCTTTTTAACTCCCAACTCCTTTAGGATAAGCGACGTTAAAATGCTCGCTTGAATATTATCACCAATGGCAACAATCACATGGTCAAGATTTCTAACCCCGAGACTCTTTAAAACCATTTCATCTGTCGAATCAGCAATAACGGCCTGCGTTGCGATGGATGTAAACTCGTTAACACGATCTTCATCCATATCGATCGCTAACACCTCTGCACCTTGTTCGCTTAATGTCCGACAAATACTACCACCAAATCTACCAAGACCAATGACTGCAAATTGTTTTTTCAACAACGATTCCCCCTAACTATCGCTCAAATAATATTACCATAACTTCTAATAGCTGCGTGAAATGGCTTTCTTCGACCAACCCTTCATTAAAAACAACCTAAAGAATAGGATACCTATCGGAATGATCAATGATACTACCACAATAAGTACATTCAAGCATACATTTAGAAAGGCGCTATGAAAGGTCACTCTTTCCAGTGTTAAATTGGGATAAATGATATAAGGAAGATGAGAAATTCCGTAGCCAAAAAAGGCACACAGGAATTGTAACAATCCAAATAGGAAAGCGATCCATGGCAACTTTTCAAGAAAAATTAATGCAATAGCTACCATCAAGCAAACGAGTGAGAGTAGAAACAACCAAGCCATCGATAATATATTATTAAAATGCTCAGGATTATGACTTTGAAGAGCTACAAAAATAATCGCACTGGCTAAAACAGTCGGAACGCTCCATAACAGAACGAACTCCTTCAGCTTTTCAACAGCCTGCTGATGGCGATGTTTTTTCGCCAAATAGGCTAGAAACAACAAGCTGATATAGATAACTAACACAATCGACAACACGATGACAGACCAAAAGTAGAAACTCGACACTAAAGAAGAGAACATCAGTATCATTTTCCCTTGCGTAATCTGGATATATCCCCCCTCACTAATGGTTAAGCCTGTTGCAAGCACCGCTGGGATGCACAATCCAGAAACGGTATAAAACAGTAAGAAAAGCAGACGAACTTGCCCTGCAAAATAGTAGTAATAGACAAACAGACCGCCTCGTATGCACAAAACTGCTAGAATCACCAAGCTAGGCACTAATAAACTCTCTTTATAAATTGAAATTATATGTGGTAAAAAATTCATAAATACGATTAAAATCAAAAGAAAAATGATGTTAGTCAATTCCCAAACGGGAGAAAGATAGCGCTCAACAACCTCTCTAACCTCTCTGTTTTTTCCTGTTAATTGACTGTACCCATAAAAAAAACCAGTGCCAAAATCAACAGAGGCCACGATTAAATAACTATATAAAAGCACCCATAAGCCAATGGCAATAAACCAATCGGACACCTTCACACCTCCCTTTATCTTAGACATTTAATTGTGACAATTTTCACATACATATCTCTTTTCAACCTACATCTTATAATAAAGCAAAAGTGATGGATGTCAAAATGAAAGCCAACCATCCATCATCCTATCCAGAGACCAAACAAAAACCACCGATAGTTTAACAGCTCTGAGGTGACCCCAAAACAGCTCAGTCCTATTAGTGGTTTGTTATTTTGATTAGACAGCATCCAAAGCAGCAAATTGGCTGATAACAAGCTCAAAGTATTTGCCTTGATTCTCCATCAATTCATCATGTGTGCCTTGTTCAAGAATATTACCATTTTCTAGCACGACAATCTTATCAGCATCACGTATGGTTGAAAGACGGTGAGCGATGATGATGGATGTCCGCCCCTCCAAGAGTTTTTCAGTTGCCTCTTGGATCTTTAATTCCGATTCTGTGTCAATACTTGAGGTCGCTTCATCAAGAATTAATATTTTGGGATTAGCTAATAAAGCACGCGCAAAGGAGAGTAACTGTCGCTCACCAACAGACAAGATATTTCCCCGCTCTTCAACCTCTGTCTCATAACCATAGGAAAGCTGACGAATAAACGCATCAGCACCAGAAGCCATAGCAGCAGCCTTTACTTCATCATCCGTTGCCCTAGGTCGACCAAAGCGAATGTTTTCCATGATCGTTCCCGAAAAAATGAACGTATCTTGAATAACAATGCTAACACTTTCACGCAATTCATTGAGCTTGATATCCTTAATATCAATCCCATCGAACTTCACGCTACCACCTGTCGGATCATAAAAGCGCCCGATTAAGTTAGCAATCGTGGATTTTCCCGAACCCGTATGACCAACCAATGCCACCGTTTCCCCAGCCGACATATGCAAGTCAACATGGTTAAGCGCATTGCGTTTATCATCATAGGAAAAGACAACATCTTCTAAATCAATGGTACCTTGAATCGTCTCCATGCTCACCGGATGAGCACTGTCTTTAACATTAGGCTCCTCATCAAGAAACTCAAATATCCGCTCTGAAGATGCCATTGCCATCAACAATTGATTGTAGGTTTGCCCAAGTCTCGAAATAGGGTCCCAAAACATCCCCAAGTAAAAGGCAAAGGACACAAAAATACCCGTTGTGATATGGGCATGGAGTATCAAATAGGAGCCAAACCAAATGAGGATGGCAGATCCCACCGCATTTGCTAGTTCAACAAACGGACTAAATACTGCATTTTTTTGTTGAGCATCGCGTTGTGCTTCCCTTGTTTCATCATTTACGCCATCAAAAAAAGCATGATTATTAATCTCTTGATTAAAGGACTGGGTTATGCGCATGCCCTGCAAGCTTTCATTTAAATGTGAATTAAGTTTTGATAGCTTAACACGAACAACCTGCCATGTTCTTCTGATCTTTCTGCGAAACTTTGTTGAAAGAAAGAACATGATAGGCATAATAATCATACACGTGATCGCCAGTTGCCAGCTTAGGCTAAACATGATCACAACAATACCAATGAGCATTAACAAATCCATCATCGTATTAATGATCCCATTGGTAAACAAGTCTTGTAAACTATTGACATCGTTGATGATCCGAACAAGCACTGAACCTGCTGATCGAGAGTCAAAAAAATGATGCGATAGGTACTGCACATGATTAAAGAGTGCTTTTCTTATATCATAAATCACGTATTGTCCCAATCGGTTGGTCCATTTAATTCTATAGTGATTACTGACAAAAGAAAGCAAATACATGCCAGCAATACCAGCAGAAAGCCAATAGAGACCGTGAATATCACTTTTACCGATGATTCTATCAAAGGCAACCACCCCAATGAGAATTGGCACAAAAAGACGCACAGCCGATCCTAGTAAAAGGACAATAATTGCTGCTGGCAATAGTACTTTAGAATACGGCTTCAAATAACCTAATAATCGGATCATCTGTATCCAGTTAAATGGTTTTTCAGCTATGTGGTCTCGCGTATAATAAAATCGCTCCCGATTTTCCAGTGATTTTGATTCGGGTTTTTCTAATGCCATTCGTTCCACCTCCTAATATGCATTTTGCTTCATCATAATGCTATCCCTATCCTGGAATTGAATATCGTATACTCTTCTATATAATCCAGTAGCGTTCTGAATTAACTCATCGTGTACACCACGTTCGGCAATTTCTCCTCTATCTAAGACTAAAATTTCATCTGCATGCTGAACCGAAGAAATACGATGAGCAATGATGAAAGTCGTACGTCCTCTCATCAATTCTTTAAATGCTTTTTGAATCTTTGCCTCCGTTTGCATATCAACAGCGCTAGTAGCATCATCAAGAACTAATATGCTGGGATTAATAAGCAAGGCGCGAGCAATTGAAATCCTTTGCTTCTGACCACCAGAAAGACCCAACCCACGTTCACCAAGAACCGTATTGTATCCTTCTGGTAACTTGCTGATAAATTCATGTGCTTGAGCACGTTTTGCAGCATCGACCACTTCTTCATCTGAAGCATCTGGATTGCCATAAGCAATATTATCCTTGATCGTTGACGAAAATAGAAAATTTTCTTGAAGAACAAAACCAATATTTTTCCTAAGGGAGACTAATGAATACTCATTAACAGGTATGCCATCAATAAGCAGTTCCCCATCGGTAATATCATAAAAACGCGAGAGTAATTGTGTTATCGTCGATTTACCCGAACCTGTTGCTCCTAGAAGACCAATTACCTGACCCGCCTCGACATCAAAACTGACATCTTTTAATGCATAGACTGTTTCATTAGGATACTTAAAAGAAACATGCTTAAAAGCAATCTCTCCCTTAATGTGATCGGGAGCATAGGAATCTTCCGGAGATATAATTTCTGATGGTTCATCTAAAATCTGCAATAACCTTTCTCCAGCAGCCTTAGACTGTGAAAACTGATTGATAATAAACCCCAGATTCTGCAACGGTCCCATAATGTACCACACAAGACTAAAAAAAGCCACGAGCTCTCCTTGTTTCATTCGACCAGAAATAACAAGATAACCCCCCGTTGCTAGTAAAACAACGACACAAACATTCCCAATAAACTCCATGAAAGGGAAGAATCTTGCCCAAATTTCTGATGTATAAATTGATTTCTCTTGATACCTTTCATTGCTTTCCTTGAATCGACTGATTTCTTCACTTTCTTGTGACAGCGCCTTAACGGTGTTCATTCCACTGATATTTTCTTGAACACGCGTATTCAATCGCCCCATTGACAATCGAATAGCTCGAAAGGCAGGATGTACTTGTTTATCAAATTTCATGACGACAAAGATGAGAAACGGCGTCATAACGAGTGTAATAATTGCCAATTGCCATGAGTAACTAAACATAATAACTAAACTTAAACCAATCATTAAAATAAAGCGAATCAGCTCGGTCATTCCTTGTGCCAAGAAAAATCGAAATGCTTCAATATCCCCGGTCAAACGAGACATTAAATCGCCTGTTCTTGCATTATCGTAATAGCGAAAAGGCAACGCATTGAGCTTTTTATATAGATCCTTTCTTAATTCATACGTAGCATTAACGCCAAATTGCGAGCCCCAGTATTGCTGGAAGTAAGACGAAAATCCTTTAATAATCATTAATAGTATAAAACCAATCGCTAAATAGGTAGCATAGCTATAATGCTTTTCACCCACGACCTTATCAATGGTTTGCTGCAGAAGAACAGGATACAGCACAGTAATTCCTGTTACAACAAGTAAAAATAAGAGCGATCCGAAGAAATAACCTTTATACGGCCAATAGTATTCCTTTAATCGCCGAAATGTTTCCATATGAGCACCACCAATCTTCTCAACACTTAGAATTGTAACATCACTTAATATAACGGTTTTCGAAATAGCATACCATATCATAATAATGCTATATTCCAAGATATTAAAACATTTAAACACATATAATTCGTTTTACATAGCAAAACATTAAATTTAATAAAAATTGCATCATTTTGATCGATTTTAAGATCAATTTAACATTTAAAGAAAAAACATCGTTATCGTTTTACCTGTATGCTAAAAAAATTACAAAGTATATAATACCACCATTACTATTCATTATCTACTGTATTGACCCTCATCTCTATAAAGAAACAAAAAAACACACGGCTATCCAACTTAATTCTCAATCATCCGCACAAATGTGAAGGTCCCCTATCCATTTTATTGGTAAGGGACCCTCGTTTTTACATGCTATCCAAACACACTAAAGAAGAGCCCGAGTCTGAACTGCATCCTAACTCTCTTTTCTTAACGTTTCTTGACCCGGCTTCCAATTTGCTGGACAAAGACCACCTGTTTGCAAGGCTTGAAGTACACGTAGCACCTCATCAACATCACGACCGATATCATTGTGATGGATAACAGCATATTTAAGCTCTCCTTCAGGATCAATGATGAACAAGCCCCGAAGAGCTATGCCTTCTTCCTCAATTAATACACCGTATTCTTTAGCCACTTCATGATTTGTATCAGCTGCTAACGGATAATTTAAATTGCCTAGTCCATTTTCAGGACGCGGCGTATTGATCCATGCCTTATGCGTATGTATGGTATCTGTTGATGCACCAACGATTTCGGCATCCAAATCTGTAAACTCTTCATAACGTTCACTCATAGCTGTGATCTCAGTAGGACAAACAAATGTAAAATCCATAGGGTAGAAGAAAAGAATTGTCCACTTTCCATGCTCCATATATTCTTCAAGAGTGACTTTCCCAAATTCTTTATTTGGCATGACAGCTTCCATCGTAAATCGTGGCGCTTGTTTTCCCACCATGCGTCCTGACATAATCAGTCCCTCCTATAAATGTATAGTGCAGTCATCCTACTATTGATTATGATGCTTTGTGCTATTTTTATGCCGTCGCGTACTGATGTTGTCTAACATGATGACGCACTGGATCAAGAGTATACTTGAACCTACCTATCATTATGCTATACTAAACAAATACTATACATAGAAATTAAAAAAGGAGTTGATTTGCTAATGTCTTTAGACGCTGCACACAATCTATGGGAATATCTCCTCACCAACCTTGGCTTTAAAGTAATAAAAATTTTGCTCATAATCATTTTCTTTTTTATCATCAGATCCATTAGTAAAAAAGCTGTTGAAGCCTCCTTTAAAAAATATCAAGAGAAGAAAGAAAATGAAGCGGCACGCATTCATACAGTAAAGAAAATGGTAAGCAGCATTGTTTCATATGTTCTCGGGTTCATCATGATCGTCATGCTCTTCACCATCCTCGGTTTACCAATCTCAAGCCTACTTGCTGGTGCTGGAATTGTTGGCTTAGCCATAGGTTTCGGAGCCCAAGGATTAGTAAGCGATATCGTTACTGGCTTTTTTATCCTCATTGAAAAGCAAATGGATGTCGGTGAAGTTGTCGACATTAGCGGTTATGCCGGTGTTGTTGAAGACATTGGACTTCGCACGACACAGCTACGAGGATTTGACGGCATCTTGCATTTTATTCCCAATCGCAATATTGTCGATGTCAACAATCATTCGCGCGGTAACATGCAAGCACTCGTAGATATCAGCATTTCCTATAACGAAAACATTGACAAAGCGCTTAGCGTGATTCGAGATGTGTGTCAGCAATTTTCTATCGAAAATAGCCATATCGTTGAAGGTCCTGATGTGATTGGTGTGCAGGCCTTTAATAGTTCAGATATCGTTCTAAGGGTTATAGCCCAAACGAAAAATGGTGAACAATTAGGTGTAGAAAGGGAACTCAAAAAGGCAATTAAAGAAGCTTTTGACGAAAACAACATTGAAAGCCCCTTCGCCCATTTTGTACTCTTCCAAAAGCAAGAAGAAGCCTAAAGTATAAAGTAGACAAGGACTGGGACAAAGTCTAATCATTGAAAAGAGTGGTACCCGCCAATATATTTTGGTAGGTCCATTCTTTTTATGACACACAAGACGTATTAGCTTCAGCGTTGGAACACGGAAACGCTCATACACCTATTTCAGCAACTTACTTCGCTTTCCGCGGGAGTCTGCGTAGATTGCTTCCGTTCATTTTTATGTTTGCATCATCGAACATTGACTGATCCTTTTTGTTCGTTTTCATAAAGGAATTATTAGTACTGAAATGGATGAGAGCGCAAGATGCGAGACTCCTTTGGGAATAGCACGTGTCCGAAGACCCCGCAAAAAAGCGTTTGATGTTTTCTGAGGAGGCTGAGGCAGTGTCCGAGGAAAACGAGCGTTCTGAAAGCGATTAATTAAGGAACTTCGGCTAAATCAGGCACATCCATGTGTCAACACCGAAGCTAGCATATCCTATACGTTGGATGCTAAAAACATTCGAACCTTAGTAAAAAAGCAGCCATGGTCTAAATGGCTGCAAAAAATCTGAGCCATCAATGACCCAAACGGTTCTCAACCTCTGCGCAAATTTGATGGGCATCCATACCGTCACCATTAATAACAGGACCTTTAATAACAATATCCTGCATTCCCATGACATTTCTATCAACGCCAGAGATAACACAACAATCACATTGCTGGGCATCGCTTTCTTGTCTCAACATAACAACATCGTAGCCTTTGCTTTCTAAGGCTGTCCGAACATCTGTCAAGCCTGCCTCAACCGCAATTTTTGCCACAGTACGCACCTCCTCAACTCTATCGCTGTTACACCCTTATAGTACCAACCTGATAGAATAATTATGCAGAAAATTTCTGTACAGACATTATGAGAAATGCATCATATAATGAGTCACCAATTTTACAGCAGTTTCTAAGGCTGCTTCATCAGGTTGGAAATGGGCATCGTGTAACCCTGCTTCCGACCTAACACCTAGCCAGAACATAAACCCCGGTATCTCTTTAAGAAAGTAGCCAAAATCCTCTCCTGCCATGGCTTCCTTACAGATCTGCAATTCATAGTTATGCTCCTGACAATAGCGTATAAACGCTTGTGTTTGCTCACTATGATTGATAACTTGATAATAATTAGAACCGAAATCAATAGATGCAGTGCACGAAAAAGCAGTTTCAATACCGGCAACATGATCTTGGATGGCTTGCTTCATCAGCTGCATCGTTGCAGGATTTAAAGCACGTAAGGTGCCTTCCACCCGAGCTGAATCAGCAATGATATTTTGCTTCATTCCACTTGCCACTTTGCCTATTGTAATGACACCAGCATTTAATGGATCCAGTCGACGCGAGATAATACTTTGAATTTGCGTAATAAAATGACTTGCCGCCACAACCATATCATTTGCTAAATGTGGATAAGCAGCATGTCCACCCTTGCCTTTAAAATCAATAAAAAGCTCTGAGGTATTGGCAAACAACAGCCCCTCACGTATGGCAACCACCCCTGTTGAATATTCTGGAGCAACATGCAAGGCAAATATCTCATCAGGATACCAAGCCTTAAACACATCGCTTTGAAGAAGGGGCAGAGCACCACCGGGCCCTTCTTCCGCTGGCTGAAAGATAATAACAACATCGTTTTGCGGACGGTGATGTAGGAGGTTATCGACAACCCCCAAAGCAATGGTCATATGAAAATCATGGCCACAAGCGTGCATTTGCCCCTCGTGCTTCGAGCGAAACGGATAGCCTGTCTCCTCTGTTATTGGAAGACCATCAATATCTGCCCGATAAGCGATGGTACGTGTTGGCTGTTTGCCATTGATTTTGACGAGCACGCCTGTCTTCCACGTTTTGATTGTCATGTTCTCTTTACCTTCAAATTGATCAAGAACGTCCAATATCAATGCTTGTGTTTTAAACTCTTGAAAACCAAGCTCAGGTATTTGGTGAAAATGCCTGCGTGTAGCGACTAAATCCAATTCCATCATATCACCCTTTACACAATACTTAAGCCTCTGCAAAAAGCATCCTAATTAAAGTCATTCATGCTCATTTAATTGACGTAACTCCTGCTTAATCTCCGTTTTAGCACGTGTTTTATCATCCAATTCCTTGATGACACGTGCAGGTACGCCCGCAACCACTGTATTAGGAGCAACATCCTCAATAACGATGGCACCTGCAGCAACAACCGCTCCTTCACCAATCGTCACACCTTCTAAAATAACCGCATTGGCGCCAACGGTCACATTGTCTTCAACGACAACCGGCTTTGCCGATGGAGGTTCAATAACACCCGCCAAGACCGATCCTGCTCCTATATGACAATTTTTACCAACAGTCGCTCTGCCACCAAGTACAGCATTCATATCAATCATTGTCCCTTCACCGACGACAGAGCCAATGTTAATGCTTGCTCCCATCATGATAACAGCATTATGACCAATTTCCACCTGATCTCTAATGATGGCACCCGGTTCAATACGCGCTTGAATCGTTTTATAATCTAATAACGGAATAGCAGAATGACGGCGATCATTTTCAATCACGTAATCATCGATATGTATTTTATTCACGTCAAGTATCTCTTGCACAATGTTCCATTCACCAAAAATAACACCACTCGCATCATTGACAAACGCCTGCACATTTTGTCCGAAATCTATGGTCGACAGATTCCCTTTTATATAAACCTTTACGGGCGTAGATTTTTTACTTTTTTGAATAAAAGAAACAATTTCATTAGCATTCATCTGTTTCAAAACGATCTCCTCCTCCTCATATCTCTCCAACTTCGACTGAATGCTTTTATGTTATCGAATTTAGCCCTCAAAGTCTATGATCGATCCTTTAAAAGCTCAATAAATATATTCCACTTGCTTTAATTATACGACATCCTCTTCATGAACAGACAACCAAATAGCACGGTTGATAAACCTTCCCAATCTTGAATTTCTTGAAAATAAGTGAAATGACTATAGAGACGATCTGAAAATCACGTCTTTACACACGCCTTTCCTCCACACTAATAGATCTTATCTTTCATAAGTTTTCTTTATACATGTAGTTATTATAATTCAAGGAGCTTCTTAAGTAACAAAGCTCCTTGAAAATATCTTATATGATTATATCAACTCCTAATTATTCTTTTGGACGAAACACTAAATATTTTTTTGGAATAAACAAGATTAATAGGAGAGCAATAATTGTAAAAATAAACACGCCAATATAAACGGAATGTAAAGAAACCTCTAATCCCTTACTCAAAATGTGTAATGCATGAGTAGATAAGTGCACATTGCGATGTTGTAATACGGCATTCGCAGAATTAATCGTTAAGTGTTCTGAATCATGGTGAGTCGCAATAAAGCTTTTCAGATGCGTATTCAATATTCCACCTAATAAGGCCGCACCGATAGCACTGCCTAACGTACGCATAAACATGACAGATGATGTGGTTGCCCCCCGCAAATTCCACGGAACGCTATTCTGTGTAACCATAAGAAAAAGCGGGTTGATCAAGCCCATACCAATGCCCATAATAAAAGAACCGATGGTTGCCCAGATGGGACCCTTATCCCCTGTCATGAAAAAGAAAAAGAATCCGCCGATAACGAGAGCTATTCCACCCACAATCAAGAGTAAGCGATGGCTACTTGTCAATAGCAAACGCCCTACCACCACTGAGGCTAGAGTCCAGCTTACCGACATAGCGGTCAACGCAAAACCAGCTACCGTTACCGACTGCCCCATCACTGATTGCACGAAAGAAGGCAAGAAGCTTGTTAAGCCGATCACCACGATACCCGTCGTCACACCCATCACATTGGCAATGACAATCAGAGGATTTTTCCATATTTTCAAAGGAACAACGGGTTCACTTGCCATACGCTCACGCCAAATAAATAAGATCATACCAACAATAAATATCACACTAAGGGTCAAGGTTGGCGTAGATATCCAATCCCAAACGACACCTGCTTCAATTAAAACGATCATTAAAGAAGCAATGACAACAAATAGCAGAAACGCTCCCGCATAATCAATAGCATGACGTTCCTTTTTCACTTTTTCTTTAAAGAAAACAATAATACCAATTATTGACAATATACCGAAAGGAACATTGACCCAAAATACCCACGACCAGCTTAAATATTGAATAAACAAACCACCAAGGGCAGGACCACATAGAGCAGATATTCCCCAAACACTTATAAGGTAGCCTTGAATTTTCCCTCGTTCTTTTGCAGAATATAAGTCACCAACAATCGTCAATGCGATAGGCTGTATAGCACCCGCCCCAATCCCTTGAATGAACCGGAAGAGGATGAGCAGTTTCATAGTACCAGCAAATCCAGCTAATAAAGAGCCTATTAGAAAAACGATAAGTCCAAATAAAAAGATAGGCTTTCTTCCAAAAATATCGGATAGCTTTCCATAAATAAGTATTGTTAAAGCACTCATCAACAAATAGGAGGAAAAGACCCAGCTATACAAACTGAATCCACCTAAGTCACCAACAATAGTGGGAACTGCTGTAGCGACAATAGACCCTTCTACCGAAGCCATGAACATGCCTATAACTAACGCAGCCAGCACATATGCACGTCTTTTGTTTCTTGTTACAGACAATGCCTCTTCCGCTTCTTCATTCACTTAAGACCACACTCCCTTTTACAACAAATATAAAATATTATATAATAATTTACGAAAGAGATACAACTAACTAAATAAACAAAATATTTCAATAAAAAATAAAACAAGTCAGCCTATCTCATTTCACTTTTCATTCTTTTATCAACATTTTCCCACCTTAATAACAAGTACCCTTTCAGCATAGTGTAACAAATTAACGCTAAAAGGCTAAAAACAAAACATAAACACCTGACATCCACCTCATAAAAAAACAGCCTCTGGTTCAGGCTGTTGAATACGATCATAATTCAAATCACGAAAATAATAATGACTCAGGTATTATAAACATCACCTTATCAAGAGTGAAACTCGCTGAATAACCCGCCTTCATTTGCTTCATACCTGACATTAAAATGACCTTTAGAATGACCTGTGTAACCCTAGACCCACTCCTGGTTATTATTTTTGACGCAATGTCAAATATTTTTTAGGAATAATAAAGATCAAGATGAACGAAACAATTGTAAAAATAAACACACCAACATAAACGGAATGCAAAGAGGCTTCCAGTCCCTTACTCAAAACGTGCAAGGCATGAACAGATAGATGTACATGGCGATTTTCTAATACAGCATTCGCAGAATCAATCGTTAAGTGCTCTGAAGCACCATGAGCAGCAATGAAATTTTTTAAATGCATATTCAAAAGCCCACCTAATAATGCTGCACCAACCGCACTTCCTAACATACGCATAAACAGATTAGATGAAGTGGCTGCCCCTCGCAGCTTCCACGGAACACTGTTTTGTATAGCCACAATAAAAAGTGTGCTCGTCGTTCCCATACCAATACCAATGATAAAAGAACCGATAGCTGGCCAAATAGGACCCTTATCCCCTGTCATTAAGAAGAAAAAGAAGCCACCGATAATCAAGGCCGCCCCACCTATGATAAGAAGCAATCGGTGACTGCGTGTCAACAATAAACGACCGACCAACGTTGAGGATAGCGGCCAACCGATCGACATTGTCGTCAACGTAAACCCAGAAATGATGGCCGATTGTCCCATCACTGATTGCACGAAAGAAGGCAAAAAACTCGTCAACCCTATGGTTACAACACCTGTGGTCAGACTCACAACATTGGCAACGGCAATGAGAGGATTTGTCCATATTTTCAGAGGAACAACCGGTTCATGAGCTCCACGCTCACGCCAGATAAACAAGATGAAACCAACAATAAATAATAAAATAAAGGTCAAGGTTGGAACAGAAGTCCAAGCCCAAGCTACACCTGCTTGAATTAGAACGATCATTAAAGAAGTGATGGTAACAAAGAGTAGGAATGCTCCTGTGTAATCAATGACATGACGCTCTTTTTTCACTTTCTCTTTAAAGAAAACGGCAATGACAATCACTGACAAAATACCTAGAGGCAAATTCACCCAAAAGACCCATGCCCAGCTCAAATATTGAACAAATATACCGCCAAGAGCCGGGCCAAAAATAGCGGATATCCCCCAAACGCTGGAAAGATATCCTTGAATTTTCCCTCTCTCTTCTACGCTATATAAATCACCGACAATCGTCATTGCAATAGGCTGTACGGCTCCAGCACCAATCCCTTGGATGAGTCGAAAAAGAATGAGGAGCTTCATAGTGCTGGCAAATCCAGCTAATAAAGAGCCTATCAAAAAAACAATCAGACCAAATAAAAAAACAGACTTTCTTCCATAAAGATCGGATATCTTTCCATAAATTAATATCGTTAAAGCATTCATCAATAGATAAGCAGAGAAGACCCAGCTATATACGCTAAATCCACCTAAGTCACTAACAATAGAAGGAATGGCTGTAGCAACAATGGTACCCTCTATAGAGGCCATAAACATGCCTAGCACAAGCCCTGCTAACACATACGCCCGCCTTTTCCTCCCCTGCTCAGATAGTACTGCACCTTCATTCATTCAACGTCACTCCCGTTTAAGACAACTATATTACATTTTATAGTAACTCATGAAAGAAATACAGCTAAATGAGCTATTTTAGAGAAATTTACACTGAATGACTCCCAAGTCACCTGAGATCACCTCATCGTTCCTTAAAGGAACAGACAGACATGAAAAATGCTTGCAAACGGGTGCAAGCACAAAAAGCATCTGCTCTCTAGCAGGTTCAAAAAATAGATGTCTTAAAAAATTGACTCATAAAAAAACAGCCCCTAGTTAGAGCTGTTGAATGCGTTCATCACTTAAACCATGCAAATAATGATTAAGATATTTTAAAACCGTGCTCCTTGGAAGAACGCCCTGTACAATCCCATCCTCATTTTCAACACAAATAAAGGTTCTAACAGTTAACATTTTTACCGCAGTGAGCAAAGTATCACTTGATTTAAGTACTGGAACTTGTGTATCCATCAATTCTTCCACAGTAGAACTGCTTAATTTTTCATATTCATAACGTTCTGTGCTAGCAATGCCATTTAATATCATGGCATGACTAATAACTCCTTTAAGTCGATTATCCTTATCAATAACAGGAACTGCTGAATAGCCTGTTTTCATTGTAACAAGCAGTACATGTTCAAGGGGATTTATTGTTTGAACATGAGCAACTTCTGCAAGTGGCAATACCAAATCCATAATATTCTTTTTTAACATATCTTCACTCGTTATCTTTTTCACAGAAATCAACCTCTCTGATTCGAACATTAATAGTGTAAGCCCTTTCTAATAAAGTTTACCACGGAATGAATTACTTCGTCAGTAATTTTTCACCAATACTATAAAACTCCACACAGATTAATGTATCATTTACATAAGCATAACATGCCTCGATATCAGTTCAGTTCATTTTGGGATTTTTTATAAAACCCCTATAACAAAAGGACTTTACTTAAAAATAAATAAGCAGGATTCATATGATAAACACAAAGGTGTAAGACACTCTACCATCAGACAATAATAAAACACTTATCTCATGACAAGTGCCTTTAATCAGTCTGCTATTGACTATGTATTTTTTTAAATGAAGAGACACATACCCCCACTCACTACCTACTACCTTTAGAAAACCTCCGTCAATTTACTGCACAGAAATGAACAATGTCACGACTTACATAAATAATTGGAAACATTTATAAATGATAAAGGATAGGCATGCTGTAAGAGGGAGGGTAATGATCCAGGTTAAAATAATGTTGATCGCCATTCCCCATTTAACACCTTTTAAACGTTCCGATGAGCCTACACCCATAATTGATGACGAAATAACATGTGTCGAACTAACAGGCAAGTGAATAAGCGTCGCCCCAAAAATAATCGCAGCCGAAGATAAATCAGCTGCCGCTCCATTTACTGGCTTGATCTTCATAATCTTTCCACCAACCGTTTTAATGATCTTCCACCCGCCGATGGATGTTCCAAGACCCATGACAATAGCCGAAGCAATTCGCACCCATATCGGCACATTCATCGAATGTATGTAATTAGCACTTACCAAAGCAAGCGTGATAATTCCCATCGCCTTTTGTGCATCATTCGTCCCATGTGTAAACGATTGTAAAGCGGCTGTGAAAATTTGAAAGATACGAAACCCATTATTCGTCCTGCCCAAATTAAAGTTGCGAAAGATAAGCTGAAAAATGGTCATGACAATATAGCCGATGATCAGAGCCAGTATAGGTGAAATGACCAGCGCTAATAATATATTGATAAAACCGTGATAATTTAAAGCTGAAAAGCTAAGAGCTGAAATCGCCGCTCCCGCTAAGGAACCAATGATCGCATGACTTGAGCTACTAGGAAGACCAAAATACCACGTGATAAGATTCCAAATGATTGCCGAAATTAATGCTGCAAGCACGATGACAGAACCATGTGCAGAGTGAAACGGATCTATAATTCCTTCGCTAATCGTTTTTGCCACCCCTGTAAAGGTAAGAGCACCAACAAAGTTCATAGAAGCTGCCATGACAATAGCAACTCTTGGACTTAATGCCCTTGTAGATACCGATGTGGCAATCGTATTGGCTGTGTCATGAAAACCATTAATAAAATCAAACCCAAGAGCAAAGATAACAATTATGATGGTAACAAAGAGTAAACTATCCATTAAAGTGCTCCTTATACATTTCTCATAATGATGGTTTCCAATGTATTAGCGACATCTTCACAGCAATCAGCAATGGTTTCAAGCATTTCATACAGCTCTTTATATTGAATGATTTTAATAGGATCCTTTTCCGATTTAAATAACTCGCGAATACTATCTTGTAAAAGATCATCACATTCAGACTCTATATCGTTGATTTTAATGACATGCGTTCTAATGTTTAGTAACTTTCTTCTCGATAAATGGTGAGCAGCCTCAGCAATTTCCTTTGTAGCCTCAAGCAGAAAATTAACAAAACGAATCATGTAATCGTCTGAATTAATAAATTCATAAATTTCAACACGTGAAGCCCACTGCTCATAACCATCTAGCACATCATCTAGCTTCATCGCAAGCGCTAGTATATCCTCACGTTCTAATGGTGTAATAAAGGTTTTGTTTAAAGCAACAATAAGTTCATGAATATAGCTGTCACCTTTTGTTTCATACTTCTTCATTACCCTAGAAAACTCCGCTAATTGATCCTTCGATTCAATCTTATAATCAACAAAATATTGAGCAGCCTCTTCTAAATTTGTGGAAATTTGCTTAAGCATGTTCAAAAACTTGTCATTTTTAGATGTAAAAATCACATAATCCACCTCATTTTAATGTTCCAAGACCAGAAAATCACACAGTCCACATCACCATCGACCCGGCGTTTGAAGCAATTTACCAACACGTTTACACCTGTTAAAAAACCAATGCAATGATGTCCAATTGTCAATATTTTTTACTTAATCCTTATTATTTTAGCAAAAATCGACCATTTTACAAATCATTTTTAATAAATATTTACAAAAATAAATGGTTCACTGCATGATTAGTCCCTTATTTCAACATTTTTTGCTATCATTGATACGTTTACTGAGCTTCAAGCTTCAATGTTTAAAATTAATAAATACAGGAAAAACTCATTGATGTACAACCGCAGATTTTTCCATTAGAAAAGGCTTTACAAAAAGTGATTGTAAAGCCTTAACCAGAACAATTTATTTAAGAGCAGATAGTACGTCAGCCGTCATACGAACTCGCCCCATTTTTGGAAATACCTGCTTAATAGTAAAATCATGTTCTTCCTTAGTCAAACCATTCATTGCATCCTCAACAAAAATTTGTTGATAATTTCTTTGAAAGGCTTCCCTTGCAGTGGTATCAACACCAATTCCTGTGGCAATGCCAGTCAAGATAATCGTATCTATACCACGTCGGCGCAGCTGCAAATCAAGCTCTGTTCCGAAAAATGCTCCCCAGTTACGCTTTGTGATGATCAAATCACCCTGCTCCGGCCCCAGCTCGGGAATGATCTCAGAAAAACCTTTAGGACGTTCCCCACCCATTCCGCTTTGAGCATCAATCGTTGGCTTTAAAGCATCTTGTCCATCAATAAAATCAACATGGACAAGGACAACTAAACCGCCCTGATCACGAACAGTTTTTGCTAATTTCACATTGTTTTCTACGACACTCTCAATGTCATGTGGTTGTCCCTTCATACCGACAACACCCTTTTGTAAATCAATAACAACGAGCGCTGTTTTTTTAGGATCTTGAATCAAGTCTGACATTTTACCAACTCCCCCTCAATTTCTCATTCCTTATGATTATGTAACATGCCCTATTATCAAGCAATGAACATTTACTCTACATTATGTTTAGGTTTAGTAGTATAAAATCCTTAATAAACATTATGCCTATAGATGAAAAATGTCAAATAACAAACATAGAAAGAAAGCAACTAGCTCTATTGATAAACGATCTATGGCTAAAACACTGGTTAAAAAATAAAGAGTTGACATGAACCCTTCCCTTTTATATAGTTAATAACATGAACTATTCATTTGATTAACTAATAATAACCTAATGACAAAGGGGGAAAATCATGCAAAAACAAAGTTTGGATGAGCTTGCCACACGCTATTTTGAAACCAGCTTCATGGTACATAGGCGCGGAGAAAATTTAATTAATCAACGCATTGGCGAACACCTCACTCATGACCAGCATTTTGTGTTAAATTACATACATAAAAAGCATAATGTGACGTCAAGCGAGTTGGCAGAAATGTTGAATGTAAAAAAAAGCGCAGTGACTGCTTTAATCAATCGTTTGGAAGAAAAAGCATTGATTGAGCGTAAACGCCAGCATAATGATCGTCGTGTCATTCACTTATCTCTTTCCCCAAAAGGACAACAGCTATCTGAAGCATCTAGTCAAAAAGTAAATGAAATTGTGGAAGATCTCATTACTCATTTTAGTGATGAGGAAATTCATCAATTTATGCAAATCTATGAAAAAATTGCTTTACTCTTAAATGAAGCTTTACAACAAGAAAGGGGCATTAATTAATGAGAACCATACTAAAAGGGAAATGGTTTATTCTTGCTGCCTGGATCGTTTTTATTGTCGTCTTGATGCTAACACAGCCCAATATCTCTAATCTTGTTCGTAACCAAGGCAATGCACAGGTTCCAGACAATTATTCTTCATCCAAAGCGACAAGGCTATTGGACGAATGGAATAAGCAATCTGGAAGTAGCGATAGCTCCTCCGTGGCTCTTGTCTTTCACGACAAGCACGGCTTAAGCACTCAGGACACTACCGAAATCAAAAAAGGCATAACCTCATTAAAGGACAACAAAAAAAAGCTGGGAATTTCCGATATTACCAACAGCTTTGATCAGCCAGATCTTAAAAATCAGCTCATTTCCAAAAATAACAAAACAATGCTGATCACTATCGATCTGTCCCTTGGGGATAAAGATACGAAAAAATTGACAAATCAACTTTATGCAGCATTAGATAACGTGAAGGTAGATCATTATTATACAAGTGAATGGATGATCGATAATGACACGATGGAAAGTACACAAGATGGTCTCCATAAAACAGAATATCTCACGGTCATCTTTATTTTAGCCGTACTCTTTATCGTTTTTCGGTCCGTTATAGCACCATTTTTACCACTCATCGCTGTCGGAATTTCATTCTTAACATCTCAAGCGATTGTTGCCTTTCTTGTAAAATGGTTTAATTTTCCAATTTCTAATTTTACACAGATTTTTCTCGTTGCCGTTCTCTTTGGAATAGGAACGGATTACTGTATTTTATTAATCAATCGCTTTAAAGAGGAAATTCCAAAACATGAAACCCTGGATGAAGCAATTGTTCAGACCTTTAAAAATGGTGGAAGGACGGTTTTCTTTAGCAGTCTTGCCGTATTTATCGGATTTGCTTCCATAGGCTTCTCAACGTTTAATATTTACCAATCAGCAGTTGGTGTTGCCGTTGGTATTGCTCTTTTAATTTTATCACTCATCACGATTGTTCCTATTATGATGTCATTGCTTGGAAAAAAACTATTCTGGCCAGTAAAGAATAACCTCGGTCACAGCCAAAGTCGCTTATGGGGGGGAATGGGTCGCTTTGCATTAGCCAGACCATTGATTTCACTTATCATCGTCGCCGTCGTCACCATTCCTTTTTTGCTCACATATCATGGTGATCGCTCGTTTGACTCGGTCGGCGAAATGAGCGATAGCTATAATTCTGTCAAAGGATTCGATCTTATTTCTCATGATTTTAATCCCGGCGAATCCTCGCCAACAACCATTGTCATGAAAAACGATGAAAAAATGGATCAGCAACACTATTTACAAACTATTGAATCGGTGACACGTGAGCTTAAAAAAGTCAATCATGTTGATACTGTTCGCAGTGCAACTCAGCCTCTAGGCAAACCACTTAAGGATTTTCTTGTTCCCGATCAAGCACAAACTCTTAATACAGGGTTGAAGGATGCAAACAATGGGGTTAACAAAATTGCTGGCGGATTAGATAGCGCTAGTCAACAACTAGAAAATTCCGGACCACAGCTCAAGCAAGCAACCACAGGCATCGATAAATTGATCAGCGGAACGCAATCATTAAAATCTGGTGTTGGGCAGCTCCAGGGCGGACTGCAACAGATTCAAAAAGGCATTGATAGCGGTGCGTCAGGAGCAGGTGTTCTTAAACAAAATCTGCAGAAAGCAGTGGCCGGTGCCAAGCAATTACAGCAACAAAACCAAAAGCTCTTAAATGGCTACAGGCAAATGCAAAGTGGCTTGAAGAATATCAGCACCAATTACACTACCATTATTTCAGACCTACGGGCTTCTAAAAACAATTTAGATCAATATGTAGCAAGACATCCCGAAGCAAGAAATGATAGAAATTTCGCACAGGCCTATGACACTCTTAGTCAACTGCTAAACGGTGGGCAAGCTTCACCGACACAGCAATTGAGCGCGGGTCTCAAGCAATTAAACACGACAATGACGCAAGCCAATTCAGGTTTTTCTCAATTGATTGCTCAGCAGGAAAAACTCAATCAAGGTATGCAACAACTAGAAACTGGATTAGAGCAATTGCAAAACGGCTTGAACCAGGCAGCAGCTGGTCAAAACAAGGCGATTTCTAACATCCCTGCGCTCACCAATGGCTTTAACGGTGTCATCAGAGGACAACAGCAATTAAAAGATGGCTTCTCTGGTCTTAATGATCAAATGGATCAACTGGTGGGAGGTCTTAACGATTCTGTTAAAGGATTAAATAAAGTCTCTGGTGGCTTAAATGATGCCAGTGGATTTCTCGGAGAACTTTCGAAGAACAACAGCGCTCTTGGAGGCTTCTATATTCCTAACCAAGCTCTAAAAAGCAAGGATTTTACTGAATCACTTGATAACTATATGTCTCAGGATCGTAAAATTACAAAAATAGATGTTATTTTCAACACCAATCCTTATTCACAAGAATCCTTAAAACAAATTGACCCTATTAAGTCAGCTGTTAAACGCGCCACTAAAGGAACGCCTTTAGAAAATGCCAAGGTGGCTATCGGCGGTGCAACGAGTACCTTTAATGATCTCAGTCATATCTCTGATCACGACTATAACCGAACTGTCATGTTAATGCTTATCGGCATTGGCATCGTCTTGATTTTCTTATTGCGATCGTTGATCATGCCGCTATACATTATTGGTTCGCTCTTCGTCACTTACTATACATCCATGAGTGTTTCGGAAAAGATCTTTGAACACTTCTTTGGCTATAGTGGCATCAACTGGGCAATTCCGTTCTTCAGCTTTGTTCTGCTCATTGCCCTAGGCGTCGATTACAGCATCTTCTTAATGGATCGCTTTAACGAATACAGAGAAATGCCAGTCAGAGAGGCTATTTTACATGCCATGCAAAACATGGGCTCCGTGATTTTATCAGCCGCCATCATACTTGGCGGAACCTTTGCCGCAATGATACCGTCTGGAGTGACCGAATTGATGGAGATCGCTACGACCATTATCACAGGCTTAATTCTTTACAATCTCTTGTTCTTGCCGCTTTTCATTCCAGTGATGGTTCGAATCTTTGGCAAAGCTAATTGGTGGCCATTTATCCGGAAAGAATAGCCTTTATCCCATTAACAACTTTAACCAGACAGATGTCATTTCTGTCTGGTTTTTTCTATGACACACGTATGATCAACACCACTAAGGTTGATGTTTTCTTACATCTTATTATCTCTCCCCCGCCCCCCTCCATTTGAAATTTCCGGCATAAGCTCTAACTTTTTGAAAAAATAGGTTGGCCATCGGTTAATAGACCTTAGCTTTATCGCATATATTTAAGAAAAAACCAGATCCAACATAAAAGCAACTTCGCTTCATTTCCTATCACATCATTGTTCTCAAATGGCGCGCACATCCTGATGATTGCCATACATTTTAATGATATGCTTCAAAATGCCTAGTGTTTGTTCCCCCTCAACAACGACCCATAACCTCTCCTCAGCAGACGTCAAAACAAAAGCAACCAGTTCGGTCATCCTCTCAATGCGACAGATTTTACCATCTTTATATAAATACATGTCATGATCCGATGAGCGACAAATAAAATAAAAGTCAATAAATTTTTCAAATGTAAAATCGCAAATAGGGAAGTTAAAAGAAACGATGTTTCTCATGTTGATTCTGACTCCTTTTTTAATTGTTATCTGTTTCTATTTTGCCATAGAATACAACAATTCTGAACGGGTTGATTTTGTCGAATAGCCACTAGTTTTCATGTATAATGAAGAATTTTTTATAAATCACCCTATCAACTACTTTCTCTCGGTCTTGTCCACCCTCATAACCATAGAGGTCCTATATGGAAAAATCACCTTAAAAATAAAGCGCTTTAAATTATGATCATTGGCATTCGGTGTTGGCATACGGAAAGCGCAGTAGGTTGCTGCAGTGGATTTGGGGCAACTACCACTGATACTTACAATTCCATGTCCTTTGCTGTGTGCTGAACTATCCCTGTCCTTCATAGGACACGCCTCCTTTGATGATGAGATAGAGTAGTCGGGAAACCAGCTTTATCTTATCATTTTCAAGAGGCGTTTTTGATACCACGCTAAAAGCTTTCTTTGGCTTTATATAATGCTCGTCTTTTGCGAATTAGAATCACTAAAATCGGAATCATTGACAAAATTAATCGGCAAGTAAACAGCTACTAAATCCCCATTTTCTTCACCATAGCCTTGATTTCTTTTTGTTGAATTAAATACATCATTTTGTTGAATAGGACCAAAGCTCAAGGTTGCTGAACGTTCCATAACATTCACTTTAAAGCCTAAAACGTTGACTGTCATTGGTGCAAAATTCATAACGTTCCCCCTTCAAAACCGCATACTATTCCAGTTGTAAGCTTGGAATTTTTGACTTTTGTAAAGTGTTAGAATCCCATAAATCACGATCATCCACACCGCTCCGAGAAGTAAAAATCGATTCATCACCAAAATTCTGCCCGAAACCCTGATTCTTTTTTGAGCTATTATTCCAATCCGCTAAAAAATTTTCACCAATATTGACCGCGGACGCATTTTCAAATGAATTAATTTTAAAAAGAAAAATATTAATGGAAATAGAAGGCTTAACCATTGTATCCCCCCTTAATTCACTATATGAACAGCAGTGCGCAGTATGTCAGGAGGTCTGCATCATGGATGTCGATAAACTCAAGCAATGGCTTGAGGTCGCACAAAAATTTCAAGGCAATGACTTTTGGAATGATATTTTTGATGACCAAAAAGAGCATGCTGAAATGAAAATGAATGACGTTAAACAGCCTTTAAAAAAAGAAAAAGCTGACGTTGAACGTCCATTTTATGACCTCTATCGTTCAATGATTGAAATCATTGTTGTGATTGATCTTCCAGGTGTTAGCAAGGAAGATATACAGCTTAAGATCGCTGGCAATCACATCTTGATCAGCGGTCATGCTCGCCGCCCCTATGAAAATGTAGAAGTGATTAAATGCCATCGCCTAAGCGGTCCATTTAAGCAAATCATCTCCTTACCTGCTGATGCAGATAGTTCAAAAGCGATAGCTAAATTCAATCAGGGCTTACTCGAAATCCACATGCCCTTTCATGATATAGAGCAACATGCTATAAACATTGAATGATCGTAGCTGTCAGCGCTCCGAATCAAACCAACAAGCATTATCGTCGCAAATATCTTGATCATAAACAAATGCCTGTGGCATAAGATAGTAGCTTTCATCACTTGATTCTTCCCCAAAGCCTTCATTCTTCTTAGAAGTTGAATATAAGCCCATTTGGGCAGTCTGACTCAGGCTCGTTGTACAGCTTGCACCTGCACTGTTAAATTTCATAAATGCTATATTGATCCTTTTCATTTAATCATCTCCTACCTTGTATTATCCAATATGTATGCTAAAACTTTAGATTCCATACGATTAATGACATGAAATACAATCAAACTAATACACTTTATTGAAGGACAACCAAGAGAAAAGGGATGCTTAAGATGGTTTTGCAGAAACTCATCGATTACTTATTTAGAAATAGTAAAGAATGGAAATCGGCAACACAGCAATTACAATACCAACAGGAAAGTATTCAAAAACTGCAGGAATCGCTTAACACATTAGATCCAAGTTCCAAAGAAAACATCCTGAAATCTCCAACCATTATTGAACATATCCATGTAGATACGGTGATTATTGAACAATACGAGCAAAGCAATAATTTTGGAGCATTGGGGATTAAAACACTTGAAGGACGTCTGAACATTGGAGCTAATTATGGAACCACCGATCCTTTAACAGAAAAACAAAAAAGAGATAAGGCTCGGTTTATAAAAGAAAAAAATAACATAAAAAAACAACCACAACAGCCAAAAACAACCATTCGTTCACGCTCAACTTAATTCACTATTCTTATAGCCGTTCATACGTTACACCAGCCTGCATGCATGATTTCTCCAATAAAACGCTATGGAATGAAATAAAAGTCCTCCCACACATCAAGAATGGCGGATCTACGCCACCCTTTAACACGCTCTATAAAAAAATGAGCCCTACAAGTGTACTCACCATCGTATTCACGGAAAACTTCTTTAATCTCAATGATATACCCGTATCTTTCACCATACATACGATGATTTTATATTTCATTCACTGGATATTTAAGAAAATCCTTAATGATTCTTGCCACTTCTGCAGGTTTTTCCTCTGGTAGCAAGTGCCCTACTTGTTTGAACACCTCTAAACGACCAAAAGGGAGATCCTTAGCAAAGCGTTGCCCGATACGAAGAGGCACAATGCTATCCAACTCTCCCCAAACCAACAGAACGGGTTGAGTAATTTCCTTGATTCGATCAGTGGGCAAATCCCCTTCCCGATGACGCATGATCAGGATTAGTGAGCGATAAAATGCCATGGATTGTAAAGGGTCCAGATAGCCTGTCATCATCTCTTGAGTGATAACTGTCTTATCGTGGACCACCGATGAAAATGTCTTCATAAAGTCCCCTTTATCAAAATATATCTTTAACATTCGACTAAAAAAAGGGAGATAAGACAGCCTAACTAAAAAGCGTTTGACTGGTCCCATATAGCCCGCAGCAGCTAAACCAATGATTTTACTAATGCGTGTACGATCTTGCAACGCAGCCTGCAAGGCAATTTGTCCACCCATTGAATGCCCAATCAAAATGGCCTTTTGAATACCGAACGCTTGCAGGCTATCTAGAACAAGCTGACCATAGCTATGCAATGAATAATGAAAATGCTTAGTCTTATCGCTCTTACCAAATCCAGGAAGATCAATTGCCAACACTGCATAATCTTCTTGTAAATAAGGAATAAGGAAACGAAAGCTAAAGGTGGAGGAAAGATAGCCATGGATCAAGACCAATACGTCCTCTTCTTCAGTTATCGGTCTACCATATTGCTCATAATGAATGTTGATACCATTAATAATGCGCATACACACGATAATAACGCCACCTCATCTTTATTTCTATTGCATAAAGCATAGTGTATGATAATTTTAAGATAATAACGACAAGGAGTGACTTTACAATAAGTCATTTTCATTTAAAAAGGCTTTCAATCACCTTACAACTAATGATATAATGACTCCGTATAATAGACAGTCTATCCTTAGATTGCCGTTGGTAGATCAAAATATGAAAGGAAACACCCTCATGAAAAAACACGATCAAGAGCTCACAATCATTCCTTTTCAAAAAAAATTACTCATGAAACTATATAGCGTTTGGGAACATATTTACCACGTCACTCATCATGTTCAGTTGGAGAACGAACAAGATTTATTGATGTTTCGCAACATAACCTATAAAGGAAAGTCGCTTACTCTCAGTGACGGGACAATACTCGTGAAGGGCGATCAACTTCTAGAGCTTCATTTTAATAACAAATTACTTCTACATACAGCTTTGCAATCAAAAAATGCAGTGCACATGATTACAACAATGCTCCACATGATGAAAGCCACCTTTAGTAGGATGCAGACCTATGTAGATATGCCCAAATATAAAGATGCCAAAGCTCTTTATGGTGTTTCACTGTTCCATAGGGGAGCAAAACAATTTGGCTTTGATATTCTTGATTTACCAACAGGCGGAGCCACTCCCTACCAACGTTTTTATCTACGCATGCTTTTAGCCATTATGCATCCAAGCGGAAGGGATCGCTTAAAATCAAACTCCTCCACCCTGACACCAAAAATCTTAGCCGTGTCCGTCAAGCATTTCAAACAAAACGATCAAGAGCAAGCTTAAACCTCTAAATCCCCATCCCTGTCATTGACTTTGGTCACAACATGTAGCATGTATATAGAAAGTTTCCTTCACAAAAGTTCCATCTTTTTGAGACAACCATAGTCATCAGCATGTTCCTCCGTCACCCCATCAATTGATAACACCTTTCTATACATCCTTAAAAATGTCTTTTAAAAAACATAATAGAAAAAAATAGCTCCTTCACACACATGCCCTCCGAATCTACCATGAACACTTTTATAAACCACCTCTAGATAGGCTGTCTTTCTGATGTTTATTTCAAAAAAACTGGGTCATACTAACACTATCATAATGACACATTGTTAGGGTGTTAACGTTGAAGCATATGAAGACAGTGACCATTCTCAGCTTTTATGTCTTATTAGGTATTTTTTTTGCTTGCCTTTCCTTTCGATGGTTTAGCATCACCTATTTCATTTTAATATGTATGATTTTTTATATCATTGTCGCCCCCTTTTTGATTATTTTTTTTGACCAAATCATAGATGATCCAACTCAAGGTAGAGTACAAAAGGGGAATAAGTCATGAAATGGTTCTCTAAAAGCCAACAAAATCTGAGGGAAAAACAATTACATAATATCTACGCCATGCTCGAAGACTCGGAAGATTACATTTCAAATACGTTTCAATTAAAAAATACGACGATTTATTGTTCGTTCATTCGCACTATGGTGGATGTTCATATCCTGCAACATAATATTCTGACTCCTCTTATTCAACAATCAGACGGCTCAACCCTTGAAGAGTTAAGAACTGTCCTCCCATTTGAAGAGATTATCCTTACAACGGAAAGCCATACGATTAAAGAAAAAATTCTACAGGGCTACGTTCTGATTCAAACTGAAAAAAATGGCAAGCAAGGGCTTGTAGTAAACGCAAGGGTCAACCACAATCGTGATATATCCCATCCAGAAGTGGAATATAGCGTATTGGGACCTAATGAAAGTTTTATCGAATCACTTGATGTCAATATTCATCTCTTGCGCAAGCGATTGCCATTACCAAATTTCAAAGTTAAAGAAACCACTGTAGGAAAATTCACAAAAACACGCACAGCCATTATTTATATTGATGGTATCACAGACGAAGAAACAGTGAACACAGTCATGCAACGGGTAACAGCCATCGACTATGATCAATTCGTTGACGTAGCTGTGATTTTGCAAACGATTGAAGATAATCCTAATTCATCCTTTCCACAACTCTTAGACACCGAGAGACCCGACTTTACCGTTTCTTCATTGCTGGAGGGTAAAGTGGCTGTTTTAATGGATGGCTCTCCTTACGCTGTCATAGGACCCATCTCGTTCATTGAATTTTTCAGAGCATTTGACGATTACGAGCTCAGTTGGTATATTGCCTCTATTATACGTATTATTAGGATGATTTCCATCATCTTTTCCCTATTATCAACACCCTTATATGTGGCCATATTAACCTTTCACTATCAACTGATTCCCAGAAATTTACTAGCTACCCTCATCTCATCGCGCATAGGGATCCCTTTCCCTCCATTGGCCGAAGTTTTATTTATGGAGTTAACTCTAGGCATCCTTCTTGAAGCGGGGATACGCTTACCCTCCAAGATCAGCCAAACCATTGGTATCGTTGGTGGTATTGTTATTGGCACTGCGTCGGTACAAGCAAATTTAACGAGTAATGTTTTACTTATTCTCGTTGCCATGGCTGCTTTAGCATCATTTACCACTCCTAACTATCGGATGAACACCACACTTCGTCTGCTCCGCTTCCCCTTAATACTTTTTGCTGCGCTATGGGGGATGTATGGAATAGCCTGCTGCGCCGGCTTAATTATTGCCCATCTGTTCACACTAGAATCATTAGGAAGACCCTATTTCCATGACATTTTCCCGATAAAAATAAAAAATTTAAAAGATTCCTTTATTCGTTTGCCCCTTTCAAAACAAAAATTACCAGCCAGAATTTTACGTCAACAAGATCCTGCCCGAGCGAATAAAAAATCTGATATTGATGAATAAACACGACAAGGAAGGGGGAGCAGTACATTATGACATTAGAAATTAAAGAAAATAAAAAAGTCTCTCCCTATCTTCTTTATTTTATTATTTATGGCAATGAAATCGGCATAGGGATCATCAATTACCAGCGAGCGATTACCAATAGTGCTGGTTACGATGCCTGGCTGTCGATCCTTATCATGGGTCTTGCCGTTTTCATTGTAATGTGGATGACTACCAAGCTACTTGAAGAGCACCAAGGTGATCTCATCACTATTCACAAGAGTTTATTTGGAAAATGGCTAGGCGGATTTCTATCCTTCCTTCTCTCCCTCTACTTTCTGACCATAACGATTACCGTACTCAATACCTATGTTTTACTCATTCAAGTTTGGGTATTCCCTACCATGTCTTACTGGGAGATTTCCATTTTACTTTCTATTGTAGCTTTTGCTTATATTAATGGCGGATTGCGATCGATTGCCAGCATATCCTTTTTAAGCTTAATTTTCTCTGTCCCTTTAATATTGGCTATGACGGCACCACTAAGTCACTTGCATTTTGACAACCTTCTACCCATTGCTAATCATTCCGTCCCCTCCATTTTCGCAGCAAGTAAAAAGTTGTCCTTGAATTACGAGGGGATTTCCATTTTATTATTAGTCTACCCCTTCATTAAGAAGGCGGGATCTAAAGACTCCAGAAAACAGTGGGTTTTTTACGCCACATCAATGACAACCGTAGGATACCTTGTTCTTTATCTCATTACCATTACCTATTTTAATCCGAATGAAGTGGATAAATATCTTTGGCCAACGATGACTTTATGGAAAATCGTTGATCTTCCCTTTATGCAGCGTTTTGAATATATCGGCATTACCATTTGGATTTTTATTATTCTACCTAATATCTGCCTCTCTTTATGGGGATCTTCACGTATCTTCAAAAGCTTATTTTCAATTAATCAACGGCTTGTGGTGAGTTGCTTTATCATTTTCATTAATCTCACAGGACCCTTCTTTAACAATCAACCCAGATTAGCGATATGGGATAAATATCAATCAATGCTTGGATTATGTGAGATGCTAGTGTATCTTCCATTCCTTTACTTGTACAATCTAGTCTATAAAAAAATGAGGAAAAACCATGCGAAACAGCATTAAACAACTAATGATCATCATTATCCTTATATCTCTCTGTCTAACAGGTTGCGCCAACCCACGCATTATTGATGACGTGCGCCTTGTCCAAGCAATGGGCTACGACTATTATAAAGACCATTTATTATTGGGCACGGTCACATCCCCTATTTTTTTTCAATCAACAGGAAGCGGCATCATACAACCAAAATCCGATGTTATGTCCGTTGTCGTAAAAAAGGCAACTGAAATTGATAATCAACTTGAGTCAAAATCTGAATACCAAATTGAGCCGGGAAAATTGCTCGTCAGCTTGTATAACGACAAGATTGCTACCGATGGTCTTCTTCAGTACGTGGACACCCTCAAAAGAAATCCAAATATTAGCATATTAACCAACCTAGCCGTTACTCAAGGATCTGCCAAGGAAATTCTACAAGGGCACTATGCCAGCAATCCTTTGGTTTCAGAGTATTTAAGCGATCTGTTTAAGAAGCATGCCAATAGCAATTTCCCCCAAACCGATATGCACACCTTTTTATACCAATTTTCGGGAGACGGCATGGACCCCTTCCTCCCTCTTTTAAAAAAGGAAGACAAGCATATCAAAATTCTTGGTATCGCTTTGTTTAAAGGCGACAAATACATTGATTATATTCCCTATTCACAATCCTTTATTTTTAAAATGCTCTATCGATCCTTTAGAAAAGGCACTTACGCACTATCATCAACTGTTTCAAAATATGTATCGATTGAAAATATTTCTTCTAAAATTGACTATCATGTCATTCCCCAGGGAATAAACGGTCGTCACCCTATTGTAGAAATTTCTATAAAGCAAATTGGTTATGTTAAAGAATCTAGCAGTCTTCTTCAAGGAAAATACAGTATGACCAATCTACAAAAAATCCTTGCTAAGAATTTACAAAAAGATGGAATGACGCTTGTTAAACATCTACAAAGACTGCAAACCGATCCTCTAGGTATCGGCTCTCATGTTCGCAGCTTTCAGAGGAACTGGTCTGAAGAAGCTTGGAGAGATTACTATCCCAATGCTGACATTCGTATAAAAGTCAAAGTGACGCTCAAGCACGAAGGAATTATTGATTAATCACCAGATAGGACACCCGCCCTTTTTTTACTTTTACAAGAGATCGACTTCCCAATGCTTAGTCCCATCATATGCTATAGAGAATTAAGTTCAAAGGAGTGATACACATGGCATACGGACCATGGAATTATGGAGCAAACGCAGCATATGGTGGTGGCTATGGTGGAAGTTATAGCTGTGGCTATGGTGGTGGATACGGTGGCGGAGGCTATGGATTCGCCCTCATCGTTGTCCTCTTCATTCTCCTTATCATTGTAGGTACTGCCTACGTTTGGTAACACTACTCATTCATCTGGCGTTCTCCATGAAGTGGCTCATGGAGGACGTTTAAGTTCATGAATTTCTACATTTTGAGATATCTATACATCACACCCTGTGAACACTCACCCATCATCGCAGCTAATGACTGATATCAATGTCAATGGCACTTTATATAAGGAAATCGCCTCTGCATTTTGGAGATTCTATTCCTCAATCACAGATATACCTTTCATCTTCATCTTTTCCCCTTCTCCAAAAAAGGAATAGTAATAGGATTGAACGGACAGACTATTTTTTTATAAAAGGGATTGACGTAAAGTATGTGATGGAGGGGTGTTAAATGACAAAGTGGTTAATGATCATCGCATTAGGTATAAGTGTCATCGGGCACACTGCCACAAGCCTTGCGTACACAGCACCGGACGAAGATAGATTATCAGCAAGTGCCAAGGGCAATCGTATGACAGTGTATCAAGAATTATTAGCAATGAATCCACAAATAAAAAATCCATATGCTATCTCTGTTGGACAAACAAGTCATCTCACACATGTAACAATTTCCACAGATGATCGGGAGCTTTTGGCCCAGCTCGTCCACGCAGAAGCAAGTGGCGAACCATTCAAAGGTAAGGTAAAGGTTGCACAAGTCGTTCTTAACAGAGTGAGAAGCCCACAGTTCCCTAATACGGTAAGACATGTCATCATGCAAAAAGGGCAATTTTCCCCTGTAGCTAACGGTACCATTCATAACACGCCCAATTCTTCTGATTACTTAGCTACCGATACAGCACTCCATAATGAAAAAAGTGGAGACGGATCTCTTTATTTTTTCAATCCAAAAATCTCTACTGATGGTCAATGGTTTTCGTCCTTAGAAACCACAACCGTTATCGGACATCATGTGTTTAAAAAATAAGGCTACATACGATAACATAAAATGTTTTTATAAATTTATTCATCTTTTTAAGAATTTCACAAAAAATATATACATTCCATAGCAAATATTCTAATTTAAAAAATTATGGTATAGTGATCTTATGAATAAAGAGTGGATAAAACCTATTAAAAGAATATCACTTAGAGAGCAAATTTATATGGCACTAAAGCAATCCATTGTTCACTTAAATCTTAAACCAGGGCAGCGACTGAATGATCAAATACTGGCTAAAGAATTTGATGTGAGTCGCACACCTGTTCGCGAAGCACTAAAACGCCTTGAAGATGAAGGGTTAGTGGAAACATTCCCAGGAGCAGTCACGCGAGTAACCGACATCAATGAAAAGGGAGCCATACAATTACTACAAGTTGTTGGCACTCTCCACACACTGGCGTTGAAGCTCGCCTTTACTCGCCTAGACACTGAGATCGTGGATCATTTAATCTACTATAATGAGCATCTATACACAAGCTTAATGAATCATCAACCAGAAAAGGCGATTGAAGCGGATACACACTTTCACAATATTATTTTACAAGCCGCAGAAAATCCAGAAATTCATATCGCCTTAGAGCGCATGATCCCAAAGGTTCGTCGTTTAGAACTTCTAAAATTCCAATCCATGCATAGCTTACTCTCCGTCAAGCAACACACCTCCATCATACAAGCTATTAAAAATCAGGAAAAGGGCAAATCTCTCCAGTTGATGGAAGAAAATTGGCTTAGCTTAGGTGGTCTCCTTTTGAATCAAAAGTAAGTAAAATAACTAAAAAATTCCAACGACGCACAGGAAGTTCTAGCTTCGGCATTGGCACACGGATGTGCCGGGTTTAGTCGAAGTTCCTTTATGGAACGCTAAAATGAGAAATGGAATCAAAACAGACAGGATCAAAAATCGCAAGCCCCTGATTTTTTCTGTATCATTCATTCTCTTAGTCGACTTTCTTGCCTAACCTCAAGGAAGTAGGCATGTTCTAAACCGCCGAACAACGAGCACTAACGGAAAAGGCTTCGGACCATGCCCCTATTCTCCTCCCTTGCTTAAAAGCTGTTTAGGTCCTGAAATCGGTAACAATATATTGAAGGTCGTCCCTGTACGACCAGTTATAAATTCCATTTTCCCTTCATGGTTTTCAATAATCTTATGACAAATACTTAAACCTAGACCTGTCCCTCCAGATTTGGTTGTCTGAAAAGGCTCTCCGAAATGCGCGATGATGTCTTTCGGAATTCCCTCTCCCTGATCACTGATTTCCACCTGAATATTGCTCGCTTGCCTTGTGGCCCGAATGGTAATATGACCTCCTGAAGGCATTGCCTCAATGGCATTTTTTAAAAGATTCAAGAATACTTGTTTGATTTGATCTTCATCACAGATAAGTGGCGGAAGATGAGATAAGTATGTCGTAAATATCGTGATATTACTGTTTATAGATTGCATTTCAATCAGTTGCAAAACATGGTTACAAAGAGACGAAACCTCCACATGTGACAATGTTAATTTTTTGGGTTTGCCCAAAATAAGCAATTCACTCAGAATGGCTTCCATCCGATCGAGCTCATCACTGATCACACGGAGGTACCCTTTTTGTTCTACATTAATATGCGTATCATCAAGCAACTGTATAAATCCTTTAATAGAAGTTAAAGGATTTCTCACTTCATGAGCAATACCCATTGCCATTTGAGCTGACAAATAAACTTTATCCGATGTTGTCACTCCTTCGTTGGAGTTAAAAAGAGTACTATCTTGGATCTGAAACAAAATTTTCTCCCCGAACAGTGAACAAACTTCAATGTGATACCGTCGAATCATCGTCCCGTTCTGCTTCACCTTATAATCCTGACTGATTCCTTTTTGTGCCTGACACATAAGCTCCGTGCGAAATTTCGCTTCAATTCCAATAGAAGCGAGTAAATCCATGATATTTTGTCGATAGATATCTTGATCAATTATTTGAAACACGCTTAAGATTTCAGAATTATAAATCATTACATTCCCATCTAAGTCTAGCACTGCCATACCAATATGTGTCCCTTCAAACGCCCACTTATACAACTTTCCTCTCAAGTGCTTATCTATCATTGTATACCTCCCAGAAGAGACTACCACGTCACTGTTTTACTCAATATTTCCCTTTTTTTTAGTATATTTTACTATAATTGTAATTTTATCTATTTCAATAGTCAATCTATTTTTTACATTATTGATAAAATTTGCATTTAAATAGCATATTTTCTTTTCCTTTTTTACAGACTATTTTTAAGCTATACTAAAGGTTAAATACGTATTTTTAACTGGAAGGTGTTACATATGAAATCTTTGGTTTTAGCAGAAAAGCCCAGCGTGGCTCGTGAAATTGCCCGAGTGCTTGACTGTAAACAAAAACACCAACATTACATTGAAGGAAGCCACCACATAATCACATGGGCATTAGGTCACTTAATTGAACTCAAGATGCCTGAAGATTATGATCCATCCTATCGTACATGGAAGATGGAGGATCTCCCCATTCTGCCTAATCACATGGGATTAAAAGTCATCTCTAAGACTCGCCCCCAATTTCACGCAATTGAGCAATTAGCAAAGCGCAGGGATATCAAGGAGCTCATTATCGCAACAGATGCTGGTCGTGAAGGTGAACTGGTTGCTCGTTGGATCATTGAAAAAATACATTGGAAAAAACCCATTCAGAGATTATGGATTTCCTCACAAACCGATGGTGCCATCCACACAGGCTTTAAACAGCTCAAACCAAGCCAGAACTACGACAAGCTTTATGCATCCGCAGTTTGTCGTGCTGAAGCTGATTGGATGATTGGATTAAATGTCACTCGAGCCTTGACTACAAAGTATAATGATCCTCTCTCAGCTGGACGTGTTCAAACTCCTACTTTAGCCATGATATTAGAACAGGAACAGCACATCCAAAGGTTCAATCCCAAAGAATACTGGAAAATCACTGCAATGATAGGCTCATTGAAAACCGAGTGGCATAATAATAAAGGAGAAAAACGAATTTTCAACGAAGATAGAGCGCAAACAATTTTAGAGAAAATCAAAGACAAGCAAGCAATTATTCAGTCTGTGACAAAAAAAGAAAAGCAGGAAAATCAACCTCTCCCTTATGATTTGACCGGGTTACAACAGGATGCAAACAAACGCTTTGGATTTTCGGCGAAACGCACACTTAATCTTTTACAAACCCTTTATGAGCGCTATAAATTAGTCACTTACCCACGCACAGATTCTCGCTACTTAACCCAGGATATGGAGGCGACAATGCTCGAACGCTTAAAAAGCATCTCCTCTGCTTATAAAGCTGACGTTGCTCCCGCTCTAAAATCAAAGGGGAAAGTATTGGCAAATAAGGTCTTTAATAATAGTAAAGTCACTGATCACCATGCCATTATTCCAACTGAAGAAACATTGTTCATCAATGATTTAGCCAGTGATGAACGCAAAATTTACGATCTCATTGTCCGAAGATTTTTAGCACTTTTCTATTCTGCTTACCGTTATGAAACCGTGCAAACCACCTTTACAGTCGAAGGGGAAATCTTTCTAGCACACGATACCTTCATTAAAGATCCCGGCTTCAAAACAGTCGTGGAAAAGAGTCAAAGCATGATAAAGCAATCATCACTATCTCTACATAAAGGGAGCGTATTTCCAGTAAAAGCAGCACAGGTGGAAAAGAAACTCACTGAACCACCTCAACGACTCAGCGAAGCTGACCTTTTAGAAAAAATGGAAAAATATAGCCTAGGAACACCCGCAACACGCGCAGATATCATCGAAAAGTTACTTCAATCCCAATCGATTGACCGACAAAACGGTCGCCTCTTTCCTACACCTAAAGGTAAACAGCTCATAGAGCTCGTCAACGATGATCTTAAATCACCCGAGCTAACCTCTCAATGGGAAAAACAATTAGAGGATATTGCTAAAGGAAATGGTAATCCACAAGCTTTTAAGAAGAACATTCGCACAAGAGCCGAATTTCTAGTGTCTGAAATTAAGCAAAGTGAACAGTCCTATAAAGCGCATAATATCACAGGATCTAAATGCCCTGAATGCAGTTCCTTTCTCAAAGAAATTAAAGGAAAAGACGGCAAAATACTCATATGCTCTAGCCAAGAGTGTCATTATAGAAGACGAAAGGAGCCCAAGCTTTCCCAAAAACGTTGTTCGCAATGCCATAAAAGAATGGAAATCCACAACGGGCAGGCAGGTCTTTATTTTCAATGTAAACACTGTAATAACGTAGAAAAAGCTGACGATAAAAAGAAAAAAATATCAAAACGTGAAGAACGTCAACTTCTAAATAAATATAATAAAAAAGACGAGCTCTTTAACAACCCGCTTGCAGATGCCCTAAAATCTGCACTAAAAGAATCAAGTGACAAATAATCATAATAAAGCATTTATAAATGCAAACATCCGCTTTTTCCATGATGCCATTGAATGAAGAGCCAATTGTCCACGAAGTTGCTGAGACAAACCCCAGTCATTAAAAAAGAGTGATACTCACCAGAACATTTTGGTAGGTACCACTCTTTTTTTCGACGCACAGGATATGCTAGCTTCGACGTCGGTACACGGATGTACCGGGAATAGGCTTCCCAAGTGAGTCTTCAGACACATGCTGTCCCGTAGGAGTCTCGCCTCTTTCGCTCCCATCCACTTAAACTTGAATGTTAACGATGTTTTTACGACAGTGAACTTAAAAAAAGTACACCGTCTCCATGCCTCATAAATGATTAAAATCAGCCATTAAAAAAGATTCCAGCTGGCTTTAAAAAACCCATAATCCATCCCTGAAAACGGGCTCTTTTTCACCACTAGCTGTAATACCATCAATATCAAGCTGAGCTGATCCCATCATAAAATCGACATGTACCAAGCTTTTATTCACACCATGAGCATCAAGCTCTTCACGCGTCATGTTAATCCCATTTTCCAAGCACTTAGGATAGGCTTTGCCAATGGCAAGATGACATGAAGCATTCTCATCATACAGCGTATTAAAGAAGATCAAGCCCGATTGCGCAATCGGCGAATTATTAGGAACTAAAGCGACCTCACCTAAATAATGAGAGCCTTCATCTGTATCGACGAGATGTTGTAGAATTTCAGAGCCCTTTTCAGCATTGCTTTCAATGATGCGACCGTCCTGAAATGTGAGCGACAGTTTTTCAATCAATGTCCCGCTATAATTCAGAGGCATTGTACTTGTCACTGTCCCGTTAACACCCGTCTTCAATGGCAATGTAAACACCTCTTCTGTCGGGATATTTGGAAAGAAGCTTGTTCCCTTGATATTATCAGCTGACCCACCAGCCCATTGATATCCCTTTGGAAATTCAATCATGAGATCAGTCCCTGGAGCTTTATAATGCAATTTATGGTATTTTTTAGCATTCAAATAATTTAATTTTTCATCCAATGTTTTTTGATGATCCTTCCAAGCTTGAATAGGATCTTCACGATCAGCACGGGTCATTTTAAACAAGATTTCCCAAAGCCTTTGTATAGCGGTGTTTACTTCTAGATCAGGAAAAAGCTTTTTTGCCCACGCTTCTGAAGGAATCATGAGAATGGACCAGCTCACTTTATCTGACATTCGGTAATCCCTATATGACTCCAATGCTTTCGATACTGTTTTATTATTTTGTGCAATTCTTTCTGGGTCAATAGCATTAAGGAGATCAAGCTCAGGTGACCTGAGATCAAGAAATGCCGCACCTCTTTCTGCCAATCGTTCAAGACCCTCCACTTCCCATTCAGGATAGCTTTGAAAAACCTCGTCAGGCGCATATGTATAACGTGTCAGGGTTAAATCATCATCTATCCAGCGAAAATGCACCTCTTTTGCCCCGGCTTGATAAGCCTTTTTAGCAACCATTCTTACAAAACCAGCTGCGGGAATATGGGCGTTAATAACCAATTCCTGTCCACTTTGAATATTTACGCCTACCTTAACAGCCAATTCCGCATAAGACTCTAAATTTTCCTTAAATGAGCCCATAACATATCCCTCCCATATCCTTTTAGTTTACCACTATCATTCTTTCATTTCATTAAATAATAAATAAATCTTGAATTTTCACATACATAAAAGTGCAAGCATTGATGGAAATTAAAATGTAGCTAATCTTTACTTTTTTGTTGACAAGCTTTTTTTTGTTCACTATAGTAAAACTGCACTATTCAACTGGGAATTATGCGTTTATGAAATTTTCATTTGCGTAGTCAGTCAAACAAATCATTTCGGAGGTACAACATGCGTAAATATTTAGGTTTTATTAGTATTTTATTGGCTCTTTTTCTCGTCATGGCTGGATGCGGGAATAACAATAGTAACAGCAGTTCAAAACAAGATTTACTTCAACAGATTAAGGACAGAGGCACGCTTAAAATTGGTACTGAAGGTACCTATGCACCGTTTACCTATCACGACAAAAATGGTAAGCTTACTGGATTTGATGTCGACATTGCCAGAGAAGTGGCTAAGAGACTAGGCGTAAAGGCTGATTTCGTTGAAACAAAATGGGATGGCATGATCGCCGGTTTAGACTCTAAGCGTTTTGATAGTGTATTTAATGAAGTCGCTGCTACACCTGATCGAAAAGTAAAGTATGATTTCAGTACACCCTATATCGTCTCAAAAGCTGTCCTTATCGTCAGAAAAGATAATAACACTATAAAAAGTTTCGCTGACCTAAAGGGGAAGAGGTCCGCTCAAAGCTTGACGAGTAATCTGTCAAAAATCGCTAAAAAAAATGGCGCGAATATCGTCTCAACAGATGGCTTTAACCAATCCGTTGATCTATTAAAATCTGGTCGTGCTGATGCAACGGTTAACGACAGCCTTTCTTTCTTAGATTTGCAAAGGCAACAGCCTAATATTCCATTGAAGGTTGTCGCTGAGCAAAGCAATGGTTCAGCTAGCGAAGTCATGATGCGTAAAGGAAATAAGGATTTGGTAAAAGCAATCGATAAAGCCTTGGCTGACATGAAAAAGGATGGTACGTACCTCAAAATTTCTAAAAAATACTTCAATACAGATGTATCAAAGTAGGATTTATAAACCATGAATGATCACGCTGAAAGACTTTATCATATATTTATTGAATCCTTTCTACCTCTACTAAAAGCAGGGGTAGCTTTTACCATTCCTTTAACATTAATTTCTTTTGTAGTTGGGTTAATCATCGCCTTTCTCACAGCACTCATTCGCATTTCTCCCTTGACACCATTAAGAGGCATCGCCCGCTTTTATATTTGGATATTCAGAGGTACACCCCTGATTGTGCAATTATTTATTATCTTTTATGGACTGCCGAGTATCGGTTTGACGCTTCCACCTTTTACAGCCGCTGTCATTGGGTTTTCATTAAGCGTTGGCGCTTATGGGTCAGAAATCATCCGTGCAGCCATATTATCGATCTCCCAAGGACAATGGGAGGCTGCCTATTCCATAGGCATGACGAAGGCACAGGCGTTAAGGCGCATCATTATACCTCAGGCGTTAAAAGTATCTGTTCCACCTTTATCCAACTCCTTTATCAGCTTAATAAAGGATACATCGCTTGCCGCTAGCATCACGGTAACCGAAATGTTTCAAAAGGCTCAAGAAATTACAGCACGATATTATGAACCTATGCTGCTCTATTGTGAGGTTGCATTGATTTATCTCATTTTTAGCACCGTACTTTCTCATTTTCAAAATCGACTTGAGCATTATTTCAATTCAAAATCTACAAATAAAGGAAGCTTATTATGATTGAAGCCAGAGACATACAAAAATCCTTCGGAGATCACCATGTCCTCAAGGGTCTTGATCTAACTGTAGAAACAGGACAAGTCACTGTTATCATCGGTCCTTCAGGATCAGGGAAGACCACTTTATTGCGATGCATGAATCTATTAGAAATACCAACAAATGGGATGTTACGCATAGGAGACACTTCTCTGACCTTTCAGGAAAATGTCTCTCTAAAGCAAAAAGATATGCTTGCCCTACGAAGAAAGTCAGGAATGGTTTTCCAAGCTTATAACCTCTTCCCACATATGACAGTCTTACAAAACATCATGGAAGGGCCCGTCATTGTTCAGAAACAAGACAAGGAACAGGCAAAAAAAATGGCCCTTCAATTATTGGAAAAAGTTGGACTATCTGATAAGGCACATGCCTATCCTGATCAGCTGTCTGGTGGTCAACAACAACGTGTTGGCATCGCTCGAGCAATGGCTGTGAATCCTGAAGTTTTGTTATTTGATGAACCCACTTCAGCTCTCGATCCTGAACTCGTCGGAGAAGTATTAAAAGTAATGAAAGAGCTCGCTGTAGAAGGGATGACCATGGCGGTCGTCACTCATGAAATGACATTTGCTGAAGAGGTAGCAGATCAGGTGGTCTTATTGGACCAAGGGCAAATTTTAGAGCAAGGCGAGCCATCAGAGCTTTTTAATCATCCTAAACACGACCGCACACACGCCTTTTTATCCAGATTGAATAACCCTATTTAATCACTCCTTATTGAAAATGTTCCACAAAATAAATGTTTGAAGACGTCCTCTTATGTATAGTATATGACATTGGTTCCTTAAATTTTTTTGAAATGAAACACCAAAAGTTGCATACAATAAAAAAGTGATCGCAGGATGGGGCACCTACGATCAACCGTTAAGAACTTCCCAAGGAATCAAGCACAATAAGCGTTCGCAGACATAGGAGCATAGCAAACGTTTCTTCCAATAGACCGTCTCTGTCAATGCACGGTCTATTTTCTTTTGTCCAATAAAGTAGTGACCAACATCCCAAAATTGAGCATGATCATCAACGTTTCGAATACGGACATTTGAAGCACCCCCTAACAGGAATGCACTTGACCTCAGAAGGCTCCTACCGTCAGTCCATTATATCAAATTTTTCCCACAAAAGAACGAATATTCCTATTATTACAACAATTAGTTCTAAATTACCATTTCTTATAGGTATATTCTCTTATATTTCATTTTATGACTACTATCTGTTCGTGAAGCTCTCTTTCCCTCAATCATTTTTATTTATTAGGTTTAATTTTTCTGATCTCTTCAACATAGCACTCAATCTTCTCATCACACGATACATAGTAAAAAGGTAATCATCGTGGACATATGGTAGTAATTAAACACTGATTTCAAACGAATAGCCTAAATAAAAAACACTTTTTCACCATGCTAAACATCAAAATGGAGTACATAAAAACCTATCGGTAAAACGACAGGTTACAGCTGCTAAACGCCTCTTTTATTTCCCCATAAAAGAGTGTGTAGTTGTGGAAGAACACGGACATGATTCATTTCCTCACTAGCGATGGTTTTATCGACCAACCATTCGTACTTCTCTAATAAGTGCTGGGTCAACGCAACAGTATCAGTTGAGGTAATAGCATCATTACCAACTTGAAGAAAAAATGGCACATCCTTATAACGCTCATGAATATCCACGGCAAACTTAAAATCAGCATCATCAAATACAACCACTTTTAAACTCCTATTTTTTTGTGGTTTACTTTGTTCAATAATTTGATCCAAAACATTAAAATTCGTCTTCATACCCGAGCTTGGAGGTTTGGGAGATAACGTTAAATCATCAATATGAAGCATCCACATCTGCCATCTAGACCCTTGAGTTTCAAGGGCTATTTGGATTCCTTTCTTTCTTAGGAGCTGTACAAGCTCACCGATGGTGGACAACAGAGCAGGGTTACCCCCTGAGATCGTGACATGATCAAAGCGATCATCACCTATCGCAACAAGTTGATCCCATATCTCATCTGCCGTCATCCTTTGAATATCAGCTTTAGCAGAGCCATCCCAAGTAAAGGCAGAGTCGCACCATGAACAGCGATAATCACAACCAGCGGTCCGCACAAACATCGTTTTGCGACCAACAACCATTCCTTCCCCTTGAATAGTAGGTCCAAAAATTTCAAGGACAGGTATACTACTCATCCTCCATACACTCCCTTGTCACTTCAGCAAAACTTGTTGACGTCTCGTAAAGGCGAACACTCTCTATCCTTAGATCACTCTGATCTCTCACTCTAGCCTCCAAAGCCTTTTGCCATTGTTCGTAAAGCCAAACCACTATATTCTCTGCCGTCGTATTCATATTGGGCAATGTTTCATTTAAATACTGATGATCCAAATAGATTTCAATTTTCGATTTCCAGATTGCTTTTAACTCAGAAAAATCAATGACTAGTCCAAGATCATTCAAATAGCCACTAACAGTTAGCGTCACTCGATATGTATGACCATGCAAATTTTTGCATTTCCCTTCATAACAATGCAGATGATGAGAGGCATCAAAGGTAAACGACTTGCTGATTGTGACACGCTTATTATGATATTTCAATTCACTTTTCTGAATATCATGATCTATTTTTTGTAAATTTTCTACAATATGAAACGCCATTATTTCCCCACCTTTTCTCGCATTTTTAAATATCTTTTTAAACCACCATTGCGAAGTTTACAAGCTGGACACTTCCCACAGCCATCAGCAATAATACCATTATAGCAAGTCAATGTTTTATACCTAACAAAGTTCAGTGCCCCAAGCTGATCTGCTAATTCCCAAGTTTGCGCTTTATCTAACCACATGAGTGGCGTATGGATAACAAAGGATTTGTCCATTGACAAATTCAATGTGACATTCAAAGCTTTTACAAAAGCATCACGACAATCCGGATAACCGCTAAAATCCGTTTCGCATACACCCGTGATAATATGCTTTGCCCCAATCTGATGTGCTAATATACCAGCAAATGATAGAAAAACAAGGTTTCTTCCAGGAACAAAGGTTGATGGCAACTCACCCTCTTCGCCTTCTTGTACAGCAATATCATCACGAGTTAACGCGCTTGGTGCTAGCTGGTTTAATAAGGACAGATCTAATATATGATGTTTGACACCAAGTTCTTTGGCAATATTAGTGGCGCATTCAATTTCTAAGCTGTGCCTCTGATTATAGTTAAAGGTCACCGCCTCCACTTCCTCAAAGCGCTCCTTAGCCCAAAATAAACAGGTTGTACTATCTTGCCCCCCGCTAAACACCACTACTGCTTTTTCATTCTTCATCGTCTATTAAACTCCTTTAATTCACCTTTTTAAAACCAGAAAAATGATACACGAAAACCATGTCATGTATACAAAAAATCAAAAAAACAACACCCTAAGAAAAGGGTGCTGCACCTTCTTAGTTTTTTAAAGAGGGTAGCTAGAACCTCTGTCAAATGCAACCATTCGGATTTGCATCCCATTAAATTTTCATAATATCCGTGGATCATCATCCTAGCAAAATAAAAAAATACGACACTATGTCTTCACAATAACATAATTCATTTAAAGTTTAAACTCCAGTGATCTTTGACATCATACAGATACATTTTATCCAGTTGAATCATATACCTGAAGAGTATTCACATCCGAACAGACTAAAAAAATAGAAGCGCTTGTCCTAGGTGGAATGGACTCACTTCTATTTTTGTGATAGTACATTGATTATCTGTGAAATATCTTTTCTGTCATTGTATGATTTGCTACGACTTGTCTATTCACCTCATAGCCTATTCCCGGCCTCTCAGATACCCGTATCTGACCATGCACCACCATGACCTCAGGATCAATAATATCTTCATACCAATAATGAGAAGACCCCGCCGTATCTCCCGGCAACGTAAATTGTGACAGAGTTGTCACAGCGATATTATGCGCTCGCCCTACACCGGCTTCGAGCATGCCTCCACACCAGACAACAACGCCATGTCGCCTACAAAAATCATGTATTCGCTTGGCTTCGGTTAAACCACCCACACGACCTATCTTGATATTGATCACTTGACAGCTTCCTAGCTCAAGCGCATGGCGAACATCATCCAAAGAATGTATGCTTTCATCAAGGCAAATTGGCGTTTTTAACTGTTTTTGTAGACGAGCATGATCAATGAGGTCATCATGAGCCAATGGCTGCTCAATCATCATCAGCTGAAACTGATCAAACTGCTGCAAATGCCATATATCCTCTAACGTATATGCTGAATTAGCATCAACCATCATAGAAAGCGTCGGGAATGCCTGACGAATAGCATCTACATAATCGATATCTTGACCTGGCTTCACTTTAAATTTGAATCGCTTATAGCCCAGCTTCAGCTTTTCTTCAATTTGCTTTTTCAGCTTCGAAAAAGAGTCTTGCAAGCCCATGCTTATGCCAACATCAATGACCGTTTTATTGCCTCCTAAAGCTTTGGCAAGCGAGATTCCCTGTTTTTTAGCAAATAAATCCCACACCGCCCCTTCAAGTGCAGCTTTAGCCATATTATTTCGACGAATAGGGGCAAACAAATGACTCACTCGATCTGGATGCTCAATATCTGTTTCAAACACTATGGGGATAAGCACATCTTCTAACATATGCTCGGTTGTCTTTACCGTTTCTTCAGTATACCATGGGTAATCCATAGCGACAGATTCTCCCCAGCCACTCTGACCCGATTGATCAATCGCTTCGACCAATAAAAACTCTTTATCCTGCATCGCACCATAGCTTGTGACAAACGGTTGTTTCATCCGCATCTTCAATTTTCGCACAATAATTTTTTCAAGACGGATGGCTCTCAACACTTCGATATCCTCCCTAGATCGTTACTGCCTATTATTATAGCCGAATCGTTCATTCATTGCTTAATATAATAGACAAACCTTACTTGCAACGACCTTAAGCAGATGCTTTTATCGGTTGATACCTTGACTTAAATGCAGACCAACCTATAGCTAAAAAGTAACAAAGAGCTTCAAAAGCCGTGATATAAAAGCTAACAGGTGCACTGGTGAAGTAGCTCAGCGTTAGTCCAACCCAAACGCCAACAACTGCCAATATAGCCGAAACGACAATCATCATGAAAACAGATTGGGTAACATGTCGTGCAACTGCGGCAGGGATTGTCATAAGTGCAAAAACAAGCAATGCACCAACAATTTGCACAGCCTCCGCTACACCAACCGACAATAATAATAGAAAGGCTACAGAAATAAAGCGAATGGGTAGACCAGCAGCCTGTGCGCCTGCGGGATCAAAAGAATCAAACTTGAGCATTTTATAACCAACCGTGAGCAAACATAATAAAACAATGGTCAGAATTACGATGACCCAAACATCCCTCAGGCTAATACCAACGACACTTCCAAACAATATCGTTGATGTAAAGCTCCCCGATTGCGTGGACAAAGATAAGAATAAAATGCCTAACCCCAAAAACACACTGAGGATGACACTGATAGAAGCTTCTCTTCTA
>Ga0154003_1000021_pt1 | contig 52433 bp, 46 predicted proteins | sample TSFL087MetaG_FD_104679 | JGI IMG/M metagenome (GOLD analysis project Ga0154003, IMG submission 104679) | Attine ant fungus gardens microbial communities from Florida, USA - TSFL087 MetaG | ecosystem: Host-associated > Fungi > Mycelium > Unclassified | place: USA: Florida, Lake Talquin State...
CTCATAAGAGGCCTTGTGAGCGAGAGCAGCTCCAGCCACAATATCACCAATAGCGTAAATACCCTTTACATTGGTTTGTCCTTGCTTATTAACTTTAATCAAGTTACGCTCAGTCATTTCAACGCCAGCAAGATCAAGTCCAAGCTCAGCGGTATTAGGACGACGTCCGACTGTGACAAGAACATAATCTGCTTCAAAGGTTTCTGCTTTTCCTTTGATTTCTGCAGTGACCTTAACACCATCAGCAGATTCTTCGACACCTTTGGCCAGAGCCTCTGTGTGAATATCAACATTTTTCTTCTTAAGTCGTTTTTTAACGAGCTGGCTCATTTTCTTTTCAAAGCCTGGAAGAATAGTATCTGAACCCTCAAGGATTGTAATTTCTGTACCAAATCCAGCGAAGGCATTGCTCAATTCAACGCCAATGTATCCCCCACCGATAACAACCAGCTTTTTAGGTGCTTCTGTCAGAGCTAGAGCACCTGTGGAAGAAAGCACGCGATCTGACCACTTAAAGGTTGGGATCTCAATTGGGCTGGAACCCGTAGCAATAATACAGTTTTTAAATTTCAAGCGTTTTGAACCATACCCATGGTTAACACGAATTTCATCTTCTGCAACAAATAAGGCTTCGCCTTCTTCAATTTCCACTTTGTTAGCCTTCAAAAGCGCCTCAACACCGCCGGTTAATTTATTAACAACTGAACTCTTCCACTCTTGAACTTTGCCAAAATCAAGCGTCACATTTTCAGCCTTGATTCCAAGCTCTTCAGATTCCTTAGCATGCTCATAACGGTGACTTACTGAAATTAAGGCTTTAGAAGGAATACAACCCACATTAAGACAAACGCCACCAAAGTATTCTTTTTCAACGATAGTAACCTTTTGTCCTAGCTGTGCTGCACGAATCGCCGCAACATAACCACCAGGACCCGCTCCAATGACAACCGTATCGACTTCAGTTGTAAATTCACCTACTACCATACTCTACCCCTCCATGATTAAGCGTTGTGGATCATTTAACAGACGCTTGATTTTATTTAATGCGTTTTGGGCTGTTGCACCATCAACGAGACGATGGTCAAAGCTCAAAGAAAGTGCAAGAACTGGTGCAGCGACAACCTCTCCATCGCGAACAATTGCTTTATCTGCGATACGTCCAATACCTAGAATAGCAACCTCTGGATGGTTAATTACTGGGGTAAACCATTGTCCTCCAGCAGAACCAATATTAGTAATTGTAGATGTACCACCTGACATTTCTGAAACAGCCAATTTACCTTCACGCGCTTTTGTAGCATACTCAGCAATTTCACTTGCCATTTGGTACATTGACTTACGATCTGCCTCTTTAACGACTGGAACAACTAAACCAGCCTCTGTATCGGTTGCAATGCCAATATTATAATAATGTTTATAAACAATTTCTTCATTTTCATCATCTATTGACGCATTAAGTGTTGGATATTCACGTAAGGTAGAAACAAAAGCTTTAACAATATAAGGAAGATAAGTAAGCTTATAGCCTTGATCTGCCGCTTCTTGCTTAAATGTTTTACGATGTTCCACCATCTTCGTCACATCAACTTCATCCATTAATGTAACATGTGGGGCTGTGTACACAGAACGAACCATAGCCTGAGAAATAGCTTTGCGAATACCACGAATTTTCTCACGTGTTTCTCCGCCCATGACAACAGGTGCTGTCGTCGTAGTCGTTGCCTCACTAGCCTGAGCTGATGGTTCTTCTTCTTGAATAACAGGAGTCACACTGCCACCAGATAGGAAGCTATCGATATCAGCCTTTACGATTCGACCATTTTTACCACTGCCTGCAACCTCGCTAATATTCACACTGTTTTCACGTGCATATTTACGAACAGACGGCATAGCGATCACACGTCCAGATACTACATCGTTAGTTGCTATTGTCGGACTTTCTTGTTGTATTTCTTGCTCTTGCTTAGGCTCTTCTTTAATATCAGCAGCATCTTCTCCGCCTTCATCTTCATAGCCTTCCGCTTCGATGGTCACTAGAACATCACCAACCACCGCCGTCTCACCTTCGTTGACACGCAATTCTTTGATTATGCCATCAATAGGAGAAGGAATTTCCACAACCGCTTTAACGTTTTGCACTTCTGCAAGCACATCGTCTTCTTTGACTTCATCTCCAGGTTTGACAAACCATGTAACGATTTCGCCTTCGTGAATACCTTCACCTATATCAGGTAACTTAAACTGAAAGGCCATTGTCCCATCAGCCTCCTTTTAACAATTTTATACAGACTATTTCAAGAAGGAATGTGGGAATGCTTCCTTCGTCTTACCAATCCTGTCCCATAAGTTCTACTTTCTGAACTCAAATTGACATTTTTAAATTAGAATTGAACGATTTCTTTCACCTTTTCAACAATATCCTTATCATTTGGCAACCAAACTTCTTCAGCAGCGGCATAAGGAAAGACCGTATCTGGCGCAGTCACACGACCAACCGGTGCTTCGAGATCAAGAATCGCACGATCATTAATTTCAGCAACAACATTTGCTGCAATACCTGCTTGCTTTTGAGCTTCCTGTACAACAACTACACGATTGGTTTTCTTAATGGATTCAACAATGGTATCCACATCAATTGGGCTCACTGTACGCAAATCGATAACTTCAGCATTGATGCCTTCTTCAGCTAGCGTATCAGCCGCTTTTAATGACGTTTGGACCATCGCACCATAAGTAATAATAGTGACATCAGTACCTTCTCGAACAACATTTGCTTTGCCGATTTCGACCGTATATTCTCCCTCTGGAACTTCATCTCGGAAAGAGAAGTACAACTTCATGTGCTCTAAGAAAATAACAGGATCATTATCCTTAATCGCTGAGATCAACAACCCCTTTGCATCACGTGGATTGGATGGAATAACCACCTTCAAGCCAGGAGATTGGGCAAATAATCCTTCAAGACTATCAGCATGAAGCTCTGGAGTTTTAACACCACCACCAAAGGGAGCCCGTACAACAACAGGAGCACCATGCTTGCCGCCAGAGCGATACCGAAGTCGCGCAATCTGTGAAACGACAGCATCCATCGCTTCAAAAACAAAACCAAAAAATTGAATTTCCATTACTGGACGAAAATTGTTAATCGTTAATCCTAATGCCAATCCACCAATACCAGATTCAGCTAGCGGGGTATCGAAGACACGGTCTTCACCAAATTCAGCTTGTAAACCTTCTGTTATACGGTAAACACCACCATTTTGACCTACGTCTTCCCCAAAAACAACGACATCGTCATCATTTTTCAACTGTGTGCGTAAGGCATCAGTAATCGCTTGAGCCATCGTCATTTGCGCCATGATTTACTTCGACTCCTTCTCACGATATTCTTCCAGTTGTTCACGAAGATTGTTTGGAAGCTGTTCGTTCATAATATTAATAAGATCAGAAACCTTTTGATTCGGTATTTGATCTGCTTCTTTTATTGATGCTTTAATATCATCCTTCGCCTGTTCAACTGTTTTTTCCTCTTCATCCTCAGACCAAAGGTTTTTTCCGTTCAAATATTTGCGAAAACGAATGAGTGGATCTTTCAAATCCCATTCATTATCCAATTCTGTCGTACGATAACGCGTAGGGTCATCACCTGCCATCGTATGAGGTCCATAACGATAGGTCAAGGTTTCAATGAGCGTTGGACCTTCTCCAGCTATAGCGTTTTCACGAGCTGTTTGCGTTGCAACATAGACAGCTAATGGATCCATTCCGTCGACTTGAATACCATTGATACCAGCTGCAATCGCTTTTTGAACCAATGTTGTTGCTTTGGTTTGTTTTTCTACCGGTACAGAAATCGCAAAATGGTTGTTCTGAGAAATAAACACCGCAGGAACATTAAATGCACCAGCATAGTTAATACCTTCATAAAAATCTCCCTGAGAGGTTGCTCCATCACCAAAGTAAGCCAAGGCAATGTTTTTCTTACCACGTTTTTTCAAACCAAGCGCAACCCCTGCAGCTTGTGTGCATTGAGCAGCAATGATGATCTGTGGCATGAGAGCGTGCACATCATCAGGATATTGTCCGCCAACAAAATGACCACGTGAATAAAGGAAAGCCTTTGTTAGCGGAAGACCGTGGAAGACCAATTGCGGAATATCACGATAAGACCCTAACAGCCAATCTTCTTTTTCTAATGCGAATTGACTAGCAAGCATAGAAGCTTCTTGACCAGCTACGGGCGCATAGAACCCCAGACGTCCCTGACGATTGAGAGAAATAGCACGCTGATCCCATATCCGTGTGTAGACCATACGTCTCATAAGCTCCACTAACTGTTCATCAGAAAGATCTGGCACTGCATCTTCGTTGACAATTTCTCCGTCAACATTGAGAATCTGTAAGGTTTCAAACTGCTTCTCAACGTCGCTATAATTAATCGTTGACAAACCTCTCACCTCTTCCTTCCAAATATTTAAAAATTGTGTTTTTCACAGATTGTAAGCAATTTTGCCCATCCATTAGTTTCCCCTATTCATTCGGCAAACATAACGTTCGAGACTAGACGGTTATGTATGTATTCAACTTCAATCTGTTGTAATAAATAATAAATAACTAACTAATACAACTCAACCATTAATTAGTTTATATTAATTGCCTAAAACAAGTCAATAATAAGAACTCCATAAAATAAAAAAACCATCTGTTATATTAAAAACAATCAATCTGTACTATATCTGTATTATATATTACTCAATTTATTATATAACACAACTGACGTCACTGACGTCGGAACTTTTACATCTGACACACAAATAATGCAGATTGTTCTCTTAGTCCTTGCGCTTGATCACCTTAAAGCATATAGTAAGTTAAGATAGCTCTTACTGCCTATTTTCATGTGTTAGGCTACGCAAGTCTAAGGAGGGTTAATTAATAACATGATCACAATGGACAACATTATCAGAGAAGGAAATCCAATCCTTAGAGAAGTAGCAGATGAAGTTCCTATGCCACCAAACGAAGAAGACATAGCGGTCCTCAAGGAAATGCTTGAATTTCTTATAAATAGCCAAGATGAAACAATCGCTAGCAAATATAACTTAAGAGCAGGCATCGGACTAGCCGCGCCACAAATTGGCCTAAAAAAACGCATGATCGCTCTCTATCTTACAGACGAAAAGGATCACCTTCATGAATATGCCTTATTCAATCCAAAAATCATTAGTCATTCTATTGCAGAAACCTATCTTGAAAATGGGGAAGGTTGCTTATCTGTAGATAGAGAAGTCCCAGGTTATGTTCCCCGCTACTCAAGGGTTAAAGTAAAAGCAGTTGATATCCATAACAAAACAATTACCCTAAGCTTAAGAGGTCTACCTGCCATAGCTATACAACACGAAATCGACCACCTGAACGGCGTTATGTTCTATGATCATATTAATAAAAAAGATCCTTTCAAAATCCCTGATGAGGCAACCATTTTAGATTAACTATTTAAAGATTATGCCCACCATTTCTAATCTTTTCAGTTATCCATAATGCCTTTTTCATTTGTAAAGTCGGTCATATGATCGGCTTTAATTCATATGCTTTTTTCATCATAACACCTTCCTTCTCCTTCTCCAATAAAGGAATTTAAAGCCTGATGTATTACATGAAACTCAAAAAAATGAACAAAATATAAAATGCAGCCCATTCTCTGTCATGATTTCCTTCATTAAATGTATGAAGTCAAATTCTAAAGAGGAGGAAAGAGTATGCTAAAAAAAATGCGCAAAAAATGGGGGCAAAGAGTCAGAAATCTTTTATCCAAAAGAGGTCTTGCCCAGCTCTAAAAAATGTGAAGCCCATGAAATGGGCTTTGCGTTTTCCTCGCTCTACAGTACCCATTTAAAGCCAAGCAATAGTAAAATTTTTTTCAGCTTAATGTATCATTAATCCAGGACTTCTTCCTTTTTACTTGCTAAATAATAAAAAGAGAGTAAGAAAAGATGAAAACAAAAGTTATTTGCTTTATAATAAAGAAGACTTTGTAATCAAATTAATTATCCCACGGTCGCCATGGGATACTCAGGTATTTATTACAGACATAAAGGAGAGATTCTCATTGATTTTTAAAGTGTATTATCAAAATTCTAAAGAGCAAGTACCTGTAAGAGAAAATACGCAGTCTCTTTATATCGAAAGTGAAAATGAAGAAGAGGTGCGCAAAAAACTTAAAGATCGCGATATCAACATCGAATACATCACCAAACTCGAAAAAGAAATTCTTAATTACGAGAAGCAGTCTGAACATTTTAAATTGGAATCTATTTAAGGAGTCTATTCAATTATGAAGTTTGTTAAAAACCATCAAACTGCAGTATTTAGCCTAGGTGGATTGGGTGAAATCGGCAAAAATACATATGCAGTTCAATTTCAAGATGAAATCATTATCATCGATGCAGGAATTAAATTTCCAGAAGATGAACTATTGGGTATCGATTATGTCATCCCCGATTATAGCTATCTTGTGAAAAACGCTGATAAAGTAAAAGGTCTCTTCATCACCCATGGTCATGAAGATCATATCGGTGGGGTCCCTTATTTATTGAGAGAACTTAACATCCCTATCTTTGGTGGACAGCTCTCCATCGCTCTCATTCGCAACAAGCTTGAGGAACACGGTCTCCTTCGGCAAGCTAAGCTCAATATCATCCAAGAAGATGATGTTATTAAATTTAATAAAACATCTGTTTCATTCTTCCGTACAACACACAGCATTCCAGAATCCTTTGGAATTGTGGTAAAAACACCGCAAGGCAATATCGTACAAACAGGAGATTTTAAATTTGACTTTACGCCTGTTGGAGAAGCGGCCAACTTGACGAAAATGGCCGAAATCGGCAAAGAAGGTGTGCTATGTCTCCTTTCTGATAGTACCAATAGTGAAGTCTCTCAATTTACAATGTCTGAACGACAGGTTGGAGATAACATCACAGAAATCTTCAGGAAGGTTTCAGGTCGCATCATTTTTGCCACCTTCGCTTCCAATATTCACCGCCTACAACAGGTTGTCAATGCGGCAGTGAAAACCGGGCGCAAAATTGCGATATTCGGTCGTAGCATGGAAGCCTCGATTACCATTGGACAAGAGCTTGGATACATCAAAGCACCAAAGGATACCTTTATCGATCACCAGCAACTTAATCAACTTCCAGAAAATGAGGTCACCATTTTATGTACAGGTAGCCAAGGAGAGCCTATGGCAGCATTATCACGCATTGCCAACAGTACCCATCGTCAAATCCAAATCATTCCTGGAGATACGGTCATTTTTTCATCGTCACCTATCCCCGGTAATACAGTAAGCGTTAACCGGACCATCAATCAGCTTTACAGAGCTGGTGCCGATGTCATTCATGGCTCCTTAAACAATATCCATACTTCTGGTCACGGTGGGCAACAGGAGCAAAAGCTTATGCTACGTCTCATGAAACCAAAATTTTTCGTACCCATTCACGGGGAATTTCGGATGTTAAAAAAACACGTTGAATCCGCTCATGATTGTGGTGTACCCTACGAAAATTCCTTTATCATGGACATCGGTGACGTGATAGCCTTGGATGAAAACAGCGCACAAGTTGTAGGGAAAATCCCTTCTGGCAGTGTTTACGTTGATGGTAGCGGAATTGGTGACATTGGTAATATTGTTCTAAGAGATCGCCGTATCCTGTCCGAAGAGGGACTTGTCATTGTAGTAGTAAGTATTAATATGAAAGAGTATAAAGTATTAGCTGGACCCGATATCATTTCTCGCGGCTTTGTCTATATGCGTGAATCTGGCGATCTCATTAATGATGCACAAGACACATTAAAAAACCATCTGCACACTGTGATGGAGAAAAAAACGAGCCAATGGTCTGAAATCAAAAATGAAATTACCGATACCTTAGCTCCTTTTTTATATGAAAAAACACAACGAAAGCCAATGATTCTGCCAATCATCATGGAAGTAGACCAATGAACCCTTTAACCATATAGCATTGTAAGTGCGTTAAAGGTGAAAAAACAAGCCCACCTCTCATCATTAGAGGTGGGCTTTTACTCATTTTCTAACATTTGTTGTTTAAAACGATCTATATCCTCATCCCCTCCGATAATAATCAAGACATCCCCCTTATTCAGCGCCTGATCCGCACGCGGTGACACATTAATATGTCCCTCTTCTTTAATAGCAACAATATTGACACCAAAATTCGCCCGGACATCTAAATCACTCAGTGACTTCCCCTCCATTTTTTGTCCAACGATGACTTCCAGTATGCTATATTCATCCGATAATTCAAGATAATCCAATACACTTGAAGAGGTCATATTTCGAGCAATTCTCACACCCATATCACGCTCAGGATGGATCACGTGATCGGCTCCTATTTTCTTTAAGACCTTTTCATGATATGCGTTTTGTGCTTTTGCCGTCACCTGTTGAACTCCCAATTCCTTTAAAATAAGAGAAGTTAAAATGCTTGCTTGAATATTATCGCCAATAGCCACAACCACATGGTCAAGATTTCTAACTCCCAGACTCTTTAAAACCATTTCATCTGTCGAATCAGCAATAATAGCCTGTGTCGCAATAGATGTAAACTCATTAACACGATCTTCATCTATATCGATCGCTAACACCTCTGCACCTTGTTCACTTAACGTCCGACAAATACTCCCACCAAACTGACCGAGACCAATAACTGCAAATTGTTTTTTCAACATCGATTCCCCCTAATTATCGCTCAAATAACATTACCATAACTTCTAGTAGCTATGCAAAATGGTTTTCTTCGACCAGCCCTTCATTAAAAACAGTCTGAAAAATAGAATGCCTATCGGAATGCTCAATGATACTAGTACAACGAATATGTCCAAACATACATTTAACAAGGTACTATGAAAAGCCACTCGTTCCAGCATTAAATCGGGATAGAGGATATAAGGCAGGTGAGAAATTCCATACCCAAAAAAGGCACAGAAAAATTGGAACACACCAAATAAAAAAGCAATCCCTGGCAGCTTCTCAAGAAAAACTAGCACAATAGCTACCATCAAACAAATAAGTGAGAGTAGAAACAACCAAGCTATCGATAATATATTATTAAAATGCTCAGGATTATGACTCTGAAGAGCCACAAAAACGATCGCACTGGCTAAAACAGTTGGAACACTCCACAAGAGAACATATTCCTTCAGCTTCTCAACAGCCTGCTGATGGTGATATTTTTTCGTCAAATAATATAAAAACAACAAGCTGATATAGATCACCAATACAATCGACAACACTATGACAGACCAAAAGTAAAAACTCGACACCAAATGAGAGAACACCAATGTCATTTTCCCTTGCGTAATCTGAATATATCCCCCCTCGCTAATGGTTAAACCTGTTGCAAGCGCTGCCGGGATACACAATCCAGAAACGGCATAAAACAATGAAAAGAGCAGATGCGTTTGTCCCACAAAATAGTAATAGGCAAATAAACCACTTCGTATGAGCATAATTGCCAGAATCACCAAGCCAGGCACTAGAAGACTCTCTTTATAAATTGAAATCATATGTGGTAAAAAGCTCATACATCCGATTAATAAGAAAAGAAAAATGATATTAGTCATTTCCCAAAAGGGAGAAAGATAGCGCTCTACAACTACTCTAACCTCTCTGTTTTTTCCTGTTAGTTGACTGTATCCATAAAAAAACCCAGTACCAAAATCAATAGAGGCCACGATTAAGTAACTATATAAAAGCACCCATAAGCCAATGGCAACAAACCAATCGGACATTTTCTCACCTCCATTTATCTTAACCATTTAATTGTGATAATTTTCACATAAACATCTCTTTTCAACATACATCCTATAATAAAGCAAAAATAATGGATGTCAAAATGAAAGTCAATCACTCTATTTTATTTTCTCTTAAATTGCTTAAGACCCCATACTTAGCTCATTTCCATTAAATATCGATGTACAGAAAGACCTGGCACAGCTCCCAAACAAGCCTCATATGCACCCCTATCATGCACTGCTCTTTTAATTTAGATTTTCAAAACCAAAGACCAAACAAAAAACCACTGGTAGTTGCATAGCCTCTACTAGCGGTTTTTTTATTTGCCTAAACGGCATCCAAAGCAGCAAATTGACTGACCACAAGTTCAAAGTATTTACCTTGATTCTCCATCAGCTCATCATGTGTGCCTTGTTCAAGAATATTACCATTTTCTAGCACTATAATCTTATCAGCATCACGTATGGTAGAAAGTCGGTGTGCGATGATGATTGATGTCCGCCCTTCCAAGAGTTTTTCCGTCGCCTCTTGGATCTTTAATTCTGATTCCGTATCAATACTCGAAGTCGCCTCATCAAGAATCAATATTTTTGGATCAGCCAATAAAGCACGCGCAAAGGAAAGTAGCTGTCGCTCACCAACAGACAAGATATTTCCCCTCTCTTCAACCTCCGTATCATAACCATAGGAAAGCTGACGAATAAACGCATCAGCACCAGAAGCCATCGCGGCCGCCTTTACCTCATCATCTGTTGCACCAGGTCGACCAAAGCGAATATTTTCCATGATCGTTCCCGAAAAAATGAAGGTATCTTGAATAACGATACTCACACTTTCTCGCAATTCATCGAGTTTAATATCTTTAATGTCGATTCCGTCAAACCTCACACTACCGCCTGTCGGATCATAAAAACGCCCGATTAAGTTGGCAATCGTCGATTTTCCCGAACCAGTATGACCAACCAATGCCACCGTTTCTCCTGCCGACATATGTAAGTTGACATGATTAAGTGCATTGCGTTTATCATCATAGGAAAAGACAACATCTTCCAAATCAATGGTGCCTTTAATCGTCTCCATGCTTACCGGATGAGCACTATTTTTAACATTAGGCTCCTCGTCAAGAAACTCAAATATCCGTTCTGAAGACGCCATCGCCATCAACAATTGATTGTAGGTTTGTCCAAGTCTAGAAATAGGGTCCCAAAACATACCAAGGTAAAAAGCAAAAGACACAAAAATACCTGTTGTAATATGGGCATGCAATATCAAATAGGAGCCAAACCAAATGAGGATAGCAGACCCCACCGCATTTGCCAGCTCGACAAACGGACTGAATACTGCATTTTTTTGTTGAGCATCACGCTGTGCCTCTCTTGTTTCATCATTTACTCCATCAAAAAAGGCGTGATTGTTAACCTCTTGATTAAAGGACTGCGTTATACGCATACCTTGCAAACTTTCATTCAAATGCGAATTAAGCTTTGATAGCTTAACACGAACAACCTGCCAAGTTCTCCTGATTTTCCTACGGAACTTTGTTGAAAGAAAGAACATGATAGGCATAACAATCATACAAGCAATCGCCAGCTGCCAGCTTAAGCTAAACATGATCACAATAATACCAACGAGCATGAGCAGATCCATCATCGTATTAATAATTCCATTGGTAAACAAGTCTTGTAAACTATTGACATCATTGATGATCCGAACGAGCACTGAGCCTGCCGATCGAGAGTCGAAAAAATGATGAGATAGGTATTGCACATGATTAAAGAGCGCTTTTCTTATATCATAAATCACATATTGCCCTAATCGGTTGGTCCATTTAATTCTAAAGTGATTACTGATAAAAGAAAGCAAATACATGCCACCAATACAAGCAGAAAGCCAATAGAGTCCATGAATATCGCCTTTACCAATGATTCGATCAAAAGCAACCACCCCGATGAGAATGGGCACAAATAGGCGGACAGCAGATCCTAGTAAAAGGACAATGATTGCAGCTGGTAAGAGCACTTTAGAATAAGGCTTCAGATAGCCTAATAATCGGATCATTTGTATCCAGTTAAAGGGTTTCTCAGTTATATGATCTCGAGTATAGTAAAATCGCTCACGATTTTCTAATGATTTTGATTCGGGTTTTTCCAACGCCATTTGTTCCACCTCCTAATAAGTATTCTGCCCCATCATGATACTACTATCCCTATCCTGAAATTGAACGTCGTATACTCTTCTGTATAGTCCTGCAGCATTCTGAATCAATTCATCATGGACACCACGCTCAGCAATTTCTCCTCTATCTAATACTAAAATTTTATCCGCATGCTGAACTGAAGAAATACGATGGGCAATGATAAAAGTCGTACGCCCTCTCATCAATTCTTTAAACGCTTTTTGAATCTTTGCCTCTGTTTGCATATCAACTGCGCTAGTAGCATCATCAAGTACCAATATCCTTGGATTAATCAACAAGGCGCGAGCAATTGAAATCCTTTGCTTCTGACCACCAGAAAGACCCAATCCACGCTCACCTAGAACCGTATCGTATCCTTCTGGTAGCTTGCTAATAAATTCATGTGCTTGAGCACGCTTTGCGGCATCTATCACTTCCTCGTCTGAAGCATCTGGATTGCCATAAGCAATATTATCCTTGATCGTTGACGAAAACAGAAAATTTTCTTGAAGAACAAAACCTATATTTTTTCTAAGAGAGGTTAATGAATACTCATTAACAGGGACTCCATCAATAAGCAATTCCCCATCCGTAATATCATAAAAACGTGAAAGTAATTGTGTTATCGTCGATTTACCAGAACCGGTTGCCCCCAGAAGTCCAATCACCTGACCCGCCTCAACATCAAAACTAATGTCCTTTAATGCATACACCGTTTCATTAGGATACTTAAAAGAAACATGTTTAAAGGCAATCTCTCCTTTAATATGATCGGGAGCATAGGGAGCTTCTGGCGATGTAATTTCTGAAGGTTCGTCTAAAATTTGTAATAATCTTTCTCCAGCAGCCTTAGACTGTGAAAATTGATTAATGATAAACCCGAGGTCCTGAAGTGGTCCCATAATATACCACACGAGACTAAAAAAGGCGACCAGCTCTCCTTGTTTCATCTGACCAGAAATAACAAGATAACCCCCCGTTACCAGTAAAACAACAACACAGATATTCCCAATAAACTCCATGAAAGGGAAAAATCTTGCCCAAATCTCTGATGTATAAACAGATTTTTCTTTATAATTTTCATTACTTTCCTTAAAGCGATTAATTTCTTCATTTTCTTGCGACAATGCCTTAACGGTGTTCATTCCGCTGATATTCTCTTGAACACGCGTATTCAATCGCCCCATCGACAATCGAATAGCTCGAAAAGCTGGATGAACTTGTTTATCAAATTTCATGACAGTAAAGATGAGAAACGGCGTCATAATCAATGTAATAATTGCCAATTGCCATGAGTAACTAAACATGATAACTAAACTTAAGCCAATCATTAAAATAAAGCGAATAAGCTCAGTCATTCCTTGTGCCAAAAAAAATCGAAAGGCTTCAATATCCCCAGTCAAACGAGACATTAAATCACCTGTTCTTGCATTATCATAATAACGAAAAGGTAAGGCATTGAGCTTCTTATATAAATCTTTTCTTAACTCATACGTGGCATTAACACCAAATTGTGAGCCCCAATACTGCTGAAAATAAGATGAAAATCCTTTAATAATCATTAATAAAATAAAGCCAATCGCTAAATAGGTTGCATAGCTATAATGCTTTTCACCTACGACCTTATCGATGGTTTGTTGCAGAAGAACAGGATACAGCACAGTAATCCCTGTTACAACAAGTAAAAATAAGAGTGACCCGAAGAAATAGCCTTTGTATGGCCAATAATATTCCTTTAATCGCCGAAATGTTTCCATACGAACACCACCAATCTTCTCAACACTTGAAATTATAACATCACTTAATATAACGGTTTTCGAAATAATATACCATACCATCATAATGCTATATTCCAAGATATTAAAACATTTAAGTGCATATCATGCTTTTTGCATAGCAAAACATTAAATTTAATAAAAATTTCATCATTTTGATCGATATTAAGTGAAGTATAATTTAAAATTTACTAAAAAAATAAATTTATTGTTTTACTTGCCTACTAAAAATTCACAGAATACATAATACCATCATTAATAGTCATTAGCTACTTTATTGACTCTTATCTCTAAAAAATTGGAGCTTTTCCCAAAAAGTAAAAAAGAATACAGACATGCTCAAATATCCCTAAAAAAGCCCCCCTACACATTTCAAATGGTAAGGGGACTCTCATTATTTACATGCTATCCATACAAAAATTATTCAGAGTTAGGACCACATTAAAGCATCCTAGCTCCTTTTGCTTAACGTTTCTTGACCCGGCTTCCAATTTGCTGGACAAAGACCACCCGTTTGTAAGGCCTGAAGCACACGAAGCACCTCATCAACATCACGACCTATATCATTGTGATGGATAACAGCATATTTAAGTTCCCCTTCAGGAGCAATGATGAATAAACCACGAAGAGCTATACCTTCTTCTTCAACTAATACACCGTATTTTTTAGCTACTTCATGATTTGTATCAGCTGCCAATGGGTAATTTAAATCTCCCAACCCATTTTCAGAACGCGATGTGTTGATCCACGCCTTATGCGTATGTATGGTATCTGTGGATGCACCAATGACTTCAGCACCCAAATCAGTAAATTCTTCATAACGTTCACTCATAGCCGTGATCTCAGTAGGACAAACGAATGTAAAATCCATGGGATAGAAGAAAAAAATTGTCCATTTTCCACGCGCCATATGTTCCTCAAGGGCGACTTTTCCAAATTCTTTGTTCGGCATGACAGCTTCCATTGTAAAACGTGGAGCTTGTTTTCCCACCATACGTTCTGACATAATAAATCCCTCCTACAAATTATCATGCAATCATGTGATTAATTATGATATTTTACACCCTTTGTATGTCGCTCATATTGATCATGTCTACCCCAATGACAGCCTAAATGAGAGGATTAGAAGTGTACTTGAACCTATCTATCATTATGCTATACTAAACAAATACTATACATAGAAATTAAAAAAGGAGCTGATTTGCTAATGTCTTTAGACACCGTACACAATCTCTGGGAATATCTCCTCACTAATCTTGGCTTTAAAATAATAAAAATTCTACTCATAATCATTTTCTTTTTTATCATCAGATCCATTAGTAAAAAAGCTGTTGAAGTCTCCTTTAAAAAATATCAAGAGAAGAAAGAAAATGAAGCAGCACGCATTCATACAATAAAGAAAATGGTAACCAGCATTGTTTCATATGTTCTAGGATTCATCATGATCGTCATGCTTTTCACCATCCTCGGCTTACCCATCTCAAGCTTACTTGCTGGTGCTGGAATCGTTGGTTTAGCCATAGGTTTCGGAGCACAAGGATTAGTAAGTGATATCGTTACTGGCTTTTTTATCCTCCTTGAAAAACAAATGGATGTCGGTGAAGTCGTTGACATTAGTGGTTATAGTGGCGTCGTTGAAGATATTGGACTTCGCACGACACAATTAAGAGGGTTTGACGGCAGTCTGCATTTTATTCCCAATCGCAATATTGTTGATGTCAACAATCATTCGCGTGGTAACATGCAAGCGCTCGTGGATATTAGCATCTCTTATAACGAAAATATTGACAAGGCGATCAGTGTGATTAGAGATGTGTGCCAGCAATTTTCTATCGCAAATAGCAATATCATTGAAGGTCCTGAGGTGATCGGTGTACAGGCCTTTAATAGCTCAGATATCGTTCTCAGGGTTATAGCCCAAACAAAAAATGGTGAACAACTAGGGGTAGAAAGAGAACTCAAAAAGGCAATCAAAGAAGCTTTCGACGAAAATAACATTGAAAGTCCGTTCGCCCATTTGGCTCTCTTCCAAAAGCCAAAGGAAGCTTAAATTAAACAAAGGCTAGGACAAAGTTATCTTAAAATACTAAACAAAAATTCCGGCTATCAAAAAAAAAGATAACCGGAATTTTTTAGTGGCTGATTTTAACAATTCAGGATGCGTAGAGACGATGTACTTCCTTAAGTTTACTGTCATATCATACTAAGGATTTTCAGTTTCAGCTATTAATTTTCGTCAAGACATCATCAAGAACACAAAGGGCTATAAAAATCTGAGATATTAATGACCCAATCGACGCTCTACCTCTTCACAAATTTGATTGGTGTCCATACCATTACAATCAATGACAGGACCTTCAATGACAGTATTTTGCATTCCCATGACATTTCTATCGATGCCAGAGATAACACAACAATCACACTGCTGAGCGTCGCTTTCTTGTTTTAACATGACAACATCGAAGCCCTTGCTTTCTAAGGCTTTTCGAATATCTGTCAAGCCTACCTCAACCGCAATTTTTGCCACAGTATGCACCTCCTCATCTCTATCATTGTTACACTCTTATCGTGCCAACCCAATAGAATAATTATGCAAAAAATATCTGTACATACAGATATTATGAGGAGCGCCTGATGTAATTGGTCACCAATTCTACGGCAATTTCCAAGGCAGCTTCGTCAGGTTGAAAACAAGCATCGTGTAATCCTGATTCTGAACTAACGCCTAACCAAAACATAAATCCTGGTATCTCTTTAAGAAAATAGCCAAAATCCTCGCCTGTCATGGCTTCCTTACAAATCTGTACATCATAGTTATGCTCCCTACAATAGCGCATAAAAGCTTGTGTTTGCTCACTATGGTTAACAACTTGATGATAATTAGAGCCAAAATCAATAGACGCAGTGCAGGAAAAGGCCGTTTCAATACCAGCTACATGATCTTGAATGGCTTTTTTCAGCAGCTGCATCGTTTGAGGACTTAAAGCCCGTAAGGTTCCTTCTACTCGAGCTGAATCAGCAATGATATTTTGCTTCGTTCCGCTAGTCATTTTACCTATCGTAACCACACCCGCACTTAATGGATCCAATCGGCGTGAAATAATACTTTGAATTTGTGTAATAAAATGACTTGCTGCCACAACCATATCATTTGCCAAATGCGGATAAGCAGCATGTCCACCCTTGCCTTTAAAATCAATAAAAAGCTCTGAAGTATTAGCAAACAACAGTCCCTCACGTATGGCGACCATCCCTGTGGAATATTCTGGAGCAACATGCAAAGCAAAAATCTCATCAGGATACCACGCCTTAAAGGCATCGCTTTGAAGGAGCGGGAGAGCGCCTCCAGGTCCTTCTTCTGCCGGCTGAAAAATAATGACAACATCATTATCTGGACGGTGCTGCAGTAAATTATCGACAACCCCTAGAGCAATGGTCATATGAAAATCATGACCGCAGGCGTGCATTTGTCCTTCGTGCTTCGAATGAAATAGATAACCCGTCTCTTCTGTTATCGGAAGCCCATCAATATCCGCTCGATAAGCAATGGTGCGTGTTGGCTGTTTGCCACTAACTTTGACAAGCACACCCGTCTCCCATGTTTTGATGGTCATATTTTCTTTACCTTCAAATCGATCAAGCACAGCCAATATCAATGCTTGTGTTTTAAACTCTTGAAAACCAAGTTCAGGTATTTGGTGAAATTGCCTGCGTATAGCAACTAAATCCAATCCCATAGTATCACCCTTTATATAATACTTAAGCCTTCACAATTGAGAGAAGGAAAATAAACTCCAACAAATCCCCAATTAAATTCATTCATGCTCATTCAACTGACGTAACTCTTGCTTAATTTCCGTTTTAGCACGTGTTTTATCATCCAATTCCTTGATGACACGTGCAGGCACACCCGCAACAACCGTATTAGGAGCAACATCCTCAATAACGATTGCACCTGCAGCAACGACGGATCCTGTACCAACCGTCACACCTTCTAAAATAACCGCATTAGCACCGACCGTCACGTTATCTTCAACAACAACTGGTTTTGCCGATGGTGGCTCAATAACACCTGCCAAAACGGATCCTGCTCCAATATGACAATTTTTGCCCACAGTAGCTCGTCCACCAAGTACAGCGTTCATATCAATCATTGTACCTTCTCCGATAACAGAGCCAATGTTAATGCTAGCTCCCATCATAATAACAGCGTTATTTCCAATTTCTACTTGATCTCTAATGATGGCGCCTGGTTCAATACGCGCTTGAACATGTTTATAATCTAATAACGGAATAGCAGAATGGCGGCGGTCACTTTCAATCACGTAATCATCAATATTTGCTTTATTCGCTTCAAGTATTTCTTGAACAGTTGCCCATTCACCAAAAATAACACCACTTGTATCATGAATAAAAGTCTGCAGATTTTGTCCGAAATCTATGAGCGAAAGATTCCCCTTTATATAGACTTTAACAGGCGTAGATTTTTTACTTTTTTGAATAAAAGAGATGATTTCATTAGCATTCATCTGTTTCACAACGATCTCCTCCTCATACTTCTTCAACTTTAATTGAACGATTTTATGTTATCTAATTTGGCCCTCAAAGTCTATGGTCTATCCCTCAAAAGCTCCATAAAAGCCTCTATTTTTCTCAATTATATGGAAATCTCATCTTTAGACATCCCCACGCATAACTCTTCTAAAACTGCTCCTTACTGTTATTTTTGACGCAATACCAAGTATTTTTTAGGAATAATCAAAATCAATATGAATGAAACCACCGTAAAGATAAACACACCAATATAAACAGAGTGCAAAGAAGCTTCCAATCCCTTATATAAAATGTGCAAGGCACGAGCCGATAAATGCACATGGCGATTTTCCAATATGGCATTTGCAGAATCAATGGTTAAATGCTCTGAGGCACCATGAGTAGCGATGAAGTTTTTTAAATGCGTATTCAAAAGCCCTCCTAATAAAGCTGCACCAACAGCACTGCCTAGCATGCGCATAAATAGATTAGATGAGGTTGCTGCTCCTCGCAACTTCCAAGGAACACTGTTTTGTATAGACACAATAAAAAGCGTACTCGTCGTTCCCATACCAATACCAATAATAAAGGAACCGATAGCTGGCCAAATAGGACCCTTATCTCCTGTCATTAATAAGAAGAAGACTCCGCCAATAATCAGCGCTGCCCCACCTATGATCAAAAGCAATCGATGACTACGTGTCAAAAGTAATCGACCGACCAGTGTTGAAGATAGGGGCCAACCAATCGACATCGTCGTCAAGGCAAACCCAGCAACGATAGCTGACTGTCCCATCACTGATTGCACAAAAGAAGGTAAAAAGCTTGTTAAGCCTATCGTGACAACACCCGTGGTCAGACTGACAACATTAGCAACAGCAATGAGAGGATTGGTCCATATTTTCAGCGGAACAACTGGCTCATGTGCTCTACGCTCACGCCAAATAAACAAGATGAGACCAACAATAAATAGCAAAATAAAGATCATAGTCGGGACAGAATCCCAAGCCCAAGCTACGCCAGCCTGAATTAAAACAATCATTAAAGAAGTGATGGTGACAAATAATAGGAATGTTCCTGCATAATCAATAACATGACGTTCTTTTTTTACATTCTCTTTAAAGAAAACAGCGATAACAATAACCGACAACAGACCTAAGGGCAAATTTATCCAAAAGACCCATGCCCAACTTAAATATTGAACAAATATACCCCCAAGAGCAGGACCAAAAATAGCCGATATCCCCCAAACACTGGAAAGATATCCTTGAATTTTTCCTCGCTCTTCTGTGGTATATAAATCACCAACAATAGTCATTGCAATAGGCTGTACAGCCCCAGCCCCAATCCCTTGAATCAATCGGAAAAGAATGAGAAGTTTCATGGTACTGGCAAACCCTGCTAATAAAGAACCTATCAAAAAAACAATCAGACCAAATAAAAAAACAGACTTTCTTCCATAAAGATCCGATAGCTTCCCATAAATTAATATCGTTAAAGCATTCATCAATAGATACGCAGAAAAGACCCAACTATATAAGCTGAATCCACCTAGGTCGCTAACAATAGCGGGAATTGCTGTAGCCACAATGGTCCCTTCTATGGAAGCCATAAACATTCCTAAAACAAGTCCAGCTAACACATATGCCCGCCTTTTTCTCCCCTGCTCAGATAGTATTGCCCCTTCGTTCATTCAACGTCACTCCTGTTTAAGACAAATATAATACATTTTATAGTAAGGCATGAAGGAAATACAACTCAATTGAGCTATTCTGGAGAAATTCATAACAGAACAGATTAGATTACTCCCATTATAGTTCCTTAAAAAACAGCCTCTAATTAAGGCTGTTGAATAATATCATAGCTTAAATCACGCAAATAATGGTTAAGGTATTTTAATATCGTACTTCTTGGAAGAACCCCCTGCACGATCCCATCGTCATCTTCAACACAAATAAAAATTCTATTGATTAACATCTTTATAGCAGTGAGCAAATCATCACTTGTTTTAAGGACTGGAACCTGTGTATCCATAACTTTCCCTACCGTGTTGTCACTTAATTTTTCATATTCAATCCGTTCGATGCCAAGAATACTATTTAATATCATTGTCTGGCTAATAACCCCTTCGAGCCGGGTATCCTTATCAAGGACTGGAACCGCCGAATAGCCTGCCTTCATTAAAACAAGCAGTGCATGTTCCAGAGGGTTCACTGACTGAACATGAGCAACTTCTTCAATAGGCAATATCAAATCCATAAAATTCTTCCTTAATACATCTTCACCCGTTATTTTTCTCAAAGAAATCAACCTCTCTGATTCCAATATCAATATTGTAAGCCCTTTCTAACCAAGTGTACCACAGAATGAATTGTTTCGTCATCGGTTCTTCATCAAATTAGGATCAAACTCCACATAAATTATGTATAACCTACATCATCATAACATTCGTTCATGTGAGTTTAAATCATTTTGGGATTTTTTCTAAAACCTTCATAACGCAAGGACCTTGCTTAAAATACATCGGATCAGCATGATTGACACAAAAACGAAAGTAAATGACAAAATCCTTCATTAGCTCATGCGCACGCAAATGAATTACAACCCATAATAAAACACTTATCTCGCGACAAGTGCTTTTAATCAATCTGATAACAACTGTTTATTTTTTAGGAGAGAAAAAAACATCCTCACTCACTGCCAAATTCCAAAAAAATCTCCATTAATTATTACGTAAAAGTAAAAACAGTGTCATGGCTTACATAAATAATTGAAAACATTTATAAATAATAAAAGATAGGCATGCTGTAAGCGGAAGGGTAATGATCCAAGTTAGGATAATGTTTAGCGCCATTCCCCATTTAACACCTTTTAAACGTTCCGATGAACCCACGCCCATAATCGACGAAGAAATAACATGTGTTGAACTAACAGGTAAGTGAATAAGCGTTGCTCCAAAAATAATCGCAGCCGAAGATAGATCAGCTGCCGCCCCATTTACAGGTTTTATCTTCATGATCTTTCCACCAACCGTTTTAATAATCTTCCACCCACCAATAGATGTTCCAAGACCCATGACAAGAGCTGAAGCAATGCGCACCCATATTGGCACGTTCATCGAATGGGTATAATCGGCACTTACCAAAGCAAGAGTAATAATCCCCATCGCCTTTTGTGCATCATTTGTGCCGTGCGTAAATGATTGCAAGGCGGCTGTGAAAATTTGAAAAATACGAAACCCATTATTCGTTCTCCCCAAATTAAAGTTGCGAAAAATAAGCTGAAAAATGGTCATAACAATATAACCGATGATCAAAGCAAGGATGGGTGAAATGACCAGCGCTAATAATATATTAATAAAACCATGATAATTTAAAGCCGAAAAGCTAAGGGCTGAAATAGCAGCCCCTGCCAAGGATCCAATGATCGCATGACTTGAGCTACTAGGAAGACCAAAATACCACGTGATGAGATTCCAAATAATTGCCGAAATTAATGCCGCAAGCACAATAACAGAACCATGTTCAATATGAAATGGATCTATAATTCCTTCGCTAATCGTTTTAGCCACCCCTGTAAAGGTAAGAGCACCAACGAAATTCATAGAAGCTGCCATTACAATGGCAATTCTTGGACTTAAGGCCCTTGTAGATACCGACGTAGCAATCGTATTTGCTGTGTCGTGAAAGCCATTGATAAAATCAAACCCAAGGGCAAAGATAACAATTAAGATGGTAACAAAGAGTAAACTATCCATTAAAATGCTCCTTATACATTTCTCATAATGATGGTTTCCAATGTATTTGCGACATCTTCACAGCTATCAGCAATGGTTTCAAGCATCTCATACAGCTCTTTATATTGGATGATTTTAATAGGATCTTTTTCCGATTTGAATAACTCACGAATACTATCTTGTAAGAGATCATCACATTCAGACTCTATATCATTAATTTTAATGACATGTGTTCTAATATTTAATAGCTTTCTTCTCGATAAATGATGAGCAGCCTCGGCAATTTCCTTTGTGGCCTCAAGCAAGAAATTAACAAAACGAATCATGTAATCATCCGAACTAATAAATTCATAAATTTCAACACGTGACGCCCACTGTTCATAACCATCTAAAACATCATCTAACTTCATTGCCAGTGCTAGTATATCCTCACGTTCTAATGGTGTAATAAAGGTTTTATTTAAGGCAACAATAAGTTCATGAATATAACTATCACCTTTTGTTTCATAATCCTTCATCACTTTAGAAAATTCCGCTAATTGTTCCTTTGATTCAATCTTATAATCAACAAAATATTGAGCAGCCTCTTCTAAATTTGTAGAAATTTGCTTAAGCATGTTTAAAAACTTATCATTTTTAGAAGTAAAAATCACATAATCCACCTCATTTTAATGTGCCAAGATCAGGAAACTACACGACTTAAATCACCGTTATCCCCGCGTTTAAAACAATTAGTCGACACATATACACCTATTAAAAAACAATACAATAATGTCTAATTATAAATATTTTTTGCTTAATCATCATTATTTTAGCAAAAAATGACCATTTTACAAATCATTTTTAATGAATATTTACAAAAATAAATGATTCATTACCAAGGAACAATACATTTATGTGCAATCATTGATTTTTTTCATTAAAAAAGGCTTTACAAAAAAATGATTGTAAGGCCTACATATAGCATGAATTATTTAAAAGCAGCTAGAACGTCTACTGTCGTACGAACTCGCCCCATTTTTGGAAATACTTGTTTAATAGTAAAATCATGTTCCTCTCGGCTCAAGCCATTCATCGCATCTTCAACAAAAATTTGTTGATAATTTCTTTGAAAGGCTTCCCTAGCAGTGGTATCAACACCAATTCCCGTGGCAATCCCTGTTAAGACAATCGTGTCTATACCACGTCGACGTAGCTGTAAATCAAGTTCTGTTCCGAAAAACGCTCCCCAATTACGCTTTGTGACGACCAAATCGCCTGGTTCCGGTTGAAGCTCAGGAATGAGCTCAGAAAAATCTTTGGGTCTCTCTCCACCCATCCCACCTTGACCGTCAGTCACTGGCTGTAAAGCATCTTGTCCATCAATAAAATCAACATGGACAAGGACAATTAACCCCCCTTGATCACGAACGGCTTTTGCCAGCTTCACATTATTTTCTACGACACTCTGGATGTCATTTGGCTGTCCCTTCATACCGACAACGCCCTTTTGTAGATCGATAACCACCAACGCTATTTTCTTTGAATCTTGAATCAAATCTGACATTTCAACAACTCCCCTCAACTGCTTGATACCAGTAATGTAACTGTCCAATTTTCAAGCAATGAACATTTGCTCTGCACTATGTTTAATAGTGCAAAATCCTTAGTAAACATTATGCCTATAGCCGAAAAATGTCAAATGTAAATAATCCTTTTCTTGAAGTGAACGATACTCTTTCGAATGACATGAATAAACATGAAAAGAGACGACTATATTGACTATATTAATGAATGATCTATTGCTAAAATATTTGATAAAAAGTTGACATGAATTTGTCTCTCTTATATAGTTAATAACATAAACTATTCACTTAGTTAACTAATAATGAAATAATCATATAATAAGGAGGGAGGAAAACAATGCAAAAAGACAAATTGGATGAGCTTGCCACCCGCTATTTTGAAGTCAGCTTCATGGTACATAGGCGTGGAGAAACTTTAATTAATCAACACATTAGTGATCATCTCACCCATGACCAACATTTTGTTTTAAACTATATACATAAAAACCATAGTGTGACATCAAGTAAATTAGCAGAAATATTGAATATCAAAAAAAGTGCCGTCACTGCTTTAATCAATCGTCTGGAAGAAAAAGCATTGATTGAACGCAAACGCCAGCATGACGACCGCCGTGTCGTGCATTTGTCTCTTTCCTCCAAAGGACAACGGCTATCTGAGGTGTGTAATCAGAAAGTGAATGAAATTGTGGAAGATTTGATTACTCGTTTTAATGACGAAGAAATTCATCAGTTTATGCAAACGTATGAAAAAATTGCTTTATTCTTAAACGAAGCTTTACAACAAGAAAGGAAGATAAATTAATGAGAACTATATTAAAAGGAAAATGGTTTATTCTTGCCGCATGGATCGTTTTTATTGTTGTCATGATGCTAACACAGCCCAATATTTCCGATCTTGTTCGTAACCAGGGCAATGCACAGGTTCCAGATAATTATTCTTCTTCCAAAGCGACAAAGCTATTAGACAATTGGAATAAGCAATCCGGAAATGGTGATAGCTCATCCGTGGCTCTTGTCTTTCATGATAAGCAAGGCTTAAGCAATCGGGACAATACTGAAATAAAAAAAGGCATAGCCTCGCTAAAGTCCAACAAAAAAAAGCTGGGAATTTCCGATATTACCAATAGCTTTGATCAACCCGATCTGAAAAACCAACTCATTTCCAAAAATAACAAAACAATGTTGGTCAATATCGACTTATCTCTTGGGAATAAAGACACGAAGAAATTGACAAATCAACTTTATACAGCGTTAGATCACGTGAAGGTGGATCATTATTATACAAGTGAATGGATGATCGATAATGACACCATGGAAAGCACACAGGATGGTCTCCATAAAACAGAATATCTCACGGTCATCTTTATTTTAGCTGTACTCTTTATCGTGTTTCGATCCATTATTGCACCATTCTTACCACTCATCGCTGTTGGAATTTCATTTTTAACATCTCAAGCGATTGTTGCTTTTTTTGTAAAGTGGTTTAACTTTCCGATTTCTAATTTCACACAGATTTTTCTCGTTGCCGTTCTCTTTGGAATAGGAACGGATTATTGTATTTTATTAATCAATCGTTTCAAAGAGGAAATACCTAAGCACGAAACGTTAGACGAAGCAATTGTCCAAACCTTTAAAAATGGTGGACGAACCGTTTTCTTTAGCAGTCTTGCCGTATTTATCGGCTTTGCTTCCATCGGTCTCTCAACATTTAATATTTATCAATCAGCTGTTGGTGTTGCCGTCGGGATTGCCCTTTTAATTCTATCGATCATCACCATTGTTCCGATTATCATGTCACTGCTTGGCAAAAAATTATTCTGGCCCGTAAAAAATAATCTCGGTCACAGCCAAAGTCGCTTATGGGGGGGGATGGGTCGTTTTGCACTAGCCAGACCTCTGATTTCACTTATCATCGTCGCCGTCATCACCATCCCTTTTCTGCTCACCTATCATGGTGATCGCTCATTTAATTCCGTTGGTGAAATGAGCGACAGCTATAAGTCTGTCAAAGGGTTCGATCTTATCTCCCATGATTTTAATCCCGGCGAATCCATGCCAACAACCATTGTCATGAAAAACGATGAAAAGATGGATCAGCAACAGTACCTACAAACCATTGAAGCTGTGACGCGTGAGCTTAAAAAAATCAATCATGTTGATACCGTACGCAGTGCCACGCAGCCTCTAGGCAAACCGCTTAAAAATTTTCTTGTCCCCGACCAAGCACAAACCCTCAATAAAGGGTTAAAAGATGCCAACACTGGGGTTAATAAAATTGCCAATGGATTAGATAGTGCAAATAAACAGCTAACAAATTCAGAACCACAGCTCAACCAGGCAACAGTTGGTCTCGATAAATTAATCACAGGAACACAATCATTAAAATCTGGCGTTGGACAGCTCCAAGGCGGTCTACAGCAAATTCAGAAAGGTATGGATAGCGGTGCTTCAGGAGCAGGCGAACTTAAGCAAAACCTGCAAAAGGCAGTGTCTGGTGCCAAACAATTACAGCTGCAAAACCAAAAGCTTTTAAATGGCTATCGGCAAATGCAAAGTGGCTTGAAGAGCATCAACACAAATTACAATACCATTATTGCTAATCTACAGCTTTCTAAAAATAAATTAGATCAATATGTCGCAGAACATCCCGAAGCAAGAAATGATAGAAATTTTGCACAGGCATACGGCATTCTTAATCAGTTGCTAAACAATGCTGGGCAAGCTTCCCCAACACAGCAGCTAAACGCTGGTTTAAAACAATTAAATGCAACAATGACACAAGCCAATTCAGGTTTTTCTCAGTTGGTTGTTCAACAGCAAAAACTCAACCAAGGTATGCAACAACTAGAAACTGGGCTAGAAAAACTACAAAGTGGACTGAATCAAGCAGCAGCTGGACAAAACAAAGCGATTTCTAATATCCCTGCACTCACTAATGGCTTTAACGGTGTCATCAGTGGACAACAGCAACTGAAAAATGGCTTCTCTGGTCTTAATAGCCAAATGAACCAACTGGTAAAAGGTCTTAACAATTCTGTTACAGGATTAAATAAAGTCTCTGGTGGCTTAAATGACGCCAGTGGATTTCTCACCGAGCTTTCGCAAAATAATAGCACTCTTGGAGGCTTCTATATCCCTAATCAAGCACTAAACAGTAAGGCTTTCACTGAATCACTTGATAACTATATGTCTCAGGATCGTAAAATTACAAAAATAGATGTTATTTTTAACATCAATCCTTATTCACAAGAATCCTTGCAACAAATTGATCCTATTAAATCAGCTGTTAAACGGGCCACTAAAGGAACTCCTTTGGAAAATGCTAAAGTTGCCATCGGGGGTGCAACGAGTACCTTTAATGATCTCAGTCATATCTCTGATCAAGACTATAACCGCACTGTCATGTTAATGCTCATCGGCATTGGCATCGTCTTGATTTTCCTATTACGATCATTGATCATGCCGCTTTACATTATTGGTTCACTGTTCCTCACTTACTATACATCGATGAGCGTCTCAGAAAAGATCTTTGAACACTTCTTTGGCTATAGTGGCATCAACTGGGCAATTCCATTTTTCAGCTTCGTCCTGCTCATTGCGCTCGGTGTCGATTACAGTATTTTCTTAATGGATCGCTTCAATGAGTACAAGGAAGTGTCAGTCAGAGAAGCTATTTTACATGCCATGCAGAACATGGGCTCCGTGATTTTATCAGCAGCCATCATACTTGGTGGAACCTTTGCCGCCATGATACCGTCCGGAGTCACAGAGCTGATGGAGATTGCTACGACCATCATCACGGGCTTAATTCTTTACAATCTCTTATTCCTTCCACTGTTCATCCCAGTGATGGTCCGAATCTTTGGTAAAGCCAATTGGTGGCCATTTAGTCAAAAGGAAGGTCAAAAAGAATAGGTTTTCGCTCAATAAAAAGAGACCGGAGCAAAACCCAGTCATGGAACAGAGTGGTAACTACCAATACATTTTGGTAGATCCACTCTTTTTTTATTGAAATATAGAGCATTCAAAATATGACGTCATGCTCCAGAATGCCCTGCCCTCTTCCTCTGTTCCTCTGTTTGTTTGAAATTTTAAGCATAAGCCTTAATTTTGGGAAAACAGACACATTATCGGTTAATAGATCTTAACCTTATTGCATATATTTATGAAAAAACCAGATCCAACATAAAAAATCAATTCGTTTCATTGTGCATTTCATTGCATAATTCATCATTCAAGTACCGCTAGATGACACGTGCATCTGAATTATTGCCATACACTTTAATGATATGCTTCAAAGTATTTAGCGCTTGCTCTCCTTCAACAATGATCGCTAGTCTTTCCTCAGCAGACGTTAAAGTAAAAGCAATCAGCTCGGTCACCCTCTCAATACGATAGATTTTACCATCTGTATATAAATGCATATTGTTATCCGATGAACGGCACATAAAATAAAAATCAATCAATTTCTCAAGTGTAAAATCGCGAATAGGGACATTAAAAGAAACGATGTTTTTCATGTTGATTCTGGCTCCTTTTTAATTGTTATCTGTTTCTATTTTCCCATAGAATACGGCATTTCTGAACAGGTTGATTTTGTCGAATCACCACTAGTTTTCAGATATATTGAAGAATTTTTCACAAAATCACTCTATCGACTCACCTCCCCCTACCTTATCCATCTTAATAATTATCAATTCCATCCTACTGTGTGCGCCAACATATGCATAAAGAGTTTTGATAGTTTCAATATCCTTCAAGAAAATCCCGATGATTTTACGTATCATTCGCTGAATGTTTAAGAAAATCCTTAATGATTTTTGCCACTTCTGCAGGTTTTTCCTCTGGTAACAAGTGCCCTACTTGTTTAAACACCTTTAAACGACCAAAAGGAAGATCTTTAGCAAAGCGCTGCCCAATATGAAGAGGCACAACACGATCCTGCTCCCCCCAAACCAACAGAACGGGCTGAGTAATTTCTTTGACTCGATCAGTTGGCAAATCTCCTTCACGATGACGCATAAGCAGAACTAATGAACGATAAAATGCCATGGATTGTAAAGGATTCATATAGCCTGTCAACAGCTCTTGAGTAATAATCGTCTGGTCATGGACAACAGATAAAAATGTCTTCATAAAGTCCCTTTTAGCAAAATAGATCTTTAACATCCGACTAAAAAACGGCAGATAAGACAGTCTAACTAAAGAACGTTTGACCGGTCCCATATAGCCTGCAGCAGCTAAACCAATTATTTTGCTAATGCGTATACGCTCCCGTAAAGCAGCCTGCAGAGCAATTTGTCCACCCATTGAATGCCCAATCAAAATCGCCCTTTGAATACCGAACGCTTGCAGGGTATCTAGAACAAACTGACCATAGCTATACAATGAATAATGAAAATGCTTAGTCTTATCACTTTTACCAAATCCAGGAAGATCAATGGACAACACTGCGTAATCTTCTTGTAAATAAGGAATGAGGAAACGGAAGCTAAAGGTAGAAGAAAGATAACCATGAATCAAGACCAACACATCATCCTCTTCCGTTATAGATCTACCATGCTGTTCATAATAAATGTTGATACCATTAATTGTTCGCATGCACACGATAATAACGCCACCTCATCTTTATTTCTATTGCATAAAGCATAGTGTATAATTTTAAAATAATCATTACAAGAATTCACTTTACCGTGAGCCAACTTAATTTAAAAAGGCTTTAAATCAACTGACAACTAATGATATAATGACTTCATATATCTATAGCAGGAAATATATACCTAGACTACCAGTGGACAATCAAAAACTGAAAGGAAGCAATCTCATGGAAAAACACAATCAAGAGCTAACAAGCATTCCTTTTCAAAAAAAATTACTCATGAAACTATATAGTATTTGGGAACGCATTTACCACATCACTCATCATGTCCAGCTAGAGAACGAACAAGATTTATTGATGTTCCGCAACATAACCTATACAGGAAATTCACTCACCCTAAGCGATGGTACAGTCATCATGAAAGGGGATCATCTTCTAGAGCTTCATTTTAATAATAAACTGCTTTTACATACAGCTTTACAAGCGAAAAATCCTGTGCACATGGTTACAACATTGCTCCACATGATGAAAGACACCTTCAGTCGGATGCAAGCTTACGTAGATATGCCCAAATATAAAGATGCCAAAGCTCTTTATGGTGTTTCATTATTTCATAGAGGAGCAAAACAATTTGGCTTTGATATTCTTGATTTACCGAAGAACAGAAACACTGCTTATCATCGTTTTTGTCTACGCATGCTTTTAGCTATTATGCATCCCAGCGGTCGAGATCGCTTAAAATTACATTCCTCCGCATTAACGCCAAAGATTCTTGCCGTATCCGTTAACCATTTCAAACAAAGAGATCAAGAACACGCTTGAGCTCCTCATCTATCCTCTTGACCTTGGGCGCAGTATCAGCACAACAAAAGCCCTCACTCAGGTTTCATCTTCAGGAGACAGTTATATTCATTATGACATTTCCCCGCATTCCCCTATCAGCTGATAGCCCCCTCTTTTATATACCCTTAAAAATTATTTAAAGACAGTAGCCAAATCAACCACCGCCACCTTTATAAATCACCTCTTAAATACACTCTAATGTTTATTTCAAAAAAACTGGGTCATACTAACACTATCATAATGACACATTGTTAGGATGTTAGCGTTGAAACATATGAAGACAGTCACTATTCTCAGCTTTTATGTCCTATTAGGCATTTTTTTTGCTTGTCTTTCCTTTCGGTGGTTTAGCATCACCTATTTCATCTTAATATGTATGATCTTTTATATCATTTCCGCTCCTTTTTTGCTTATTTTTTTTGACCAAATCATAGATGATCCAACCCAAGATAGAACACAAAAGGAGAATAAGTCATGAAATGGTTCTCCAAAAACCAAAAAAACATGAGAGAAAGACAATTACATAACATCTATACAATGCTCGAAGACTCAGAAGATTACATCTCAAATACGTTTCAATTAAAAAATGTGACGATCTATTGTTCATTCATTCGTACGATGGTAGATGTCCATATTTTACAGCGTAATATTCTGACTCCACTCATTCAACAATCAGACGGCTCAACCCTTGAAGAACTAAGAGACATCCTCCCATTTGAAGAGATGATCCTTACAAAAGAAACACATATAATGAAAGAAAAACTTCTGCAAGGCTATATTCTAATCCAAACTGAAAAAAATAGTAAACAAGGTCTTTTAATAAACGCAAGAGTTAACCACAATCGTGATATATCCCATCCAGAAGTGGAATATAGCGTATTGGGACCTAATGAAAGCTTTATCGAATCACTTGATGTCAATATTCATCTCTTGCGCAAGCGATTGCCATTACCAAATTTCAAAGTTAAAGAAACCACAGTAGGAAAATTCACAAAAACGCGCACAGCCATTATTTATATTGATGGGATCACAAATGAAGAAACAGTGAATACAGTCATGCAACGGGTAACAGCCATCGACTATGATCAATTCGTTGACGTAGCTGTGATTTTGCAAACGATTGAAGATAATCCTAATTCATCCTTTCCACAACTCTTAGATACGGAGAGACCCGATTTTACCATTTCTTCATTGCTTGAGGGTAAAGTAGCCATTTTAGTAGATGGCTCTCCCTATGCTGTCCTGGGACCCATCTCAATGATTGAATTTTTCAAGGCATTCGATGATTATGAACTTAGTTGGTACGTTGCCTCTATGATACGTATTATTAGGCTGATCTCCATCACCTTTTCTCTATTATCAACACCCTTATACGTTGCCATATTAACATTTCACTATCAACTGATTCCTAGGAATTTACTAGCTACCCTCATCTCATCACGAATAGGAATCCCTTTTCCTCCATTAGCTGAAGTTTTATTTATGGAACTCACTCTAGGAGTTCTTCTTGAAGCGGGAGTGCGCCTACCTTCCAAAATCAGCCAAACCATTGGTATTGTTGGTGGTATTGTTATTGGCACTGCTTCAGTACAAGCAAATTTAACAAGTAATGTTTTACTTATTCTTGTCGCCATGGCTGCTTTAGCATCATTTACTACCCCTAACTATCGGATGAACACCACGCTTCGTCTACTTCGCTTTCCCTTAATACTTTTTTCTGCATTATGGGGGATGTATGGGATTGTCTGCTGCGCCGGCTTAATCATTGCCCATTTATTCACACTAGAGTCATTAGGAAGACCCTATTTCCATGATTTTTTCCCACTAAAAATAAAAAACTTAAAAGATGCTTTCATTCGCTTGCCCTTTTCAAAACAAAAATCACTCACTGACATTTTACATCAACAAAATCCCAAACAAATGAATAAAAAATCCGATATTGATGAATAAGCACAACAAAGAAAGGGAGAAAAAAGTACCATGGCATCGGAAGTTAAAGAAAATAAAAAAGTCTCTCCCTATCTTCTTTATTTTATTATTTATGGTAATGAAATCGGCATAGGGATCATCAATTATCAACGAGCAATTACGAATAGTGCTGGCTATGACGCCTGGGTGTCGATTCTTATCATGGGACTTGTCATTTCCATTGTGATGTGGATGACGACTGAGGTGCTTAAAGATCATCAAAGCGACCTCATCACTATTCATAAGCGATTATTTGGAAAATGGCTGGGCGGATTTCTATCCTTTCTCATCTCCCTTTATTTTCTGGCCATAACGATCACCGTACTCAACACCTATGTTTTACTTATTCAAGTTTGGGTATTCCCTACCATTTCTTACTGGGAAGTTTCTATCTTACTTTCGGTTGTAGCTTTGGCTTATATTAATGGCGGATTGCGCTCTATTGCCAGCATGTCCTTTTTAAGTTTAATTTTCTCTATCCCTTTAGTATTGGCTATAACAGCACCCTTAAGTCATCTGCATTTTGACAATCTTCTGCCGCTTATTAATCATTCCACCGCCTCCATGTTCGCAGCAAGTAAAAAATTGGCATGGAATTATGAAGGAATTTCCATTCTGTTATTAGTCTACCCTTTCATTAAGGAAACGGGACCTAAAGACTCCAGAAGGCAATGGATTTTCTACGCCACGTCAATGGCAACTGTAGGATACCTTGTTCTCTACCTCATTACCATTACCTATTTTAATCCAAATGAAGTAGATAAATATCTTTGGCCCACAATGACTTTATGGAAAATCGTTGATCTTCCTTTTATGCAGCGTTTTGAATATATCGGCATTACCATTTGGATTTTTATTATTCTGCCCAATATTTGCCTCTCTTTATGGGGAGCTTCACGTATCTTCAAAAGATTATTTTCCATTAATCAACGACTGGTGGTTAGTTGCTTTATCATTTTCATTAATCTCATAGGTCCCTTCTTTAATGATCAGCCTCGATTAACACTATGGGATAAATATCAATCAATATGTGGATTATATGAAATACTAGCGTATCTCCCACTCCTTTACCTGTATAATCTAGTCCATAAAAAAATGAGGAAGAGCCATGCAAAACAGCATTAGACAACCCATGATGATCATTATCCTTATCTCCCTCTGCCTAACAGGTTGCGTCAAACCGCGTATTATTGACGATATCCGCCTTGTCCAAGCAAGGGGCTATGACTATTATCAAGACCATTTATTATTAGGTACGATCACCTCTCCTATTTTTTTTCAATCAACAGGAAGTGGCATCGTGCAACCCAAATCCGATGTTATGTCCGTTGTCGTAAAAAAAGCAACTGAAATTGATAATCAGCTTGAGTCAAAATCTGAATACCAAATTGAGCCAGGCAAATTGCTCGTCAGCTTATATAACAGCAAAATTGCTGCCGATGGTCTCCTTCAATACGTGGACATACTCAAAAGAAATCCAAATATTAGCATATTAACCAACTTAGCTGTGACTCAAGGATCTGCAAGGGAAATTCTACAAGGACACTATGCCAGCAATTCTTTGGTTTCAGAGTATTTAAGTGATTTATTTAATAAGCATGCCAATAGTAATTTCCCCCAAACTAATATGCACACCTTTTTATACCAATTTTCTGGAGATGGAATGGATCCCTTCCTCCCCCTTTTAAAAAAGAAAGATAAGCATATCCAAATCATTGGCATCGCTTTGTTCAAAGGCGACAAATACATTGATTATATTCCCTATTCACAAGCCTTTATTTTTAAAATGCTCTATCAATCCTTTAGAAAAGGCACTTACACCCTATCATCAACGGTTTCAAAATATGTATCGATTGAAAATATTTCTTCTAAAATCGACTATCGTGTTATTCCCCAGGGAATAAATGGTCATCACCCTATTATAAAAATTTCTATAAAGCAAAATGGTTATGTTAAAGAATCTAGCTCGCTTCTTCAAGGGAAATACAGCATGATAAATCTACAAAAAGCCCTTGCTAAGAAATTGCAGAAGGATGGAACATTGCTTGTTAAACATTTACAAAGACTGCAAACCGATCCTCTAGGTATTGGCTCCCATGTTCGTAGCTTTCAAAGGAACTGGTCTAAAGAAGCTTGGAAAGATTATTATCCTGATGCTGATATTCGTATAAAAGTTAAAGTGACACTCAAGCACGAAGGAATTATCGATTAGATAGGATATCTGCCCTTTTTTCATTTTTGCAAGAGATTGACTTCCCAATGCTTAACCCTATCATATGCTATAGTGAATTAAGTTCAAAGGAGTGAGATACACATGGCGTATGGACCATGGAGTTATGGAGCAAATGCAGCATATAGTGGAGGTTATAGTGGCAGTTATAGCTGTGGATATGGCGGTGGATATGGCGGTGGATATAGTGGCGGATATAGTGGCGGAGGCTATGGATTTGCCCTCATCGTTGTCCTCTTCATTCTCCTTATCATTGTAGGAACTGCCTACGTTTGGTAACATAACAAGGATCAATTATCCGACGTTCTCTATGACTTATCATGGAGAACGTTTAAACCCATTATTTTTGACGTTTTAAAGATACCCTATACATAGCTTAATCACCAATGGCACTTTGATAGAGATTCCTCCCCACTTTACGTACCATGTTCTTGAAAAGAACCAAGACATCCTGAAGCTTTTATGCTCACCTCACGGCTATATCTTTCATATTCAGCTGTTCCCTCTCTTCCAAAAAAGGAATAGTAAGCGGATTGATCGGACAGACTATTTTTTTATAGAAGAAGTTACTCAACTCACACAGAAAAGGTGAATGCCATTTCATCGATATCATCTTTTCCAACAAGAGTCCCATAAAATATTGAGTGAAGGGGTATCACATGATAAAATGGGTCATAGCCATTGCATTAGGTATAGGTATCATCGACCAAAATGCCACTGGTCTCGCTTACACAGTGCAAGCTAGAGATACGTTATTAGCCATGAAGCCACCAATAACACATTCATATGCCAGCTCTGTTGGACAAGCTACTCATCTCACACATATGACCATTTCAGCAGGGGATCGAGAGCTTTTGGCTCAGCTCGTCCATGCAGAAGCAAGCGGAGAGCCATTCAAAGGAAAAGTAAAGGTTGCACAAGTTGTTCTTAATAGAGTAAACAGCCCACAATTTCCTAATACAGTAAGATGTGTCATCATGCAAAAAGGACAATTTTCTCCTGTAGCTAATGGTACCATTCACAATTCACCCACTGCTTCTGATTACCTGGCTACCGATAAAGCCCTCTATGATAATGAAAAACGTGGAGATGGATCTCTCTATTTTTTCAATCCGGCAATCTCCACTGATGGTCAATGGTTTTCGTCCTTAGAAACCACAACTGTTATCGGGCATCATGTATTTAAAAAATAAAAATTCATGCGGAAACAAAGGATGTCTATAAATTTCTTCACTTCTTGCAATTTCACGAAAAAAATTATGGTATAGTGATCTTATGAAAAAAGAGTGGATTAAACCTGTTAAAAGAATATCACTTCGAGAGCAAATTTATACGGCACTAAAGCAGTCCATTGTTCATTTAAATCTAAAACCAGGACAAAGACTAAATGATCAAACATTGGCTAAAGAATTCGAAGTAAGTCGCACACCTGTTCGTGAAGCACTTAAACGACTTGAAGATGAAGGATTAGTGGAAACATTCCCAGGAGCGGTTACAAGGGTAACGGACATCAATGAAAAGGGAGCCATACAATTACTACAAGTTGTTGGAACTCTTCACACATTGGCGCTGAAGCTCGCCTTCACTCGACTAGACACTAAAATCATAGAGCATTTGACCCAATATAATGAGCAGTTATACAAAAGTTTAATGAATCATCAACCAGAAAAGGCGATTGAAGCGGATACGCAATTCCACAATATGATTTTACAAGCAGCAAAAAACCCAGAGATTCATATTGCCCTAGAACGCATGATCCCGAAGATTCGTCGTTTAGAACTCATGAAGTTCCAATCCATGCATAGCTTGCTCTCCGTCAAGCAACACACCTCTATCATACAAGCTATTAAAAAACAAGAAAAGGATAGAGCCCTCCAATTCATGGAAGACAACTGGCTTAGTTTAGGTGGTCTCCTTTTGAATCAAGAGTAATATAACTAAAAAAGTGCCAATATCAAACGATAAAACGGGCAATGTAATCACAACTTTTTCCCACAAGCTTACTCTCCTAGCCAGATTCCTCCCTCATCGGAAGTTTGGCACACCCAACCCCTCACTCACCATTATGGTACCCATACTACCTTGTCTCCTATAAACATGTTGACAAAACACGCATGAACCAATGATTTTGATTTTATAACTTCCCAGATTTTCAGCTATCTCATAACTCCCCTAGTCCAATCATTAATATGTTATTCATTTTAAATAAGCTTAAATCCTTCTACAGATAAACCCGTTTGTTCCAATTCCTCTTCTATTCTCTTCCCTCACTTAAAAGTCGTCTAGGTCCTGAAATCGGTAATAATATATTGAAGGTTGTTCCTGCACGACCAGTTATAAATTCCATTTTCCCTTCGTGACTTTCAATAATCTTATGACAAATACTTAATCCAAGGCCCGTCCCTCCAGATTTGGTCGTCTGAAAAGGCTCACCGAAATGTGCGATGATGTCTTTTGGAATTCCCTCTCCTTGGTCACTAATTTCCACCTGAATATTATTCTCTTGCCTTGTAGCTCGAATGGTAATATGACCTCCCGAAGGCATAGCTTCAATGGCATTTTTTAAAAGATTAAGGAACACTTGCTTAATTTGGTCTTCATCACAAACGAGTGGTGGCAAATGAGCTAAATATGTCGTAAATATAGTGATATTACTATTTATAGACTGCATTTCAATAAGCTGCAGAACATGGTTACAGAGCGACGAAACCTCTACCTGTGACAAGGTTAATTTTTTTGGTTTTCCCCAAACAAGTAATTCACTGAGAATCGCTTCCATACGATCAAGTTCATCACTAATCACACGCAGGTACCCTTTTTGTTCTGTATTGACATTCGTATCATCCAGTAGCTGTACAAATCCTTTAATAGCTGTTAAGGGATTTCTCACCTCATGAGCAATACCCATTGCTGTTTGAGCTGGCAAATAGACTTTATCCTCTGTTATCATTCCTTCATTAGAAGCTTTCAACAAGGTGATATCTTGGATCTGAAACAAAATTTTTTCCCCAAAAAGCGAACGGACTTCGATATGATACCATTGAGCCATCATTCCATTCCGCTTCACTTTATAATCCTGACTGATTCCCTTTTGGCCATGACACATAGGCTCCATGTCAAGCTTCGTCTCAATTCCAATAGAAACAAGTAAATCCATGATATTTTGTTTATAGATATCTTGATCAATTGTTTGAAGCACACTTAAGATCTCAGAGTTATAAACCATCACACTCCCATCTGAGTCTAGTACTGCCATACCCATATATGTCCCTTCGAACGCCCACTTATACAGCTTTCCTCGCAAGTGCTTATCTATCATTATATACCTCCCAGAAGAGACTACCACGTCACTGTTTTACTCAATATTCCCCTTATTTTTAAATATATTTTACTGTAATTGTAATTTTATCCATTTCAATAGTCAATCTATTTTTTACATTATTGATAAAATTTGCATTTAAATACCATATTTACCTTTCTTTTTTACAAACTATTTTTAAACTACACTAAAAGTTAAATAAGTATTTTTAACTGGAAGGTTGTTACACACGAAATCCTTAGTTTTAGCCGAAAAGCCCAGCGTGGCTCGTGAAGTTGCCCGAGTACTCGACTGTAAACAAAAACACAAAAATTACATTGAAGGAAGCTAACACATAATCACTTAGGCATTAGGTCACTTAATCAAACTCAAGATGCCTAAAGATTATGACCCATCTTATCTCACATGGAAAATGGAGGATCTCCCTATTCTTCCTAATCATATGGGATTAAAAGTTATCTCTAAGACCCGCCCCCAATTTCACGCAATTGAACAGCTAGCGAAGCGCAAGGATGTCAAAGAACTCATTATTGCAACAGATGCTGGTTGTGAAAGTGAACGAGTCGCCCGTTGGACCATTGAAAAATGCATTGGAAAAAACCTATTCAGAGGTTGTGGATTTCCTCACAAACCGATAGTGCATGAAAAAACAAGTAACATTCAAAAACAATGACTTGAAAATAGCTGGGGATCTCTATTTGCCGAATGGTATGGACAACAGCCAGAAATATCCGGCTATTATGTGTGTACATACCGGTGGAGGAGTAAAAGAGCAGACCTCAAGACTTTATGCTCAAAAACTCTCAGAGAAAGGGTTTATTGATCTGGCGTTTGATGTATCTCATCAGGGAGAGAGTGAGGGGAAGCTACGTTATCTTGAAGATCCAACATCCAGAGTGGAAGATGCGCGTTGTGCTGTAGATTATTTGGCAACACTATCGTTTGTTGATGCAGATAAAATGGGAGCTGTTGGTATTTGTGCTGGCGATAGATATGCCATCAGTGCAGCACAGACAGATCACCGTATTAAAGCTGTTGCAGGTATTAGCACAGTAGATATTGGTAGAACATTTATATTAGATATGTATAATATATGTCCTTGACTTTGAACCTTGCAGGAGACAATCGGGATTAGAAAATAAACAAGAAGCTGACTAAATGTCTTAAGATAGAATGAAAATTTTCTATGCAGTGCTGCTCCAGCCATAATTAATAGAAACATAGGAATGATCACATTGATCATGACGCTAAAGAAAAAACCATCTTTTTCCCTCTTTCAAAAAAGTAATGGAAAAGGAGCCTTTATGGATAAAGACCCCTTAGACGTTAGACAGTCTGTTGTTTATTACTGTTTGTCAGCTTGATCAATGCATGCAAGTTCTCAAGTTCATCAAGTTTGTACATTTGATTGATGAGTTCTTCAGCTTGGAAGTTTCCGATAATGGAAATCGTCAAATTCTTGAACTTTCTTACCAAGTCTTTATCGGTCATCGGGTTTTCAACACTTCCGGTAGCATTTTTAATAACATGCTCAACTTTAGTTCCATCCTTTAAATATGCCGTCGCAAATACCTCTTCCTCTTTCACAGATTCGTCCACTCTCGGCTTTATTTTTGATCGAAAATCAACGACTTTTTGATTGAATACCTTCTCATCGGTATATTGGCTTTCACCTGCATCTCCTTCTAGAAAAGCAATGGCACCAGTATGGTAAATCGAAAACTTTCCAGCAAGCCCTGTTGCAGGGGATGGCTTTCCAGTCAATTCGAGTACATATGGATTAACGACAAGTTCAATATAATCCACTTCGTCAGCATCCACCTCTTTGCCAAGAGCGATACACGCATCGATTGACGGATGAAGGACGATTCCGCATGCGTATGGCTTGAACGCGTTTTTCAACAATTCCCATTGCTCACCCCACTTACCATTCACTTTTGAGAGATTATACTCTGGAGCAAGAACATTTGCAAAACCTCTTTTTGCTTCAAGTACTTCTGTCGAGCTTGTGAAATTTCGTTTCGCTAGCAATGCTGCTATTAAACCGTTCTGTGCTGCTTTCCCTGGGTGGAACGGCTTTGTCATCGTGCCGAACATCTCTCTTAAACCAAAGGACTGTGTGCCCGCGATTCCAAGTGCCCAGAGCACCTGCTCTTCATTCAGATCAAGCAAAACTCCAGCTGCCACAGCTGCTCCAAATACACCTGTAGAACTAGTAATGTGATATCCAAGCTGATAGTGGCTTGGATATACAGCATTAGCAATTCTAAGCTCCACTTCACATCCTAAAATAAAGGCATGAAGTACTTTTTCTCCAGAAAGATTTAATTTCTCTGCCAGTGAAAGTACAACTGGGGCAACTGGTCCACTTGGATGGTGGATGGTGTCGAGATGGGTATCATCATAATCAAATATGTGTGAACTCATTCCGTTGATCAAGCTTCCCAGAAGAAGATCCACTTTCTCATTACGGCCAAAAATGGTTACCTGCTCAGATGAATTTGTATCTTCCTTCAATCCTAGAACCATATCCACAGATGGGTGATTCGATGCACCGATTGCAACCCCCATCCAATTCAAAAGACTTCTCTTCCCATGAAGCTTCACTTCTTCAGGTATATCACTCATCTTCGTATTTAAAATATTTTTAACCAGTGTTTTTGTCACCATTATGCCCATCCATCCCTTTCAATTGTTTTTAAAGCCTTTTCTCTTGATTTTCTTACATGAAATTGAGCTACACTCTCCGCAAGCTCCCCGTCACCTGAGCGAATTGCCCCAATAACCATCTTATGTTCCTCGATGTTTTCACTTGAACGACCCATATAAGACAAGGAGACAGACATTAGCAGGGAAATATGCGTTTAAAGCATGTTCATGATATCTTCTAAATAAACATTTCTAGACAATCTAGCGAGTGTCAAATGAAACTAAGCGTTTATTTGTGATAAAGCATTTACATTATTTATTTCAGCTTCTTTTTCTGCCCTATTGATAATCGATTCCAGTTCTAAAATGATATCTGGAATCACAATGTTAGCGTGTGTTTTTGCAGAGAGTCCTTCAAGTACCTCTAAAAAGCGTGTTTTGATTAATCTTTTTCAAAATACGCCTTTTTTTGTTAGTCGAACTTAAATCCTTTTAGGGCTTCTGCCAGCGTATTATTTACTGGTTCTTCTTTATTCTGCTGCTTTAAATATTTCTGAACAGTACGGTTATCGACTTTACCACGAGATTCTTTCTTACGTCTTGCTTCAAAAATTGATAGCTTTTCGCGATAGCCACATTTACAAACAAAAATTTGACCTTCGCCTTCACCACGAAGTTCTAATTTCTTTTTACATTGTGGACAACGCGCGTTCGTGACACGTGATACGTTATGACGATGACCACATTCTCGATCTTGGCACACAAGCATTTTGCCTTTTTTACCGTTCACCTCAAGCATCGGCTTACCACAATCTGGACACGACTTTGTAGAGATGTTTTCGTGCTTGTATTTTTTATCACTCGCTTTAATTTCCACCACAATTTCTTTTGTGTGTTCTTTCATTTCATTGATGAAGATATCTTTTTTTAGCTTGCCTTTTGCGATTAATTCAAGTTTTTGTTCCCACTCTGCTGTTGTAGCAGGTGAACGTAATTCTTCTGGAACTAAATCTAACAGTTGACGACCTTTTTGTGTGAGGTAAATTTCCTTACTACTGCGTTTTTCAATTAGGAAGGAATTAAACAGTTTATCAATGATATCTGCACGTGTAGCAACTGTACCTAGTCCTCCTGTCGCTTTTAACATATCTGTAAGCTCTTTATTGCTTGTTTTCATGAACTTCGTAGGATTTTCCATAGCAGTTAATAATGTGGCCTCCGTAAAGCGAGCAGGTGGCTTTGTTTGACCGGATGTTTGTACAATTAATTTTGTTTTCAATACATCGCCATTTTTTATAGATGGTAGTAATTGCTCTTTTACATCATCTGAAGACTCTTCATCTTCAAAATGATTTTCGTATACTTCTTTCCAGCCGGCGTTAATAACTGTCTTCCCTTTAGCAATAAACTTCTTGTTACCAATGATCGCTTGTAAAGTTATTTGTTCGTACTCAAAAGCAGGGAATAGAACAGATAAGAAACGTTTCACAACGAGGTTATAAATTTTACGCTCTTTATCTGAGAAAGCAGAATAATTAACATATCCCTCGGTTGGAATAATCGCATGGTGATCACTGACTTTGCTATCATCTACAAATGTTTTAGAGGACTTAATAGGCTGTTTAAGCACTTTATTTGAAAGTGAACGATATTCGCCTACCCCACAGGCTTTTAGGCGCTCTGGTAGCGTATTAACGATATCTGAAGATAAATAGCGAGAATCTGTACGCGGATACGTTAAAACCTTGTGTAACTCGTATAAACTTTGCATAATCTTCAATGTTTCTTTCGCTGAATAACCAAATAATTTATTGGCATCACGTTGCAGTTCTGTTAAATCATAAAGCGCCGGAGAGAATGATTTTTTCTGTTTACGATCAATAGCTATAACTGTTACATCTTGACTACCAAGTGATTTTACAATGGTATCAGTCTTTTCTTTGTTAAAGCTTCGACTATTCCCATTGGCATCTTGCCAAGTGAGTTTGACTGAATCAGTTTGTGCTTCAATGCCATAGTATGTTTGTGGTTTGAAGTTTTTAATTTCATCTTCACGTGCAGATATCATAGCTACAGTAGGGGTCTGAACGCGTCCACAATTTAACTGTGCATTATATTTGGTTGATAAAGCTCTAGTAGCATTTAGTCCAATGTACCAATCTGCTTCAGAACGAGCTACAGCAGCAAAATATAAATTTTCATATGCTTTACCAGGTTTTAAATTATTAAATCCATCTCTAATAGCCTTATCTGTTACAGATGAAATCCACAGACGTTTGATGGATTTATTTACTTTGGATTTAGCAATAATCCATCGAGCTACTAGCTCACCTTCGCGACCAGCATCGGTTGCGATAATGATTTCATTTACGTCATTACGATTTAGCTGTGACTTAACGGAATTAAATTGCTTGCCGGACTGCTTGATTACTGTTAGTTTTAAGCGCTCAGGTAGCATCGGTAAATCTTCTAAATTCCACTTTTGATATTTCTGATCATACGTTTCTGGATCAGCTAAGGTTACTAGATGTCCAAGTGCCCAAGTGACGATATATTTGTCGCCCTCTAAAAAGCCATTCCCCTTTTTATTACATTTCAGCACATTCGCTATATCGCGAGCTACTGATGGTTTTTCTGCCAATACCAAACTTTTTCCCATATCTTCATGCTCCTTTTATATCTGAATCCTCCAACTCTACTTTTTAACTTTTTATACCCAGAATAAAAATGTAAATGGGTGAAATTATTATTGATATAATTACTATTAATAGAATATATTAAATTTCTCCCTTTCTCAAAAAAATTAAAGGAAAAGATGGAAAAATACTCATATGCTCTAATCATGAATGTCATTATAGACGACGAAAAGAGCCCAAGCTTTACCAAAGATGTTGTCCACAGTGCCATAAAAGAATGGAAATTCATAATGGACAAGCTGGTCTTTATTTTCAATGCAAACACTGTAATAACGTAGAAAAAGCCGATAACAAAAAGAAAAAATATCTAGACGTGAAGAACGTCAGCTAAATTCGGCATGTCTATGCGTCGCACTATAGACTTCATTAAAAAAGAGTGGTACCCACCAACATTTATTGGTAAGTACTACTCTTTTCAATGACTGGGTTTTATCGCAGTCTCTTTAAACTGATTAACTTCATAAAACCAAAATCAGCACTCAATTCTCAAGCTTTAAAAAGCCCACAACCCATCCCTGAAAACAGGCTCCTTTTCACCATTAGCCGTGATGCCATCAATATCAAGCTCAGCTGATCCCATCATAAAATCGACATGTACCAAACTCTTATTCACACCATGGGCATCAAGCTCTTCACGTGTCATATTAACCCCATTTTCTAGACATTTAGGATAAGCTTTACCAATAGCAAGATGACATGAGGCATTTTCATCATACAGCGTATTAAAGAAAATCAAACCTGATTGAGAGATCGGTGAATCATTTGGAACTAGAGCGACCTCACCCAAATAATGAGAACCTTCATCAGTATCAACGAGATTTTGCAGGATTTCAGAACCCTTTTCAGCACTACACTCAATGATTCGACCATCCTGAAATGTGAGCGATAGCTTTTCAATCAATGTCCCGCTATAATTCAGAGGCATGGTACTCGTTACCGTTCCATTAACACCCGTTTTTAATGGCAGTGTAAACACCTCTTCTGTAGGAATATTTGGCATAAAGCTTGTTCCTTTGGTGTTATCAGCCGCCCCTCCAGCCCATTGATATCCCTGTGGAAATTCAATCGTGAGATCAGTACCTGGAGCTTTATAATGAAGCTTATGGTATTTTTTTGCATTCAAATAATTTAGTTTTTCATCCAATGTTTTTTGATGGTCCTTCCAAGCTTGAATAGGATCCTCACGATCAGCACGAGTCATTTTAAACAAGATTTCCCAAAGCTTTTGAACAGCAGCTTTTGTTTCTAAGTCAGGGAAAAGTTTGTTTGCCCACGCTTCCGAAGGAATCATGAGGATCGACCAGCTGACTTTATCCGACATCCGATAATCCCTATATGACTCCAATGCTGTTGATACCGTTTTATTATTTTTTGCAATTTTTTCTGGATCAATAGCATGAAGAAGATCCAGCTCAGGCGACCTTAGATCAAGAAATGCCGCACCTCCTTCAGCTAGTTTTTCAAGACTCTCCGCTTCCCATTCAGGATAGCTTTGAAAAGCCTCATCAGGTGCATATGTATAACGTGTCAGCGTTAAATCATCATCTATCCAACGAAAATGCACCTCCTTTGCTCCGGCTTGATAAGCTTTTTTAGTCACCATTTTTACAAAATCAACTGCGTGAATATGGGCATTAATAACCAATTCCTGTCCGTTTTGAATATTTACGCCTACCTTGACAGCCAATTCCGCATAAGACTCTAAATGTTGCTCAAATGAACCCATAACATACCCCTCCTATATCCCTTTAGTTTACCACTATTATCTCCTCAATTAATAATTAAATGAACATTTAATTTTCATATACATAAAAATCCAGGCAATGTTTTAAATTAAAATGTAAATAATCTTTTTTGTTGACAAGCTTTTTTTTGTTCACTATAGTAAAACTGCACTATTCAACTGGGAATTATATGTTTAAGAAATTTTCATTTGCATAGTAGATCAAACAAAATGTTTCGGAGGTACAACATGCGTAAATATTTAGGTTTTATTGGTATTTTATTGGCTCTTTTTCTCGTCATGGCTGGATGCGGGAATAACAATAGCAACAACAATGCTAGTGGTAGCAGTTCAAACAAACAAGATTTACTTCAACAAATTAAGGACAGAGGTACGCTTAAAATTGGTACTGAAGGTACCTATGCCCCATTTACCTATCACGACAAAAATGGCAAGCTGACTGGATTTGATGTTGATATCGCTAGAGAAGTAGCTAAGAGGCTAGGCGTTAAGGCTGATTTTGTTGAAACAAAATGGGATGGAATGATCGCTGGTTTAGACGCTAAGCGTTTTGATACTGTCTTTAATGAAGTTGCCGCTACACCAGAGCGAAAAGTAAAATATGATTTCAGTACACCCTATATCGTCTCGAAAGCTGTTCTTATTGTCAGAAAAGATAATAACACCATAAAAAATTTCTCTGACTTAAAAGGGAAGAATTCCGCTCAAAGCTTGACAAGTAATCTGTCAAAAATCGCTAAGAAAAATGGAGCACACATCGTCTCAACAGATGGTTTCAACCAGTCCGTTGATCTATTAAAATCTGGCCGTGCTGATGCAACGGTTAACGACAGCCTTTCTTTCTTAGATCTGAAAAAACAACAGCCTAATATTCCATTGAAGGTTGTGGCTGAAGAAAAAAATAGTTCAGCTAGCGAAGTCATGATGCGTAAAGGAAATAAGGATTTGGTAAAAGCAATCGACAAAGCTTTGGCTGACATGAAAAAGGATGGTACGTATCTCAAGATTTCCAAAAAATACTTCAATACAGACGTATCAAAATAGGATTGATAGACCATGAATGATCACATTGAAAGACTTTATCATATATTTATTGAATCCTTTCTACCTCTGCTAAAAGCAGGGGTAGCTTTTACCATTCCTTTAACATTAATTTCTTTTGCGATTGGGCTAATCATCGCCTTTATCACAGCGCTCATTCGAACTTCTCCCTTAGTGTCATTAAGAAGCATCGCTCGCTTCTATATTTGGATATTCAGAGGGACACCTCTGATTGTGCAATTATTTATTATCTTTTATGGATTACCAAGTATCGGTTTGACCCTTCCACCTTTTACAGCTGCTGTCATCGGTTTTTCATTAAGTGTCGGCGCTTATGGGTCAGAGATCATCCGGGCAGCAATCCTATCGATATCTCAGGGACAATGGGAAGCTGCTTATTCCATCGGCATGACAAAAGCACAAGCCTTAAGACGCATCATTATACCACAAGCAATCAAGGTATCTGTGCCGCCTTTATCAAATTCCTTTATCAGCTTAATAAAGGATACATCGCTTGCCGCTAGCATCACGGTAACCGAGATGTTTCAAAAGGCTCAAGAAATTACAGCACGCTATTATGAACCTATGCTTCTCTATTGTGAGGTTGCATTAATTTATCTCATTTTTAGTACCGTGCTTTCTCATTTTCAAAATCGACTTGAGCGTTATTTTAATTCAAAATCTACAAATAAAGGAAGCTTATTATGATTGAAGCTAGGGACATACAAAAATCTTTCGGAGACCATCACGTGCTCAAGGGTCTTGATTTAACTGTAGACAAAGGACAGGTTACCGTTATCATCGGTCCTTCAGGATCAGGTAAGACCACTTTATTACGATGCTTGAATCTATTAGAAATTCCAACACATGGAATGTTGCGTATCGGTGATACCTCCCTGACCTTTCAAGAGAATGTCTCTCTAAAGCAAACGGATATACTTACCTTGCGAAGAAAGTCAGGAATGGTTTTCCAAGCTTATAATCTCTTCCCGCATATGACCGTCTTACAAAACATCATGGAAGGACCCGTCATTGTTCAGAAGCAGGAAAAGGATCAAGCAAAAAAAACAGCCCTTCAATTATTAGAGAAAGTCGGACTATCTGATAAAGCAAATGCCTATCCTGATCAGCTGTCTGGAGGTCAACAACAACGTGTTGGCATCGCTCGGGCAATGGCCGTAAACCCTGAGGTTTTGTTATTCGACGAGCCCACTTCAGCTCTCGATCCTGAGCTCGTTGGAGAAGTATTAAAAGTAATGAAAGAGCTCGCTTTAGAAGGGATGACCATGGCAATCGTCACTCATGAAATGACATTTGCTGAAGAAGTGGCAGATCAAGTGGTCTTATTGGATCAAGGAAAAATTTTAGAACAAGGCAAGCCATCAGAGCTCTTTAACCATCCTAAACATGAGCGAACAAATGCCTTTCTGTCCAGATTGAACAGCCCTATTTAACAACCTTCTGATCGAAAGTGGTTTGAAAGCCTAACGTTCAAGGACTCAGGGGACATCCTTCTTATGCATAACGGTATTTTCTTAAATTTTTTTGAAATGAAACTAGAAAAGTTGCATACAATAAAAAAGTGATCGCAGGATGGGGCACCTACGATCAACCGTTAAGAACTTCCCAAGGAATCAAGCACAATAGGCATTCGCAAACATAGGAGCAATAACAAATGTTTCTTTCAATAGACCGTCCCTATCACAACACGGTCTATTTTCTTCTGTTCAACAAAGTAGTGACCAACATCCCAAAATTGAGCATGATCATCAACGCCTCGAATACGGACATTTGAAGCACCCCCTAACAGGAATGCACTTGACCTCAGAAGGCTCCTATCGTTAGTCCATTATATCAAATTTTTCCTACAAAATAACAAATATTCCTATTATTACAATAATTAGTTCGCAATTACCATTTTTTATAGGTATATTCTCTTACCCTTCAATTTATGACTCCTATCTATTCATGAATTTTTCTACTTCACATTCATGTTTTATTTATAGATACATAAAAAATCTACCGACGGACGATATGATGCTGCTAAACGCCTCTTTTATTACCCCATAAAAGAGTATGCAGCTGCGGAAGGACACGGACATGATTCATTTTCTCACTTGCAATGGTTTTATTGACTAACCATTCATATTTCTCTAATAAATGTTGGGTTAATGTAACTGTATCAACAGAGGTAATATCATCATTACCAACCTGAAGAAAAAATGGCACATCCTTATAGCGCTCATGAATATCCGTGGCAAATTTAAAATCGTCATCATCAAATACAACCACTTTTAAACTCGTATTTTTTTGTGGCCTACTTTGTTCAATAATTTGGTCCAAAACATTAAAATTCGTCTTCATGCCTGAGCTTGGAGGTTTGGGAGATAGCGTTAGGTCATCAATATGAAGCATCCATGTCTGCCATCTAGATCCTTGAGTTTCAAGAGCTGTTTGGATTCCCTTCTCTCTTAGCAGTTGTACAAGCTCACCAATAGCTGATAACAGAGCAGGATTGCCTCCTGAGATCGTGACATGATCAAAACGATCATCACCTATCGCAACGAGTTGATCCCATATCTCATCTGCTGTCATCTTTTGGATATCAGCTTTAGCAGAACCATCCCAAGTAAAAGCAGAGTCGCACCATGAACAACGATAATCACAGCCAGCGGTCCGCACAAACATCGTTTTACGTCCGACAACCATGCCTTCTCCCTGAATGGTAGGACCAAAAATTTCAAGGACAGGTATGCTGTTATTCATCCTCCATGCACTCCCTTGTCACTTCAGCAAAACTTGTCTGTGTTTCATAAAGGCGAACGCTCTCTACTCTTAGGTCACTCTGGTCTCCTGCTCTGGTTTCCAAGGCCTTTTGCCATTGTTCATAAAGCCAAACCACTATATTCTCAGCCGTCGTATTCATATTAGGCAATGTTTCATTTAAATATTGATGATCCAAATAGATTTCAATTTTTGATTTCCAGATTGCCTTTAGCTCCGAAAAATCAATAACAAGTCCAACATCATTCAAATAACCACTAACAGTCAGAGTCACTCGATATGTATGGCCATGCAAGTTTTTACATTTTCCTTCATAACAATGCAGATGATGAGAAGCATCAAAAGTGAACGATTTACTGATTGTGACACGCTTGTTATGATATTTCAATTCACTTCTCTGAATATCACGATCTATTTTTTGTAACTTTTCTACAATATGAAACACCATTAATTCCCCACCTTTTTACGCCTTTTTAAATAGCTTTTTAAGCCACCATTACGGAGTTTACAAGCTGGACATTTCCCACAGCCATCAGCAATAATACCATTATAGCAAGTCAATGTTTTATATCTGACAAAATCTAATGCCCCGAGTTCATCCGCTAATTCCCACGTTTGTGCTTTATCCAACCACATAAGTGGTGTATGGATGACAAAGGATTTGTCCATTGACAAGTTCAACGCGACATTCAAAGATTTCACAAAGGCATCACGACAATCCGGATAACCGCTAAAATCCGTTTCACATACACCCGTGATAATATGCTTTGCTTCAACTTGATACGCTAAAATCCCAGCAAATGATAGGAACATAAGGTTTCTTCCAGGAACAAAGGTCGATGGCAGCTCACCATCTTCACCCTCTTGTACAGCAATATCATCACGAGTTAACGCACTCGGTGCCAGCTGATTTAATAAGGATAGATCTAATACATGGTGTTTTACACCAAGTTCTTTAGCAATATTAGTGGCGCATTCAATTTCTAAGCTATGTCTCTGATTATAGTTAAAGGTCACTGCCTCAACTTCCTCAAAGCGCTCTTTAGCCCAAAGTAAACAGGTTGTGCTATCTTGACCTCCACTAAATACCACCACTGCTTTTTCATTCTTCATCGTCTATTAAACCCCTTTAATCCGCCTTTTTAAAATCAGAAAAAATGGTGCATCAGAAACATTTCATTCATACAAAAAAAACAACACCCTAAGAAAAGAGTGCTGCACCTTCTTAGTTTTTTAAAGAGGGTAGCTAGAACCTCTATCAAATGAACACATTCGCATTTACATCTCATTAAATTTTCATAATATCCCGATCATCATCTTAGCAAAACAAAAAAATACCACAACATATCACTAGGATAACATAATGCATGCAAAGTTTAAACTCTAAAGAGTTACCAATAACAGCACAAGAAAAGAGCAACCACTTTTGATTTCATACAGATATATGTTGATCTGGCTGAATAAACACTTCCATTCGAACAGAAAAAATAGAAGCGTTCATCCCAAGTAAGTGGGCTCGCTTCTATTTTCACGATGGGACATGGATTATCTACGAAATATCTTTTCTACTATTGTATGTTCTTCTACAACTCGTCTATTCACCGCATAGCCTATTCCTGGCTTCTCAGACACCTGTATCTCACCGTTGCTCACCGTTACCTCAGGATCGATAATATCTTCATACCAATAATGAGAGGAGCCTGCCGTATCACCCGGCAATATAAAGTGTGACAAAGTCGTCAAAGCGACATTATGCGCTCGTCCTACACCCGCTTCGAGCATGCCCCCACACCAAACAGCAACTCCATGTTGCCTACAAAGATCATGAATGCGTTTGGCCTCAGTTAAACCTCCAACACGACCTATTTTGATGTTAATCACCCGGCAGCTTCCTAGCTCAATCGCATGACGAACATCATCCACAGAATGTATGCTTTCATCAAGGCAAATGGGTGTTTGCAACTGCTTTTGTAGGAATGCATGGTCAATGAGATCATCATGAGCCAATGGTTGCTCAATCATCAATAACTGGAATTGATCAAGCTGCTGCAAACGCTGTATGTCCTCTAGCTTATACGCCGAATTAGCATCAACCATCATGGCAAGCGTCGGAAATTCCCGACGAACAGCACCAATATAATCGATATCTTGACCTGGTTTCACTTTGAACTTGAATCGCTTGTAGCCTAGCTCCAGCTTCTCTTCGATTTGCTTTTTAAGCTCCAAAAAAGAATCTTGTAAGCCCAAACTTACACCCACGTCAATAACTGCTTTATTGCCTCCTAAAGCTTTGGCAAGCGAAATCCCCTGCTGCTTAGCAAACACATCCCAAACCGCTCCTTCAATTGCGGCTTTAGCCATGTTATTTCGACGAATGGGGGCAAATGCTTGACTCACCCGATCCGGATGCTCAATATCTGTTTCAAACAGGATAGGTATCAGCACATCTTCTAACATATGCTCAGTTGTTTTTACCGTTTCCTCAGTGTACCACGGGTAATCCATAGCAACACATTCTCCCCAACCACTCTGACCCGACTGATCAGTTGCTTCGATCAATAAAAACTCCTTATCCTGCATCATGCCATAGCTTGTGACAAACGGCTGTTTCATCCGCATCTTTAATTTTCTCACACTAATTTTTTCAATACGAATGATTTTAGACACTTCAATAATCCCCCTAGATCATTATTGCCTATTATAGCTGAATCTTTCGTTAAACGTTAACAGCATGAATTTTAGCTGTTCTTTTCCCCATGCCCCAATATTTATATTAATTATTCTACGCAATGTTTGAATGGTTCTTGAAAAAGAGCATTTTAAATTGATCTGAATTTTTAAAAAATATCCAAATGTTTTAATCGACAAACTGGAAGAGGCATTTTTTTGCCAAAAAACAAAACTATCACCATAACTCTATCATTTTATGTCATTAAGTGTCCATTATCATCATTACTCAACACAGTTTGAATAAACTTCTCCTAAACTAAAAAAGCTCAAAAGGTCACTTACTGCTTGTCGAGAAGCCTTTTTGGCAACTTTTTTAATAGCTGATTTTATAGACGAACCTGCCTTATAGTATTTTATAAGATTTTTAACAAAAGCTGTTGCACCCCCTGCTGCTTTAAGTACAGATTTTATCTTAGTAATCTTAGCAATTTGATATAAGGCAAATTATAAAAAAAAACGTGAACATAAATTACCCTTGTGTTTGACGTTCAAACAACACAAGGGTAATTTAAAGCACCACGCTTTTTAAACACTTTATAAGATCATCATCTAACAAAATCTGCAAATTTTTTTATTAGTACTCTTGTAACCTAACACATTTTTCTTCATTGCTTAATTGAATAGACAGCTTTCTTACTGCTAACGATCCTAGGCGGATACCTTTATCGGCTGATATCTTGCTTTAAATGCAGACCAGCCCAAGGCCAAAAAGTAACAAAGCGCTTCAAAAGCCGTAATATAAAAGCTAACCGGTGCACTAGTAAAATAACTTAGAGTTAGTCCAACCCAAACTCCAAGAACCGCCAATATAGCTGAAACAACAATCATCATGAAAACAGATTGGGTGATGTGTCGTGCGACCGCAGCAGGAATTGTCATAAGTGCAAAAACAAGCAACGCACCAACAATCTGTACAGCTTCAGCTACGCCAACCGACAATAATAATAGGAAAGCTATAGATATAAAGCGAATCGGTAGACCAGCAGCCTCTGCTCCAGCTGGATCAAAGGAATCAAATTTCAGCATTTTATAGCCAAGCGTGAGCAAGCATAATAAAACAATGGTTAGAATAACGATAACCCAAACATCCCTTAGACTAATCCCAACGACACTTCCAAACAATATCGTTGATGTAAAGCTCCCCGATTGCGTGGACAAAGATAAGAATAAAATGCCTAACCCCAAAAACACACTGAGGATGACACTGATAGAAGCTTCTCTTCTA
>Ga0154003_1000022_pt1 | contig 51760 bp, 28 predicted proteins | sample TSFL087MetaG_FD_104679 | JGI IMG/M metagenome (GOLD analysis project Ga0154003, IMG submission 104679) | Attine ant fungus gardens microbial communities from Florida, USA - TSFL087 MetaG | ecosystem: Host-associated > Fungi > Mycelium > Unclassified | place: USA: Florida, Lake Talquin State...
GCCCGTCCTGATCGCAAGCCCCGACAAGATCATGCGCGACCTGGGCTGGAACCCGCGCCACAGCGAACTTGACAGCATCATCGAATCCGCCTGGCGCTGGCGCCTGGCGCATCCGAATGGATATGAAGAGTAGGGACGGAGGAACAGGGCGACGGGGCGACGAGGCGACAAGGCGACAAGGCGACGATATTCCATTTCGCCCCGTCGCGTGAGTCACTACGTAACCCTGTCGCCGCCGCTTATGCGAGTCATCGCCGGAATCTACAAAGGCCGCCGATTGAAAACGCTCGAAGGGGTGAGCGTGCGCCCGACTTCTGACCGTTTGCGCGAGACGCTATTCAACATTCTGGCGCCTCGGATCGAAGAGGCGCATTTCGCCGACGTCTGCGCCGGGTCGGGCGCGGTCGGAATCGAAGCGCTGTCGCGCGGCGCCCGACATGTCACCTTCATTGAATCGTCGCTCAAAGCCGCCCGAATCATCAGCGAGAACCTGCGCAATTGCGGGATAAGAGAGGGTTACAGGATCATCAATCGTGACGCGCTTCGGGCCTTGAAGAACCTGGAAAAAATCCAATTCGACGTCATCTATTTCGACCCGCCTTACGATTCCGAAATCTACACGCCAGTCATGTGGCTTATCTCAAAGCAGGACCTACTCGCCGAAGGTGGTGTCTTAATCGTCGAACATCGCCGCCAGACGCCGCTGCTGCCGAATTACGATCGCCTGCGCCCCTACCGGCAAGTCGCGCAGGGCGAATCCCTTTTGACTTTTTTTGGAGTCGAGGCGCCGGGAGGATCGAGGGTTGAGGAATGATCGTATGGAGACCGAGGACAGAACGCGTGACGTGACCTTCAATCTCTGATCCTCGACCTTCTCCCATTGTCCGGCGCCGTGCTACCATCCGCCTTCTTCATAGGGCAAACTGCCAGTTTGCCCTACTATTTTCTGAGGAACCTTCATGTCGCAATGAGCGACGCCCGGGAAAGAATAAAAATTGTCCACAAAGGCGCACGAAGGGGCGCAAAGATTTTTATTCCTTTGTGATTCCTCGTGTTCTTTGTGAACGGTTTTTCTGAGGAGAATTCTATGGCTCGTCGCGCAATCTATCCTGGATCATTCGACCCGTTGACAAACGGGCATGTGGACATTATCGAACGCGCCTGTCACATTTTCGACGAGGTCATCGTTGCGATTCTGATCAACCCCGACAAACATCCCATGTTCACAGTCGCCGAACGAATAGAGATGCTGGCCGAGGTGACCGCCCCATATTCTTCGCAAGTCAAGATAGAGACTTTCGAGGGCCTGCTGGTCGAATACGCGCGCCGCCGTCAGGCTCACGCGATTATTCGCGGCGTCCGCTCCATCAAAGATTACGAGTACGAATTGCCGATGGTGTTGATGAACCGCCGTCTAAACCCGCAGGTCGAAACCGTTCTCCTGGTCGCCTCCGAAGAGAATTCATACGTAAGTTCGAGCCTGATCAAAGAGGTCTTCCTGCTCGGCGGCTCGATCGAAGGACTGGTTCCCCATTCCGTGATCGAACGGATGAATGAGCGATTGATATAAAATGATGCGCGAGCGCGGCCTCGCGCTCGATCACACGACGATTTACCGGTTGGTTCAGGCGTATGCTCCGGAGTTAGAGAAAAGAATTCGTCCTCACTTGAGACTAACCAACGACTCCTACCGCGTCGATGAAACCTACGTCAAAATCAAAGGGAAATGGTATTACCTCTACCGCGCGGTGGATTCCACAGGCCAAACGATTGACTTTTTGCTCATCGCAAAAAGAGACGCGAGAGCAGCCAAACGATTCTTCCGCAAGGCGCCGAAGGCTCCCAAACATCAATCCCCATCCCATGAGTCATCAACGTCGATCAGATCAGGTCCTAACCGCTTTTTTGCAACACAACCTGTGAAACTTCTGAAGGCTTAGTCAACGGGGCTTATGCGATTGGCGCGATGTTTGCTCATGAATGCGGCGTCGCTCTGCCCGGCCTCGTACGAAGCGCCACTCAGTACAGGCAAAATCGCTCTTTGATACAGGCTGAAGCGCAAACATACAGAATCTTGCCGCTTGTTCCCAATCCCACCCCGACCTTCTTCGTCAAGCATGCGAACGGGGACTTAGAGCAGATTGCAAATCAATGTACCCATACTGAGACGACAGTACGGATCAGTACCGCGAGCGGTAGCGAGCGGGTCCGGAGCGTGAAGCCCGCTCGCTATCGCTCGCGGTACTGATTCAGCCAGCCTTCCCGTACATGCAATTGCAATCCGCTCTAGCAGCAAAGCAGCAAAAGAATTTTGGTCTGTTCGAGGAGGAAAGTCATGCCAAGTTCCAGCAATAAAAAAAACACGCCGCAAGACGCGGCAGATGCTTCCCACAGTGAGACGCCCGCGCCCAACACAAAGGCCGTGTTGGATTCTTCCGGGGATGGAGGACCTTTCATTCCCGGCTACACAGGAGGCTGGGGCGTAGCCGCTGGCCTCGGCAATGCCGGCGGGGCGCAGTCCTCCGATACGGATTTGGTTGTGGAGATCGAATTGGTTGCGGGCGCCGCGCCGCTGGGCGCGGCGCTCACCACGAATATGGCGGGCTTTATGGCGGGGTCGGAGAGCGCCGCTCCGCCGACGGATACAGGGTTGCGGTCAATCTTGAATCAGTATGGATTGAAAGAAGCGCAAGCCGTTTTCTCGGCAGAGCAGATTAAGGCGGACGAGGAACGTAAGAGTTCTTTGCGGCAGGCCGCCGCCCTAGGCGCAGCCAATCCGGAGCAAGTGAGCGCGTTGGAGCGGTTGCCAGCGCTTGATAGCTTCATTCGGCTGCGTTTTCCCGCCAATACGCCGCCTGCCGAAATTACAGCGGCGTTGAAGCGTTTCCCGGAGATTGCGCGCGCCGTCGTGGTGCCGCACGCCGCGCCGCCGATGGTTATGCCAGGAACCCCGGCGCCGAGCGATCCGCTGATTGGCAAAAGCGGTATCCTGATCAACGACCAGGCGACTGGCTTGGACTCCCAGTGGTATTTGCATCGCAATCTGATTCCGCAGGCTTGGTTTTACTCGCGCGGGGCGAACGTGGTGGTTGCGGACATTGATTGGGGCTTCCGTACGACGCATCAGGAATTTCAAGGCGGCGCGATTGCGCTGACGTATAACTCCGTGGATGGCGGGCAGGATGTTACTAGTGGCGCTCATGTCGCGCACGGCACGGCGGTTCTGGGGCTGGTCGGCGCGCGCGCGGACGGCACGGGGCTGGCCGGCTATGCGCCCGAAGCGACGCTGTGGGCGATTCAGGGCGACAGCGCGCCCAATCCGCGGAAGTTTGCCGAACCATGGGCCGAAGCCGTTGATTTTGTACGCCGCACTCCCACAGCCAATAAGCGGAAGGTCATCAACCTCGAAGTACAAACCTTTCCGGCGGGCGGCAATTACGAACAGGTTCCCTCGGTGCATCGCGCGATTCGCGCCGCCATTGCCGACGGGTGTGTAGTTTGCGTAGCCGCGGGCAATGGCGATCGCCCTGCCGACCGCACCGATCAGGACGAACCGTTCGACCCGACCGGTTCCATCCTGGTTGGAGCGACCGCCTATCACCAGACAGAGAACAAGCGCGCCGGGTTCAGCAATTACGGTAGCCGCGTAGTAGTTTCGGCCCCGGGCGACCCATCACACGATGTTACGTGTGGGCAAGCATTTGATAACGCATACCGCAATCAATTTGGCGGCACGTCGGGCGCCGCGCCAAAAGTCGCTGGGACTGTGGCGCTGATGCTGTCGGTCAACCCGCAACTCACGCACGACGACATTCGCGAAATTCTGACGGGAACGGGGACGTCCGTGACCGAAGATCCTGGCAAGCCCATCGGTGTATTTCTGAATGCGGAAGCGGCCGTAGCCGAAGCCCTGCGCCGCCGCAGTGAAACGCGGCCCGCGGATGTGCTGTTGACTCCCAGTGGAAAGCCGGTGCTCGAACCGCCTGCCTTGCACGGCGTGCGACGGAGGCGCAGCCAGATGAAACTGCCACGGGAAAGCGAGGGGCCGATTTTGTGGGACGCCGAGGTGGAAGCCGAAGCGACAGCAGAGAGCGCCGCCGACGCGTTCGCCGCGCAACCTCCGGCGGCGGGCGATAAGACGCTGCGGCTCTTCCGCGAAAGCGTTGAAGGCACGTTGACGCAGCAAGATCGCATTTTGCTCGTCGCTCAGGCCATTCGGATGCTGGACAATTTTTACGTGCATCGTCCGCTCAAGGAAGCGATTCATGCGGTGCGACCGATTCAGCGGTTGCGCGTGTTGCAACGCCGGTTGCAGCAGGCGACGAATATCCCCATGGAGGAGCAGGACGAACTGGCATTCCACAATACGCTGACCCAGATTTTCAATTCCGTGCGGGATTTGCATACCAACTATCAGCTCCCACGTCCTTACCGGGATTACTTTGCTTATCTGCCTTTTGAAGTCGCGCCTTTTTACGAAGACAACCAGCGCCGCTACCTGGTGACGCGCGTTGTCCCCGGTTACTCCTTCGCGGACGCCGAGTTCAAACCCGGCGTGGAGTTGGTTTACTGGAATGGGATGCCAATTGAACGCGCGGTGCGGGCGAACGCTGAAGAGACGGCGGGCAGCAATGAAGCGGCGCGGCAGGCGCGCGGCGTCAGCGCCCTGACGATTCGCCCGATGAATACGGCGCTGCCGCCTGACGCCGATTTCGTTGATCTGGAGTTCGCGCCGCCCGGCGCAAATCCAAACGACGCCGCCGAGCGGCGCGCCATGCGCCAGCCGTGGTTTGTGCGCTATGCGCCGAGCACCGCTGGCGGCGCGCTGGCGACCGCCTTCGCGCCTGTGGCGCCTGTGAACGCTCCTGTGCCCCACGCCGCGCCAACTCCTTCGCCAATTTTTGCCGCGCAAACTTCGGTGGACATCGGCCGCGAGAGTACCGCCCGGTCGAGCGATTTGATTTTTATGGATGCGCCGGCGCCGGCGGCGCCCGCCGCGCCGCCAGATACTTCGGCGCGCAAACGCAATCTGGCGCTGGCGGCGTCGTTGGGCCTCGACACGGCGGCCGACGCCGTGCGGGAAGCGCGCCAACTGATTTTTGAATCCACGGCCATACGAACCGCGAACCAGGGCGAGAGTTACGGCATTCGCGGCAGCGCATCGCCCAGTTCAGTCGCAGACACGCTTACTGGCGCGGAACTCACCGTGAGACACCCCTGGAACGTGGCCTTCCGCGCGCGCACGGTCAACGTCAACGGCGCCACGTATGGACACATTCACATTCGCACGTTTTACGTCGAAGACGCCGATGGCTTCGTGCAGGAATTCATTCGCCTGCTTGAACAAATGCCGGAGAGCGGCTTGATGTTGGACGTGCGCGGCAACGGTGGCGGCAACATCTGGGCGGCGGAACGTTTGTTGCAGACGCTGGCGGCTATCGAAATTGAGCCGGAACGCATGCAATTCATCGTGACGCCGGGAACGCTGGCGCTTTCGCAAAACAATCCGGCGCACTCACCCATCCCACTACATCTCTGGCTGCCTTCACTGGAAGAAGCCGTTGAAACAGGGGCGGTGTATTCGCACGCGTTCCCGCTCACCGACAAAGAGAGTTGCAACGCCATCGGCCAGAAATACTACGGCCCGGTGGCGCTGATCGTGGACGGGAACTGTTACTCGGCCACTGATATTTTCGCCGCCGGGTTTCAAGATCATCACATTGGCAAGATTTTGGGCGTCAGCAACAACACGGGCGCGGGGGGCGCGAATGTCTGGGAACATTGGTTGTTGAATCAAACGCTGCCGGCCGGCTGGGGGCTTAACCCGCTGCCCAATCAAGCCGGGATGCGGGTGGCCATTCGCCAGTGCTTGCGCGTCGGCCCTCGCGCCGGGGCCTTGCTGGAAGATTTCGGCGTTGTGCCCGATGCCGTGCATCGCCCCACGCGCGAAGACGTGATGGAAGGCGACCGCAAACTGATGGAACGCGCCGCCCAGTTCCTGGCGGAGAAAAAGACGCGCAGCATCAAGGTGAAGATGGGAGTGGCGGACGGCGTCAATCCCGGCTTGCGGCAAGTCGAGATCAAAACGCGCGGCATACAACGGCTTGATTTTTTCCTCGACGAGCGCCCGCAGGCCTCACGTGATCTCAATCCCAATTCGGATGGTGACGCGGCGCTTACACCGGCGATTCGCATTGGTTCCAAACTGCGGCTATCTGGTTACGCCGCCATAGCGGACCAAGTCCCCGTCGCGCAGTATCGCGGAGTCGTCACCTGAAATGCGCTTGGCGCCACTATCCGCCTCTTGCTTACGGCCAAAAGCCAACCAGTCCAATTAAGCCTGTTGAAAAAGGAGCGCCGCTATGTCTGTCACCCGCGAGCAACAACAATTTCCGACCCGCAACTATCCGTATCGCGGCCAGCCGCGGGGCGCAGTCGCGCCGCTTGAACCAGTTCTGCCCAATACGCTCTATCGCCGCGTGCTCGGGTTGGACGCAGGGCACAGTCCGATGACGCCGGAGGAATTGCGGCAGTTGACAGACCCTTTCGGACGCCTGCTGCGTTCCGGGCAGCCGTTTCCTCTCACTCTCAAACAGGTGTTGGCGGCGCTTGACGCGCTCAATGGGACGCCGAATGCGCTGCCCGATCAATTGGTATTTCTGGCCGCGGATGGCGGCCACATCCCGTGGACGCCGGAAACAGATGGGTTACAGCGCGCCTTCCGCTTCGTAGTGGCGCGCGGCGCGGGCGAGTTCACGCTGCTGATTTCATCAAGTACCAGAATTGAGTCGGCGGAAAACGGCGCGTTTTTGCAAGTTATCGGCTGGGACGCGACGCACGAAGTGTTTCATTACTACGAGCGATTGTTCGGCGTGTTTTTCTGGGCGGGAATGTCGCCGCATGCGCTGGCGGACGGTACGCGCGGCCTGGGGCCGTTTGACAGCCACGTCAACGGTTCACTGGTAATGAAGGAACTGCGCGCGCCATGGGTACATTGGCACGCGCCGCAGGCCGGCATCAACGAAGAAGCGTTCGCGCCGAACGACCCCTTGCGTAACGAGCCGCTGTTCAGAAATCGCGTCAGCGCGGAGAGGTTGGAAAGCGAAGTCGTGCGCCCCGGCATTCGCCGCTGGAATGAAGCGCGCGTGCGCAAGGCCGTCGGCGCGGACGGCGTCTGGCGGCAGGCGCATCATTTCCTGCGCCAGGCCATCACCGACACCACCGTAAATCTGGCGACTTCGGACACGGCCAGCCGTTCCCTGACGGACGAGATGCGCTTGCGGCCTCCGCACACGTTTTTTCTCAACTCCGATACGCTCTTTGACACGCTCGGACTCGCGCCGGACGACCCGGCGGTCGCCGACATCACGATCTCCGGCGCGCACTTCCGGCAGTTGTTGGCGCGTTACGACGCGCATCGCACGGATGGCGCGTTGCGCATCAATGGCGATTCGCACTTCGCTTTTCTGACGCCGGAGCCCGCGTTTGAAGATACGAATTTGATTGATGTGATGATGCAGGCCGGGTTGCTGACGCCTCGTTTTACCGCCGCGCTGGCGATGACGGATTTTTCCAATCCGGTCTTTTCGCCGCGGCGCGCGGCCTTGCTGCGTTACACGCCCACGGAACTCAGCGTCAATCCTACAGCGGGCGAAGCGCTGGCGAGCCGCTTCGTCGAAAACGTCCAGGCAGTCATTGCCAACAATGAACACCACGCGGCCGCGCCAGACAGTCCTGAACGCGAGTTTCTCGCTAACTGGGAAACAGAGAATTTTGAGACAGTCTATCGGCGACGCATCACGGATTACCTGCTGGCCGCGCAATCCGGCATGAACAACCTGGACATCGTGGACGGATGGTTTCGTCTGGCGGAATACCGCCGCCGCCGGTTTCGTCGCCGCCCGTTGGCCGAGTTCAACCTGACGACGCCACGCACCAACATTCCCGAAAACGCTCCGCCGTTGCGGATGACGTTGCAGGGGCGAGTTGAGCCGCTAGCTTGAGCGGCATGCTCCAAGCAGCCTCATTTCCGTCCTTGGCAAAACCACTTCATTTCACAAACAAAGGAGACCTTCCATGAACCGCTTTGACCCGCCTGGCTTTCTCGACGATTTAACCGATGCGCAGAAAGACCAATGGAGCACTATTGTTGCTGGCTGGCTGGACGAGGCCCGCGCGGGCCGCGCGGAAGAAAACGACGGGCCGCGAAAACAGTTCTTCAACCCGCTGACCAATCCGCCCGCCGCCGACCGGCAGGTGGCGGTCATTTCCTGGAACGCCTTTCCGCGCCAGATCAAGAGCACTTCGCTGAGCGACAGACACCGCTGGCGACGCGCGGACGCCGACCGCAACGTGCAGGATGAATACTGCGAATGGAGCGTGACACGCGATCCATTAACGCGCAAGATCACGCGCGTCACGTTCACTTGTGAAGGACCCGAATACTGGCAAGCGCTAGCCGCGCTCAACCCGGATAAAGCGCTGGAACTGTACCGCACCTTCATTTCGCCCGCAGTGTTGCGCCAAGACCTTTTCATCAATGGCCTATACAATCCGCGCAATCGCTTCAACAACAGCGTCACCAATGGCGCGATGCATCTGATTCAAGGCGATAACACGCTCGGCGCGGAAATCGAACTCGGCGCGGCGGCCACCATTCGCCGCGTGCGCGACGGCGTGGAACTGACCGGCGCGCAAGAACTGATTCTCTGTTCCCAGTATGGCAAGCCGGGCCGCAACAGCGACCCGTTCATCGGCGAACAGGTTAATGCGCTCGCCCGGCAACGCGCCGACATCACGATCAACAATCCGGTCGGGCTTTACCTGCACGACTTCAATCCCGTCGGCTGGGTGACGCCGGACGGCGAAGATCCTCGCACGTACTGGAAATTCGTGCGCGGCAAAGAAGGCTACTTCGTGCGCGCGGTATTTGAAGTGCCGCCGGGTCAAGGTTACGTCGTCGGCGACATCAAGAGCGCGGGCCGCAACATCGAATTCGGCGGGCAAATTGCGGATTTCATCACCATCAAACTCGAAGGGCTTGCCACGCGCATCGGCCAAAGCCCCGTCGCTCCTTTCCAAGGCTGTCGCGCCGCGGCGCAGCCGCCTTCCGCGCCGCGAGAGGCGATCACGCTGGCTCCTCCATTGTCCAGCCGCGCCGCGGCGATCGCCGCGCCCATCGCGGCGGCGGCGGAACCTTCCTCGGAAGAAGAACTGCTCGCACAACTGCCGCCGGCGTTGCGGCGCGAGGTTGAATTGGTCGAAGTCGAGGGCGCGGCCCCGCCAGCGTTGTTGCCTTATCCGAAACTGCCCGCGCAGCGACTGAGAACCCGCCGCGTCTCTGGCAAAATCATGGCCTACGCCTCACCCGATTCCACCTACGCCGTGACCAAGAAGCTGTTCGACAGCGCGCAAAATTCAATCATCATCGGCATTTATGATTTCAGCGCCGCTTACATCAAGGAAGCGCTTAAGAACGCCATGCAGCGCGGCGTGCAAATCTCGCTGATGCTGGATACGAACAAGGATGACGACCCGACGATCTTTGAGGAACTCACGGCGCTCGGAGCCACCTGCGTCAAAGCGCCTTCCAATTCGGCGGGCAATCCAATCGCCTACTTCGGCAACGCGCACGAGAAAATTATCGTCGTGGACGGAGAGATCGTCATGATTCAAAGCGGCAACTGGTCGCGCAACAGCATCCCTCTCAACGAAGGCGATGGCGTCGTGGTCGGCCATTTCGTTCAAGGCAATCGTGACATGGGCATCGCCGTGCAGAATCGCAGCCTCGCCCGCTTCTTTGCCGAGTTGATCAGCCGCGACATCCGCCTTGCCCTTGGCGAGCCGCCTGAAAGGGGCGCGGCCCCACCCGAGGCCATCGCTGAGGGGACATCCGCCGCAGCGCTGTTCTTTGAAGCCGCGCCGCCCGCAGCGCCGGTCAGGCTGTTTTCCAGCCTGACCATCACGCCTGACACGCCGGTGCGCGTCACGCCTGTGATTACGCCGGAAAACTTTCACGACACGGTGAAAGCTTTTCTCCGCTCGGCTACGCAAAGCATCCGCATCGAACAGCAATACATTCGTGGCGGCCAGGAGGCGGTCGAGGAACTCCTGACAGAGATCGAGGCCGCCCGTCAGGGGAATCCAGACTTGGACATTCGCATCATCGTTTCCCCGAAGTTTCTGGCTGGCGAGAAAAAGCGGAAATTCCTCAAGGCCATGCGGGACCTCAATCTGGAATTCGATGAGAACTTCCGCTTTCTGTCGAGCCGGCATTTTGTGCATTGCCATAACAAACTGATCGTGGTTGATGAAGAAAAAGTCTTGCTGGGTTCGCAGAACTGGTCGAGCACGGGCCTGCTCTCCAACCGCGAAGCCAGTCTGCTAGTGGAACATGCGGGTATTGCCGCCTATTTCGCCGAGATTTTTGATAGCGACTGGGAGATGAGCGAACCAACCGACGCGCCGCCAGACGCGTTGTTTGCCGAAGCCGTGGCTGGCATCACCAGTGCGGCAGACTTTGCCAAAGGCGGCATCGTGCAATCTAGCGTCAGGGATTATTCGGATGTCTAAAGCATGAGTGTATTTTTGCAGATCAAATGCTGAAGTTTTTCATTTCTTTTGATGGTCGTGTATCAAAGATGATGGTCAGCGTTTGAATGATGCGCGTAGAGTTTGATTACTGCATCATGCATCACTGCCGATTTCGAGTAATAAAGGTTCTGTTGCAAAAAACGGGCGGTTTTGTGTTCCAGCATATTTTTTGCAGCACAACCTTTTCCTGACTGCATAGTTTTAATCAACACGCTCCTGCGATCCCAAAAACCGCCACTTTCCCTCAGGAAGATCGCCCAGTTTAATATTGCCTACTCGCACTCGCTTCAACCCGACGACCTTCAATCCCACCAGATCGCACATCCGGCGAATCTGCCGCTTGCGGCCTTCTCTCAACACGAACCGCAATTGATCGCGGTTAATCCATTCGACCTGCGCCGGTTTGAGCGGCCTGCCGTCGAGCGCCAGCCCTCCCCGCAACAATCGCAGCCCGTCATCGGACAATGAGCCGCGAACGCGCACGATATATTCCTTTTCGACGCGGCTCTCTTCCCCGATGATTTTTTTCGCCAAGCGCCCGTCTTGCGTAAAAAGCAGCAACCCCTGCGAATCAATGTCGAGCCGCCCGGCGACGGCCAGGCCTTTCAGGTGTTCGGGCATCAAACGTTTATTCCCCTTACCGAATTGATTCGCTACGGTGATGAGTTTGATCGCAGGGGCGTAGCCAGGCTCGGGTTGGGCGGAGACGTACCCGATCGGCTTGTTCAGAATAATTGTAATAAGTTCCTTCTGTTTTTTGACGGCTCGGGGCGCGAGCGTGATTTCAGCGTCTGGCGTGACCTTGGCCCCGAGTTGATCAACTATAACGCCGTTAACCGAAACCATGCCCTGCTCAATGAAAGCGTCCGCCTCGCGGCGTGAACAGACGCCGCGCTGAGCCATCAGCTTTGATAGACGAACCATCTCATCAGTCATAAATCGCCCCACTGTGAAGCAGGTTTAATAGCCTCGGCCGAAATAAACGGGCAACTGCGTAACGCGTCTTATTATCTAAGGGACACGGGTGAACCTCCTGTTGAGCGTAACCCTGCGGGGGTAAAATCTCCACAGGGTTGCGCTCTTTTTTTTAATAGGCGCCCGTAGGGCCATGAAACGTTTTTTCGATTATTTCGTCCATATACGGCCTCGCAGACACACCTGTTGCACGGCATGTGCGTGATTCACCCTCCGCATCTACAAATATTCTCTAGTCTCGAATCGCGCCTGAATGATTCGAATGTGAGTAGAAGGTAATAACGATGAATTGCGCAAAAAGCCTGAAATTACTGAGCGAGTATCATGACGGATCGCTGAACTTCATAGAAGCCGCGCGAGTACGGATGCATTTGATGATATGCCCATCATGCCGCGGAATTTTGCATGACCTGGAGCTGATCGTCTCCGCCGCCGCCGAGTTGCGGGACAAAAGCCCAGGCGCCTGCCCCGACGACAAGACCGGTTGGCGGCGGTTTGAATCGGCCGCGCTGAAATCCGCCGCCATTGCGGGGAATAGGCGATGGCTGCTGCGATAAGTCTGCGGTGTCTGCGGTGGCGAATCAGCTCAACAATTTCTCGATCACGGCGCCATGAACGTCCGTCAACCTGAAATCTCTTCCCTGGAAACGGTAGGTCAGTTTCGTGTGATCGAATCCGAGCAGATGCAGGATGGTCGCGTGCAGGTCGTGGACATGCGCGGGGTCGCTGGCCACGTTGAAACCGAACTCATCGGTCTCGCCATAAGTGACGCCCGGTTTGACGCCGCCGCCCGCGAGCCACAGCGAGAAAGCCCTGTTGTGATGATCTCGGCCCAGGCTGCGGCCCGCGTCCGCGTTGCTTTCAACCATAGGCGTGCGGCCGAATTCCCCGCCCCAAACGATGATCGTATCTTCGAGCAATCCGCGTCGCTTTAAGTCCTTGATCAAAGCCGCCGCCGCCTGATCGGTCTGCTGGCATTGGCCGCGAACGCCCTTCGCAACCTCGCTGTGGTGATCCCAGGCTTCATGGAAGAGTTGTACGAAGCGCACGCCGCGCTCGACTAGCCGCCGCGCCAGCAGACAATTCATCGCGAACGAAGCGCGCCCCTGAGTCACGCCGTACATCTCAAGCGTCTCTTTCGACTCCTTTGAAATATCCATCAGTTCAGGCGCCGAGGTCTGCATCCGGTAGGCCATCTCGAAAGAGTTGATGCGCGTGGCGACCTCCGGGTCGCCCGTCGCTTCCAGATGATGCTCGTTCAGAGCCTTCAAGGCGTCCAGCGATTTGCGCTGCATTTCCGGAGTGACGCCGCGCGGATTCGAAAGCGAGAGGATCGGGTCGCCGCTTTTGCGAAAGGCCACGCCCTGATAGATCGTGGGCAGAAAGCCGCAGCCGAAATTCGAACTGCCGCCGCTCAAACCTCCCGCCGACGACATGACGACGAACGCCGGCAAATCCTGCGACTCGCTGCCAAGCCCGTAGGTCACCCACGCGCCGACGCTCGGACGCCCATATTGCGTCGAACCGGTGTTCATGAAAATCTGCGCGGGCGCGTGATTGATCGCGTCGGTCTGCGCCGACCTGACGACGGCTATCTCATCGACGACCTGCGCCGTGTAAGGCAGCGCCTCGGACACCCACGTCCCAGATTGCCCATGCCGGGCGAATTTCAATTCCGAGGCGTACAAGCCCGCGTCCGGCCTGATGAACGCGTAATTGAGGTCTTTGACGAACTCCTGCGGCACGGGCTTGCCGTCGTATTTGGCGAGTGACGGCTTGTAATCGAAGGTCTCGAACTGCGAGGGACCGCCGGCCATAAATAGATAGATCACGCGCTTGGCCTTCGGTTTGAAATGCGGCAGTTTAGGCGCAAGAGGATTTGTGATCGCGGATTGCGCTGAAGATTTTTCATTTAGCAGCGAGGCGAGCGCCAGTGAGCCAAGGCCGATTCCGCATTCTTTGAAGAACCAGCGGCGAGTTAAAAGCTTCCCTGCTTCAATTTTTATCTCTTCGTTGAAGTTCATATCCACCTCAATGGGATGAGCTGTATGAAGACGATTAGCCACCGCAGCGCACCGCAGGGCACAGAGGGAATTTAATGACCTCTCTGTGTTCTGCGGCGCCCTCTGTGGCTATTCATCCATTTTCAGAGCGTTCGTCATATGGTTTCACTCTTTGGTGATAGTCTCGTCCATATTCAACAGCACACGCGCGACAATGGTCCAAGGCGCGATTTTGTGAAGGTCGACGTCTTCGGGCATCCTGTTCGGGTCCGTCGCAGTCACGTAGACCGCGGCGGACGTGCGCCCTTCAAAATACTTTTTCTGATCTTCGAGCAATTCGATCAGCTTTTGTATCTCGAATTGATCAGGCTCACGGCTCACACAGAGTCTGAACGCGTAATTCATCTTCGAGCGGTCGTCTGCGCCGCCATTTTTCCAAACTCGCAATGCCAACGACTGAGCCGCTTCCACAAAGACCGTGTCGTTCAAGGTCGTCAGCGCCTGCAGCGGCGTGTTCGATCTGACCCTGCGCGCGCAGGAGAAATCCCCGTTCGGCGAATCGAAGACGAGCATCGAAGGATAAGGCACGGTGCGCTTCCAGAACGTATACATTCCGCGGCGGTAGCGATCCTCGCCAGTCGCGTTCTCCCATTTGAACCCGCCGTAAGCCAGGTCCATCACGCCCGCCGGCAGCATCGGGAAGACGCTCGGGCCTCCGATCTTTTTGTTCAACAACCCGCTCGCGGACAACGCCACGTCGCGCACAATCTCAGACTCGACGCGGATTCGCGGCGCCCGCGCCAGCCAGCGGTTGTACGGGTCGACCTCCAACAGCATAGGCGTGACTTTTGATGATTGCCTGTATACGGCGGAGTTCAAAATCAACCGGTGAATATGTTTTATGCTCCAGCCGCTTTCGACGAACTCGACCGCCAGCCAGTCGAGCAGTTCGGGATGAGACGGAGCTTCGCATCGCGAGCCGAAATCTTCGGGCGTCGTTACCAATCCCTGTCCGAAATACTGTTGCCAGATGCGGTTAACAATGACCCGGGCAGTCAACGGATTGTTCCTGTCCACGATCCATTTCGCCAGGCCGAGCCGATTCGGCGGCGCGTCTTTGGGGAAAGGATGCAGCGCGGCGGGGACGCCCGGACTGACCGCGTCGCCGGGGCGCTTCCAATCGCCGCGTTTGAAGACGCGCGTCACTCGCGGAATTTCGCGGGCGCTGAGAGCCAAGGTCGTCGGGCCGTACGGCCACTCCCTCATCAATTCATTGATCTTTTTGTTGGCTTCGACAAAGGCCGGGTCAGTCGTGCGGTAGAAGCCGAAGACCTCTCGCAGCTGTTCCTTTGAGCGCCGGTCGGCGGGAATAGAAAGAATCGCGCGCAAGGAGGCGGGCAGCGGATCGACTTTCGGGTTCGGCGCATCGGTGACGGAGATTCTAAAACGCCCGATGTTCGGCTGCCGCTGTTCGGTGTCAATCGTGTCGTCTTTCTTCTGCGCAAGTTGGAAAGTCAGCGCGACGCCGTTGTCGTAACTGACGCTCTTCTGGGTTTCAAACACGAACTGGCGGCTCTGATTTCGCCTGACCGGCCCGGCGTCGCTCGACCAATGGGTCTTGAGGGCGCCGTCAATCACATTCTTCGCGGGCGAGCCGGGCAATTCAAAATCAGCGGTCACGCCGGCGAGCGCGATCTTCTCCATAGTGTTTGGCGCGCCCGGCTTATCGACGGGCGCCGCTTCGACGGAAAATTCGCTGAAATAAAAACCGCCGTCAGGAGCGCGTCCAGGGCCGCCTCGCGGCAGATTCGGGTCTGTCATAAACTCGACCCTCACGCCGGTGATCTTTTTCAGGTTCGACTTCGCCCTGACAATGTAATTGTTGGTCGTCGCGTTGTCGCCTTTGGCGATGAACGACCCGTCTTCGAGCCTGTCGAACTTCACGCCGAAGGCCGCGAAGATTTCCCCATCTTTAACCGGCGTCCAGGCCGTGTCGTAGGCGCCGGCGCCGGCTTCCCAGGCCGCCATACGCTTCGGCAGATCCGCGTCTCCGGCCGTCAGGTCGTCTTCGATCTTGGCGATCTTTGACAGAATCTCTTTGCGTTTCTCAGTGATCTTTTCGTCGGGGACTTCAATCGCAGGCTCGTCGTCCTTGTTCAAAAAAGCGTAGAAGCGGTAGTACTCCGTTTGCGAGATCGGGTCGAATTTGTGGTTGTGGCATTGGGCGCAATTGACCGTCAGTCCGAGAAAGGCTTTGCCGACCGCGTCGACGCGATCGATTATGCCTTCGACGCGGAACTGTTCGGGATCTACGCCGCCCTCCTGATTGAGCATCGAGTTGCGCAAGAAACCCGTGGCCACCCGGGTCTCCAGCGTCGGCTGCGGCAGTAAATCGCCCGCCAATTGTCCGACCGTGAATTGATCGAACGGCAAGTCTTTGTTGAAGGCGTCGATCACCCAGTCGCGATAAGGCCAGATTGAGCGCGCGCGGTCTTTTTCGAAGCCGTTGGTGTCGGCGTAGCGCGCGGCGTCGAGCCACCACCGCCCCCACCGCTCGCCGTAATGCGGGCTTTCGAGCAGGCGAGTCACCAAGGCGCCGTAAGCGTCCGGGCCGGCGTCGCCAGTGAATCGATCCACCTCTTCAATCGTCGGCGGCAATCCGGTCAGATCGAGACTCAGACGCCGAATCAACGTGATCTTGTCCGCTTCCGGCGACGGCGCGAGCCCCTGTTTTTCAAGCTGAGCGAGGATGAAGTTGTCAATCGGCGTGCGAACCCACGCCCTGTTTTTCACGCCGGGAGGTTTCGGGCGCGCAGGGGCCACAAACGCCCAATGTTGAGGCAATGATCTCGCCCGCTCGCCCACTCGCCCGCTCGCCCGCTCGCCTTCCTGCCAGATAGCTCCTTGATCGATCCATTTGCGAATCAGTTCGATCTGATTAGCCTTGAGCGGGGGGCTGCTGAACGGCATCCGCGTCTCATCGCCTTCGCCCAGAACGCGTTTCATCAGGCGCGAATCCCTGCTGTTTCCGGGAATGATAACCGCGCCTGAAATCCCGCCTTTCATCGCCAATTCTTTACCGTCCAGACGCAATTGCGCCGAGGCCTTCTTCGCGCCGTGGCATTGATAGCAGTTCGCGCGAAAGATCGGTTCGATGTCGCGCCGGAAGTCAACGCGCCTGCCCTGCGCGGACGCGAAGTGAGCGACGGCGCCGTCAAGCAGCGCGGCGAATAAACCTAACGATGCGGCTAGACAAATCGCGAGTTTGGTCTTCCTGGTCATAGCGAACGCCCTGGTTGTAGGTTGCGGGATTGAACGACGCAGCGTCACTGACTACGCATTTTATAGTACGTCTTTTTCTTTGCAATCGCTTCACTGATTAAGACGGAGGGCGGAAAAATCTATAGGTCTTAGAATAAAAGTCTATTTCACCGCGTTCGCGGGCGCCTCCGCGGCGCAGCAGGCCGACTTTGCAAAAGCACTCCTACCGCTCGCGGCGATGATCCGTTATTCTTCATCTATGAGTAATCGAAAACAGATCGACCAGACAGACGCGGCGAAGCTAGACGCCGTCATCGAAGAATTGCGGCGCGCGCCTGAAGGTTTGTCCGCGCACGACCTGGCCGATCTGATCGAACTCAATCGCGCAGGGCGGAAATCGCTTAAAGAGTTGCTCAACCGTTTGGAGAGCATGGGGCTGCTGCGCCGCTACGGGCAGAATTACCGCCTCTCCGGCTCTCAAAAAGCGATGACCGGCCTGATCCGCCAGCGCCGGCGCAAAATGATCAATTTCATCCCGGACGACGCCCAACAGCGTGTTCGCGGGCGCATCCGCGTCGAACCCGAAGACTTGAACGGCGCGTTCGACGGCGACCGCGTGCTCGCCACCGTTTCGACGCTTCAGCGCGAGCGATACGGGAGAGTCGGGATGATTTTGCGGCGCGGGCGGTTGCGGATCATCGGCCGGCTGCGCCACGGATTCCGCGAGTCCTGGGTCGAATCGATGGACGAAAAATTCCCCTTCAACATCGAGATCGAAGGAAAGCCCCCATCCGACCTGACCGCCAAATTGGCTGACGGATGGGTCGTGCTAGTCGAGATCACGAGTTATCCTGTTGCGCGCCGCAACCCGGCGGGGCGAATCATCGAACGGCTCGGCGCTTCGAGCGACGCGCCCGGAATGGACATTCAGATCGTGATCTACAAACACGATTTGCCGCACATCTTCCCGGACGAAGTGATCGAAGAGGCCGAGGCGGTTTCGCCGGTCGTCACTAAAGGCCAGATCGCCGGGCGATTGGATTTGCGAGCCGAGCCGACGGTGACGATTGACGGCGAAACCGCGCGCGACTTCGACGACGCGATCAGTTTGAACCGGCTGGGCAACGGCAATTTTTTGCTCGGCGTTCACATCGCCGACGTGAGTTTTTACGTGCGCGAAGGCTCGCCGCTCGACGGCGAGGCGCGGTTGCGCGGAACGTCGGTCTATTTCCCCGAACGCGCGGTCCCGATGCTGCCCGAACGATTGTCCAACGGAATCTGCTCGCTCAATCCAAAAGTCGACCGGCTGACGATGTCGGCGTTGATGGAAGTCGACCGGCGCGGGCGCGTGGTCAATTACAAACTGCGCGAGACGGTCATTCGCAGCGACGAGCGGATGACTTACACCGACGTCAACAAGCTGCTCACGCACGCAGACCCGAAATTGGCGATGCGTTACGCAAAATTGCACGAGCTTTTTAAAACGATGGAGGAGTTGGCGCGCATCCTGATCAAGATGCGCGAGCGGCGCGGCGCCATAGATTTCAACCTGCCGGAATCGGTCTTCGAGTTCGACGACGAAGGGCGGGTGGCCGGCGTGCTGCGCGCCGACCGCAACATCGCGCACCGCATCATCGAAGAATTCATGCTGCTGGCCAACGAGACCGTGGCTGGCCATTTCCAGCGTTTGCGAGTCCCTTCGCTCTACCGCAGCCACGAAGAGCCGCAGCCGCAGCGCGTGATCGAATTCGCCGAACTCGCCGCCGCATACGGTTATAAATTCCCGGTCGAAGGCGTGAGTTCGAAAGATTACCAGCGACTGTCGCATCAATTGGCGGGCAAGCATGAAGAGCGCGTCCTGTCCTACGCGATGCTGCGGTCGCTGCAGCGCGCGCGATACTCGGCGCAGAATATGGGCCATTTCGGATTGGCCGCGCCGGTCTACACGCACTTCACTTCCCCGATCCGCCGCTACCCGGATCTGATCGTGCATCGCGTCCTGCGCGCGCTGCTGAAAATCTCGCCAAGCCTAGGCGACTCAGGGGCGGCGGCGACCGGTACGGCGCCGACCGGTTCGGACAAAAGAGGCAAACCCGCCAAAAAACAGCCGCGCGGCCCCCTTGCCCCGATTCCGCTCGGCGAATTGGAGCTGATCGCTGAAGAATCGAGCGAGCGCGAACGGGCCGCCGACGCCGCTGAAAACGAGATTGACGAGTGGCGCAAAGCCGTCTTCATGGCTGAACGCCTGGGCGAAGAGTTCGACGGGATGATCGCCAACGTTCGGGACTTCGGCTTTTTTGTCGAACTGGACGATTTTTTTATTGAAGGTCTGGTTCCGGTCGCAACGCTGACCGACGACTTTTACCATTTCGACGAGCGCAGGCACACGCTCACCGGGCGCGGGAGAAGGCGGCAATTCAAACTCGGCGATCGTGTCCGCGTGCGCGTTGACCGCGTGAATATTGATCGGCATCTGGTTGATTTCTCGGTCGTCGAGTTGAGCGGCAGAAAAAATAAGAGGAAGTAGCAATACTCAATTCCCGCCTGCCGGCGCCGGATCGCATCCGGGCGTAACCATCTATGACCGATTTTCCACCTATTGCCAAATACCCCTTATTTGAGTATATTCAAGCAGCTCCGATTCCCGCTGAATAAAATCGAACCATTCGAAACCGAATGACACGCTCGTAAGCGGGCGAGCGCGCATAATGATCTTTGATTCACCTGAGGCGGCTGTTTATCAAACAAAAATGCCTCGCGCACATCCAACGCTAAGCACATATAACACTTAGATGAGGCGCTGGAATCGAAGAAAGGTGTGGCGCACCATTAGTCAGTAACCCCCGAAAATACAAGTCAAAGACGCTCTCCAATACTAACAGGATTTCCTGAAATCCGGGGAAACGCCTGCCTACGTACGATAAACAGGTCAAGGAATTTAAGAAACCAAAATCAAAATATGGGATTCAGCAGGGCAGTTAATGAGACGACGCCCTGACGTTATGGAATGACGCTTGGAAGACAATGTTCATGCCGCAGGGTTTGTGTGGCCTAAAAACCAAAAACCATGCTCTTTCTGGCCGCACTTGCCTTATGCGGCCTAAAAACCGAAAACCATGCTCTTTTCTACGGGAGGAATAGCGATGAGAACACGAGTCGCTTTAATCAATCGAGGGGTAATAGTTGCTTTGAAGAATTGCGGCCTGGCATTGGTCTGTTGCGCGTTGGCGGCCGTCATCGCGCAGGCTCAATCCATCGGCGGCAGGATTAGCGGCACCGTCACCGATCAGCAGGGCGCGGTCATCCAGAAAGCCACGGTGACTGTGACTAACGAGGGAACCGGGGCGGCGCGGCGCGCGACTTCGGATGCAGAGGGTAATTACGTCTTGCCAGAATTGGCAGTCGGCTTTTACGCCCTTAAAGTCGAAGGTGGTGGCTTCGTCGCCACGACCTTGACGCGCGTCAAAGTGGACGTCGGCGCGGAGACTCGCGTGAATGTCACGCTCTCACTGCAGGCCAAGGAGGCCGAGGTGAATGTCAGCGCCGAAGCGCCGCTTGTACAGCCGGACAGCAGCGCGCTGTTCGAAGTTATCGACAATAAACAGGTGGAGGAGTTGCCGGTCAATGGCCGCGATTTCCGCCGCCTGACTATGCTCTCGGCGGGCTCGGCGCCGCGTTCGCAGCGCGGATCGCTCGGTTCGTTCACCGTCAACGGCCAGCGCGAGAAGGCGAACATCTTTCTGATTGACGGCGTGGACAACAACGACTCTTTCCGCAACCAGCCGTCGTTCAACCAGGGCGGCGTGACCGGCGCGCCCGCGACGCTCTTCCCCATCGACGCGCTCGGCGAATTCAACCTTCAGACGCAGGGCCCGGCGGAATACGGGCGTAATTCGGGCGCGATCGTCAACATCGCCATCAAATCGGGCACGAATCAATTCCACGGCTCGGCCTACGATTTTTTGCGTAACGACAATCTCGACGCGCGGAACTTCTTCGAGCGCTGCCCTGCTTCAAATCCTAACTGCCCAGGTGGCGGGAAGCAGGAATTTCGGAATAACAACTTCGGCGGCGTGTTGGGCGGCCCCATCATTGCGAACCGATTGTTCTTTTTCGGCGGTTACGAAGGCCAGCGCGAGTTCGTCTTTTCGCCGGGCCTCGTGCGTGTGCCGAGCGCGGCCGACATCGCCGCCGCGCGCGCGCAAAACACCGCAATGGGCCGCGCCGAAAACGCGCTGAGCACGAACCTTCTGCAGATCTTCCCGCAACCGACTTCAGCGGCGGCGACGGGCAACAATTTTTCGTTCGCCGCGCCGAACAGGAATGACAGCGACAACTTTCTGGTCAAACTCGATTACCGCTTCAGCGACCGATACAATGTGAACGCACGCTATGTCTACGGCGACGGCAATCAGAATTTTCCGCTCACCAGCGGAAACGGATCGCCGCTGGCGCAATTTCAAACGGTCGTCCCGACACGCATTCAATTGTTCGGCATCAACTTCTCGCAGGTTCTGAGTTCGCGCCTGATCAACGAGACGCGGGCCGGTTACAACCGCTATGTCCAATTCTTCACGCCGCTCGACGCCGGGAACCCTCTCCCCGCGGGTCTCAACACGGGCGCGCTGACAGGGGGACTGCCGACAATTGTGATAGGAGGATTCGTCAGTTTGGGAGCGCCGACCAACGTGCCGCGCGGGCGCTTCAGCAGCGCCTATCAATTCGTGGATAACCTGACCTTTTCAGCGGGCGCGCACACCTTCAAGTTCGGCGGCGAATACCGGCGCGCAATCGTCAATTCGGTCAATGACGTAAACGCGCGCGGGCGGTTGAATTTCAACAACCTCGCTGATTTCCTGGCGGGGGCGATTGCGCCAAGCTCGACGATCTTGCGCGGCGCGACGCGGCGCGATACTTTCACAAATAACTTCGGCCTCTTCGCGCAGGACGATTGGAAGATCACACCGCGCCTGACGCTCAATTACGGACTTCGCTACGAATATCTGGGCGTCTTTAAAGATGAGGGCGACCGGATGGCGAACTTCGTTCCCGGAAGCCCGACCGGACTTGTACAAGTGGGAACCCCGGGGTTGTCGGAATTGTATGATACGGATCGTAACAATTTCGGGCCGCGCTTCGGCTTCGCGTACGACTTGACGGGCAAGGGTAAGACAGTTGTTCGCGGCGCTTATGGTTTCTATTACGACACGCCGTCGCAGGATTTCTTCCTGTTGCAGGGCTTCCAGAGCGGTGGGCCGGCCAGTCCGGCGACCAATCCGCTGCCGGCCCTGAACGTCTTCAGCTCGGGGCCGGTAGGCTTCGGGCCGAACGTTCCGATTTTCGGCAACTCCACGGCGCCGACTACGCCCTTCGCGATCTTCGGCGTCGATCTGGATCTGCGCACACCCTACATTCAGAACTACAATTTGAACGTACAGCAGGAACTGATACCGGGCATGGTGTTGCAAGTCGGTTATGTCGGCTCGTCGGGGAGGAAACTCTTCCGCGTGCGCGACATCAATCAAGCGACGCCAGGGCCGGCGGCGACACGCCAGTTGCGGCGGCCTTTCAATGCGCAGTTCCCGCAGTTTTCGTTCATCAACTATCTGGAGACTTCGGCAAACTCAAATTACAACGCCTTTCAGACGTCGCTCAAGCAGCGGCTCTCGCGTGGGCTGAATTTTGCCCTTGCCTATACCTACTCGAAGTCGATTGACGACGCGTCGAACGGCATCTTCGGCGGAACGCGCGGCGTCGCGTTCCCGCAGAACAGCTTCAACCTGGCCGCCGAACGCGCCGTCTCGGTCTTCGACCAACGCCAGCGCTTCTCGGCGAATTTCACCTACGAGCTGGAGTTCATTTCTTCCGCGCTGGGCAGTTTGCCGAAGAGTTTGACCGGAGGCTGGCAGATCAGCGGGATTTATACGGGGGCCAGCGGATTGCCGGTCACGCCGTTTATGGGTAATACGGACATCAGTGGTACGGGCGAACTCAATGACCGACCGAACTTGATCGGCGATCCGAACTCGGGCGCGCAGCGCGACGCCTCGATGTGGTTCAACCCGTTGGCCTTCGCGACTCCGGCGGCCGGAACCTTCGGCTCCTCCGGGCGCAACACGATCATCGGGCCAAAACTGCACATCGTGGACTTTACGGTGGGCAAGGTGACGAAGATCAACGATCGCTTCTCCGCCCAATTCCGCATGGAGGCATTCAACCTTTTCAATCGAGCCAACCTGAGTCTGCCGCAAGTGGACTTCAGCAGCTTGACGACCTTCGGCACCATCACCGCTACGCCCGACACGGATCTTGGTAATCCGCGGCTGGCCGACGGCGGTCCGAGGGTAATTCAATTTGGGCTGAAGCTTCTCTTCTAAAAGGGATCGTTCAGATCGTATTGGACGACATCCTGAAATTACAAAAAGCGCATGGGGTTCGGCCTTGTAGGTCGAACCCCATGCGCTTTTTTAGCAGGAGTCGTTCATGTCGTCACGGACGACTCCCGGAGACAATGAAAAGATCGGTTCGTAGTCCCGCCTCCAGGTGGAATCATCTGACGTTACGGAATGGATCTGCGTGAGGTGATTCCGCCTGAAGGCGGGACTACGAGCTAGAGCGGATTGCAGTTGCATCTACGGGAAGGCTGAATGGATCAGTACCGCGAGCGGTAGCGAGCGCAGCCGGAGCGTTAAGCCCGTTCGCTATCGCTCGCGGTACTGATCCGCACAGTCATCGTGAGACGGAGCGACTTGCATGAAGCGCCAATGAACGGAGCTCAAATTCAGAGCGTATCATTGGTCGCCGAAAGCAATGGTCAAGGTGCTTTCCGTCCTCACCGGAAGGCCGTTGAGCGTCGCAGGTTTGTAGACCCACTGGCGCGCCGCGGCTACGGCAGCAGAGCGCAACATCGCATGCCCGCTTATGGGCGTCGCATCAACGACTTTCCCCGATTCCGAAATGACGACTCGCACCTCGACCTTCCCTGCAATGCCCATAGCCTTGGCGGCGGGGGGATAGACCGGTCTGCCCTTCGTAATGATGCTGGCGTCCACCAATTTCCCTGAGCTTTGCGATGATCGCGCCGGAGGCGCCGGCGGCGTCCCATCCCCATCCAGCGCCGAAAATTTCGGCGCTGAGAGCTCAATGTCATGGTGGAGAGCCGCCGAGGGCTGATATGGGAAGGCGCGCATAACCACTTGCGCTGGATCGGACTGCAGATCAGGCATGTTTAAGTCGCTATTCAACGAGCGCGACGTCCCCTTTGATTCTCGCCCAAGGTCCGCTCGAAGAAGTGGCTGGCGTGAGACGCCATTCAGCGGGGGCAACATTCCCGGCAGGTCGCTCAACCGGCGAACCTGCAAGATTCGCTCGTCGGTTTTGATAACCGCGCCCTGGAAAGCCGGCTCCCCGATCAAACCTAATTTGAACGTCCCGATCGAAATGCCGACTATAACCGTGTCGCCGTTAGGCAAGAGCACAGTGGCTTCGGCGCACGCCATAGAGTCCTGGCCAGTCCCGCCGGGCGCGCCGGCGCCACATTCGGCCAACTGCCAGACGACCCCCGCATCCTTCCCGACGAGACCACTGAGCCAGGTGGCGAAGGAGCGGTTCGGCAATTTCGCGTCCAGGTTGGAAGCGGGGATCCGCTGCGCGGCGGATATCGCCCGCTTCTCGAACGACTCCGTCTGGGCCGCGACGCTCAAACATACACATAACGCTATGAGGAAGATTTTCATCTTTCTTCACGCATTCTTCTCCATCTGAACTTTTATTCCAGACGGAGAGGAACACGCCTCCTATATCGGAATTCCGATGATTGATACAAACCACTAAGACACGAAGAACACTGAGAATGGTTTCGAGATGATAACCTGGTCTGAGTCACCATCAGGTCGCGCGCCGGCCCCTGCCCGTAGAGCGGGAGGGCGCGCACAATGTTCACGTTGAACGGGTTCGTATGGTTAACGCGGAAGCAACGTCAATAGACCTACAGAAAAGATCGTTCGATAATTCATTTTATATTCAAATCCTCCTCATAATTTATAAGCCGAGGAGCCCGGCTCCCATCGCTGACATTTTTCGTCCTTGGGTTCAAAGCGGAGCAAAGTACGCCAAGGGCGGAGCGGCAGCTTCACTCATTGAAAACAGAAACAGCGATGGTTCTTTGAGGCGGATTCTAAGCGATGGAAGCGCTAAAGATTGGGCGTGAATGTACACCCATCCCATTTTAGAGCATCAGAATCGCTTTTTGTGGGAGCGTTATTACGCTAGATGAGACACGGCCCTAAGGATAACAAGCCTTCCAAGCGACCGCAAGGATTTCAGGCGTCATTATTAGCTTCGAAAACATAAACTCTTCGTTAAATCGGAAAGGCAGCCATTTCACGTCGGAAAGACGTGAACGATTCGTGAGGTTAGTATGAGAGCTGGCAATTTTAATATTTCATCGTCTGAAGTCGAATCCTATTGATCGCCGGGGGTGAAAGTAAAGGTCAGGACGCTTTCCGTCCTCACTGGAACCCCATCGCGCATCGCCGGCTTATAGACCCACTGGAGCGCCGCGTCAACGGCCGCGTTGCGCAAGGCCACATGCCCGCTAATGGCATTCGCCTCAATGACGCGCCCCATTTCCGAAATGACGACCCGCACCTCGACCTTCCCTGAAGCGCCCATGGTCCTGGCTCCGGACGGGTAGATCGGCTTGGCTTTCTTAATGACAGTGGCTTCCTCTAACACCCCTGAGCTTCGCTGTGATCGCCTCGGGGGAGGAGGGGGCGGCGGAGTCTCGTCCGGCGCCGGAAATCCCGACGCGGAGTTATCATTACCAGGGCCGAGCGATGCCAGAAGCGGATACGTGGCTGAAGGAAGCGTCTCCACTCGCAGCGGACCGGCCTGCAGATCAGGCAAAGCGAGCGGAACGCTTCTCGGCGCGCGTAACATTCCCGGCAGGTCGCTCAACCGGCGGACCTGGAAGAGTCTCTCACCGCTTTTAATAGCCGCGCCCCGGAAAGCCGGTTCCCCGATCAATCCTTTTTTGAACGTCCCGACCGAAATGCCGACTATAACCGTGTCGCCGTTAGGCAAGAGCATAGTGGCTTCGGCGCACGCCGGCGCATCCTGGCCGGCCCCGGAGTCGCCACATTCGGCCAACTGCCAGACTACCCCGGTCTCCTGCCCGATGACCTCGTTGAGCCAGGCGACGAAGGAGCGGTTCGGTAATTTCGCGTCAAGACTCGAAGCGGAAATTTGCTGCGCGGCGGATATTGCCCGTTTCTCAAACGACTCCGACTGCGCGGCGACGCTCAGCCACACACATAACGCCATGAGGGGGACTTTCATCTTTGCTTCGCACTTTCCTTAAGCGTATAGGAAATAACCAAAAGGATATGCCATACGCCATATTAAATATGGCGTATGGCATATGAGAGTGGTTTGGAACTTAGAAGTTAAGTTTCAACCCAAGTTGAATCTGCCGCGGGTCACGCGTGCTGGTGATCTGTCCGAATTGAGCGCTGGTGCGCGTGGCGTTCACGCCCAACGGGTTCGTATGGTTGAACACGTTGAACACCTCGCCTCGGAACTGGAATTTCAGGGCTTCGTTGATCTTGATGACCCTGGCCAGTGACACGTCCCAGCGACCGAAGCCCGGCCCCAGGACTGCGCCGCGAGGGGCGTTCCCTGGCCGGATCACGCCGACGGGGACTTCGGCAAAGGCGTTGGTATTGAACCATTGATCAAAGGTGCGAGGAGCGCCGCCGTTTGGATCGGCGATCATGTCTGGACGCGGGCCCGCAGCGCTTGGCCCCAGGAAACCCAGTCCGCCGGGGTCAACCCCACCTGTCGAGACCGTCAACGGAGTGCCCGAGCCGTATGTAGTGATGCCTGAGAGTTGCCAACCGCCGAGAAGACGCCCCGTCAGGCCCTTCTGATCGCGGAAGAACGGCACCTCGTAAATGTAATTAAACGTGAAGATATGCCGCCGATCAAACTGGGTAGGGCCGTATTCCGCCGCAAGGTTGAAGGGGTTTTGCGGCGCTGTATTACGGTCGGTCTGATTGTCAGTCAAATTGTGCGAGAAGGTGTACGCCACTTTAACCAATGAACCGCTGGCGAACCGTTTCTCCATGCCCATCTGTAGAGAATGGTAGTTGGAGTTGAAGAAGTTCTGCGGCGCGTTGATCGCAGTAAACCCTCTGAAGGGACGGAAGCGATTGAGTAACGCCGCGGTGTTGCCCGCGGTGATGACTTGATTCACTCCGTTAGCGGCGGCCAACCCGGGTGGAACTAGGTTTATATCAACGATCCCGAGCAGGTGGGTCCCTTTCGAGCCGAAGTAGCCCACGTCGAGGATCATGCCCTTGAAAAGTTCGCGCTGCACATCCAGGCTGAACTGTTGGACGTAAGGGGTATTCGTATCGAATGGAATGCCTCGCAGGGAGACCGGAGCGGCGGATACGCTCGGCGTCCCAGCGGCGGGGTTATCCAGGCTCGGGTTACTGATGTTGACACTGTTGATTAGAGGCGGGTTGGTAAAGACGTTCTGCTCAACTATGCCGAAGAGCGTGGTGTCGTAGCTGATCGCATACCCGCCGCGCACTGCGGTCTTACCGTCCTTGAACGGGTCCCACGCGAAACCGAAGACGGGCCCGATGTTCCCGTAGTCCTCCTCCGCGACCTTGTCGCCGAAGGGCGAGTTCACGCCGCCTTGGATGATGCCGTTCAGCGGGTCTCCCGTGCCGAGCACGCGGTTACCGTTAGCGGCGATCTGGAAGGCCCTGGCCGGGTCAAAGAAGTTCGGGTTGAAGTTGGTCAAGTTGCCCTTGGCGTCTGTAGGTTGCCTGAAGATCGAATATCGTACACCGATATTGAACGTCAGATTGGACCGAAAACGGAAATCATCCTGGATGTAGAACTCGTACTGCTTCGCGCGGATGTCGGGAGTGAAGTCCTGTGAGTCCTGCGTGAAGCTGGTAGGCTGGCCCAAAAGGAAGTAAGCCCACCGCTGTGTCTGAAGAGCCGACGCGGGAAGGAGGGGCGCGTTAACGGTCTGGCCTGTGACAGGATCTATGAAGGAGGTCGGGATCGCCTGAGCGAAGGCGAAGGTTCCGGCGTTGTTGCCGGCCGCGTTCTCCCTCTTCTGGTAGTAGTGGAAGCTGAACCCGGACTTCAACGTCTGCCTGCCGAGGCTGATTGTCACGTTGTCATAGAAGTTGTAATTACGGTTGATATTGTCGTAAGGCCCGAAGCCGGTAACTCCGGTATAGCCGGGGGTGACGCTCGGCACGCGGGCTAGCGTTGATGCGAATGGCAATATGGGGTTGATGTTGGACGAATTGGCGGCGCTGTTCAGTCCGTTCGGCTGACTTCTGATCGCGCCGAAGGAATAAGCGAACCCGGTCTCGTTGAAAAACTTCGGATTGAGCGCCTGCGCGGCGCGGAAGAAATAATTCCGCCCCGGCGTCTTCGTGCTGGTCGCCGCCACCCCCGGGATCTGATTGTTGGTGAACAACCCTCCCGGCTCTGTGGTCGGGATGTCGTCATTCAGGAAGCGGAAGGCGAAAGCCAGCCTCTCGCTGAAGTTGTAATCCAGGCGGACCAACTCCTGACGGAAGTTGAACACGCTAGCCGGAGAAGTGACGAGGGTGTTCCCCCCGGCGTTCGGCAACGGCACGTTGTTGTAGATGCTCTGGACGTAAGCTGCGGCCGTCGGACTTATCGGCGCGAGGCTGGATATCGGGGTTCCGGCAGGCAGCACCTGGGTGCAGAGGGTACCCGTCACGGCGACACAGACAGGCACGGAGAAGACCCCCTGCCGCTCACCCGCTGTGGGGACTTGGGCGTTGAAGGTGTTGGAAGTGATCACTCGCCGGAATTCCTGCGAGAAGAAGAAGAAGAGTTTGTCTTTAGTCGGGCCGGGGATGAGGGCCGGGCCGCCTATGGTATAGCCGAAGTTGTTGTAGCGCAGCGGGGCCCGGATCGCCTTTCCGTCGCCGTCAAGCCCGCGCGGCGCGTTCCTGTTCTCGAAGAATGAGGCGGCGTTCAAAACGTCGTTGCGGAAAAACTCATAGGCGCCGCCGTGGAATTCTTTTCCTCCCGACCTCGTGATGACATTGACCTGTCCTCCGGCGTTCCGCCCGTACTCCGCGCTGTAGTGGTTACGCAGCACCTTGAACTCGGCGATGGCGTCAACGCTCGGGAAATTGAGGAGCGACAGGTTCGAGCCGCGGTCGATGTTGTCCGCGCCGTCAATGGTGTAACTGTTCTGGCTCGTGCGCAACCCGTTGATGGCGAACTGAACAGTGTTGGTTCCGCCCGAAGGGTTGGTCAGGCCGACGTAGAGCTGGTCGCTCGATCCCGAACTCACGCCCGGCTGCAGAGTCAGGAGCTGCAAATAATTGCGGTTGTTGAGCGGGAGTTCACGGATCTCCTTGCCTGTGACGAGCCCGGACTGGGTCGCGGTCTGCAACTCGACCTCAAGCGGAGAAGTTTCAACCACCACCTGCTCTTCGACTCTGCCGACCTCGAGCCTGGCGTCTACGGTCAGCCGGTCGTTCACGTTCAGTTCAATGTTGTTTCTGACGAATTTCTTGAAGCCCTGGGCCTCGACCGTGAGGTCGTAGCGCCCGGCCAGAAGCAGCGGGGCCGTGTAAGCGCCCTCGCCGTCGGTGGTAACCACGCGCGCGACGACGTTCTTATCGGTGTCTCTGATCGTAACCGTCGCCCCGGCGATCGCAGCGCCGCCGGCGTCCCTAACAAGACCTACGATGGTCCCGGTGATGTCCTGAGCCGAGGCGCTAGCGGCGGCAAGACAGGTTATAAGCAACGTCAACAGGGCGCCAGAAAAGATCGTTCGACTATTCAATCTCATATTCCATTCCTCAGTAAATGGTAGGGCAAAGTTGGAGTTTGCCTGGTTTTCCAGGAAGACCGTATCGAAGGAGTTTTGGCGAATTGACAACCCGGATCCACGTTTAAAAAATGGATGAAATCAATATCGCTCAATACTTCATGAGCCTTTTCGCTCATTATTTCATGAGCCTTTCAGCGATTTTTGCAAATTTCGCTTTTCACCCGATGAATGAAAGAGTGAAATCGTGATAAAGCCTATTGTTATTGATCGAAACTGCGTTTTTCGCTTCCTTACCGGAGATTTGGGCTGACCATCTGCCCTGTCACCGCGCTACACATCGTTCTTTCAGGGCGTCGCAACGCGACATGAAGGCTCCTCTTATGGGTGATAAGCCAATGGATACACGCCAAGCTACGGAGAGTCATACGCAGACTACCGAGATCTCTCGCGCTTGGGTCACGCGTAGGGCAAAACGCTCCAAAGCCAGGCAGCGGCTCCGCCCTTTGGCAATTTGGATACAGCGCTGATGCTTTAAGGCGGTTTCTAAGCGATGAGAGGCGCCGAAGTAGGGCGGAAAAGAAAGCCCAAGCTGATTCGGAGTCTCAGAATCGCTTCTTATCGGAGCGTGGTAATGCTAGATGGGATGCCAAGTGGGACACTATGTGCAGGATATCAAGTCTTCCGATCGACCGCAAGTATCTCGTGCGCCATAATTAATTTCCGGAGGCTAAACTTTTCGTAAAACGTAAAATTAGCTATTCCGTACCGGAAAGCAGTAAACGATTTGTGAGGTCAATATGAAAGCATGTCTGCTCCACACCATCGCGCCGATCGAACAAAACCCACTCGAATTGACCGAAGCGCCGCAACCGCAGCCCGGGGCCGGTCAAATCCTGGCGCGGGTTAGCGTCTGCGGCGTCTGCCGCACCGACCTGCACGTGATCGAAGGCGAATTGCCGCGGCAGGTTCTGCCCATCATTCCCGGCCATCAGGTCATCGGGCGCGTCGAGCAGGTCGGGGCGGACGTGGCGAGACTCAAGGTCGGCGACCGCGTGGGCATCCCGTGGCTGCATCAGACGTGCGGCGTGTGCGAATACTGCCGCGACGGCAAAGAGAACCTTTGCGAGAACGCCACGTTCACCGGCTGGCTGGTCAACGGCGGTTACGCTGAATATGCCGTCGCCCCGGCTGATTTCGTTTACCCGATTCCCGAGGCCTTCAGCGACGAAGAGGCCGCGCCGCTTCTCTGCGCAGGCATCATCGGCTTCCGCTCGCTGCGCCTGTCCGGCGTAACCGGTCCGTCTCCCGGCAAACGTTTGGGCATTTATGGATTCGGCGCGGCGGCGCACATCGCGATCCAGGTCGCGCGCCATTGGGGCATGGACGTTTACGCCTTCACCCGCGACGAGCGGCATCGGCGGCTCGCCCTCGACCTCGGGGCCGCGTGGGCTGGCGGCAGCGATGACGACCCGTCAGTCAAACTCGACAGCGCGATCATCTTCGCGCCTGCGGGCGAACTGGTGATTTCGGCCTTGAAGGTTTTGAAAAAAGGCGGCTGCGTCACTCTCGGCGGGATTCACATGAGCCCGATCCCGCCAATCGATTACCAATTGCTCTACCATGAACGCGTCGTCCGCAGTGTGGCCAACAACACTCGGGATGACGGATTGGATTTCTTGCGCGTGGCGGCTGAGATTCCGATCAAGACCCGGACGCAGATTTTCGATCTGGTCGAAGCGAACGCCGCGCTCAACGCGTTGAAACACGACGCGGTGCGCGGCGCGGCGGTGATTCGCATCTAGATCGGATTGCGAATGCGTGTACGGGACTCCGGGCGCGAGTTGTTTACTCGCGCCTTTTTCCTGATTGGACTACTGATCGGACAAGGTCACAAAGAGGGCGATTAAACAAATCGCCCCACACCGTACGCGCATTAAGGCGCGGACAAAAGCGCCTTTTGAGCCGAACGGATTGACATAAATGAATCGCGATAGTTATATAGCCTCCGTCCGGTGAAGAGGCCAGATCAGCCGTCCTCACCATAAGCGGTTCTCAAACTCCGAAGCGCATTCCGTCTTTTTTCTCAATGGGCAGAAGCGAATGATACGCGCAATCCATGTTTGGTGCGTTATCTGTTAGGGAACCATTCAACATAATTTGAAGTGAACGGACGCGACGCGTCATCGCAACCGAATTACCGGCGCCTGCGGCCTGTCTTCGGCTTCGGCCCGGCATTCGCGATCGAATCCGCTGATCGAGGTTCCCACAGAAAGAGCACTGCAGATTAACAAAGGAGCTAACACATGTCAGGACGTCAACTGTTCATCGTTGGGGAGGGGATGGTGTCTCTTACCCTAAACAAGGAAGAATCATCCGCCACGTCGTCGCGCGTTTCTCATCAGGGAACGGCGTCCACTCGCTCTTCCAAGGGAGGGCTGCGCGTTTCTGCGGGCAGATCAAATGGAGTCGCGTCGGAATCCACGCAAAACCTACTTAAATCCGCTCGCGCCTTCAGGCATGGACGAATGTTACCACGCGGTAATTCAAATGGGGTGAAGTACCAGGGGTTGATCGATCTAGGACTAGAAATGCATAAAGACACCGCTGACCCCAACAACGACCCCGCTGCGGATTCCAACCTGCCTGCCGGATACACCTATCTTGGCCAGTTCATCACGCACGACATCACGTTCGATAAGACCGTGAACATCGCCGATGGCGAGCTTGATGCGAAGCAGATCCGGCAAGGAAGAACGCCTTCTCTGGAACTGGATAGTCTTTATGGAATGGGGCCTCTTTCCGCATCGAGCAGGCATTTATATGAAAACGACTGTCTCCACTTTAAGATCGGCAAGACGACCCCGACCCTCGTCGGCAACGCCCAAGTCGAATATCCGAATGATTTGCCGCGAGATACCTCGAATCCTGCAAATCCCCGAAAAGCCTTGATCGCCGAACCGCGCAACGACAGGAACCTGGCGCTGGCGCAAACTCATCTCGCGTTCCTGAAATTCCATAATGCCGTAGTGAACCATCTCGCCGATGATGGACTGCTGGGCAGAGAGTTGTTCGAGGCGGCGCGTAAAAAAGTCATCCAGCATTACCAGTGTATTGTACTGGAGGACTACCTGCCGAGAATCCTCGATGATTCAGTGCTCACATCTGTGCGGAAGGATGTTCTGGCAAACGGCGCCAAACGCATCACAAATTCCAAAGAGAGTGGTCTGTTCCTGCCGGTCGAATTCTCATTTGCCGCCTTTCGCTTCGGGCACAGCCTGGTGCGCGACAAATATGAATGGAACCGGGTGTTTGAGACGCCGGCGCCAAACGCCCCTAACAATGGAGTTCACAGGATGGACGGCGCCAGGCTTCACCAGCTATTCACGCTTACCGGAGCGAACGGGAATTTAGGCGGAGCGAAGACATTGCCGACCAATTGGGCGATTGATTGGACGCGCTTCTACGATTTCAGCGAGTTTAGAGGGATCAGAAACAACCCGAAATCCAACCGGGCGCGCAAGATCAATACAACGCTCAGCATCGGACTTAAGGGCATGCCGGGCTTTCCTGCCGATATACCGATCGAATCTCGTTCTGTGGCGGTTCTAGATCTTCAGATGGGAGCTATGCTGAGTCTGCCCACAGGGCAGGAAGCGGCGATAAAATTCAAACTGGACCCTCTCGAGGAAGAACAGATCGCCGAAGGGCCACACCAGAAAATCCTTGAAGAGTACGGCTTCCATCAAAAGACTCCTCTCTGGTACTACATCATGAAAGAGGCCGAGATAGAGAATAATGGAGAGCGCCTCGGCCAAGTCGGAAGTCGAATTGTGGCCGAGACGATCTTCGGATTGATCAAATCAAGCGAATATTCGATTTTGAAAGACCCGAACTGGAAACCTGACCTGGGACGAGACAAGGACAATATATTCGGGATGGCGGACCTCCTGGTCTTTACCAAAAAATACGGCTATGACGACAACGATCCCATAAATCCGTTGGAGTAATTTGAAAACTGACAATACAAGGAGAAAAAAGCATGACAATCCTGGAAAAGATATTGAACAAAATTGAAGAAGAGAAGGCCGATACGACCGGACATGTTGCGGATAAACTCCAAGATGAGGCGGTCGAGGCGCTTCTAGGCGGCATTGGTTCCGATGCCTGGAAGACCTATATGCAAAACTTTGCCGATAGTCCTGAACAATTAGCGCGACTTACAGCCGAAGATCCCGCAGATCCCGCCACGAACGACCCCTATGTGCGGAAAGCCCTCGCATATCTAGTCTCCAATGCCATCTGCGGCCTAGAGACGGTAACAAGGCTCAAATCCAGGCTGGAGGATGGACTACTGGATCGAGGTTTGTAAAATGGCTGAACTCCGAGAAGACGCGACGACAGTGGAATGGACACAGGTTTGCAGGCGTTACCTACCTTTCATCTCTGATGATGGGAAATGGAGATTCAGCCGGGAAATCCAGCCTGACGATCCTGAGCAGGGGTGGAAACTACATCTCTCCGCAACACTGATCACAGCCAGTGAAGTGTTGCGCAAGATCGCCACATTGCTGCATTCACACAGCGCGCTTTTCAAGGCGCCGGCTTCTCTCGATGAATTGAACAGAATCAATTCTGGACTTGATTATGGGTATAGCCAGGTCGGAAAGGTGTTTACCATCTACCCGCGCAACAGCGAAGAGGCTGTCCTGCTTGCGCGCCGGTTGCACGATCTGACCGCCGGAATGCCCGGCCCCGCAGTTCCCTTCGATAGACAATTCCAGCCAGGAAGCTGTCTTTATTACCGATACGGCGGGTTCAGATCATTGGAAATCAGATCGCCTGATGGCTCCAAGATCCCCGCCGTACAAACTCTCGAAGGGCGCCTGGCGCCCGACTCCCGTGAATCCTGGGCGTCGGACCTGGATTGGCTTTTGGATCCCTTCCAGGGCCAACAGCTACCGCCTGAACCAGGCCCGCCCGCCAGCCCACTGAAGACAAGGTTTCGGGTATTTCGAGCATTGACACAACGAGGGAGAGGGGGCGTCTATCAGGCAATTGATTTGCATGCCCAACCACCAAGTCTTTGTATTTTGAAAGAAGGCCGCCGCAACGGCGAGACTGGCTTGGATGGGCGGGACGGATTCTATCGCGTGCAAAACGAAGAGCGGGTTCTCTCCAGCTTGCGTATTCGCGGCATCGAGGCGCCTCGCCTATATTCTTCTTTCGAAGTAGAAGGTAATTACTACCTGGCCATGGAGTTCATAGCCGGAGAAAGCCTTCATTCGCTGCTCAGAAAGAGACAACGGCGTTTGCGGCTCACACAAGCGCTGCTATATGGCATTCAAATCTCAGAGATAATCGCGCAACTTCACGCCGCCGGCTGGGCCTGGCGGGACTGTAAACCGGGAAATCTGATGATGACCCGAAAGGGCATATTCAGGCCCATCGACTTCGAAAGCGCCTGCCCATGCGACCGGCTTGATCCTTTACCGTGGCGAACGCCCGATTTCACTCCACCTGAATCGGCTTACGGAGCATCGGGCGGCCCCTCGGACGACCTATATGCGGTCGGCGCAATCCTGTTCCTATTGCTCACGGGCCGAACGCCGGCGGCGTCCGGTTCAATCCCCGCAACGAAGTGGCGACGCGACATTCCCGGTGAAATCCTCTCGCTCATCTCAGACACGCTTTCGCCTGAACCTCAGCGGCGGCCGGCCGCCGCTGTCATCGCAAGAAGATTGAAGGCATTTCTCTCCGCTGATCGAAACCTGTCACGGTAATAGGTTGGCGCACTTTAGGAGTTCAGCGTATCTGGGATCCGAACGCAGGTCATCGAAAAGTGGATCGATCTTGATAAAGGGAAAAGTTGCGAAGCGCTCCGAACAGGATTCTCGGAACAAGGCGACCGCCTTATTAAGATCATTCAACGCCAAGTGAATGATCGCCTTCTCTTGATGAGGAACTTTATCTTTGTCCACCTGCGAAATCGCCTCCAATTCGGCAAGGATTTTCCGCGCCTGCGCCGGCTGACCCGACTTCGCATAAGCGAATCCGAGCGGCGCGGCGAAGAAAGTCTTGTCTTTCGCATGCAGTGGCAGAAACATTTCAATGACTTTGCCGTAAGCTCTCTGCTGCAGAAAGACAAGGCCGAGCGCGTAGGTAGCGCCTCTGTCATCCGGGTATTTTTCAAGCAATTTCTTATAGTGATCGGCGGCTTTGTCATACTGCCGGCCGTAATAATAGGGCGCTCCGAGATTCAGTTCCGCTTGTTTAGACGAGGGATCAAGCTCTCGCGCCCTTTCACTCTCCGCAATGGATTCGGCGGTGCGCCCCATCAGCGCCAGCAACCGCGAGTACCAGAAGTGCGCCTGCGCATGCTCTTGATTAAGGCTGATCGCCAGTCTGAATTCTTTCTCGGCCTCCCGGAAATCCCAGTCAAATCGCAGTTTTACGAACCCGAGCGAAGTGTGCGCCTCCCAGATCGTATTATCCTCGCGCAGAACCTGTAGCGCATAATCCTTAGCGATTGGCATGGCGTCTCTCGTCGCCATGGCGCCATAAGCGACCGTCGTCCGTATGGCATAACAGTCCGCCAATCCGGCATAAGCTTGCAGGTAATCACGGTCCACCTCCAACGCTTTACGATAATGCTCAATCGCCAGGGGGATGTTCTCTTTGGTCCTGTTATTCCAGTAGCTCCTCGCCTGAATGTAATGGCGAAACGCTTCCGGTTTTTGGGTCTGGCGAGCGACTAGGCGATTCCGTTCGGAATCACGCAGGTAAAAGAGCGCCTTTTCGGCAATCCCTTTGCAAAGTTCCTGATGGATGGAAAGTAGCCCGACTGGATTTATATCGCGGGTTTCGCTCCACGCCAGTGATCCATCTTTCGTTCTGATGAGCCGGAAATTCAAAACCGGCTGGTCGCCGCGTTTTGTGATTTCGCCGATAAAGACCATCTGGACATTGAGCGCCCGTCCCACTTCCAAAGGATCGATCTGTTTGTCTTTATACCCGGCGGCGAGCGTACGAGGTTTGACTTTCAGTCTCGGCAGGCGTGAGAGTCCCTGGATGAGCGTATCGGTCAATCCGTCGCCCAGATAGTCAATACTCTGATCACCGCTTTTGTTTATGATCGGCATTACCGCCAGAAATTGAACTTTTGTCAGATTGTAATAGAGGATGGCCGACATGATGACGAGCAGGAGAAGCCCGGCGAGCGAGACTCGGGCGCGAAGGCGGCTGGGGATCGGGCGGCTCCGAAATTTCTTTTTCCCCTTGAGATAGTCCTCAATGTCGAGAAGGACCTCGTTGATCGATTGATATCTCCGCTCCCGATTCTTGATCAGGCACCTGCGCGCAATCTGAAGCAAACCTTTCGGACCTTCCGCATCAGCGGTAAGGTCGGGGCCGATAATCGCCGTGATGCTCTCCGCGTCGCTATCCTTCGCAAAAGGATTCCTCCCCGTGATCATTTCGTAAAGAACGATGCCGAAACTGAAAACGTCACTGCGAAAATCCAGCTTCTCCGCCTTCAACTGTTCCGGAGACATGTATTTCACGGTGCCGACCACGAGCCCCTGGCTCGACCCACGGCTTTCCCCGGCCTCTGTATTCAGGACGCTTTGCTGAGCGGATTTCGCCAGTCCGAAATCGAGCACTTTTACCTGGCCGCCCGCGGAGACCATTATGTTTTTCGGCTTGATGTCGCGGTGGATGATTCCGTGAGCGTGCGCTTCGGCCAGCGCGCCTGCAATCTGGTAGGCGATCTTCGGGACGTGTTCGATAGGGAGAGAATTCTTCTGCGCGAGGGAGTAAAGCGTTTCTCCCTCGACGTACTGCATGACAATAAAACTGTGGCCGTCCAGTTCCTCGAAACCATAGACGGCGCATATATTCGGATGGTCCAGTTTCGCGACGGCCTGGGCTTCTTTCTTCAATTGCCGCTTGGCCCATGCGTCGTTCGACGGCCTCTGGGAGAGAAATTTGAGCGCCACATCACGGTTGAGGCGGGCGTCCTCCGCCAGATAAACCGCCCCCATTCCCCCTTCACCGAGCTGCCGCAGAATGCGATAGGGACCGATCTGCCTACCCTCCAGCGCCGGTTTGGGAGCCGATTTCGAGAGCAATTGCAGACCGAGGTTGTAGGCCGGCTGTTCCATGATTTCGGGATTGGCGTCGTAAGCGGCGAGATAAGCCTCCACCTCCGACCGGAGACGGCCATCTTCTCCGCAAACCCTGGACAGATACGCCGCGCGGTCTGAGGCGGGAAGCTCGATCACCTCATGAAACAGTTCTTCTATGCGTCGCCAATCCTCATTCATCATAGGGACCATGGGTAAGCTCCCGGGCGAGCCATGCCTTCGCCATATTCCAGTCACGGATCACCGTAATTGTGGAGGTATTCAGCGCCTCCGCCGTCTCTTCAACACTCAGGCCGCTAAAAAACCGTAATTCGACGACCCTGCATTTTCGTTCATCGATCAGCTTCAGTTTGTTCAACGCCTCATCCAGGGCGATCAGATCTACCGCCTGCTCTTCAATCACGGCATCGACATCGGAAATTGACACATGAATCGCTCCGCCTCCGCGTTTATCGCGAACCCGGTCGCGGGCGTAATTGAGAAGAATGCGCCGCATGATCTTCGCGGCAATGGCGAAGAAGTGGGACCGGTTCTGCCAGCGTACCCTCTTCTGATCAATCAGCCGCAGGTAAGTCTCATTGACCAGCGCTGTGGTCTGCAGCGTATGGTCCGGATTTTCCCGCCTCATATAATTATGAGCGATTCGATGCAACTCTCTCTCAACGAGGGGGATGAGCTTATCGAGCGCGGCTTGCTCACCATCACACCAATCGATAAGAAGTTCCGTGATGTCCGAAGAAGAATTCATAGGCGCCTTTATCCAGACAGACTCCGATGCGTGAGGGAACCCGCCTTGAATCGTGGTTCTGCAACCGAAATGGCGAGAGAAAAAAATTTCGCCAGGAATGATAGCTAATTCGGCAACCCAGTGCGTTAAGGAATGGGAGCGTTAAACGCCCAAACCCAGTAATGAAATAGTTGGCCGCCGCCGCGTCTGGCGCGACGGTGTTTTTTCTGGGCGCACTATTAATAAAGCGATTGCAGGTGGTTTTGCAATCTTTTAAGGGCAATGTTCTATCCCCCGATGGAGAAAAACCATGAAGAATACATTTATTTGTGACATGTATCGCGGGAAGGACTTCACCAATGCGGTTGGAAGCTGGGTAATGATTTTATTGACACTGGTCTTCATCGCTCTTTATGGCGTCGTACTCTTCGGCGGATTCAAACACCTGATGGACGACCGGATGATCTCCCATCTGGAGCCGATCATCTTTGTCGTCATCGGATATTTTTTTGGAAGACTGCCCGCGCGCCAGAACGAAAAGACGCTGAAGGAGGAAATCAGTCGTCAAAACATGAAGTCCGAAGCCGCACAGCAAGCCAAGGAGCAAATACAGCAGGCGCGGGAAGCGCTTGAAGAGAAGATAAAGAATGTCAGGGCCATACTTATTTCCTCAACCGCCAAAGCGTCCTCAGCCACTGGGCGCCCGATCAAAGGCTCCGCCAATTCTCAGGATCATTCCGGCGGAGCCAATCGGGAGGAATCGCTCCGCCAGGCCGTGGACGTCGCGCTCAGCATTCTGGATTTGTAGTCGCCGCCTTAGCCCGCCTTGCTCACATGGCGACGTTATGCGGCTTTCGTTGGAAATCGCCTTACTCAAAGAGAGGATGAACCATGAATCCCCCTATCAAGACCCGCAGCCTGGCCCCGGCTGTTACCCGTTCACGTTTCCCGCGCGCCTTGGCCTGTTTTGGCGCCGCGCTGTTTTTGATGATAGCCAGTGTTTTGTGGCAGCCGGGCAAGCCTGCTCAGGCGTTGGGACGGCTGACTATAAATACTGGCGAAGGCGAGGCGTTCACTCTGCCGGAAGCCAGAGTCGGGACCGCCTATGAATTCCAGTTCCAACCCGATGGCGGACTCCCGCCGCTCAAATGGAGCGTGGTCGCCGGCGCAATCCCTCCGGGCCTGCGATTGGAAGAGAACGGCAAGTTGCGAGGCTCGCCAGACGAGGCCAAAGCCGAAGCCTACGCTTTTGTAGTGGAAGTGGCCGATTCGGCGAAGACTCCTCAAAAAGCCTCCCTGCCCTGTTTGTTGATGGTTAACGCCGCGCCGTTGCGGATCGTGACGCCCGCGCCGAAGTTGCGGATCGTGACGAAAGACAATGGGAACCCTCCGAATGCGCAAGCCATCGACAATAAGCATTCAGGAAATCCGGCTGACACACAGATGGCCTATGTTTCCGCCTCGGCTGTCATGACCCCGCTCCCGGCGGCCTTACCAGCTCCGGACAGCCAACCCGCGCAAAATCCCGCGCCACAGGAGAAGCCGAAGGATCCGCCCCCCCCGGAAGATAGAGTGCAAATCCTTTTTCCGCAAGATAAGGCCGTCGTCAACCAACAACTATACCCGCTGTCCCTCAAAATCGCCCCTTCGATTACGGAGCTCTCCTTTACAGTTAAAAACGAAAAGGGCGAAGATGTCGAGCAGCAATTCTCTACCACCAGCGGGATCAAGAGCGGCTCTAACAGGGTCGAGATCAAGAGCGGCGTGGAAAGTTACGCGCCGCTCATCAAGTTTGCTGAGGGGAAAAACACTATTACCGTGACCGGAACCGGCGGCGGCTACGAAACGGAAAAAGAGATCGAAGTTACTTTCAACGCCACGAAACTGGGAGTCGATCCGGCAAAGTTTATCCGTATCTATGAGGATACCGCAGGAGGAAAACGAGTACTGATCTACGATCCGACGGTTGATGAGCGGATCAATACCAGGAAACTGAGCGCGGACAAAGAGAGCCAACTCATTATTGTCCCCGATCCGGTGTTGATGAGCCCAGAGATGTCACTGAACAATCTCTATATGAAAGCCACTCTGGCTCCCCGCAATGCGGAACTCGAAATCGAAGGTTATTCCAAGATTGGTGAAAGCCGCGCGGCGGTTCAGGCGCAAAGAGCCGTCGCCTTTCAATCCGTGAAACAAATCGCCGGCAAAATTATCACCATGGCGCTCACCGCTAAGAAAATTGTGGAGGCAGTCGAAAATGAGAAGAAGACCATCGGCAACAGCCTGAACCTCAGCCCTGAAGATAAACAAAAAAAGATAGACGATCTGATCAAGGCGCTAACCGAAATATTCCGGTTTTATATACCGGAGATCCAAAGTGTCGCGGATTTCTTACTTGCTGAGAAGAATCGGACAATTGTGGATCTGATTGGAGCGAATGTTTTTTACGTGGATGGACAAACAGTGCAAAGGATCGCCGTGCAGTATCAGGAAAACTTAAATATTGCGCTCCACAAGGATAGCACCTCTAACGCTAAAAACGACGCCTTAAATATATTGAACGAGCGCACTCGAAATATCGATGAAGCCTTTAAAAAATTGCAAGTTGCGGTGGAGAAAAAATATGGTAAGGAGCGAGTGGATAATATGTCGTCAAGCGCTAAGCACTTCATATACACAAGCGAGGTGGCTAATGACGCGATCGCGGAACTCAAAAAGTACACCGCCACTGGACACCTTTCCCTTCTTGCCGCGAACGCGGAGGATGGAAATCGGTTGACGCTTTCGATAGAGGCGCGGGGAGCCGATGGAGGATCAGTCGGAATTCCCACCGTGTTCGAGATCGCCGTCAAACGATTCGGGCCGAAATTGGATGTGGCGGACTCATTTATGTTTATCAAACGGCTGGGGTTGACAGATAACGACATTTTGGCCACCCCGAACGGTCGTGGATTGAAGAGTATCAACTATGCCCCCTCTCCGGGCTTGACTCTAGGAGTAAATTACTTCAGACGAGGCAACAAGGCCGGGGAAAAGTTCTTGCGCGCGGTGGCGCCGGGGGTCGGAGTTAACGTCTCCTTTATGAACTTTAACGACCCTTCATTCGATCTCGCCACGGGCCGGTTTACGAACACGAACGGTGGAAATGTGCAAGTCGGAGCGGGGGTCGTCGGCATGTTATTTCACAACAAGATCCAACTGAGTTATGGCTACAATCTCAATGCCGAAGTCAAACGCCGTTACTTTGGAGTAGGCTTCAGTTTCGTCGAATTTACAAGGAGAGTCGCCGGTATCATCAAACAGTGACCGACACGACGCGTCGCCTCTCCCAAGCAGTCAGGCAAGGAGTTTTTAGGTATCAGCAGCCATATCAACTCCTGAGGCCATTTAGGGATTATTACAACACTATACAGCGCAAGCGTCCGGATAATCACTCTTGGATGTTTTACACCGCTTGCCATCAACAATGGAGCGCCACCCATGAAGAATCTTCTACCCAGACGAAATATGCTTTTCATTTTGTTGGCGGCTATTGGACTGCTATCCAACGTGTCCCGTTGCCGTGATTCCGGATCGGGGATCAAGCCGAATCCGATAACAATCGCCGACGCCGCTTCTTCCACTGGCAATTGTAAGTTCGTGGGCGCCAAGTGGGATAATAATAAGCACCGTGTGACAGAGGCGGCGAAGTATGTGATTTACGCAATTCTGAGCAATAACGCATATAAACGCTCAGGAGATGAGATGTTTTGTCTTCCTAAAGAGTGGCAGCCCAATGGAGAATTTACCGTAGATGGGTCAGGGCTAGCGTTGAGGGTTTTTGAGAAACTCTCTGACGGAAAGCCCGAGGAGGTCGTAATTGCTTTTCGCGGCACAGATGACCATAGGGACTGGGCGCAAAACACTCTTTCAGCGCATATATTTCCAAAGCTAACTCAATTAAGGAGGGCTGAAGAGGAATTTGATAAAATTTCCGGGCGTTACAATCAGCTTGGTTTCAAACCCAAAATCGTCACCACCGGACATTCGCTGGGAGGCGGGCTTGCTTTGCATATGTCTTGGGTGAAGCCTGGTGTTACTGCGATTGCATTCAATTCTTCCCCCAGGGAGCAAGCCGGAAGGAGGAGAAATCAGCAAGTAAATACCCGGGTTGTCATTTGGGAACGAAATGAAGCGCTTGAAATCCCGCGGAAGATCCGGGAAAGACTATCGATTTTATTGAACGCGCCCGATCATAGAGAAAATATTGATTTCGACTTTGCAATGGGGTCGAGTAACCCGATTCAGCAACACAGTATGTATGCCTTGGCCAAGAATCTCTTGATTCTGGCGGGCGCGCCAGAATCACCTGAAAGAAAGTCAGTCCAACCCTTACTTGAGTTGAACTGTCCCCTAAACTGTCATTAAACTTAAAAGGCGGCTCGGTAATACGAATCTCAAAATTCCGCCTGAAGGCGCCTGATGTAAAGCGACGGATGCGCCGTCGCTTTACTTGTTCAGGGATTTGAGCGCATCGGCGATGTGTCGTTGCGCGGTTCCAACCGCTAAATCCACCGAAACATCTTCCGATTGACGCGTGGCGCGGTTGTAAAATTCGACCTTGCCCTCTTTCAGTTTCTTCGGCCCTACCCTGATCTGGAACGGGAAGCCGACGAGATCGGCGTCGTTCAACTTCACGCCCGCGCGCTCGTCGCGGTCGTCGTATAAGACCTCGACGCCTGCTCTATTCAACTCTTCATAGATGCGATCCGCCGTGGCTTTCAACTCGGCGTCTTTGACGTTGAGCGGCGAGACCACGACCTGGAACGGCGCGATAGTCATAGGGAAGATGATACCTGCTTCGTCGTTGTGCAATTCTATCGCCGAGGCCAGGACGCGCTCGACGCCGATGCCGTAGCTGCCCATGACGATGGGGACCTCTTTGCCGTCGGCGTTCAGCACAGTCGCGCCCATCGAGACGCTGTATTTCGTCCCGAGTTTGAAGATGTGGCCGATTTCCAGGGCTTTAGCCACGCGCAACACGCCGTCGCATTTCGGGCAGACTTCGCCTTCGGCCACAGTGCGCAGGTCGACCCATTGAACATTCTTGATGTCGCGGGCTATGTCGACCCCGCGCAGATGGTGGTCGTCAACGTTCGCGCCGGTGGTCATATTGGCGCGCCCTTGCAGCGCGTTGTCGGCGAGGATTTTATATCTGGTCATGCCGACCGCGCCGAGGCTCCCGGCGTGCGCGCCCATCGCCTCGAAAATCTCTTCCGCACGCGCGGAGCGCAATTGCGTCAGTTCGGCGCCTTCCGCGCGCAGCATCGCGCCCACGGCCGAAGCCAGCTTGGCGTCGTTGAGCGGATGATCGCCGCGCAGCAGCGCCAGGATTATTTGCGCCGATTCCTGCTTCCCTTTCTCCGAGACGGCCACGTAGACCAGCGTCTTGATCTGGCGCTCGGCCGCCGCGCCGCCTGGGAACGCGACCAGGTCATCGATAGTGCGAACGCCCGGCGTCGGGAATTTCTCGACCGGCGCGTCGGGATTCTCGTCAACGATTTCGGAGATGCGTGATTGCGCCTTTTCGGTGTTGGCCGCGTAGCCGCACTTCGCGCAGCTCGCGACCATGTCCTCGCCGGCGTTCGTGTAGACCATGAACTCGTTCGACGCCGAGCCGCCCATCGCCCCTGTGTCGGCCTCGACGATGACGTACTGCAATCCGCAGCGATCGTAGATACGGCAATAGGCGCGGCGCTGATCTTCAAAGGCTTTGTCGAGACCTGCGAAATCGACGTCGAAGGTGTAAGCGTCTTTCATCGTGAACTGCCGCACGCGCAGCAGCCCCGATTTCGGGCGGGGCTCGTCGCGGAACTTGCTCTGAATCTGGTACCAGACCTGCGGCAGTTGTTTGTAAGAGCGAAGCTCATTGCGCGCGATGTCGGTGAAGACCTCTTCGTGGGTCATGCCGAGGCAGAGGTCGGCGCCTTTGCGGTCTTTCAGGCGGAACATATTGTCGCCCATCACCGTCCAGCGCCCCGACTCCTTCCAGATTTCCGCCGGGTTGAGCGCTGGCAGATAGAATTCCTGCCCGCCGACAGCGTTCATCTCCTGGCGGATGATCTCGCTGATTTTCAGGATCGAGCGCTGCGCCAGAGGCAGGTACGAATAGATGCCGGCGCCGAGCTGGCGAATCAATCCGGCGCGCAGGAGCAGTTTATGGCTGACGACCTCGGCATCGGCCGGGTCTTCACGTAAAGTAGGAACGAAATATTGTGACCAACGCATAATTTCAGGTTTCAGGTTTCAGGTTCCAGATGTCAGATGTCAGATGTCAGATGTCAGTTAGAGAACTTTGCCGCCACACTTCTACTAACATCTGACATTTATTTCTGTGCAATCGCGATCAACGACAGGCCGCACGGCGGGCCGATCAAACGTTCGAGCTTGAGTAGCGGCACGAGGAGGTTTGCGAGATTGGCCTGTCCCGCCGGGATGTAATCGCGTTTGAGCAACCGCCCGTTGATTAGCCAGGGCAAAGTCGCAGCGAGGCTGAAAAAATTCATTTCGCGCACGACGAAGCCGGTCTTCTCAAGCTTGCCCGCCAATTCGCGCCTTCCGTATCGGCGAAAATGGCCGAGGGCGCGATCGAACTCGCCGTAAAGAATCCGGTGCGCCGGCACGAGCAGCGCCAGCTTCCCTCCCGGCGCGAGCGAATCACGCATTTGCGCCAGAGCGAAAAGGTCGTCTTCGATATGTTCGAGCACGTTCAAACAGACGACCGAATCGAAGGGGTCGGCGACGAACTCGCCGGGCGCTTCCGCCGTCAGATTGAAAATTTTCACATTAACTTTTGGGTTGCCTTCGAACAGCCGCTCCAGCTCGTTGCGGTAACTCGGCACTACGTCGGTCGCCGTCACCTCGCGCCCTCCGGCGCAGAGGAATTGCGTGATGTTGCCCGTGCCAGATCCCACTTCGAGTACGCGCCGTCCCAGCGCGTGCGAAATGCGTTCGAAGATCCAATGATTATAACGGTCGAGTTCGGCGAGTTGATTGAGCGTGGTCGTCTGCGTCAGACTCTCTTGCGCCATACCTCCTCTTACATTGGGGCGTTGATTCAAGCATTAATAATTGCCACAGGGAATAAAGGCTGATGATAATGACCGCTGAAGGGATTGAAGTCAACCACGGCTTTGATTGCGGATTGCGAGAGGACCAACCATACTTGGCGTCTGCCAGGCAACTACATACCGGGTCGCTAACGATAGAAATGAAATCATTTTTGATAAACCACCTTCAATCCGTAATCCGCAATCATTCCTTGGCAATTCTCATTCCGCAATCCGCAATATTCGTTCTGTTCATCGTGATGCTCGCCGCCTCATGGCAGCGATGGACGCAGCCGTTGATCGATCACGGGCGCGAAATGAACCTGCCCACGCGCATTCTAGCTGGCGAAAGGATATACAACGACGTGCAGGTGCTTTACGGCCCGTTCGCGCCGCACTTCAACGCGCTGCTCTATCAAATCTTCGGAATTCATCTTTCGGTTTTGAAGGCGGCGGGAGCGGCCTGCGCAATCCTGATTCTGTTGATGATCTACAGGCTGGCCCGCGCGCTGATGAGCGAGTGGGAGTCGTTTCTGGTCGCAGGTTTAGCCCTGGTCGCTTGCGCGCTGAAATCGACGGCGAACTACATTCAACCCTACGCCTATGCTGCGCTCTATGGCCTGGTCTTCGCGCTCGGCTCGCTGGTTGCGACAGTCAGCTACGTCAAGCGGCGTTCGGAGGCCCGCCTTCAGCCTGAAAGTCTCAGAAATCTTCCGTCTGAAGACGGGACTCCGAACCTGGCCCTGGCCGGATCGCTAGCCGGTCTTTCATTGATCTCAAAGCCTGAGATTGCGCTCGCCGGTTTGGCCGCCGGGTTTGCGGCGTTGATCGTCGAAAGCCTTACGGAGCGTAGACCTCTATGGCGCGGCGCGGCGTTGTTCTCAGCGCCTGTGGTTATCATCGCCGCCCTGACGTACTGCGCTATTCTCAGCCGTGCGCCGCTTCGCGTTCTGCTCGAAGACAACCACGTCCTTTTCACCGCGATGCCGCCGCAATTGATCTATTTCAATCGCCAAGTAAGCGGACTGGCGCAGTGGCCTTCGTCGCTGTTTTTCAGCCTGGCTGGGGTTGGAACTTTCGCGCTGTGGGTAGGAATGTGCGGGGTCATTGGCGCAATCGCTTCCCGGAAACAGGCTGAATGGCGCGGAGTCCTCAAAGTGGGCCTGATCCTGGTATGCGCCGGCGCGCTCTGGCATGAAGCCGCGATCAGATTTTCCGGCGCGTCCAGCAACGTCACGCCCTTCGCTTCAGCGGTCTTTATTTTGCCTGCATTGATCGGATTGATTATCCGGGATTGTTGGAGGGAGATGAAGCGACGGGGCGACGCGGCGACTCACGCGAGGGGCGACGTAGAGATTGCCACACCTTCTCTCTTTCCCTTCTCACTTCCGTCTCTCCCTCTTTCTGTCGTCCAGTCGCCCAGTCACCCAGTCGCCCAGTCGCCCAACATACGCATTCTGCTCGTCATCGCGGTCTTCAGTTTCGTCGCGATCCTGAGGGTGATTTTGAACGTCGCCACGACCGGGGCATACGCGCCGTTTTATCTCCCGGCGTTGACTGTCGTCTATCCATATATGCTCTTCAGAGTAGCCCCCGTCCTGTTGGCTAAAACCCATCCGATCCGAGCGAACGTGCGGCGAGCGGCGATGCTGATGATTGCGCTGATGGCCGTCGGGATGGGCGTCAATTCGGTTATCCGGTTTCGATGGTACAACACTTACACCGTCAGCTCGCCGCGCGGCAGCTTCATCACTGTTCCCGAAATCGGAGAACCTTTGCAGGCGGCGATCCGATACGCCGGGGAGCGAACCAACCTTGACGATTATTTACTGGCGGCCCCTCAGGCCACGACCATCAATTTTTTCGCCGAGCGCCGCTACCCACTACGCGAGGAGATCATTCATCCGGGCTTCCTCGCCGGAGAGAAGGAATTAGACGCGATCGAGCGGATCAAGGCGCGCAAACCGCCCCTAATCCTGATCGCCAATATGGACACATCCGAATTCCGCGACCGCGCATTCGGCGTCGATTACAACCAGTGGCTGATGCGGTGGATCAGCGAGAATTACCGCCTCTCCGCCCGTTTCGATTCGGCCAATAGCCATAACGCGAAACTCGGCGACAAGCCGTTTTTCATCCTCGCCTACGAACGAAATCAGTACCGCGAGCGGTAGCGAGCGTTGCTTCCGAAGTGGGCTCACTGCGGAGTAACGCTCACTACCGCTCGCGGTACTGATTAGAAGCCTCGCTTAGAAGCTGAGCTTCAGCGCAATCTGAATCTGCCGCGCCGGCGTCGTACTGCGCACCTGGCCGAAGGCGGCGGTGGCAAAAGTCGAATTCGGCGCGCCGAAGTTGGTCTTGTTGAAGAGATTGAAAAACTCCGTGCGGAATTCCAGTTTCGAACCTTCGTTGATAAATGGCAAAGCGAAGTTCTTCTGCAATCCGAAATCGAATTGGTAGAAGGAATCGCCGCGGGCGATGTTCCTCCCGGCGTTACCAAAGGGCTGATTGACGCTTGGAAGCTGAAGGGCCGCGGTGTTGAAATAGCGGTCAATCGTGCGTTCGTCTTTGGGCAGGATAGGGTTGCCGATCAGATTGGGCCGCAGCGCGACGCCGCCAATGAAAGAAGGCAGGTTGGCCGTCACTGGCGACGGCCCGTAGCGGAAATTGACCGCTTGGCCGCTGGTCATCGTATTGATGCCCGTCACTGTCCATCCGCCGACAAACGCATCCAACACGTAAGGCATATCGCTCCAGAACGCGCGCCCCTTGCCAAAGGGCAATTCCCAAACGAAGCTGGTCGTGTTGTTGAACGGCTGGTCGTATGGCGATAGGCCGCGATCCGCCGCCAAGTTAAACAGGTTTTGCGGATTACCGGTGTTGCCGCCGGGTTCTTCCAACACCTGGCTGACGTTGTCAATCGCCTTCGACCAGGTGAACGAATTGAGAAGGTACAGGCCTTTTGAAAACCGGCGCTCGAACTTCACTTGAAGCGCGTGGTAGTTCGAGAAGGCGGCGGGCAGCACTGCGGAAATCGAACGGAAACCCGGAATCGGACGGCGCGAGTCGAGTGGCAGATTCTCTCCCGGCATGTTCGGGCGCGCCTGATTCAAATCGGCCAACATGATCAGTTTCACGGCGTGGTTGCCGACGTAGGCCACGTCCAAGAGCATATTCGAGCCCAGTTCGCGCTGAACGGAAAGCTGCCAGTTCTGAATGTAGGCCGTGCGCTGATCACGCGGGATGTGCAGCACGACGTTGTTCGGCAAGCCGGTCGGGTAGCCGTCCTGCGTCGAGCGGAAGCAGTTCGATGTGAAGGCCGTCCCCACACATTGCGGGTTGCTCGCCGAAGGCGCTTGCTGCGTGACGTTAGCGCGGGTGATCTGCGGGAAGTTGGTCGCCAGCAGGTCGGCGCTGCCGATACGATTGAAATGTACGTAACCAATGCCGTAGCCGCCCCGCAGGACCGTCTTGTCCAGCAAGTTGTAAGCGAAACCGATGCGCGGGGCGAAGTTGTTGTAATCGGGATCGACCAATGCGCGATCATACAACGAACCGTCTTTCGCCTGGATGATGGAATTCGTCGCCGGGTCGTAATTCGACAGCCGGTTCTGCGCCTCGTAATACGGCGTGGCGAATTCGTAGCGCGCGCCCAGGTTGAGCGTCAACCGCTGGCTCAGTTTGAAGTCGTCTTGCAGGTAAGCGTAATGCAAGCGCCGCCGCATATTGACCACCAGCAGATTGGCGAACTCATACTGCGAGCGAGCGCCGAACATGAAGTCGGCCAGATTGTACAGGTTGTTGCTGGCGGAGAGGCCCGCCGGCCGGCTGAATTGACCGGCGTAAGTGTCCAAGCCCATCAACGGGTTGGTGTCCTGCACGTCGGTGTTGACGGCCAGGTATTCGTAGCCGGTCTTCAGGCTATGACGACCAAGCGTGAACGAGTAGTTGACGCGCGGGTTGACGTTGAACGGGTTCTGAAATTGCGGGTTGGTCGCTTGTCTTCCGAGTTGCGAAATGCCATTGATCGTTTGCGTGGTCAGGCCGCCGGTGACCGTGCTGTCATCGGGCAAGCCGGTAATGCCGTATAGCTCGCGCATGCTTGGGCCGCCCGTCAGCGGCGGTTTCTTGCCGGCTTCGATGCGCGAAATGCCCAGACGGAATTCGAGCGCGGACGCATTGGCGAAAACATAAGTCGCGCCGCCGACCAGTTGCTGATTCAGAATGTTAATGATGCCGTTCTGATTGCTTCCAGACGGTCCCGGAATGTTGGGGCCTTCGAAGTTGTTGGCCTTGCGATGGCTGACACGAGTGAAAACGTTCAGCTTATCGTTCAATTTATGATCGAGCTTGATGTTGAACTTGTCATTGTAACCACGGTTTAAAACCAGCTCACTGTAATTGTTGGCGGTCACGCCTGGCACGTTCGGCGATGGCAACTCGTTCAAGACCTTGCGCGCGAAAGCGGTCATCGGGACCGGTGTTCCGGCGGCGTAGGTCGTGTTGGTAAACGGATCACGCACGGCCACGCTCAGTATGCCGTTGCGTTGCGCCATGGTCGGCAGCGTCGAAAAGACCAGATTCTTTTGAATCTCGCGGAAGCCTTCGTAATCGAGGAAGAAGAACGTGCGATCTCTGATGATCGGGCCTCCGAACGTAAAGCCGAACTGATTGCGAACCAGCGGCGGTTTGACTCCGCCCGCCGGTTTGAAAAACCCCGTGGCGTTCAAGGCGGAATTGCGATGGTACTCCCACAGGTTGCCATGGAATTGATTCGTGCCACTGCGGAATGAAGCGTTGATGACCGCGCCGCCGCTCCGCCCGAACTCGGCGCTGTAAGTGTTGGTCTGCACATTGAACTCGGCCACCGCGTCTGGCGAGGACTGCACCACCTGACTGGAAAAGCTCTGATTGCTGGTCCCGTAAGCGTTGTTGTCCACGCCGTCGAGCAGAAAGTTGTTGAAGGTGTTGCGCAGGCCGTTGACGTTGAACGAGGCCTCGCGGCCGCTGCCGGTCGCGGCGTTCTGATTGGATTCGCGGACGCCCGGCGTCAACAAGGTCAGGTTGGCCGACGAACGGCCGTTGAGCGGCAGGTTGACGATCTGTCCGCGTTGCACCAACTGCCCGCGCCCGCTCGAATCGGTTTCGAGCAGTTGCGCCGCGTCGGTGATCACTACGCTTTCAGTCACCGCGCCGGGCTGCATCGTCAAATCGACGCGCTGGCGGGCGTTGACCGTCACGTTGACGCGCTCGGCGACCGCAGTCGAGAAGCCCTGCTTTTCGGCGCTCACCCTGTAATTTCCGATCCTGACGTTGGTGAATTGAAAATTGCCGTCGCCGTCCGTCTGCGCTGTGACGCTCAGCCCCGTGTCAATGTTCTTCAAGGTGACGGTCACGCCGGGCATCGCCGCCCCGCTCGAGTCGCGGATCGCGCCGAGAACGGTGGCCGAGTCGAATTGCGCAAAAGCGGTGTTCACTGTGGAGACAAACAAAAAACACAGGAACGGGAGCAAACGAACGAATTCCCTCCTGACAATCATTCTCATGCATCTTCTCCTAGGGAAAGGGAGCCTGGAGTCCAGCCTTTAGGCCGCAAGAGTTCGGCGGCCTAAAGGCCGATCTCCATGCCTTTAGATTAATACTAAGACTTCCGAAAAGTGACGTAATGCCAAGAAGCCGTGACGATTTGAATGTTGTGTCGCTTTGAAAAGACAAAGATAACAGGGTTAGCTTAAGTCAAGCATAGATAAATGTGAAGCCGGGCTTAAATTCAGCTTCATAGTGGGGGCAGTTGTAAACAGTTGTAAATAGTCGCGCGAATCTTTCCCGGCGCCCGCCCGATTCGTCAGGTTTTTGCTTTTGGCGCCGAAAGGGTCGTATATTTACGCGCGAGTAGTCGTGAGCGGTCGAAGTCACATCGCGCGAGTCTTTTGTGCGCGCGCGTACTTTACCTGCGGTATAGAATGCCTTCGCCTACATCGGCGGCGCCGTTTTATCAGGGGCGCCGTTGTTGGCGGGGTCTCCGACTCCAACACTTCACTCAATTAAAACCCAACATAAGGAGCGTCAACAAACATGAATTCGATTTCTCGTAAAACCCTGCTTTTATGCGCGATAGCGAC
>Ga0154003_1000028_pt1 | contig 46520 bp, 23 predicted proteins | sample TSFL087MetaG_FD_104679 | JGI IMG/M metagenome (GOLD analysis project Ga0154003, IMG submission 104679) | Attine ant fungus gardens microbial communities from Florida, USA - TSFL087 MetaG | ecosystem: Host-associated > Fungi > Mycelium > Unclassified | place: USA: Florida, Lake Talquin State...
ATCAGTGTTATTGCGTGGCTTGATGGAATTCCGCACGCGAAAACGCGAACGTCTCATTTTGCGAGGCTGGCTCCGACTCCCGGCTGAGGTTCGCCAACAGTATCATTTGCTAAACAAACCCCAGTATAGAGTCCGCCGGATAGATGTGCGATCTAAAATCCAACTCCGTTTCTGAGAGGCATTCATGTCACTAAAACCCTTTTCCGCCTGTGTCATTCCTGAGCGAACAGCGAGTATCGCGCGTTCGGCTTTCCCTGCAGGTAGCCTGTGTATTCGCACCTTCGATGAACTGGGGACGATTTTCCAGGATCAAGATTTTGCCGATCTGTATTCACAACATGGGCAACCAGGGCAGCCGCCGTTTCGTCTGGCCCTGGTGACAGTTTTGCAGTTTATTGAAGGATTGTCGGATCGTGGCGCTGCCGACGCCGTTCGCGGGCGCATCGATTGGAAGTATTTGTTATGTCTTGAGCTGGATGATCCTGGTTTTGATTACTCAGTATTGTGCGAATTTCGCGCTCGGTTACTTGAAGGAGGAGCGGAACGAATCCTGTTCGACAAAATATTATCGGCGCTGCGTGGTAAGAAACTGGTGAAGTCTCGTACGATAACAGCCTAAATATTGATAGCGTTGGTTTTGGAATTCGCCAACAGTATCCAACTCGCTGAAAGCTCACGAAGCATGCGTTCTGCATAAGACTCGCATTAAACGCGCAAGATGCGATTTGTCATTTCTTCACCTCCACGCGCCTCAAAAGTTAAGTCCGCCCTATCGGAAAGCGAATATTCAGGTGAACCAGGCAGCAATCGCCTTCGTTCAGGGCATCGGAAATCCAGTTTTATTCGAAGCCGACACCATGTTCCATCTCGCAACACAGATGATCTGGGTCGCCAGCTTCCCTACTCGCCAGCCGACTATCAACTGTGCGCCATGGGTGAGCCGGCGCACTTGAGTAATACCCAAGCCGCACCGGCTCACCCATGGCGCACGTATAAAAAGAAATGAGAGGAGTGGGGCAAAAACTTCGTTATACTGCCTGCTCACTTCCGGATTCCCAGGAGTTTTTTTACAAATGGCAAGGACGGAAGGTACGAAGAAGGCGCAAAGGCCCAGTAGTTCGCAAAGATTCTTCCAAAAGTTGGGCGTTGTACCGATCTTTTCTGGCTCGATTTAGTGGTAAACGAAAGCGGAATGACCAGCCTCCTTGAATCCTATCTCATTCAGCGTGACCTCAATACTCTCGGCTAATCGGCTAATCCCGTCTTCCAGTTCCTGCCGGCCGATGGTTAGAGGAGGCAAGAGTTTGAGAACTTCATCTTGAACGCCGCAGGTTTCGATCAGCAACCCGTGCTCGAAGGCGGTTCGGCTGACCTGTTCCGCCAGGCCATCTACTTCGAACCCCAACCCCTGGATGAGGCCTCGGCCCCGCACCCAGCCTTGCGCTTCCGGGTATCGTTTCACAATCGAGTTCAAGAGAGAGAGGGCCTGATCGGCCTTCTCTACAATCGAATCACTGAAAAAATTGTCTTCCCAGTAAGTAAGGGCTTCGCACGCGGTCACGAAAGCAAGGTTGTTGCCTCTAAAGGTTCCGGTGTGCTCGCCAGGACGCCAGATATCGCACTCCGGGCGAATAAGCAGCAGAGACATAGGAAGGCCGAAACCGCCGATTGATTTCGAAAGACATATCATGTCGGGGTTGATGCCCGCAGGCTCAAAGCTGAAGAAGGTACCGGTGCGGCCGCAACCGACTTGAATATCATCGACGATCAGGATGATTCCATAACGCCTGGTGAGTTCTTCCAGACGGTGGAGCCATTCATATCGAGCCACCTTCACACCGCCTTCGGCCTGAATAGTCTCCACAATGACCGCGGCAGGCAGTTCCATCCCGCTCCCCGGATTCCTGAGGTAGCATTCGAAGTAATCGAGAGAGTCGGCGTTCAGGCCGAGATCGCCGTCGAACGGCATCGGCATGGAGTAATGCAAAGGCGCTCCCGCGCCGAGGCGTTTTGAAAGGTTTCCCGTCACGGCGAGCGCTCCCATGCTCAAGCCGTGGTAAGCGTTCATGAAGAAGACGACCGTCTTCCGCCCGGTAACTTTTCGCGCCAGCTTGAGCGCCGCTTCGACCGCGTTGGCTCCCGTCGGACCGCAAAATTGAAATTTGTATTGAAGATTTCGAGGGGCGAGAATCACCGAGTTGAACCGCTCAATAAATTCACGTTTAGCGCCGGTCGCCATATCCAAACTGTGAATGATGCCGTCATTCTCCAGGTACTCAAGCAGGCGCTTCTTTAAACGAAGATTGTTATGCCCGTAGTTCAGAGCGCCGGCGCCGCTGAAGAAGTCGATATATTCCCGGCCATTCTCGTCGAAAAGTTTTGAGCCAACCCCTTTCATGAACACGACGGGAAAGTTTCGACAATAGATCCTTACTTCAGATTCGAATAGATCGAACGTATTCATGCTGAATCAATCCTTCCTATGAGACCTAAAACCCAAGCAGTCAGGCAGAGATTTTGCTTACACCTATGATACGGTTTCCCCTGTCCGTATCGAAAACTACATCTTGGCGATGAAGAGCCCATTCTCTGATGATGCGGCGCCGACCTCTTCGATTTGCATCCCTGCCACTCGATGGCGAAACTCTTCTCCATAGATCTGTCATGCAGCAAAAGGCCGGATGAGATTTTCGGGAGCGCACATATATTTCCTAACCCCACTTTTCTGTGATTAGGCTTTCGATGAGATCGCAGGCCCTCGACGCGGCATCAGGGAAACTGGACTTCCTGGACAATTCTTGACAACGTTGTTGGACATCCGGCGATTCCAAAAGTTCTCGTAAAGCGTCAGCGATTGGTTGGGGATACCACTTTGCCGAAGGCAAAAATTGACCGACACCCAGTTTTCTAAGGCGCATCCCATTATCCGGACGGTCGAAATTGAGGCCGAGCGCCAGTTGCGGTATCCCGGCGGCAAGCGCTTGCGCAGTCGTGCCCATGCCGCCGTGATGAATGATGGCTCGCATGCGCGGCATCAAGTTTCTGAGCGGAAGATAGTCGAACCATTTGATATTAGCCGGCAGAGGATTAGGAATCAGTTCTTCATACCGGCAAACGAGAATGGCCCGCAACCCCAATTTCTGGCATGCTTCAACGCTCGCGCTGAAGAAGCTGGGTCGACCGGGTAATGTTGTCCCATGCATAATGAGAACAGGCGGCTCGTCGCTAGCCAGAAAATCTTCAACTTCTTGGGGAATCCCAGTCAACTCATCGCCGTAATCGCAGAGGAAACCGACCAAGACGGATGGCGAAGGCCAGTAGGATTCGGGCGGGGCATACCAGTCAGGCCACAACCCAATGTTCAGGTCCGATGACCAGATCAATCTCTGCCAATCATCTGTCGGCGGCAACCCGATTTCGGCTCGGAACCGGTTCAACGCTTCCGCCCGTGGACGGTAAACATCGGCCAGCAACGACATCGATGTTAGGTGATATGGGCCGGGGAAGACGGAGATCAGCGGGGTTTCAAATTTTTCCGCCGCCGCCTTGACTACAAAACGCATGTTCCTGTGGACGATCAGGACCGTATCGCCTCGCCCGCAGTATTCAGCAAGCGCATTGAACTCAGACAGATCATTAGCCAGGTCATAATAGTCGGTAGCTGTCAGCCATCTTTTACGGCGTATATACAATTGATCTTCGGCGGGCGCGGACTGTGGATCGAACGGTATTGTGTCTTCCGGTTCAACCGCCACGTAATTGAGGCCAAATATTTTGACCATATCGTCGTGAAATTTTTTATAGAAGGGCTGTTCGATACCATGGATGAAAGCCACGCTATGGCCTCGCTCTTTTAGCAAGACTCCGATTCTGGAAAAGGGAAACAAATCACCGCCTGTTCCCTTAACCGCAATCACTATATTTGACATTGCGCTATCCTCCTTTGCGGAAGTTCCTTTTACTCAAACCAGAAAAGCTCTCCATCGCGCAGGTAGCCGAGGTCTCATGTGCAAAGCAACCCGCGGCGCAGGACGCGGCGGGTTTCGTGGGCGCTACGGCGCCGCCGCAGCATGCGAGACGGGATGTCGATGCGGATTTCGCCGATGCTGATGTATGAATCGCTCGACCGCGTCCGGAATGCGGCCGCACTCATTCTGGCGAACGGTTAGCAGAACAGCCGCACTTTGGCGTGTGGCCGCGGCTCAGGAAGCCAAAACCATCGCTGGCTCACTATGAAATCGGTTGGTGTCGGGTTCGCGTTATTGAGCGTGACTGAGACGGCGGCTTGTTCCGGGTTACTCACAAGCGCGTCTACTCATCGCGTAGCGCCGTTACGGCTTCGATTTGCGAAGCTCTCCGCGCGGGAATCCAGCTTGCAATGAGCGCGGAACCCGCAATCGCTATCGCTACCGCTGCGAAAATCGCCACGTCTTTCACGCTGACGCCTCGTAGTAAGTTGGCCATCAGGCTCGCCAACCAAAATGCGATCAGTAGACCAATCGCGACCCCAATACCGATCATCCACGAAGCGCGTCGCATAATCATGGCCAGTATGTCCCTACCGGTCGCTCCAATCGCAAGCCGGACGCCGATCTCTCTCGTGCGTTCTCCGACCAGGTTGGCCATGACGCCGAAAATTCCGATAGCCGCGAGCAGCAAGGCGATCAGCCCATCGACCGCCAACAGCACAGCCGCATAGATCAAGCCTGTCAAAGATTCGCGTATCGATCGCGCGTACGTCTCAACAGATTTGAGCGGCAACGCCGGGTCCAGTTTCGCGATAGACTTGCGGGCCGGTCCGGCGAGCGCGCGCGCATCACCCGCGCCCATCACTGCGAAGGTGGCGCTCTGCGGCGGCATCTGGATCGCCGGCATATATACCGCCGGGTGAACCGCTTCGTCCCACATGGAATACCGAGCTTCTTCGGCGATGCCGACGATAGCCATCCACGGCTCTTGCTCCGGCCCCATGCGGATGCGGCGCCCCAGCGGATTTTCTCCAGGAAAATATTGTTCTGCAAACTTACGGCTGACCACCGCTACCGGCGGCGAATCGAGCGAGTCACTGGAACTAAAGCCACGTCCCGCGACGACTGGGATATGTAAAGCGGCGAAGTAACCCGCGCTGACCGGCAACCGCAGCGCGTTTTGCTGCTTGCCCGGAGGCGCCGGGCGATTCTGAATCGCAAACTCCTGCGCCCAGGCGTAATCGCTATAAGGCATGGCGGTCGTAACCTCGGCATCGGTTACACCGGGTAAGGACCGCAGTATTTCTAGACTCTCGGCGTACCATGCTGACCGCTTCTGCGGGCTGTTGTAGCGCGTTGCCGGCAGCGCCACATCAAAGGTCAGCATTTTCTCCGGTTGGTGAAGATCGGCTACATGCAGCATCGACCACATCCCTCGCGCCATCAGACCCGCCCCCGAGACCAATGCGACGGCGAGTGAGATTTGGGCAACCGCAAAGACCTTTGTCATAACGCGGCCACGCGACGTTGTTGATCGCGACCCCGCCTTCAATTGCCCTGCAAGCGTGACTCGAAACGCCTCGAGCGCCGGCATGAGCCCGACCACTATGCCGGATCCGACGCCCAGCAATAAAGAGAATGCAAGAGCCCGGCCGTTCAACGAAATGTTTGACCAGCCGGCCATCGATCGCGCGACCTGCTCTGGCATCGTGATCACCGTCAGGTGCAGATAGATGGACCCAAAAAGGATCCCGCCGGTTGCGCCGAGAAGCGCGAGCACAATATTCTCGGTCAGCAGTTGCCGCATCAGCCGCCAGCGGCTCGCGCCCAAAGAGCTGCGGATTGCAATTTCACGACGGCGCGAAAGGCCTCGCGCAAGCTGAAGGTTGGCCACGTTGGCGCAGACCACCAGCAGCACGAATAAGGTCGCGCCCATCACCATGCTGTAATAAAGCGGCGTCAGTTTTCCATTGATGCCCGCCAGTAGCGGCTCGACCGCAATGGACCAGCCGAGGTTCGTATCGGGATATATGCTTGCAAGACGATCCGCAACGACTCGCATCTGGAGCTGGGCCTGCTTCAGCGAAACTCCATCCCGAAGCCGTCCGAGTACAAAGAACTCATGTGCCCTTCGGTTCGCCAGTTGCGCCGCCGTTGGCGCGAAGGGTACGAACACGTCGGTGCGCGATGGGTACTGCGCCGATTTCGGCATGACGCCGATGATGGTGTAGGGACGCTGGTCGATCTTAATCTCTCGTCCCAAGACGGAGTGATCGCCGGCGAAGTGTCCTTGCCAGAAGGCGTAATTGAGAACGGCGACGCCATCTTGCCCGGGCGCGCATTCGGCGCTGGAAAAGAGGCGGCCGAATAGCGGCTTTACACGCAAGACGCGGAAGAAATCCTCGGACGTTAAGGCAACCTGCACATGGGTCGCATCACCGGCGCCGGTCAAGCTCATACTGGCGTTGGCGCGGACCGAGAGGTCTTCGAATGCCTGGGTTTCCCGTTTCCAGTCCGTATAGTTGGCTAGCGCCGCCTGCTCATAGGCGCTGCCGTGTTGCTCGGAAACGGTGACCACACGATCGAGCGCCGGCACAGCGAGCGGCCGCAGCACGACTGCATCCATGCTGCTGAAGATTGCCGTGTTCGCGCCGATGCCGATGGCCAGCGTCAAAACGGTCGGGATCGTAAATCCCGGCGATTTGAGAAGCCGCCGGACGGAGTAACGTAAGTCGTTAATGATGCTTTCCATGAAACCTGTAATAACTGAAGATACGCGGAGCACAGTGTCTGGGGTAAACTTGACAAATGAACAAGCCTCTCATCGACTTCTATACCGATTATCTGATTTGCTCATTCGGCCTCACACGTGTAAAAGCCAGAACTTAATCTGACAGTGGATAGAGAGCCGACAGCAGGTTTCGAATCGGATTGTCCGACCAGCGCTTGCCGATTGTCTAACAGCTTGGCCTCCGCTAGGTGTTTGCTTTCACCGAAGATTTGCATCGGCGTTTTGCCATAGCAGCATTGCCCGTTATGTGGTCGCTGATTGTTGTACACAAGCAACCACTCATCGACATCCTGCTGCAGTACTTCTATAGAGTGGTAGATTTTCGTTCAGAACGCAATGCTTCGGCGAGTACTTCCAGGATGACTCCGGCGCTCTGTCCCGTAAGCGACGGTATGCACTGAGAAAGAAACAGAAGATTATCTTTTAATATAAGCCACCAAACCAACGACCCCCAATTGCAAAGTCAGTAACTGCTGAGGTTCCCCGCGCGCCGGGCTTGGTTCTGGGCGATGTGATTGAGCTTGATCCCGATAGCCGGCAGCAGAATTCCGCAAAGAAGAACCACAAGGAACTCCTGCTCAACTCCGGCCAGTTCCGGATAGCCGCGCGGATATCCGAGTAGCGTGGAGCGGTAGGCATCGACGCAATAGGAGAAAGGAACGAACTGCGCCAGGACGCGAATGGCGTTCGGCAAGGCGGAGAAAGGAAAGAAAGGAGCGCAGAGCAAAATGAAGCTGAATTGCGCCGCGGTGGAGACAATCTGTATGGTCTCTCTCAACCAGAAGCTCAAAGCCGCGAAAATCAGGCCCAGGCCGCAAAAACCAGAGACGGTCAGAAGCAGGATCACCGCTCCTCCAGCGAGATTGAATAGCGGCAGGCTGCCGATGAGGCCCACCAAGACCAAGAGTGACAGGACGCAAATGCCGCAGGTGGATGCAACGGTAATTGCAATGCGGGAGAACAGAACAGCCGAGACCGGAGCGGGCGCCAAATACAACTGCTCGAGTGTTCCCTGCCTGCGGTCATTTTGTAGCGAATAGCCCATCTTCCAGATGATCTCGGTCAGAAATATGAACAGCACGTAGCCGTGCACGAGAACTCCGGAAACGAGCGCTTTCTCATTCGTGGCCTGACGCAGCGATGGAGTGAAAGTGATGGAAGAAAAGACCACGACCGCCATGATGAGAAAGGCCTGTATAATTCCAGCGCCAAACTCGAGCGGATAGCGGCCCATCACACGGAGGTCCTTATCGATGGTGGCCAGCGCCACTCTGAACCAGAGACTGAGTGAATGGCGGGCGCCAATCGTGTCAGCAGATTGAACCATCAATACCCTCCAAATCCGTCGTTTTTTCGCATGGTTGTTTCGATACGCCGGAAGACGCCGGCGCTGATCATGAGCAGCAAGAGCAAGAGTACCCAGAGGGCGGCCATATCCAAATACCAGGCTTGGAAGAAATATGCGGTGCCCAGAATGGCCGCGCGCAGACTGTTGATCATCCAAGTGGGCGGCAACAGCAGGGCGATGAAGCGCAATATGCGCGGAAAGGCAAGAACCGGGAAGTACACGCCCGCAAAAAAGCTGATGCCCCACTGCAGTACTCCGAGCAACTGTGACGACTCCTTGATGCGCAGCAGGAACGCGACGAAGAGAAATGCCATTGCGTAAACGGAGAGCTGACCTACGAGGAGAAACCCAAAGGCCAGTAAAATGTCTCCATGGAACGGATTCAGCCGGAAGACGGCGCAGCCCACGAGAAAAGCAAGTACGCCTGTAACCAGGCTGCGGGCGGCGCTGTACAGCGCGACACCGGTGGCGATGGCCAGGCGCGAGCACGGGGTCAGGTAGAGTCCCTCGAGTGTCCCGGTCTCTTGTTCGAAGCGCAGCCAGTAAGCTAAATCCCAAAACGCGCGCGTGATGACGATGAAAGCAATCGACCCAAGCAGTAGATAGGGAATGTAATTCTCGGTGCCGGTGTTTACGGCAAAATTAGCGGCCGCCTGCTGGCCCGCGATCGCCCGACCGAGTAGGATCGGCATGACGACGTGGACCACCGGAATCAACATCTCCGACAGAAGAAGCGCCGGATAGCGAGTGAGGTGTAAGAGGCGGTTTTGAGTAGACGCCAGGATCGTCGACAACACGGCCTTGGCTTGAAGGTTAAGCATCGTTTTCCTTGCTTTCCGAAACGCCGCGGCCGGCGTAGGCCAGGAACACATCCTCGAGCGTGACTTCCTCCCGGCGGATTTCGTACAGAATCGCGCCATTGGCGGTGAGCGTTTCGATTACTCGAGGCAGCAGCGGCGTTGAGCTTCGCTGTGCTACTACGGTGAGACGGGTATTCCCATTGACGAGATCGCTGGCGGTTTGCCGCACTCCGTGGAGCAAGCGGGCCGCGCTTCTGGCCTCCTCGGGAATGACGCCTTCGAGGTGAATGACCTCTTCATCCCGAAGCGAGGCTTTCAAAGCCGCCAGCGTGCCGGACGTCACGATGCTGCCGTAGTCGATGATGGCAACGCGGTGACACAGGCTCTCAGCCTCGGGCATGATGTGGGTTGCGTAGATGATGGTTCGTCCTTCGTTGCTAAAGGAACGGATCTTCTCGCGCAGTTCCCTGGCCGATGGGACGTCGAGAGTGTTTGTCGGCTCATCAAAGATAAGTATGGGCGCGTCATTGAGCAAGGTTTTGGCAAAAGCAAGCTTCATGCGCTGGCCCGATGAATACGTTTCCACGGGCCGGTCCGCCACCTCGCCTAAGCGGAACTCTTCGATCAATTCGCCGGCGCGCAGACGCCGCTTAGCGGAGTCGAAATTGTATAGCGCGCCAAAGAAATGCAGGTTTTCGCGGCCGGTAAGCTTCCAATAGAGCCCGCGATCGCCCATGAGCATGCAACCGATGCTGGATCTGATCTCGTTGTCCTGCTTGCCGATTTCATAGCTGTTGACCCACGCCCGCCCTTTGCTCGGAAGCAGCAGCGTGGTCAAGCACTTGATCAAAGTGGTTTTGCCCGCGCCGTTCGGCCCAACGAGTCCGAACACCTCTCCCGGATTAATTTCTAGGCTGACGCCTCGTAGCGCAGTCACTTCCAACCGCTTGGAGCCGAACAGGCCGTGGCGTTTGCGAGTTACATACGTCTTTTCGAGGTTTTCCACCCGGATCTGACCTTTGCCGGGCGCGGGCGATTTTTCGGAATCACGCGGTTCGAGAATTCCTTCAGGTAAATCTGTTTCAGTCAAATCCTCGACAATGCTTTTCTTGATAATGGGAGTCGCTGCTCGCATCATACCAGCCTCCAAATTAGAGCCGATAAGTTATTCAGCCGCTGGCTCTTGCCGGTTTCCGACCTCAGCCTCACTGGCCGAACGTGAGTTTCTGCCCGCCTGATCGACTGCGACCATCCGCAGTTCGCTGGTGAAATGCCTTTGCGCGCGATCGACCAGCCAGCTGTCCTGTGGCAGCGGGAGCATCTCGGTGATCACGACGAGGGTGTCCGCCAAACTCGATTCCTGAGTGCGATGAACGTTCTTGCAGAAAAGATCTACGTACACGGGGCTGTCGAGGTCGACGTAAAAGGGTTTTTTCTCGACCGGCACTTTGACAAACAGGAACCGGGGCATGTTTTGCGCCCGGGCCCAGCGGCGCACGCCCAGGAAGCGCGCGGCGGGCATAGGCTCGGCCGCGAATGTCACTTCGCTAGCCTGAATGGAGTAGGTTTCCCTCACGACGACGAGCCGGTCGATTGAAATCCGCGGCAGATGCGGCACGCGCGGCAACAAGCGGAAGCCGTCGTTTAGTAGATAACTGAGCGCATCGGCAAAGAACTCGATTATTTCGAAACGCAGGTTCCGCTCGGGCTCACTCACAACAAGCCGGCCGTTCCGCTTTTCGACGATGAAGTTCGACAGTGGAACCGCGCGTTCACCCAGTACACCGCTCGAGCCGTAAGAAACAATAAGACGACAGTCTTTCGGGGAGATGTAAGCGATTTGCGTTCTCGTCGTAAGTTTGGGCCAGTCTTTGGGAGCGAGGCGAGCCACCATTGGCTCCGGCAGATCGCGTTCAATCCACTGGCCCGGCAGCTCGGGATCCGGATGCTGATTCACAAACAGGCATTGGTTAATCGTGTTTAGGCTCGCATGAAGCTCGCCGAGGACAAAGTGGGACTGGCCTTCGCGAATGGCGTCCGCGCTGGGAGCGGCAATCATAATGTCGGGGGATTGATATCGCGCCATCTGCCAGCCGGGAGACGGGGCGAAGAAGGCGCGCTCTACTTTGTCACGCAATTCGGTAACGGTATAAAGAAGAGGCTGGCGCTGGTTCGCGGGCTTCAGAATGTCCATCCACTTCTGCTGGAACTCGGCCAGAGATGCAGTCAGGACATTCTCCTCAGCGCCGAGCAGGAAGGGTTGGAAACGGTACCAGAATCGCGTCGCATCGACAGCGTTGGACCCGGTTTCCGAGGCGAGTTCGGCATAAATCCGCTCGAAAACCCGCTCACAACGCGTGGCGATAGTGTGCGTATACCAGCGCGCGCTGGTCAAGATGAGGGCCAGAGGCCGGGCAAGTTCTTCAAGGAGACTGGACCCCAATGACACCTCGACATCCCGCTGGCAATCCTCATACAGCAGGGTGCGGCCGACATAAGTTTGCCCACCCGAGCGTACGGCTGGTAATTGGGTCAACCGGGTAAACGTATTTTCGAGGTTTGCGAGCGCCGAATCGAGCTTTTCTACACAGCCGACGCTCCGGCGAACCTCATCGGCGGCAGCCTGCAGCTCATGTAGCGGCTTCAAACAGGTCTCGCGCACTTTGCCGTCACGAATGTGCTTTACCATGAGCCCGAGCGCTTCATCCGCCTTCGGCGTCACGGGAATTGGGAACTCCCATGCGATTAGGTCGAGAGTACGGAAGCGTTCAAGCAGAAGCAGAATTTCGCGCTCGCTGGCAAAGCCCGATCCGCCATCGCGCAGCAACCCGGACGCAAGGTCGATGGTTGGGGTGATGCCGTCGCAGCGGCTGAGAAGCATCAGGTGATGCGGCGCCATTTCGAGAGGCGCTTTTCCCGGGAGGTGAAGCGCGCCATCGGTGATGCGCGCAAAGGGCGTCAGCCGCGGAATTATCCAACGGCGCAGCGCGGGATTCTTGGCCAGGGTGGCGGCCAGCCGGTCCACTCCCCAGGATTCCAAATAGATCTGCCGCGAGGCTACCAAGCCAGGCCCGGGTATTGCCTCGACATAACCCGGCAGGCCAGTAAAGTTGGCCCAGCCGACCGGGCCGAAATAGCCGATGGTGTCGTTTTTGACGGAGTAGCGCTGGACATAACTGGCTACCAGTTCTTCGCGTTGACGCCATTTCCAATTGGAGGCTTTGTCCGCCGGCGAGCGTTCCGCACATTTCTTAAGCACGGTGTGAAACAAGCGCCGGTTCTGCCACATGACCGCTTCCTGAAACAGCGGATCGCGGCAAATCTCCCGAATGCGCTCCGTCGTTCGCGCCGCGGAGGCGTTGATACAGTTCTCGAGCTCCGACCGGAGAGTTTTCACGGCGGCGACCGCGTTTGCATGCGATTGCAGCCGGCTATGGATTTCGGGTTCGTCCGGCGCCGCGGCCGGTTTGTCTTTCTCGACCGCATGGCGCGCCCGCAAGAGTGGCTCGCGCTTCTCCCTGATTTCCCACTCTCCGCGCGCACGCAGCTCATCCAGCCGGCTGTCGAGCAGCTTCCTGATTTTCCGCTTCTCGCTAATCGCGTCGGCCTCTGCCTGGATCAGCCGATCGGCGGCTTCGGCCACGGCTTCATCAGCGAGATCGAGCGCACGCCCGGCTGGGAAGCCGGCGCCCCGCAGCGCCACGCACCGCCAGAGAGTCCACTCTCCGTTCGTGCCCGGAACTTCAATGAGGTGTTTCGGGAAGTTGGGCGCCTGTCCGGAAGAGGTCTTTTCCTCTTCGCGGGCAGCTCCACATATGGTGGTCGGCGCGTACATTTGATGCAAAGCTCCGATTGAGCCGGTAATTGGAGAATTCACTTTTGCGAGGTGGAATTGGCGGCTTCCAGCGCCAGCTTTAGTTTTTCGGCTACGCTGGCTACGAAAGGCCACTGAAGCAGGCGATTGTGATCGCCCGGGACATCTAGCACGTCGATGGGCTCTTCGACAAGACGGGACCAGCCGAGCGACTGGTTATCGTGCAGATCCTGGGCCCAGGAGTCCGCGAGCAGCGTCATCTCCTCGGAACGGATCAGAGCAACGGGACCGTTATAGCTCCGCGCTTCTTGCACGTAATTCCAGAGAGCAACGGTATTGGCTTCGTGAACCCGCGCAAAGCCTTTTGCGATGGAACGGCCGCCACCAGGGGGCAGGAAGTCTATCTTACGCAGCGCATCCACGAAATAATCGACCTGTCGCGCCGGTTCGAGAAACTCCAGCTCAGTTTCCGAGAGCGCTAGTTGCGCCGGGAACACGCGCTCGAACTCGTTGCCAAGCAGTAGCATCCACTGCGCCCATTGAGTACGAGTCAGCTCCGAGCGCTCCGTTAGCCGGGTATGTGAGACCGGCGCTAAGCTGTCCAGGATGGCGACCAGCGCAACCGGTTCGTTCGCGGCGCGGAGTTGTTGGGCTATTTCGTAGGCGACCACGCCGCCGAAGGACCAGCCAGATATGATATAGGGACCATGGGGCTGCACCGAGCGCATGGCGGCGATATAGTCGGACGCCATTGCCTTGATGCTGCGGACCGCCTGAGTAGACGCTTCAAGACCCCGCGCCTGGAAGGCATAGAACGGCTGATCGTTGCCGAGCAGTTGCGACAGATGGTAGTAGCAAAGCACATCTCCGCCGGTAGGATGCACGGCGAAAAACGGCAGCTTGGCGCCGGCGGTCTGGATGCTCACAAGCGGAGACCAAAGGCCACTGGCGGGCCGCTCGCGGAGCAAATGCGCCATATGCTCAATAGTTGGGCCCTGGAAAAGCGCGGATAGCGGCAGAGATTTCCCGAGAAGATCCTCGACGAGAGCCATGAGCCGCACGGCGAGCAAGGAATGACCACCAAGTTCGAAGAAGTTATCGGTAATGCCGATCTCCGGCTGGCCCAAAGTCTCGCGCCAAATGTCACAGAGCTGGTGCTCCAGAAAATCGCGCGGCGGCGCCCAAGCGCCCGACGCCGGAGCTGCGATTTCCTGAACGGGCGGCAGCCGTTTGCGATCGATCTTTCCGTTGGCGTTGTGCGGCAAATCCTCGAGTACCGCAAAGGCGCTTGGAACCATGTAGTCGGGCAAGCGCTCCTTGAGGAACGACCGGAGCTCGCCTGGGCGGAGTGACTCGGGTGAAGGGGTCGAGACGTAGCCTACGAGCGATTCATTACTACCGGCGACGACCGCAGCCTCGCGAATCTTGTCGTGCTGTAGAAGGGTTTCCTCAATTTCGCCCAGCTCGACTCGAAAACCGCGGACTTTGACCTGATGGTCGACACGCCCGAGATATTCAACGTTTCCATCGGGCAGGTAGCGGGCAATATCTCCCGTGCGGAACAAGCGCGCCCCGGACGCCCCGGAGAAGCTATCGGGCACGAATCGTTCCGCCGTTTGAGCGGGATCATGCAGGTAACCACGGCCGACGCCGATGCCGCCGAGGAACAGTTCACCGCAGACACCAACCGGCACAGGATGGAGATGCCGATCAAGGATATACACCCGCGCGTTCGGAAGCGGGGCGCCGATGGGCAGCAGAGTCATTTCCGGCTTTGGGCTTTCATAGAGCCAGAAATATGTCGAATCATCCGAACATTCCGACACACCGTACGCGTTGACGATTGGAATGGAGTAGTGAGCAAACCACTCACGGCAGACTTGCGGCGGAGTCGCTTCGCCCGTCAACATTAGCGCGCGCAGCGAAGGCAGAGCCGGGAGGGACCGCGCATTCGCGGATTTTGTGTTGAGCATGACGCTCAACAGAGAAGGCACAGTTTCGAAAACCGCTACTCGCTCGCGTGAGAGCTCGTTCAGCAATTGTTCCGGAGTATGAATTACGTCATCTCCGAAGAACTGCACACAGCCGCCGACGAGGGGGATGGTAAGCAACTGCCACACGGAGATATCGAAGCACTGAGAGGCGGTCTGCGCGACGCGGTCGTTTGCCGTCAGTTTCAGATCGTCAATCTTGGCATTGAGAGTATTCATCATCCCGGCGTGATGGACTAGAACGCCCTTGGGCCTGCCAACCGATCCGGAGGTATATAAGACGTACGCCAGGCTTTCTGGGAGGTTGGGCGCCGGCGGATTTTGGTCCCGGCCGCCTTCCTGAACACAATGATCGAAATTGATCAGCTCGGGCGCATTGTCCCAAGATGGACCGAGGACGGCTTGCTTTAATGCAGCGAGCAGCTCGTTATCGCCCAGCGCCCAGCGCACCCCGCTTTCACGGACCACTTGCGCCTGGCGTGTGACAGGATGGCGCGGGTCGAGAGGAAGGTAAGCGCCGCCCGCTTTATAGACGCCCAGAATGGCGGTCAGCAGAGAAATCCCTCGATGTTGGAGCAAGGCGACGATGCAATCCGGACCGACACCGCAGGCAATGAGCCGCCAGGCAACGCGATTCGCACGCCTGTTCAGTTCCACATAGGTGAGAGACGTTTTGCCTTCGCGGGCCGCAATGGCATTGGGCGTCTTCTCGGCCCATTCCTCGAAACGCGCGACAAGGCCGCGCTGGTCCGGATAAGTGACGTCCGTCTGGTTCCAGTCCGAGGTGAGTTGTTTCATTTCCCCGGTGGACAGCAGAGGCAGATCGGAAATCCGAGCCTCTGTGTTCTCGAGTAAGCCGTCGAGCAGGCGCACAAAGTGGTCCGCCGTGCAGGCGATGGTCGCCTCATCAAAGAGGTCAGTGTTGTATTCCCAGGAGCCGACGAGGCCGCCTGGCAGTTCGCCAAGCGAAAGGGTCAGATCGAATTGCGCCGTATGAACATTGAGCGGCTCGCGAACCCCAAATATGTCGGGTAATTCCAGCGGCGCATTAGGCACGTTGTAGAGCTCGAACATCACCTGGAAGAAGGGCGTGCGGCCCAAATCGCGCGCCGGCTGGAGTTTTTCGACGATGTACTCGAACGGAACGTGTTGATGGGCGTAAGCTCCCAAGGCGACTTTTCGTACGCGCCGCAGCGCTTCCTCGAACGACGGGTCGCCCGACAAGTCCGTACGAAGCACGAGCGTGTTTACAAAGAAGCCGACCAGCGGCTCGAGAGCGGGAATGTCGCGGTTTGCGACCGGCGTGCCCACCGCGATGTCATCTTGACCGGAATAACGGGCAAGCAGGGTCTGGAATGCGGCGAGCAGAAGCATGAATAAGGTGACATCCTGCTTGCGCGCAATCGCTTTGAGCTCGGCGGTTCGCTTCTCGCCAAGGTGGAAGCTCAGCCGGTCGCCACGGAACGTCTGCACGGGTGGGTGTGGTCGGTCGGCGGGTAATTGCAGGACAGGTGGATGGGGCGACAACTGGTCACGCCAATACTGGAGCTGGGTCTCGAGCGTTTCCCCCGACATCCATTGCCGCTGCCAAGCTGCGTAGTCGGCGTACTGAACCGGCAACTCAGGAAGGGCGGCGCCTTTGTTCTCAAGGAACGCCGCATAGAGTTTCGATATTTCACCAAACATCAATCCGACGGACCAACCGTCGCAGGCGATATGGTTGGTTGACAGGAGAAGACGGTAAACCCGGTCATCCAGCCGGTGCAGGCACGCGCGAAGCATGGGCCCGTGTTCAAGGTCGAAAGGCCGGCGCGCCTCTTCTTCCATCAACTGCCGTGAAAGACTTCCCCGTTCCTGGTCAGGGAGCCCTTGAAGATCCGTTACCACGAGCGAAATGGGATGTGGCGGATGAATGATTTGCACCGCTTGCCCCTTGTTCTTGGCGTATGTCGTTCTCAGGACTTCATGCCGCCTGAGCACCTCGGTCAGGCTGCGCTCGAGGATTGAAACATCGACTGGTCCCTCCAGACGAAGAAGACTGTGCATGTTGTATGCCGGGCTATCAGCCTCAAACTGCTGGAGGAACCAGAGGCGTTGTTGGGCGAAGGACAGCGGCAGGTCTCCGTTCCTTGGGACGGGCGCAAGCGCCGGAATGGCGCTCTTGCCGGAGGTGGGAAGCGTGGTTTCGATGTACTGAACGAGCTGGCCGAGCGTCGGCGTCTCGAACAGGCCAGTTAAGGGCAATTCCACGCCGACCGCCCGCTGAATATGCGACATGACCTGGATGGCGAGAATTGAATGCCCTCCCAGGTCGAAGAAATCGTCCTCGGGACTGACTTCAGTGACACCAAGCAATTCGCCCCAGATTCCGGAAACCAGCTCGGCGATGGGAGTCTCGGGGGTTGGCCCGGTTTTGTCGTCGCTCGACGGCCCCTCAGGCGTGTAATCTGGCAAAGCGTGAAAATCAATTTTGCCGTTGCCGGTCAACGGAAATTTGTCGAGCGGGACAAATGCCGAGGGAACCATGTACTCGGGAAGCTCTTCGCGAAGAAAATTCCGCACGTCCTCGGGCTGGGCATTGCCCGTCAGATACGCTATGAGACGGCGCTCGCCGCGCTCGCCTTCCTTGGCGATCACGGCAGCCTGCTGCACTTCGGGATGGCGGCAGAGAGTGAGTTCGATTTCGCCGAGCTCGACACGGTAGCCTCGGATCTTGAGCTGGCGATCTTTGCGGCCGACGATCTCAAAGCAGCCATTGCGCAAGCGGCGAGCCTGGTCGCCGGTCCTATAGAGGCGCGCTCCGCCGCGTCCGGAGAACGGATTCGGCAGAAATTTTTCGGCTGTCGCCGCGGGCGCATTGAGATAACCGCGAGCAACGTTTTCGCCGCCTATGAACAGTTCGCCGGCGACGCCCGGAGGAACGGGTTGGCCATCTTCGTTGAGGATATAGAAGTAGCTGTTCGCGAGGGAAGGTCCAACCGAGGCCATGCCGGAGGGCGGCTCCTGGTCATCGACCAGTGTCGCGGCGACTCCAACGGTGGTTTCAGTCGGACCGTAGTGGTTGTAGATCTCACAGGCGGGCGCGAGTTGGCGAATCCGGTTTACCAGCGGCCAGCGAAGCGCTTCGCCGCCCAGGATGAGCTTGCGTTTGGGTAACACGCGCTCGGGGCGGGAGGCGTTCAGTAACGCTTCCAGGTGAGACGGAGTGATCTTGACGCAATCGATTTCGCGCTGCTGGAAGTAGGTTGCGAGCGCTTCCGGGTCTTTCGCCTCTTTCTCGGAAAGCAGATGGAGAGACGCGCCAAGACACAGGGCCGGAAACAGCGCGGTATTGCCAAGATCGGCCGCGAATGAAGACACGAAGGCGAAAGATCCGCAGGTGTCCAAGTCCAGGCGACTGGAGGCCGCGCAAACATAGTTGAACAACTGGGCGTGCTCGACACCGACTGCTTTGGGTTTTCCGCTCGAACCGGAGGTATGGATCACATAGGCCAGATTTCCCGGCATGGAGAGCTTCCCCGGATTGTCTTCCGATTCAAATTCGATTTCAGTCCATGCTTCTTCGAGATCGATAACCGGATTCACAAAACGCAAAGGGACTCGCTTTGCGCCTTCCGAATCGGTCAGGAGAAGTTCCACGCCTGAATCGTTCAAAAGATTCGCAAGGCGCAGCGGCGGAAGGGATGGCTCAATCGGGACGTAGGCGCCTCCGGCCTTGAGCACGCCAAGCAACGCCACGATTGTGTCCACTGAGCGGTCAAGGCATATCCCCACAAGCTTTTCGGGACCGATCTGCAGCGATCGCAAATAATGAGCCAGTTGGTTGGCTTTCCGATCCAGTTGATCGTACGTTAGTCGCCGGCCCGCGCTGACCACCGCGACTGAATTGGGCACACGCGCCGCTTGGGCTTCAAAAAGCTCGTGTATGCAAGATGGAGGGCCCAAGGAGCCGCTCACGCGATCTTCCGTGGGCAGCAGTGCGACGCGCTCCTCTTCAGAGAAGATGTTCAACTCGGACACTGTTCTCGTTGGATCCCGGAGAATGTCCGAAAGCAGATTGCAATAGTGGCGAAGCATCTGCTCAACCGTTTGGCGCTCGAACAAGTCGGCGCTGTATTCAAACTCGACATTCAGCCCGCGGTCGCCCTCTTCCACCCGCAACGAGAGGTCGAATTTCGCGGTTGCGTGCGGAATGCGGAGGAGTTCGAGTTCAAGACCGGAAAGCGCAGGCAAAGCGGAAGGGGCATTCTGCAGAACGAACAACGCCCGGAAGAGAGGTTGAGAAAGCCTGCCGCCGCGGTCCGGATGCAGCGCCTCGACGATGCGTTCGAGCGGCGCGTCTTGGTTCGAGAACCCATCGAGCGCCGTGTTGCGAACGGCGGCGAGCAGGTCCAAGAAGGCCGGGGCGCCGTTCCAATTGACGCGCAGCGGAAGCGTGTTGACGAAGAAGCCGATCAACTGTTCCAACGCAACAGGCGAGCGCGAAGCGATTGGAGTGCCAATGACGAAATCGTGTCCGCCGGTGTACTTCCCGAGAAACACGGCGAAGGCCGCGAGCAGCGTGGTGTGAAGCGTCACCCCGTGGCGGGCGCCGAGCGATTGCAGCGCTTTAGAGATGGCGGGGCTCAACAGCGCATTACAACTGCCGCCTCGATAAGTCGGTGTAACAGGCCGGGAATAATCGCCTGGTAATTCAAGAACAGGGGGGCTCCCGGCGAGGCTCGTTTTCCAGAAGTAGAGTTGATGGTCGAGGGTTTCGGCCATTAGCGTTGATCGCTGCCACAGGGCGAAATCGGCATATTGAAACGGCAGATCCGGCAGGGACGACGGTTTGCGGCGCGCGAAGGTATTGTACAGAACCGACAACTCCCAGCTAAGGATGCCAATTGACCAACCGTCACAGACGATGTGATGCGCGACCGCAAAGAAAACATGCTCACGTTCATTGAATCGGAAAAGTTGGTACCGGATCAACGGACCCACGACCAAGTCGAAAGGCTCCGCCACATACTGTTCGGCGCGAGACCGCATCACGGCATCCCGCTGGTCCGCCGGCGCGTTCTCGAGACTTATGACCGTGAGATCCAGTTCTTGGCCGGAATCGACGATTTGAACCGGCTGGTCCCCTTCGAGAGGAAAGCGTGTGCGCAGCGCTTCGTGACGACGCGTAATCTCGCGAAGGCTTTCACGTAGCGCCTCGATGTCCAGGGCGCCTTGCATGCGCACCGCGACAGAAACGTTATAGGCGCAACTCCAGGGAGCCGTCTGCTGCAAAAACCAAAGGCGCTGCTGGCCGAACGATAAAGGAGCCGGCGTCCCGGGCGCCCGCGGTTCACGGCTCAAAATTTCCGGCTCCGCCTCTTCCGGGTTCATCTGAAAGAGCTCTTCCAGCACGGTTGTCGATACCTGCAGTTCGGATAGATCTGCTTGTTTCATCTACTTTTCCTGGTAAACGCCGAGTTAAAGGATACCGGCATGTTGTTGGTACTCCGATTCGTGTTGCAGCTGTTTCGCCTCCGTCCCGCCGTTTGCGTCGACAGAATGCGTAACAGAAGCGGTGGTGGGCGGCGGCCGGCGTTGCGCGCTGAGCCGCTGAAGTTCCTTTTCAAAAGAGGCGACGGTAGGATTTTCAAATAAGGAGCGAATCGGAATTTGGATGCGTAACGCCCGGTTAATTCGCGAGATGAGGCGCATGGCGCCGATCGAATCGCCCCCGAGTTCAAAAAAGTTCTGGTGTAACCCGATATCATCCTTGCCAAGCGCCTCCGCCCAAAGCCGCGCGATTTTCCGTTGCACGGGGGTTTGCGGCTCATCGTGAGGCGCCTGCCCGGCCGGCTCCGAAGAGCTCGCGGCATAAGTAACTGCTGGCGCATATTCGTCGACTGGACGTTCGGGCAGCTCGGGTTCGATAGCGGGATGTCCGTTGGCCGTGGAAGCATGCCGCGTCCGCAAACTCTCGTAGAAATGGGAGATGGGCCGTTCCGGGTTGCGAACGATCTCGTCGAGCAGGGCGCGGCAGAGATCAAGCAGCGCATCGGCTCGTTCTCGGCTAAGAACGCTTGCGTCGTACGCCAACTGAAGAACAATTTCCTCGCCGGGAATGACGAGGAAGGTGAGCGGGTAATTGCCCCGCTCATAAGTGCGAACGCTCGCGATACGGAGCCGGCCAGTGGGATTGCGCAACCCGGAGCTCACCGGGTAATTCTCGAAAACGAGATTGCTTTGGAACAGAGCCGAATTCCTGGGAAGATCCGTCCAGGACGCGATTTTTGTCAGCGGAGTGTATTCAAATTGCCTCGCCTGGAGCTCCCAATCCTGCAATCCCCGTAGCCACGCCAGGAGGTTCTGCTCGTCTATGCGTACCCGCACGGGAAGAGTATTGATGAGCAATCCGACCATCTGGTCGATGCCTTTGAGCGGCGCCGATCGTCCAGAGAGTGTCGCGCCAAACACGACGTCACGCTTTCCGGTAAGGCGCCCCAGCAGTAACGCCCAAGTCCCGCGGAAAATAGTCTGCAACGTGAGCCGGCGCTGACGCGCGGTTGCGCGCAGGGCTTCGGCGCTTTGCCGATCGAGGACCAGGACACGCCCGTGATGCTCTCCTTGGCCGAAGGCCCGCTCCCGCGCGAGCCCTTCCCCGCCGATGGGCGTGGTAGCGGAAAAACCCGCCAGAGTATTGCGCCAGAAGCCCTCAGCTTGCGCGAGATCTTGCGATTCCAGATAGTCGATGTAGGCGCGAAACGGCGGCGGCTCGGGAAGGCTGGCATGAGCCGCCGGATCAGCGGAAAAGACCTCTTCGAGCAGTAACGCGGCAGACCAGCCATCCAGGATCAAGTGGTGGAAGGTGAACAGCAGCTCATACCGAGCCTCGCCTGTTTGAAAGATCGCGACGCGGAAGAGCGGCGCTTCATCGAGGCGGAAGTCCTGCTGGCGATCTTGCGCCAGATACCGATCGAATGCGGCCTCTTGCTCAGCGGGGTCCATGCGACTCCAGTCGAGATGCCGCCATCGCAGCTCCACGGATGAGTTCACCGCCTGAAAAGCGCGGTCGACTCCCTCATAGTGGAACGATGTTCGCAGCGCGCCATGGCGGGAGATGGCGCGCCGCCAGCGATCGCGCAACTCCGCCGGGTTCAGGGGGCCATCAATGCCGACTCGAAGCCGCACGACGTACATGCCTGCCTCGGGCGCATAAGCCGCATGGAAGAGAAGCCCCTCCTGCATGGCCGACAACGGGTATCGATCTTCATCTTGGGGGCCGTAATCAGGCCGCGTAGTCGCAGGTCCATTGCGCTCCGGTCGGGCGCCACTAGCAGGAAAAATGGGCTCGAAAGCGGGGCTCTCACGGCGGCTGAGATGTTCGGCGAGTTCAGCTACTGTCGGATACAGATAGATGTCTCGGGAAGTCAGAGCGAGATTTTCGCGGCCTGCGCGCGCGACGATCTGGATCGTCGCGATGGAATCACCGCCAAGTTCAAAAAAGTTCCGATGAATGCCGACCTGCTCGCAATTGAGCGCCGCCGACCAGAGGCGAACGAGCTGCTTCTCCAGAGGAGTTCGTGGCTCGATGATTTGCGATTCGGCGAGAAGTTCTGGCATGGGAAGGGATTGCGCGTCGAGCTTTCCATTCCTGGTGGCGGGAATTTCGCGCAGCGCGACAAAGGCGGCCGGGACCATGTATCGCGGCAGGCGTTGCGCGAGATAGTCCCTCAACTCCGCCGATGAGGGGGCCGATTCCAGGATCCACGGTCTTACATAAGCAACGATCATGGGCGCCTGCGCGGAGGGCTCGCGCATTATTACGGCAGCCCACTCGATTTGCTCGTGCTGACGCAGGATTGCCTCGATTTCACCGAGTTCAATGCGGAAGCCGCGGAGCTTTACCTGGTGATCGACTCTTCCAAGAAACTCCAATTCGCCGCCTGGCGTGTAACGTACGCGATCGCCGGTGCGGTACAAACGCGCTCCCGGGGAGCCTGAAAATGGATCTGGCGCAAACGAGAGAGCCGTCTGTGCTGGGTTCTTCAGATATCCGCGGCCTACTCCGACGCCTCCCACGTACAGCTCTCCGGGGACGCCGATCGGAACAGTTCTCATGTCTTCGTCGAGAACATAGAGCTGCGTGTTCGCGAGCGCCCGCCCAATTGGAATGCGCTGGGCTCCTTTCGGAAGGCGCGTCAAGAACTGGTGGGTAACGTCGTCGGAGCACTCGGTCGGCCCATAAGCGTTCACGATCTCAACGTCTGGAACATTTCGGAACCAGTTCCGGGCGAGTTCGGGGACGAGGGCTTCGCCCGTTGTCAGGAGGCTGCGCAGCGTCAATTGCTTTCGGGGCCCCACTTCTATTTCCTCGATCAATGCCCAGAGGAGTGTTGGGACGGTTTCGAAAATCGAGACGCTCTGGGCGGCAAGCTCCTCGAGCAGAAGAGGCGGGGTCTGGACGACATCGTCAGGTATGATTACCGTGCGGGCGCCGGCAAGAAGCGGCGCGACGAATTGCCAGACTGAAATATCGAAGCACTGTGAAGCGGTTTGGGCGACTGCATCATCGGTAGTGATGTGCAGATCCCGCACTTTCACCCATAGATGATTGAGCATGCCGCGATGCTCGATCATCACGCCCTTGGGCTGACCGGTGGAACCCGATGTGAAGATAACGTACGCGAGGTTCCGCTCGTCCACCACTCGAGCCAGATTCTCATCACTCGTCTCGTTATCGTTCGAAAATGAGGCGATCTCGCAAACCTTTGCGTCGAGCTCAGAGCATACATCCTCGGCGCGTTCGCGAAATGCATTTCCGGCCAGAAGGATCGGCGACCCGCTTTGCTGTATTATTTGGCGTTGCCGGGCCGGAGGCGAATGAGGGTCAAGCGGCAGGAAAGCCGCTCCCGCCTTCCAGACACCCAGGATGGCTACGAGAAAGTCTAAGCCTCGATTGTCCAAAAGGGCGACAACGCTTTCGGGTCCTACGCCGTTGTTTACCAACCTGCGCGCGAGCTTGTTAGCGCGCCTGTTTAGCTCGGCATAGGTGAGGTCTTCGCCGCCACAAAGCGCGGCTACGGCATTGCCATTGCGCGCCGCCTGCCGCTCGAATAGCTCATGCGCGAGCCACTCGCTGGGAATGTCGATTCGCGTGGCATTCCAGGCGGCGACTCTTTGATCATGTTCTTGACAACGAAGGATGGCGAGCTCCGAGATGCGCCGCTTTGGATTGACGCCAATCTCTCGCAACAGCCACTTGAAATCGTCAAGCCAGCCGCCGGCGGTGGAGGCATCGAACAGATCAGCGCTGAACCGAAGAGACCCAACGATAGCGCCTTCGGGAAGATCGGCCATTTCGAGAAAGAGGTCAAATTGCCCCTCCTGCTGCTCGAGAAACGGATATGTCTCAATTGGCAAGCCTGAGTTGGACCCATCATTGCCGGATTGCCGCCGCGTCGAAGCTTTGTCGAAAGAGAAACCGATTCCGGTCAACGGAGCGCGGCTGGGCTCGCGAGGAATTTCCAGACGTTCCGTTAGGACGCTAAATGGATACGCCTGATGATTGAGGCCATTAAGGATAACCGGGAACAGCCGTGAAAGAAACTCGTCATAGGTGGGGTCGCCGGACAGGTCGCCGCGCATGACGATGAAGTTGATAAAACATCCGACAACCGAGTGGAATTCAGGGCTGATGCGGGCAGCCACCGGCGAACCTACCAGAACATCGGATGCTCCCGTGAGCAAGTGAATCAGGATTTCGAAGGCGGATAACAGAACCGCGTAAAGCGTTTTTCCCTGAGCGGCCGCGAGCTCGCGCAACGCATGGCTCAAGTCCGCTTCGAGCGCGAATGTATGCGAACCACCCCTGAGGCTGGGCATCGGCGGGCGGAGGCGATCTTGCGGCAGATCCAGCGGCAAGGGCAGCCCGGACAGTCGCCGCTTCCAATACTGAAGAGATTCGCGAGCCTCCGCCGTCGAAAGGTACTCGTTTTGCCAAGTGACGAAATCCGCATACCCGGCTTCGAGCTTTGGAAGCCGCGGCGTTGTATTTTCCGCCAGGGCGCGATAGACGATTGGCAGCTCTTCGAGCAGGATGCGGATCGACCAGAGATCGACAATCACGTGATGACCGGCCAAAAGCATGACGTGTTCGTCGTCACTGAGTGAAAACAACGCTACACGAAGAGCGGGACCATGCGCGAGATCAAACAGGCGTTCGCAGGCTGAACGCAGGGCTCCGGCGATGGACGCATCGTCCGTGGACTGCAACCGGAGATGCGTGAAGTCCCCTGGCATGTATTCGTGTACACGCTGACGCGGGCGCTCATCGGCGCCGTGGCACGTGGTGCGGAGCGCGGGATGCCGCTGAATCAGTAACTCGAAACTTCTCTTCAGAAGCGGCGCGTCGACGGCCGAGCGTATGCGCGTCGCGAAGCCGACATTGTAAGCGCAACTATCGGGGGCGATTTCGGTTGGAAACCACATCACCCATTGCGCGTAAGAGAGCGGGTAATCGCCGGCCGAGGAACGCGCCGTCGCCACAGTCGAGCGCGATTCGGAGAGGGCTGTAACCCCGTCCGGGCGCATCCGTTGACGTTCGGCAGCAGTCTTTCGTTGACTTAACAATGCGCGAAGCTGGTTCCGTTGCTCAGGCGTCAGGCTTTCAATTTGTTGGCGGTAATCGGACATTAGCATTCAGTGACGCCGCTATGAAGCCGCGCAGTTAGAGAGGTTACGCGGCTCGAGCGGCAAATTAGTTCGAGGGATGGTCACTTGGAAGTCAAAGACAGTAGTTAATGGCTTTATGCCTGCAAGCTAGCGAGCAAAGCGCTCGCCTCAACGTCGTCAATGGCGCTCAACTCGCCGGCCAATTCGCTGACATCTACTTGCTCGTGAGGCGGAACCGCGCGTAGAAGAGAATGCGCGAGGGATGCGACCGTAGCGCCATTCAGAATTTCGACCAGAGACGGGCTAACATCCATGAGCGCGTGAATTGTGTTCCGCAGCTCCAGAGCGAGCATGGAATCCAGGCCGAGGGAGACAAGTTGAGCTTCGCGCGAGAGCCGGTCGAGATTGAGCTTCAATACGGCGGCGACGGCTTCCGAGAGAGTTTGTTCGAGCGCGGCAAGGCGGGCTTCCTCATTGGGCAAAGCGTGAAACGCAACGGCGAACCGCGTGGACTTACCGCCGGGCCCGGCGTCAGCGCCGTTTTCGGAACTGCCCTGATATTTGGACATGACGGGAGCGATGAGCTTGGGCGCGCCTGTCGCGTAACTGCGGCGAGCGACGACTGGCCAATCAGCCATCGAAACAAACAGGTGCGCGGGGTCGCTCGCCAAGACCCATTCGAGGGCGCGGATACCCATTTCCGGCGGCATCAAGGGGAAGCCGCGCTCGGCTGTCGAATGGGCTGAATATCTGTCCTGTTCGAGCTGCGCCATTCCCTCAGCCCAAGCGCCCCATGAAATGCTCGTCGCCGGGAGGCGGAGGGCGCGGCGATAATGGGCGAATGAGTCGAGGAAGGAGTTCGCAGCCGAGTAATCGATCATGCCGAGAGAAACCCCGGCGGAAGCTATTGAGGAAAACAGTACGAAGAAATCCAACGGCTCCTGTTTGAGGAGATGGTGCAGCGACCAAGCTCCGCCGACTTTCGGGTTAGCGATGCGCATGAAGTCATCCGCCTTCAGACGCGCGAGCAGTTGCGGGTTAGCGACTCCGGCGGTGTGCAACACACCACGGATCGGAAGTTCAGTCGTTTGCCGGAATGCGGCAAGCCAAGCCGATGCTTCCGCGTCATTCGCGACGTCGGCGGAAACAGGGTAAACGCTTGCGCCTTGCATCTCCAAGGATCGAACGGCCGCGATGCGTTCGCCGATCCTGGGGTCCGAGACATCTTTCCAGCAAGCGCGCGGAGGCAAAGCGGTACGGGAAAGTAAGATGAGATGGCGGGCGCCTCGATCGACGAGCCATCGCGCACAAACCAACCCCAGTCCTCCGAATCCTCCCGTGATCAGGTAAGCGCCGTCACTGGAGAAACGAGGGCGATAATTTGTTCGATCCGGCGCGCATCGAGGGTAAAGGCGGGGGATGAGTCGCGTTTGGCCGCGGAAGGCAAACTGATCTTCGCCCGGCGGCTTCTGCGAAAGGGTGTTGCACAGTAGCTGGATTTCATTGAACTCAGATTCGGGCGCGAGGTCGACAATGGCGCCAGCGAGCTCCGGATGTTCCTGGTGGAAGAGCGTGCGCGCGAACCCCCAGATTGAACTCTGGGCTATAGCGACCGGGATCTCTTCACCGCCTGTTCTCTGCGCCCCACGGGTAACAATCCAAAGCTGGGGCGGGGCTTGCCAGGATGCATTACTCAGCGTGGCGAGAAGAGGAAGCAGTGTCAGCGAGGCCGCCGATTGCTCTCGCACGAACGAATCGGAATCGAGTTCTTCGCTGGAGAGCGCATCAAGGCTCCACAGGTGAACAATGCCGCGGCAGGGCTGTGTGGCAGAGGCCAAGTGTAAGACCTCCTGCCAGTGCTCGGCTCGACCTGGGTCGATTGTGAACCGTGAGCCATCGCCCGACTGTTTGTATTCACTGCCCTGCAAAACGCGATAACAGACTTGCCCGGCCCTGGCGAGTTCTTCAGCCATGGAATCCGCAACGCCGGTCTTATCAGCTAAAAGAAGCCACGCGCCGGCAGCCGGTTCGGCCGGTCGCGCGATATCGGCCACCGGATCCCACCTGATTTCGTAAAACAGATTTTCAAAGGCTTGCTGGCTAACGCTCTGTCCGGCCTCGGGCGACCTGGCGTGAATGTCTTGTAGCCGCAGCGCCAGCCGGCCCTGAGTGTCAAAGACTTCCAGATGACCATGTAGAAATCGCTGGTCGACGGCGCTGATGCGGGCGTGCGCCCAAACCTCCGATGGCATCCGGCCGTATACCTTCACCGATCCGATACTGACGGGCAGATAAGAAGACCGCATTTTTTCATCGCTATAGCCCGCGAGCAGGAGCGCGTGAAAACAGGCATCGAGCACAAACGGATGCATGTGCCAGGATTCGCCCCAGGAGGCTGCGATTTCGGGCAGAATGACATGAACAAGGCATTCCCGGCCGTTTCGCCAGGCCTCCCGCACTCCCTGAAACGCCGGCCCATAATGGAAGCCGCGCTCGCGCAACAGCTTGTAGCATTTGTCTCGAGGAATTGCCTCGTCCGTAAAGCGCTCGCGAAGCGCCTCCAGACCGATGGCGCCGGTTGCGCTCGCAATTGGCACGCGCGCGACCTGCCCCACGGCGTTTCGCGTCCACGAGGCCGTTTCGCCGATGCGCCGGCTATGAATCTCAAAAGACAGGTCGTCCGGATGTACGGTCGTTTGCAATTCGAAATCGGCGTTGTCGTTTAAGAACAGTCCCCTTTCGAACTGGATCTGTTTCAGCTCAAAGGATTCGTCCGCTCCCCAGTGATGCCGGAGAGCAGCGATTCCCGCCTCGACGTAAGCAGCTCCGGGATAGACCACAGCGCCCTGTACACGGTGGTCCTGAAGAAAGGGAGTTTTTCCGCGAACCGTAGTTTGCCAAGATGGGCAAGGAGAAGGCGCGAGAGATCCGAGCAGCGGATGCGCTGGAGCTTTCAGCCGGCACTCAATCGAATCGGGAGATTCGATCCAATAATAGTCGCGCTGCCAGGGATACAAGGGCAGGTCCGCCAATTGCGCATCGTGGCCGCTCACTTTGCGCCAGTCTGGCGAAAAGCCATGAACGTACAACTGGCCGGCGGCGTCGAGCAGACTAGCTCGTTCATCGGCTTGCGTTCTGCGGAGAGTCGTGACGACTGTCGCGTCCGCGCCTGCTTCGGATGCGCATTTCCGAATGGAGTCCGCGAGCACGGGATGAGGCGCGATCTCGAGGAAATTCCTGTAGCAATCCTGAAGCAGCGACTCCAGAGCAGAAGCGAATCTCACCGGCTGCCGAATATTTTTCCACCAATACTCGGGGTCGCAAATGCCGGCATTCATCCACTTGCCCGAAACCGTGGAAACCAGCGGTGTTGGCGCCGGGCCGTAGGCGAGATCTCTGAGCGATTCCAGATACTCGGACCGTAACGGGTCCATGAAGTAGCTGTGGAACGGAACTTCGACCCGGAGGAAGCGAGCGAAGATTCCTTCGCGATCGAGTTCTGCGGCGAGAGCTTCGAGAAATTCGGCGGCGCCGACCAATGTGACGGAAGCCGGACTGTTGATTGCGGCAATCGAAACGTCTTTGTCCAAGGCGGAAACATCTGTACGCATCAGCGCGATGCGCTCGAGGGCTTCTATTTCAGAGAGACCTACGGCCAGCATTTTGCCTTGGCCGGTGGTGCGGTCCTGCAGCCGGCTTCGGTGATACATGATTTTGATGGCCTCTGGAAGGCTGAGAGCGCCGGCGACATAGAAGGCCGCGATTTCTCCGGCGCTGTGTCCGACAATGGCGTCGGGCATCAGTCCCCAATCTTGGAGAACAGCCGCGATACCGGCCTGCAGGGCGAAGTTGGCGGGCTGAGAGATACGAGTGCGCCCCATACCGGAGCGAGACTCCTCGCAAGACATTTCCTCAAGCAGCGACCAATCACGCGTGTGGCCCTTTAAGAGCCGATCACATTCGGTGACGATCTCGCGAAAGACCGGTTCTTCATTGAGGAGAAAGCGTCCCATGCCCCACCACTGCGGTCCCATGCCGGAGAAGACCCAGACCAACTTTCGTTGGCCGTGAGAGGCGCTTTGAGCTGGCATACGCGGCTGCGCGAGAAAGTCGTCAACATTCCGGACGAACTCTTCCTTGGTGTGCGCGACGATTGCGGCCCGGCAAGTATGATGGGTGCGGCGAGCGGCCGCGGAATAAACGATGTCCTGGACGGAGTGGGCGCCCGCCTCATCCGTCATGAGCGTTCGATAGGACCGCGCGAGATCTTGGAGGGCCTGGTCATTGTGCGCGGAAAGAGGCAGCAAATGCGCGCGTTCGGAAAGCATGTTTTTAGCCGGGGCTGCGTCGCGGGGAGGCGGCTCGGAAACGATGGCGTGTGCGTTCGCGCCGCCAAAGCCGAACGAATTTACCGCGGCGATGGCTCGGGCCTGGCGATCCGGCCAGTCAACGGAGCTCTTGGGAATTTCGAGGAGCAGTTCGTCGAGCGGAATAGATGGATTGGGAGCGGAGAGATGCAGATGCGCGGGAATGCGGCGGTGATAAACACAGAGCGCGGCCTTCATCAACCCAGCGACTCCCGCAGCCGCTTCCAAATGCCCGATGTTCGTTTTCACCGACCCCAGATAACAGCGCTGCCCATCGGCGCGCCCTTCTCGCAGAACAGTCCCTAGTGAGATGGCTTCTATAGGATCGCCAACGGGCGTTCCCGTGCCATGAGCCTCCACGTACCCGATCTGGCTTGGCGTGATGCGCGCCCGCGCACAGGCTTCGCGCATTAAGGCTATCTGCGCCTCGCCATTCGGAACCGTGATTCCTTTGCTGTGGCCGTCCTGATTGACCGCGGTGGCGAGAATGGTGGCATAGATCCGGGCGCCATCGGCTAATGCGCGCGACAGCGGTTTCAGCACGACAATGCCGGCTCCTTCACCCCGCACGTAGCCGTTGGCGCGCGCATCGAACGCTTTGCATCGTCCATCCGGAGACAGCATTCCGGCGCGGGATTCGGCAATTGTGAATTCCGGCTTGAACATCGCGTTGGCGCCACCAGCCAACGCCAACGCGCTTTCTCCGGTCCACAAACTTTGGCAGGCGAGATGAACCGCCGTGAGGGAAGAGGAACAGGCGGTGTCGAGCGCGATGCTGGGGCCGCGGAGATCTAACCAGTAGGACAAGCGGTTCGAGGCCATGGTCATCGCGTTGCCCGTTGCGGTGTGCGGGCCGATCCATTCGCGATTCTCCTCGGTCAGGCTAAGGAGCTTCATGTCCTCGGTAAAGATGCCAATGAATACGCCCGTTGCCGTTTGCGCGAGCTCTCGCGGAAGCTCGCCCGCGTCTTCCAGCGCCTCCCAGGTTACCTCGAGCAGCCAGCGCTGCATGGGATCGAGCCATGCGGCTTCGCGCGGCGATATGCCAAAAAAATCGGCGTCGAAGGCTGTGATCGGCTGGTTGAGGAACCCACCCCACCGCGTGACCGCGCGTCCCGGCCACGTTGGATCGGGATCGAAAAACTTATCTACGCTCCAGCGATCCGGCGGCACTTCGGTGATGGCGTCTTTGCCATTCATCAGGAGTGTCCAGAAGGAGCGTGGATCCGTTACTCCTCCTGGAAAGCGGCACCCCATGCCCGTGATGGCGATGGGCTCATAAGTTACTTGTCCCGTACCATTGGATGACATAGCTGTTGGCATATTGTTACTTCCTTCGAAATCCGTTTGCATGGTCATAACTCATCGGAACCGCTGGTCAGCCGGCCCCGCAACGCGGCGCCGGCGCCCACTTCCATTGGCGCGTCCCAGGGCTGGAGAGGCAAGAACGAGGGCAATTCAAAACCAATTGATTGTTCCGAAGCCTTCTGGCAAACCAGGGCCGCTACGGCAATGTCGAGAATTCCCAGACCGAACGGGCTGAAAACGACGTTTGCGTTTTCGCTTGAGCGAACGAAACGCGTTCCATTTAGAATTTCTCCGACGGAGCATGCGACGAAATCGATCTGCCCGGAAAGATCTCGCGCAAGTTGAATCGAAGTCTGGGCCCGGCATACATGCTCGAAGTCGTCAACGACGTTGTCGCTCGAAAGAATCGTTTCCGGAGAGAGGTCGCGTAAAGAGATGTGCAGAATCGTGCTTGCCGGCGGACAGGAGCGGAGATCCTGGATGTGCGGGACACTCGCAGTGGTTGCGATGGAGATCAGCCGGGAGCTTGACAACAGCGATTCCAGACGGCGATGCAGCGTGGGACGCGCTGTGGGGAAGATCCGGCCGAGGCATTCGGCAAATTGCCCCATACGCGCGCCGTCCAGATCGAACAGCGAGATGGCGCAGATATCGGGGAAGATGTCGCGCAGGTAATGGGCGATCTCAAAGTTAATGCGGCCGCACCCGACGAACCCGACACAATCGTTCGCGCTATACTGATGCAGCAACTTTGCCGCCAGCGCCGCGCTGGCGGCGGTTCGCGCCGCACTGATATGAGAGCCTTCGAGAATTGCGCGAGGCCGGCCGGTATCCGCATCATTGAGCGCGATCAGCGCCGAGGCGCGTTCGAGGCCCTTGTGAATGTTATCCGGCGCCGAAGCGATCCACTTAATGCCCGCCGCGTCCATGCCTCCCCCGACATACGCGGGCAGCGCAATGATCCGGTTGCGTACCAGGTGTGGAAAACATAGAAATGTCGATTGAGGCAGAGATGTCTTTCCTTGCGCATGCAGCTTATAGGCGTTGCTCACCGCCTCAATGACAGAAGCGCGGTCGCCATCGAGAATCGCTTTTATCTCGTCCGCACAGAGGATGGAAAGAAAACCGCTCATATCTTGAGGCATCGTTTTCCCCTGTTGTTTTCGATTGACCGGTTCGGGAGAAGTGTAAGTTGAACGCCTTCCGAAGGGAGACGGTTCAGGCCGGAAGCATCTCCATTTGCGGGGCAGCAGGCAAACCCGCGGCGCGCAGCAGGCCTACCTCGCCGAAGTATTCCTTGACCCAGTCGTCGCTGTACACCTGGTCGAGATAGCGTTCGCCTCTGTCGGGAAGAATCCCTACACAAATGCTGTTCTTCGGCATGTCCAAAGACAGCGTTTCCATGGCGGCTACAACTCCACCGGAGGAGGCGCCCGCCAGAATCGCTTCCTCACGCGCCAATTTCCGGCAGCCGGCCACACAATCGAGATCACTTACATAGACGACGCGGTCCGCGAGGCCGTCGACGCAGAGCGCGGGCCGAATAGCAGCGCCCATCCCGGGCAATAAGCGCTTGAGAGGATTTTGGCCCGCAAAAATATGACTGCCCAATGCGTCGACCGCGACGACGCGCGCACGATGGCCTATATCGCGCAGGTATTCGGCGCAGCCCCGCAGCGTACCGTACGTGCTGATGGGGCAGAACAAGTAATCGAATTCTCCGTCGAGAGCGCGAACAATCTCGGGTATGGTCGTCCGGTAATGAGCGCCCGCATTGCTAAGACTGGCGTATTGGTTGGGCCAGAAGCTGTCGTCGATTTCGGCGAGAAGCTCTTTCAGGCGTTGGATTCGTTTGGGCAGATACTCCCCGGTGGCTGGATCGGTCTCCCGCACCACGTCGACTTCCGCGCCATATGCGCGAAGCAGCCGGATGTTAGTGACGCAGGTTTTTGCGTCTACGACGCAGATGAATCGAAGGTTCCAGTATCTGCATGCCTGGGCCAAGCCGATGCCCATGTTCCCGGAACTGGATTCGACAATGGTCGTATTCGGTCCGACGAGGCCTTTTCGAATGCCATCCTGAAGAACGGCCAAGGCGGGCCGGTCTTTCACGCTGCCGCCCGGATTTAGGGATTCGAGCTTCCCGAAGACTTCGACGCGCCACTCGGCGCTTAATTTTTTCAGGTGCACGAGCGGCGTTGCGCCGACCACCGACAGAATGCCTGCCGGCTTGGCAAAGGCGGCCGAGGGCGCCTCCGGTACCGAGTTATTGGCGTATCGGGTCTGTAGCATTCAATCCCCTAGGCCATTTGGCGTCGCAGACTGAGGGGACGCATGTCCTTCCAAACGTCCTCAATGTAAACGAGACATTCCTGCTTTAAACCGGCCATGCCGGTGTCATTCCAACCGAGAGGAAGCGGGCGTTCAGACGGCCAGATAGAGTACTGTTCCTCTTGGTTGACGACGACTTTGTAAATGGAGTTGTCTTCTCTTTCCTCTTGTTGCATGTCAACCTTCTTTCCTGGAGATTGGGTTTGGAAGAGGGCGCAACTAATCGCCACTGCGCTGAATTGTCCTACTGTCCACGTAGATTACTGAGTCGTTTATATCGGTTTGCAGCTCAGTGTACGGATGTTTGTAGTCCCGCCTTTAGGCGGAAAGGCATAAGAGCCAGACGATTCCGGCTAAAGCCGGGACTACGAACCGTACATGCAATCGCAACACGCTCTAATTTCGATAAAAGCCTCAAAAATGGGTGGAATTCGCCATTTTTATCCAGAAATAATGGACAAAGTCGAGTCGTCTATGTTGGCGCTTATTCGAATGCCTTTTTTTCGTAACTCGCGCGCCGCATCGACCATATCCGGCCACGCGTGGAACAGGCGTCCGGTTATACGAATGAGATCGCGCACTCTGGCTTTAGCAATATCCCTCGGCAGAGCGCCGGCGAACTCCGCGGGAATGAAACGGTCCGAACTGGTCAGATCGGCAAGTAAATACTGGCAGAATGAATTTACTTCGTTTCGCCAATAGGTGGGGCAATCCGGAAAGACCTTCATCAGGCGCTCGGCTTGCCGTACAAATTCGGATCGCCCCCATGTCGCGGTTGTAAATACGTAATCGAACAGATCGCGGTCAGGAAGGTTCGCCAGGAACTCAAATTCGCGGCCCAAAAGCCGAAGCAGATCGTTTGTATCCCTGCTATGCAACGGACGCGCGTCCCGGACGTGAGATTGAGTGATGGCGAAGATCAAGCCTGAAATCAGATCCGACACTCGGAACTCGGGAAACGGAATGTACTTTCGTCCGGGCGCCGCATTATGCAGGACAGCGGCCGGAACATGACCAAAGCAAAACGCGGTGGTGAAACTCGCCAGTACGCCGAAGACTCCGTCCTCATTGCGGCAGATTGGGAAAAAGGGTGGCAGGAGATCGCCGTTCGCGAGGCCCATGGTGGTCCCCATGCAGAGCCAGTGGTGTGCGACGGTATCACATGGCACAACGCCAATGACTTCGCGGCTGTCTAGCGCCGTTCTAAAGGCCGAGAGGCTCTCAGCGAGGCGCCCGCGCGTGGAACCGGTTACGGTCAACAGCCATCTGCCGGAATAGCCGCCGGAATCGCCGGCAATTCCGCTCATCGTCACAGCGACTTTGGCATTGGGCTGTTGCAATCCCCAGAGCGCATGATCACAGGCGTTTTCGAGATTGACGGCGCCCGCGCGCGAGGAGGAGAGAATGTCGGACAGGCGCCTACCAAGCAGACGTTCATGCGCCGAGAGAATGTCACATGGCGTCCAGGCGCCTTTTTGGATCACCGCGTCGCGATCTTGGAAGAACCACATGTCGCGCGGATTTGCGTGACTCGTGAACTGCAAGCCATCGTGGTAGCCAGGATGTCTCGCGAACTTGCAAAGCGTGTCGTCATCGGCGGTGAAGATCGTTTCGCCCGCCGTGTCCAGCAAAATTGCGTTGCGATTTGCGCCAATACTGCAGTCCGCGCCGTTAAAGTCTCCGAGTAGCGCGAAGCCGGCTAGATCGGGAGCAATACCACTTTTCGCGAGCGCGTCAATGTACGACCTTTTCTCCCTAATTCCCGCATACCTGAGTTTCAAATTCAGCCTGCATTGGCGCAGAGAGGCCAGATACTCCGGCCGGAAATGAGCCGCGCGCGAATCATCCATGACGACGATTTCCGGGCGTCTTCCATACTCCTGAAAGTTGGCTACATACGAACTGACGGCGCGGCTCAGATCGGCTACGCGCCCGGCCGTCGGAAAAGCGACGGAGGCGATCGGTGGAGCCGGGTTGGAATTAGCTCGTGCCTTTGGAAGCAACGTTGCGACGTTGACCAGCAAACCTTTCGCCTGCAGTTCGCGAACCGCTTCCTCGACGGTGGCTCTCCGCTCTTCGGATATTCCGAAGGCGGTCATAATTCTGGTGACATGGCCATGCATGATGTCGACCGTTTGACATGCGTCAAGAATTTGCTTCGCCATAGACGGAAGGACAAACTGCTTGTCGGTACCCGCGATGCGCACGAGGCACTTAGAAGCGCCAACCGGGATACTTTCGTACACGGTAGCTCGGTATCTATTCTCGATCATCTGCTGGTTGGTTACGTACGATTCGGAAACTGATTTGGAACGTCTACAAGGCAGCTATTCCAAACCATAAGCAGGCTACCGCCATTGCGGTTAGAAGTTCCCTCCAGGCTTAGCTTTGAGATAAGTCGGAGAGTAAACGCCATCCCACCCTATAAACATCTCGCGCCCCTGGCGCTAAAGACTTTGTAAACTCACTGAAAACAGCGTCTCGGAATTATGCAGGCGCTCCAGATAAGCTACCGCCATAGCGGTTTGGCTTGGCCTTCCTCCCTTTTCCGACGCCGATGTTTAGTTAGCTGCGATTACCGAGAGAGCGAATGCGCAAGACGCAACCGCCAAATTTCCCTCGGGTTTGCTCCCTTAGCCGGTGAAACTCGCCAAAACTGAATGTCGATAAAACACGCTCTTAGGCTAACGACCTGACTCGCTTACTTTCGATCTCCACATGAGCTTGAAAACACACAGTGTCCAGCAATATTCTGATTCGGTCGGCTGCGCTTGCCTTTCGCTCAAACACTCCCGTGAGCCCTTTGAACGGCCCTGCCTGAATCAACACTCTGGCGCCGGGCTCGACATCGGCGCCGATTTTTATGAAACCTGAGTCGTCAATTTGGGCAGAGATGATTTCGATCACCCTGTCATCAACAGGAGCAGGGTCACTACCTATGCGCACCACGCTATGTACCCCCCTGGTGAAATGAACCTTGTGAAGCAAACTGTTCGGCGCGAACCGAGCAAAGATATACCTGGGAAACAGGGGTTTAATGAAATAAGATGGTTCGCCTGTGAATTCATTGAAACGGCAATCCCTTATCCTGGGAAAAAATGTTTTCACATTCCAAGCCTGTAAGTTACTCTCAGCGCGACTTTCCTGCTTATGAAGTGTGTGAATTGCGTACCAACCAGGAATATCGGTTATCGTTGCGCAGTTCATCGTAGGGTATCTCCAATACGTTCAATCGCGTAAAGCAGCAATATGACAAATGTCGGTCAGATTGCTCGGCCTCAAGCAAACTCATGTGGAACAGGGCTGATCCGAAGTTTATGCGGCTTTTGCCATGCTAAGTCTTTGCGCCGATTTATAACTGGAATGAATCGACGCCGGTCTGACCTCGTGGCGCTCAGCCAGCCGGCTCATCTCCGCGACATCATTCATGTCGGGATCAATCCCAAGGCCGGTATCTTCAAACCGACGCTCCAGCGCCAGAATCATGGTCTCGGCCATACAGGCGTAGGCAAACCCAGGATCCATGTCCAGGTTGAAATTGAGCCTTGAGGCTTCCGGCAAATTCACCGCGACGAGATCAATTCTCCTTTCGGGAAGTATAAGGAGTTGCTGATTCGGTGGGGATATTACCTGGGGCGCGTTTTTTTCTGGTTCAAGACTGATGTCAGGACACATTTGATAACGTAACTTCCAAACGCTCAACAAGCGCGGCGCCAAAGCTGCCATCCCAGCGCGCAAAGGCGAAAAGATCAGGCAGCGCGCAAACACAAAGGCCGAACGAGCTTCGGCGATCGGTTGCAAACTCGCCAGATTGATAATCAATTCAAAGAGCTGACGCTCAAGAGCGTGATCTTGAATCGGATGACACGCCTCGGAATGCCCGATAGTGTCAAGGTTGTTGAATAACAACTCGCTCAAAGCAAGGGTTCAATATTCGCGCAACAAAGCCAAAAAACTTGACATACACCAGGCTATTTCTCAATAATCATGACATCGCGCGTTGGAGCGGCCACAACACCGAGCCCACTAGAGTGCGCGCGATGTCATGATTATTGAGAGCGATTACATCATCGACTACCAAGTAACGGACGAGTGGTGAAGTAATGGCGAGACCCCGCTAGAGTTCAACTAACAATAACGACTTAGCGCTCAGATAATAAGCCTCACATGACTGTAAACCTCACGTGACTGTAAGGAAGTCTACTCCATGCTCTTCTCATTCCGCCTCTCCCTATGTTTATTGGCTTTGAACCTGAGCCATGTCGACGCGGCGCTGGGCCAGTCTCAGTCGCCATCCTCCGCCTTATCAATACGATATTCAGCCAGAGGAAAGACGGTCGCTTTCGGCCTCTCAGCCCTCGGTCTCCCTCAGGTCGATTCCCGCGCGCAAGGCAGCGCCTCTGAGTCACTCGAAGAAGTGACGCTCCGCGCCGTGATCGAGAAGTATTTTTCCGCCTATGGCAAGAAGGATCTGGCAGGTGTAGTCGCGCTTTGGAGCGAGAAGTCGCCGGACCTCGCGACATACAAGCAGGGATTGCAACAGCAGTTCACAAATAAAGAACTCAGCTTTGGCAGTCCTGCAATTTCGCGGGTTGAAGTGGAAGGCGAGAAGGCCAGCCTGCGGGTGACGATTGCGCTGACATCCATCGACCTGAAAAGTCGGCGGAAGAGTGAGCGGCTGTTAGCGAACAACTTGGAGTTGATCAAAGAGGGCGTGGGATGGAAAGTCTGGCGATATGCTTCTGCGACAGAAGATCTGGCCGCGGCATTGGCCAAGGCTGATACCGAAGCGGAGCAGGAAGAGTTGTTGGCAAAGGAGAAAGAACTGGTGAGGATTGAGCTAGGGCGCGCGCTACTGGCGCAGGGACAGGGCCTGACGACTCGGGGCAGCTACCAGAGAGCGATAGATACTTATAAGCTCGCATTGGAAATAGCCGAGCAAGTGGGAGATAAAAGAGGCGCAGCCGCTGCTCTTTTAGGTATCGGGAATGTTCATTTGTACCAAGGCAACTACACCAAGGCTCTGGAGGACTATCATAAGAGTCTGAGAATCGCAGAGGAAATCGACGACAGGACTGGTATCGCCAGAGTGCTGAACAACATCGGGTCTGTTTATCAGTCGCAAGGCAACTACAACGAGGCGCTGGAGCTGCATCACAAGAGCCTGAGAATCTTAGAGGAAATCGGCGACAAGGACGGCATCGCAGTGTTGCTGAACAGCATCGGGTCTATTCATAGGTCGCAAGGCAACTACATCGAAGCGCTGGAGCAGTATCACAAGAGTCTGAGAATCAGAGAAGAGATCGGCGACAAGACCGGGCTCGCCAGCTTGCTGCTCAACATCGGAATTGTTCATAAGTCGCAAGGCAACAACACCGAGGCGCTGGAGCAGTATCACAAGAGTCTGAGAATCAGAGAAGAGATCGGCGACAAGGCCGGCATCGCCAGGGCGCTGAACAACATCGGAAATGTTCATGAGCGGCAAGGCAACTACACCGAGGCGCTGGAGCAGTATCACAAGAGTCTGAGAATCTCAGAGGAAATCGGCGACAAGGGCGTCATAGCCAAGACGCTAAGCAACATCGGGGTTATTCATCAGTGGCAAGGCAACTACACCGAGGCGCTGGAGCAGTATCACAAGAGTCTGAGAATCTCGGAGGGAATCGGCAACAAGAATGGCAATGTTGCCGCGATGATCAACATCGGAACTGTTCATTACTTGCAAGGCAACTACACTCAGGCATTGCAGTTCGTTGAACCCGCCGCTGACCTCGCCACACAAATCGGTAGCCGTGAGTCTCTCTGGAGAACCCGCGCCATCGCAGGCAAAGCATTTTTCGCCCTCAAGCAGCTCGGCCAAGCTCGCGAATCTTATAATCAAGCCATTGCTATCATCGAATCCCTGCGCGCTCAGGTCGCCGGCGGCGAGCAGGAGCGGCAACGATTCTTCGAATCCAAAACCTCCCTTTACCATGTGATGATCGAGACGCTCATCGCACAGAACGATCCCCACCAGGCGCTGTCATACGCCGAACGCGCCAGAGCGCGTGTCCTCCTGGACGTTCTCTCAAGCGGTCGCCTCAGCGTTACCAAAACCATGACCACTAAGGAGATCGCTCGGGAGCGTGAGCTCAAAGACCGGCTCGCTTCGCTCAATACCCAGGTCAATCAAGAACTACAACGCCAGCAGCCGGACCAGAATCAGCTCAACCAGCTAGACTCCCAATTGCAGAGAGCCCGCCTCGACCTGGAAGCTTTTCAGACTAATCTCTATGTCGCACATCCTGAACTGAGGCCGCAACGTGGTGAGGCGCCGATTATAAACACCCAGGAGATCGCAGCGTTATTGCCTGATGCTAGAAGCGCGCTGCTGGAGTACGTCGTGGCGGAAGATCGTACCTACCTGCTAGTCATCACCAGGGCGGAGGGCAAACCGGAAGCCGAGGTCCGGGCCTACACGCTGCCGATCAAGCGCGCTGATCTGGCAAAGCAGATTGAAAGTTTTCGGCGCCAGCTGGCTGAGCGAGATTTCGGTTTTCGCGATCCGGCCCAACAACTCTATCGACTGCTGCTCAGGCCGGCGTACGCGCAGATTAAGGACAAAACCAATCTCATCATAGTGCCGGACGACAAGCTCTGGGAATTACCTTTCCAGGCGCTGATAGCCGAAGGCGGCCGCTACGTGATTGAAACCGGCGCGGTCTCTTATGCTCCCTCGCTCACGGTCTTGCGCGAAATGAGGGCCCAGCGGAATAAGCGGCGGGATGATGTGGCCAGTCTCGATTTGCTCGCGCTGGGCAATCCCGCCATCGGCGAGGAGACGATCGGGCGCGCCAGCGGAGCCCTGCGCGGCGGCCATCTCGGTCCGCTGCCCGCGGCCGAACAGGAGGTCAAGGCTCTGGAGCAGCTCTATGGCGCGGCGCGCAGCAAGATCTACATCGGTCCGGAAGCTCAGGAAGAGCGCGTCAAGACCGAAGGCCGCCAGGCCAGAGTTCTCCATTTCGCCACGCACGGGATACTGAATGATTCATCGCCGATGTATTCCCACCTCGTGCTCGCCCAGGGAGATAAGAACGAAGACGGACTGCTGGAGGCCTGGGAGCTGATGCAGATGGATTTGCAGGCAGATCTGGCGGTGCTCTCGGCCTGCGAGACGGCGCGCGGGCGCTTTAGCGCGGGCGAAGGCGTGATCGGCTTGAGCTGGGCGATGTTCGTGGCAGGAGTGCCGGCGACCCTGGTCAGCCAGTGGAAAGTGGTATCGGCGGGCACGCGCGATTTGATGCTCAACTTTCATCGTCAACTGAAGACGCCCTCAACCGTAGCCCGAGCGACGGCGATGAGGGCTGAAGCTTTGCGCCAGGCGGCCAGGAAGCTGATGAAGAATCCGCGCACCCGCCATCCATTCTACTGGGCGGGATTCGTCCTGGTGGGTGACGGCAGGTGATCTAAGACGGGCATAAATCCAGAAAGGAGGACTCACCACAACAATCACAAAATGCGCAAAGCTGTAATGGGGAAAAAGCAATCGGCAGAGATCGATCCCTTGCTCGAACCACTATTGTCGCCGGCCGGGAACCAACAGATTGACGATATCATCTCAGAACTTGTCACCCTGCACGCCGAGCCGGTGATTAAAGGGATCATCAGCTATAAGCTCCATCTAAATTATCATCACACTATCGCTCAAACCGATGCCGATGATATTTATCAGGAAGCCATTATGCAATTACTGGAGACGCTACAGCAGATTCGTGAGCGGCCCGATGCCAATCCGGTCAGTGATCTGCGCGGGTTGGTTGCGGTGATCGCTCGTCACGCCTGTTCCCGCTGGATGCGCCGCCAGTTTCCTGGACGCCACGCATTTAAAAATCGCCTTTATTACATCCTGACACGCCAGCGCGGTTTTGCGCTCTGGCAGAATGAGAACAAAAGACTGGTTGCCGGCTTTTCGGTATGGCAAGGAGAAAAAAATACTGCTGCTGGGTGGCAGCTCGAGCGGCTGTCAGATGATGAAGGGTTACTATCTCGAATGCGGTCACTCAAGACTAAGGGAGAGGATTGGAGAGGCACGCTGATGGCGATTTTCGACTATCTCGGCAAGCCAGTCGAATTCGATAAGTTGGCCGGCGCCCTGACTGAGTTGCTGCAACTCGAGGATCGGCCAGTTGAATCCATTGAGCAGATCAAGGATACCTTCGGATTTGAGACCTCTGCTGGAGGGCCCGACGCGGCGTGGCGGGTCGAAAAACGGATCTTTTTGCAAAGGCTGTGGGAAGAGATACGTCAGCTCCCGCTAAATCAGCGCGTTGCCCTACTGCTCAATCTGCGAGACAGCAAAGGAGGAGGAAGTATTGCGCTCTTTCCGGCTCTGAGAATCGCCTCGGTTCATCATCTGGCGGAAGCGGTGGAGATGAGCGTGGAAAAACTGGCCGGGATGTGGAACGAATTACCCCTTGAAGATACGAGAATCGCTGGGTTGTTACAATTGACGCGGCAACAGGTTATCAATTTGCGCAAAGCAGCCCGAAAACGACTGACAGGGCGATTGAAAGAATTTATTTGACGCTTGTTGGTAATAGGCGGCGCATTTAAGCAACTTATATAGGTATAATTACGAGTCATAGAAGTACGGAGGTGGCCGGATACCTGGCCGAGAGGTAAAGAAGATTGTCCGAACATCTTACTCAATCCCAGATTGAAGACTACAGTCGGCATAAGCTCCCGGCTGCAGAGCTGTTGTCTGTCTCTGATCACCTGTGGATTTGCGGGGTATGCAGCCGCCAGGTCGAATGGGCGCTCGACGACGATGTGGAATGCTCCACGTTGAAATCCGAGGTGTTCGCTGAGATGCTCGAGGCGCCTGCGGGGCGGGAGCATTTGACTCTTGAGGAGACTGCCGGATATGTCGAAGAAGCTCTCGCAGGAGAAGAGCTGCGGGTAGTTAAAGATCATTTGACCCATTGCGAGCAGTGCGAGATGGCTGTCAATGACTTGCGGGCTTTCAGAAAGCAGGTCGCCACCGGGCTTGACTGCGAATGTCAGCCGTCCCCTGTTATGGTTGAAAACTCCTGGCGCCGCTTTGTAAAAGCTCTGCCCTCCCTATTATCAAGACCTCCGGCGCTGATTTTCGGCTCGGCGCTGACGGCGCTCCTGCTGATATTGGCCGGCTGGCTGATGTGGGAGGCGCCACAATTGAAAGTACCCGAGATGGCTGAAAGGTCCCCCTCGCCAGCCACACCAACTGTACCACCGGTTGTTTCACCTACTCCAATGCTGAGAGACGAACCGACGGTGATGGTGGCTAGGCTCAATGATGGAGGAGGCCAGGTAACGCTGGATCAGGCAGGTAATCTAACGGGTATTGATAACCTTCCTCCTGCTTACGAGCGGATGATAAAGAGTGCGCTTACCACTCAGCGGCTTGAAGAATCACGATTTCTGGCGGGATTAACGCCTCCCGAGGATTCAGAGATAAGAAGTCGCGACACCCCTGACATCGAGTTTTCAATGATCAAACCTCTCGGAACGGTGATCCTCTCAGATCGCCCGACATTCCGCTGGTCACGGCTGGGCGGCGCGGCCAGTTACATCGTCGAAGTCTATGACGATGAGTTCACCAAAGTGGTAACCAGCTCACAACTCATCGACAATTCGTGGACGGTGTCCAGATCGCTCCCGCGCGGCAAAACCTATACCTGGCAAGTGAAAGCAGTTAAAGATGGACTGGAATTCATATCTCCGCCGCCGGGCGAGCCGGAGGCGAAATTCCGCATTCTTGATCGCGCCAGGGTGGGTGAGTTGATGCAGGCGCGGCGCACTTATCCCGGATCACACCTGATACTGGGTTTGCTTTATGCCCGAGATGGGCTGCTGGATAACGCCGAACTGGAATTTCGCAAGTTGCGAAAAGCCAATCCGAGTTCAGCGATCGCACGCCGATTGCTGGCCCATGTGCAGGCGATGCGCAACTAACATACGAATTATCGGTGTCCCTTCGGCAGAATGGCGTCGGCGCTAGTAAAACCTGTGCCGACGCCATTCTGTCGAAGGGACACCAATGGCGACAAGTTGACAATCGCGGCGCCAAGCGCAGCGTTAGTATTTGTCAAATCGGCTTACGCTGGCTGAAAGAATACCTCAATAAAGGCTTACCCGCCTTTATTTACAGGTTATTTCAAACATCTGGAGGCGTCGTCGTGAAAAAACGACCTCAGTCAACGGCGAAATCAAAGCGCGCGTTGAGGCGCTTGAACAAAAACCGAACTAAAGCAGAAAGGGGGCGCCCATGAAGAGCCTTGGCTGTGGAACGATAATTTTTATAGGATTTTTGACCCTCATATTGACATTCGCGCTTGTCACGGAGTTAGGGCTTGGCTCTGAACCAGGGGGCGGACCAACGGCGGCTGGGATGCTTATGCCAATTTTAATACCAATAACAGTAATGCTCTTGCTGTTCCTTGTGCCAGGCTATATTCAAGAAAAACGTGAACGGGAAGAGCGTCAACAATATTACGCAGAAAAAGAAAGGCTCGCTAGAAACAGGGATTGCGAGACATGCGGAGCAAGGTGGCATGAATTAACGGAAATAGAGCATGCCCAGTTAAAAAAAGAAATTTACCATAGGCCAGATTGCCCATGGTACGAAAAACCAGTGAAGCTTGACGAATATGAGTGAATGTAAAACTTGTCATGGTAAAGGTTCGGTGAAATGCCCCAAATGTCGCGGCAAAGGAGAACTCAGCGAAGGATGGGCGACGACATCAAAAATTCAATGCAAGAATTGTCATGGCTCAGGGACCGTGAAATGTGGAGCCTGTCACGGGAAAGGGCGCACATAAAACGGTGAGGCGCGCGCAGTGGGACCGTAAAACGATTCTTGATCAAACCATGGGCGACATCACGTTTGAAATCATCTTCATATTTGTCCTCCTGATTGCCAACGGCATTTTTTCGATGTCCGAGATGGCGGTTGTTTCCGCGCGCAAGGCCCGGCTCCAAAAACGAGCCAGCGACGGCGACAAAGGGGCGAAGGCCGCGCTCGAACTCGCCGGCAATCCGGGCTCCTTTCTCTCCACTGTTCAGATCGGCATTACGCTGGTCGGCATCCTTGCGGGGGCTTTCGGCGGCGCAACCATCGCCGAGAAGCTTGCGCCGCCGCTCAAAAGCTTTCCCGCCATCGAGCCGTACGCCGATAAGATCAGCTTCGGTCTGGTCGTGCTGGTCATCACCTACCTCTCCCTAGTCATCGGCGAGCTGATCCCGAAGCGGCTGGCGCTGCACAGCCCTGAAAAAATCGCTTCGATGATGGCCGCGCTGATGAAGAAGTTATCGGCCCTCGCGGCGCCGCTGGTGAAGCTGCTGGAAGGCTCGACCAACGGATTGCTGCGACTCTTCGGGCTGCGGGAATCGAGCGAACCGCCGGTGACTGAAGACGAAATCAAAGTCCTGATCGAACAAGGCATCAAGGCGGGGGTCTTTGAAGAGGCGGAGCGCGACCTGATCGAGAGGACATTCCACATGGGCGACCACACGGTCAGCGAATTGATGGTTCCGCGTCCCGACGTCGTCTTTCTCGATCTCGACGATCCGCCAGAAGTCATCAAAGCGATTATTAGCGGCAATCGCCTCTCGCGCTACCCGGTCATTCAGGGCGCGACGGACAACGTCGTCGGTGTCGTGCGGGCGAAAGACCTCCTCGCCCGTGAATACAGCAATCAACCGTTCGATCTGAAAGCCGCGATGGTCCCCGCGCTCTTTTTCCCGGACACGATGCCTGCCTTCAAAGCCATCGAGATGTTCAAATCATCCCGGCGGCACATGGCTATGGTGATCGACGAGCATGGCGGCGTCGAAGGGCTGGTGACAGTCAACGACATTCTCGACGCCCTGGTCGGCGACATTCCTTCGATGGATGAACAGGAGGAACAGGCGGTCGTCCGACGCGAAGACGGCTCCTTCTTGCTGGACGGAGCGCTACCCATCGATCAACTCAAACGGACCTTACAACTCAGACGGCTACCGAGTGAAGAGGACGGCGGGTTTCAGACACTGGGCGGATTTCTGATGACGCGACTCGGGCGTGTCCCCGCAGTCACCGATCACATAGAGGTCAATGGCTGGCGCCTTGAAATCGTAGATATGGATCGTAAGCGCGTGGACAAAGTGCTCGCAACTCCGATCGGGATTGTTACGCGCGTTCCGACTTCAGGCTGAGCGCCGGAATGAATTGTCCCTATACTTTTCATGAGCCAATCTCTACAGCTCGATGCGCGCCGCGACTGATCGGGCAATAACCGCAGTCGCTTCATCAGCCGGGCGAAAAGACTCGATTTGCAGTTCTTGCAAGGTAATGTCATGCGGGCTGCCGAGGGTGACGATCGTGCTGAAGAAGCGTAAAGTTTGATCACTGAATCGAATCTCGAAACGTAGGCGTCGCCAAGCCCCGCATTCCCTCGCGACGATCGTTTCCTGGATCGAACGGTCCCGGAAACGATCACCGTCAGCATTCTGATCCGATTACACTCTCGATCAAACCAAGTTAAACATTGCTCTGCTTGATGCTGGCATATAGCGCGTCATATAGAAACGAAGCGCGTAGAGCGGTTTCGTCATCCGTGCTCGTAACCTGCGGAAACCCTCGACTGATTAACTCCAGGCCGCGGGCCGCCGGATGCGTATCCAATTGTTCTTTAAAGTCGGCGGCCTGCACAATGCGAGCCATTTCCACGAGGACGGGATCTTCAGCGAGCCTGTCATGCACGAGCGCGGAGAAGGAACAACGGCCGTCCGCGTCGCGATGCGGGTAAGTGGCGCCGGGGGCGTCGAAGCCCGTGGCGCCACTTACCGCCTGCAGCTCTGCGACCTGCTCCGCTGGGACGAAGAGGAACTCAGCTTCCGGATCGAGAAAGCGCCGGATGAGCCAGCAGGTGGCGGTCCGGTTGACTCGAATTCCTGTGCGAGTGATCCATTTCATCGTCACACCTCTTTCAGAGGCTTTACTGTCAAAAGCCGCGCGAGAAATTTGCACAAGCTTACAGCATTTTCGGCTTCGATGTTCAGGAATCGCCCGCTTAGAGCGGATTGCAAATCAATGTGCCCATACTGAGATGACAGTGCAGATCAGTACCGCGAGCGGTAGCGAGCGGGTCCGGA